>OGGQ01003402.1_pt1 | contig 14951 bp, 18 predicted proteins | sample 1571191 | NCBI WGS metagenome assembly OGGQ01 (sample SAMEA2582061, study PRJEB24529) | metagenome | biome: Human gut stool | place: China | collected 2011
GACCATACCCTGCCCTCTCTTACGCGGGAATTTTTCGGTAACTGTGAACAGTAACTAAGGCTTCAAAAACCACACAATAATCTGCACACATCTGTTGACATTCCAACACATCGGAAGTAAAATAAAGAAAAACAACATGTACAACCATACCTTAAACAGGAGGAGCTGTTATGAAGCAATATTATGACGAGCCGATCGCCAAGAGCTCCCGCATACAGAAACTGGTGGATGATCTGTATGCGGATATGCCGGTGATCGAGGCGGACAGGGCTGTCCTGCTGACGGAGAGCTACCGGCAGACCGAAGCAGAACCGGTCATCATCCGCCGGGCCCTCGCTTTTTCCCATATTTTGAAGAATATCCCGATCACCATCCGGGATAGGGAGCTGATTGTGGGAAGCGCTACCAAGGCCCCGAGAGGCTGCCAGGTATTTCCGGAATTCTCATTTGAGTGGCTGGAAAAGGAATTTGATACTGTGAGCACCCGCAGCGCGGATCCGTTTTACATAGCCGAAGATACGAAAAATACGCTTCATGAGGTGTATAAGTACTGGAAGGGCAAGACAACCAGCGAGCTGGCGCTTTCCTATATGGCGCCGGAGACGATTACGGCCATGGAGCACAATATCTTTACTCCGGGCAATTATTTCTATAACGGTGTGGGACATGTTACGGTCTGCTACGGAAAGATCCTGGAATGCGGGTATGAAGGCATCATAGCGGAAGCCAGAGCGGCCATGGAGCAATGCAGGCCGGGCGATGCGGATTACGCAAAGCGCCATCATTTCCTGGAGGCGGTGGTCATCAGCTGTGAAGCGGTGATTGAGTACGCCCAGAGATACGCGAAGCTGGCGCTGGATGAGGCCGCGGCATGTACGGATGAAACCCGCAAGATGGAGCTGCTCCAGATCGCCAAAAACTGTGCGAGGGTGCCGGCTAAGGGCGCGGCGAATTTCTATGAGGCCTGCCAGTCCTTCTGGTTTGTACAGATGCTCCTGCAGGTGGAATCCAGCGGACATTCCATCTCACCCGGGCGCTTTGACCAGTATATGTATCCTTATTATAAGGCGGATATGGAGGCCGGAAATATCACACGGGAATCTGCGCAGGAATTGATGGACTGCATCTGGGTGAAACTCAACGATCTGAATAAGGTCAGAGACGCGGCCAGCGCAGAGGGGTTTGCCGGATACAGCCTGTTCCAGAATCTGATCGCGGGAGGGCAGGACGCTGAAGGGCGCGATGTTACCAATGATCTGTCCTTCATGTGCATCGAAGCTTCCATGCATGTGATGCTTCCCCAGCCTTCGCTGTCGGTGCGCGTCTGGAACGGGACTCCGCAGGAATTCCTGATCAAGGCGGCAAAGCTTACCAGGACAGGCGTGGGTCTGCCGGCCTATTACAATGACGAGGTGATCATCCCGGCACTCATGAACCGGGGGCTGAGCCAGGCGGATGCCAGGGATTATAACATAATCGGATGCGTGGAACCGCAGAAAGCCGGCAAGACCGAAGGCTGGCATGATGCCGCGTTCTTCAACATGTGCAGGCCGCTGGAGCTGGTATTTTCAAACGGCATGGACAAGGGCGTGCAGGTAGGGCTTCAGACAGGCGATGTGACAAAGATGGAGACCTTTGAGGAGTTCTATGATGCCTATAAGAAGCAGATGGAATATCTGATCAGCCTGCTGGTCAATGCGGATAATGCCATTGACGTTTCTCATGCCGAGCGCTGCCCGCTGCCGTTTTTATCCGGCATGATCGAGGACTGTATCGGCAGAGGCAGGAGCGTACAGGAAGGCGGAGCCGTATATAATTTTACCGGGCCTCAGGGATTCGGCATTGCCAACATGACCGATGCGCTGTATGCGGTGAAGAAGCTTGTTTTCGAAGAGAAGAAATTCTCCATGGCCGAGCTGAAACAGGCGCTTAAGGATAATTTCGGCAAGGGTCTGTGGTCCGACACCGTGGAAGAGATCACAAAGGATGTGGTCAACAACCTGATAAAGATGGGCAGGACCGTGTCCAAAGAGGATGTGGAACAGATCTCCCGGACAGTGATTGGCGGCACGGTGACGGATGAACAGAAGAAGCGTTACGACCAAATTCTGGAATGGATCGAAGAGGTCCCGAAATACGGAAACGATATCCGTGAGGTGGATGATTTCGCCAGGGATGTGGCCTATACCTACACAAGGCCGCTGGAGAAATTCCGCAATCCCAGAGGAGGACAGTATCAGGCGGGGCTGTATCCGGTTTCGGCCAATGTTCCCCTCGGAGCGCAGACAGGGGCTACGCCCGACGGACGTCTGGCCGGCACTCCTGTGGCGGACGGTGTGTCGCCTGCTTCCGGAAGGGACGAAAGCGGTCCCACTGCGGCGGCCAATTCCGTATCACGGCTGGATCATTTTATCGCCAGCAACGGTACGCTCTATAATATGAAGTTCCATCCTTCCGCTTTGAGCGGCACACGGGGGCTGATTAATTTCACCTCTCTGATCCGCGCTTATTTTGACCAGAAGGGCAGCCATATGCAGTTTAACGTGGTCAGCAGGGAGACTCTTCTGGATGCGCAGCAGCACCCGGAGAATTATAAAAACCTGGTGGTGCGCGTCGCAGGATACAGCGCTTTGTTCACCTCGCTGTCCAGATCGCTTCAGGATGACATCATCTCCCGCACGGAGCAGGGATTTGACAGATAGACGGCGCGTTTCAAACGGCGATCGGAAAGGGAATTATGGAAGAGAATTATAGACAGACAAAAGGCAGGATCTTCAACATCCAAAAATTCTCCATTCATGACGGGCCGGGTATCCGGACGATTGTTTTCCTGAAAGGCTGTCTCCTAAGATGCAGGTGGTGCTGCAATCCGGAATCCCAGGAATTCGGGATTCAGACCATGATGGAGAACGGGAAGCCTAAGGTGGTGGGACGTGACGTCACCGTGGACGAGGTGATGGAGGAGATCGTAAAAGATATGCCCTATTACAGGCGTTCCGGAGGCGGCGTGACGCTCTCAGGAGGGGAGAGTCTGCTGCAGCCGGAGTTTGCGGCGGCGCTGCTTAGAGCCTGCCAGGATTATGGGCTGCATACGGCGATAGAGAGCACGGCCTGTGCGAAATGGGAATCCGTCGAACAGCTGCTGCCATATCTCGACTTATATCTTATGGATATCAAGCATATGGACAGCGCAAAGCATAAGGCGTTTACCGGACAGCCAAACGAGCGCATACTGGAAAATGCCAGAAAGGTGGCGCAAAGCCATACGGAGCTGATTATCCGCACGCCGGTGATTCCGACATTTAATGATACGAAGGAGGAGATTGCCGGGATCGCCGCATTTGCAAAGACTCTGCCCGGCGTCAGGCAGATGCATATCCTGCCCTATCACCGGCTGGGTCAGGACAAGTATACGGGCCTTGGTCGCACCTATGAGATGGCCCATATAGAGCCGCCCTCACAGGAACACATGGAAGAATTGCTCGCAGCGGTTAACGCGGCGGGACTTAAGGGCCAGATCGGCGGATGAGGAAGGAAGACAGCATGGAGGATAAGCAGATCAGTGATCAGATAGCGGCCGCCGTTGCCAGCCGCCTTAGAGAAATCTGCAGGGTGGATCTTGCGGTGGCAAAGCGGCTCACAGCGACAATTGAACAGTACTGCAGAGAGCAGGGATTAAATGCCGTGATCGCGGTCTGTAACCCGAAGGGCAATCCCATCGCCGTGCATGTGATGGACGGCGCGTTCCTCTTAAGCTATGACGTGGCGGTGAAAAAAGCTTATACCGCGGCAGCGGTAAAGATGTCCACGATGGAGCTGAACGCTCTGGCACAGCCGGGAGGAACCTTTTACGGGATCGACCGGGCGGACGGCGGAAGGATCGTGATCCTGGGCGGAGGCGTGCCTTTAAAGGCTGGGGACCGGATTGTGGGTGCGCTGGGGATCAGCGGAGGCACCGCAGAGCAGGACGATGCGGCCGCCAGATACGGAGCCGCCGCATTGGCACAGATTTGGCAGGAGTCCCTTTGAAACAGAAGCGAGGAGAAAACATGGCATTGCAAGACAGACTTTCAACAGAAGAAAAACTTAGAATCGTCCAAGAACTGGTTCCCGGCAAGCAGATCACGCTGGCCCATGTGATCGCGGCGCCGGATGCCATTCTTTATCAGAAGCTGGGACTCGATCCCAGCATCGATTATGCAAAGTCGGCCATCGGAATCATCACCATGAGCCCGGCGGAGACGGCGATTATCGGAGCGGATATTGCCATGAAGGCTTCGGGCATCGAACTGGGTTTTGTGGACCGGTTCAGCGGGACCCTGATTGTAACGGGGACCGTGTCCGAAGTGGAGGCTTCTCTTGAGGCGGTGCTGGCATATTCCGAAAAGACCCTGGGATTTACCGTATGCCCGGTGACGAGGACCTGACCATGCGCAAGATTGTGTTGATGGGCCGCAGCGAGAGCGGCAAGACAACGCTTCAGCAGGCGTTAAAGGGTGAAAAAATCCGGTACCACAAGACACAGTATGTCAATAATTTCGACATGGTGATCGACACCCCGGGGGAATACGCGCAGACCAAGGGGCTGGGACATGCGCTTGCGCTGTACAGCTATGAGGCGGATGTGGTGGGACTGCTGATCGCGGCAACGGAGCCCTATTCCCTGTTTCCGCCCTGCATCACCTGCATGGCGAACCGGGAAGTGATCGGAATCATCACCAAGATCGATGAGCCGCATGCCAACATTGCCCGCGCCAGGCATTGGCTGGAACTGACCGGCTGCAGGAAAATCTTCCCCATTTGTTCGAAAACAGGGGAAGGAATTGCGGAATTGATCGAATATTTAAGGGAAGACGGAGACATAATTCCGTGGCTGGATGAGAAAGAAGCAGAAACAAACAAAAATTTGGCATAAAACCACACAAAAACCACATTTGGGGCAGAAAAATATGTTGTTTTTGTGTTGACTTTGTTATAAAAAATGGTATAATGAGAGACAGAAAGCTATAGAAACTAAATATATTACATATTTCCAGGAGGAACGAGTAATGGTAAACGAATACGAAATCAAAAAAGAGATCTGCGAGATCGGCAAGAGAATCTACAACAAGGGCATGGTTGCTGCAAATGACGGTAACATCTCCGTTAAGATCAGCGAGAATGAATTCCTGTGCACACCTACCGGTGTCAGCAAGGGCTTTATGACGCCTGAATACATCTGCAAGGTGGACAAGGAAGGCAAAGTGATCCAGGCGAACGGCAGCTACAAGCCTTCATCCGAGATCAAGATGCATATGCGTGTTTACAGAGAAAGACCCGACGTAAACGCAGTTGTACATGCTCATCCCATGTATGCTACCAGCTTTGCCATTGCAGGCATTCCGTTAAGCCAGCCGATCATGCCGGAAGCAGTTATTTCCTTAGGCTGTGTACCGATCGCTGAGTACGGCACACCTTCCACAGAGGAAATTCCGGATGCGGTATCCAAATACCTGCAGCATTTTGATTCTGTACTGCTTGCCAACCACGGCGCATTGAGCTTCTCCGATACTCTGCTGAACGCATACTTCAAGATGGAGTCCACAGAATTCTATGCACAGCTTCTGTATCAGTCAAAAGTTCTTGGCGGACCGAAGGAATTATCCGACGCACAGGTACAGAGACTCTACGAAATCCGCAGACAGTTCGGCCTGAAGGGAAAACATCCGGCTGATCTGTGTGTAAACAATAAGATGGGCAAGCCCAGCTGCCATAACTGCGGCGGATGCAGCTCTTCTTCCTCTTCAGAAGACAGTTCTGATCTGGTTGCTTCTATCACAAAGAAGGTTATGGAGCAGCTGGGATTATAATAAGAGAAAGATTAGGAGGCATTCCTCATGACAGTCAATGAGCAGTTGGTAGAAAATATTGTAAAAGAGGTCATGGCAAAGGTTGCGCTCACTTCTGACGATGAAAAACAGCTCGGCATTTTCACCGATATGAATGAGGCCATTGCGGCGGCGAAACAGGCGCAGGCAGTGGTTCGCCGCATGTCCATGGACCAGAGAGAGAAAATCATCTCCAATATCCGTACCAAGATCAAAGAAAACGCTGAGGTCATGGCCAGGATGGGCGTGGAAGAGACCGGTATGGGCAATGTGGGCCATAAAATATTAAAACATGTGTTGGTTGCCGAAAAAACACCCGGCACCGAGGATATAACCACTACTGCGTGGTCCGGTGACCGCGGCCTGACCCTGATCGAGATGGGACCTTTTGGCGTGATCGGAGCGATCACCCCCTGTACGAACCCCAGTGAGACCGTGCTCTGCAACAGCATCGGCATGATCGCGGGCGGCAATACGGTGGTGTTTAATCCCCATCCGGCAGCGATTAAGACATCCATATTTGCCATCAATTTAATCAATGAAGCTTCTCTGGAAGCCGGCGGTCCGGTAAATGTTGCGGTTACTGTAAAGAAACCCACATTGGAGACCAGCGACATCATGATGAAGCACAAAGATATCCCGTTAATCGCGGCTACAGGCGGCCCGGGAGTTGTTACCGCGGTGCTTTCCTCCGGCAAGAGAGGCATTGGCGCGGGCGCGGGAAATCCTCCGGCCCTGGTGGATGAAACCGCTGATATCAGAAAAGCGGCTGAGGACATTGTAAACGGCTGTACCTTTGACAATAACCTTCCCTGCATTGCAGAGAAAGAGATTGTTGCGGTATCCTCCGTTGTGGATGAGCTGATGCACTATATGGTAACGGAGCAGGGATGCTACCTGGCTTCCAAGGAAGAGCAGGACAAGCTGACCGCCACCGTTCTGACCCCGAAGGGATTAAACCGCAAGTGCGTGGGACGCGATGCCAAGACGCTGCTTAGCATGATTGGCGTTACGGTTCCCGATAACATCCGCTGTATCGTTTTTGAAGGCGAGAAGGAACATCCGTTAATCGCTGAAGAACTTATGATGCCGATCTTAGGTGTGGTAAGGGCGAAGGATTTCCAGGATGCTGTGGAAAAGGCAGTGTGGCTGGAGCATGGCAACAGGCATTCCGCCCATATCCATTCCAAGAACATTGACAATATCACCACCTATGCCAAGGCGATCGATACTGCCATCCTTGTTAAGAACGCACCGTCCTATGCGGCGCTGGGATTCGGCGGAGAGGGCTACTGCACATTCACCATTGCCAGCCGTACCGGCGAGGGCTTAACCAGCGCCAGCACCTTTACGAAGAGAAGACGCTGCGTAATGTCGGACAGCCTGTGTATTCGCTAATAATGGGAAGATGCTTCCCGGATAGGAGAGAACATGAACATGAATTCTGCTAATATAGAAGAAATTGTAAAGCAGGTACTGGCAGAGATGACCGGTTCCGCTTCACAGCTGGCCGTTTCCAAGGCCGCTGCCGGAGATATTCCGAAGACAGCACATGTGGCTATGCTCACATCGCTGGAGAATTTTGAGGTAAAAGAGTTCCCGATACCGGAAGTCGGAGACGACGACGTGCTGGTAAAGGTAGAGGGCTGCGGCGTATGCGGTACCGACGCCCATGAGTTTAAGAGAGATCCCTTCGGACTGATTCCTGTGGCGCTTGGCCATGAGGGAACCGGCGAGATCGTTAAAATGGGTAAGAACGTGAAGGCCGACAGCGCCGGAAAGCCTCTTGCCATCGGTGATAAGGTGGTTACCTGCATGATCTTTAAGGACAACCCGGACATCACCATGTATGACTTAAATAAGCAGAACGTTGGCGGAGCCGACGTATACGGACTGCTTCCGGACAACGATCCGAACAACCATCTGAAAGGCTGGTTTGCAGATTACATACTTGTAAAAGGCGGTTCCACGATCTTTAACGTAAGCGATCTGGATCTGGATTCCAGAGTGCTGATCGAGCCCAGTGCGGTTCTGATCCATGCGGTGGAGCGTGCGAAGAGCACCGGTATTTTAAGATTCAACAGCAGAGTAGTGGTACAGGGCTGCGGACCGATCGGCCTGATCTGTATCGCGGTGCTGCGCACCATGGGCATTGAGAATATCGTGGCTGTGGACGGCCAGGAGATGAGACTGGGATTTGCCAAAGAGATGGGCGCAACCGGCACAGTAAACTTCAAGGATCACAAGGGACTGGAAGAGCTGACCAAGGCTGTGGAAGCGCAGTTTGACGGTCATCCTGCGGATTTCGGATTCCAGTGTACAGGAGCTCCGGGCGGACATTCCAACATCTACAAATTCATCCGCAACGGCGGCGGCCTGTGTGAGCTCGGCTTCTTCGTAAACGGCGGAGACGCAACCATCAATCCCCATTTCGATATCTGTTCAAAAGAGTTGACAATGGTGGGTTCCTGGGTGTATACATTAAGAGATTACGCTACAACATTTGATTTCTTAAAGAGAGCAAAAGCCATCGGCATCCCGATGTCCAAGCTGATCACACACAGATATCCTCTGGAAGAGATCAACGAGGCGCTTAAGACAAACCTGAAGATGGAAGGCCTTAAGATCGCAATCATTAACAAATAGTTGTGAGGTAGAGTATGGCTCAGGCGGTAGGATTCTTAGAGGTATACGGATTGGTAGCCGCATTTGCGGCGGCTGATGCCGGATGCAAGGCAGCCAATGTCACATTGGAAACATTTGACCGTAATAAGCCGGCCAACGCGGATTCCTTACCGGTGCCGCTGCTTATCACGGTGAAGTACAGAGGCAGCGTGGAAGATGTGAAGGCTGCGCTGGAAGCGGGTAAGGCAGCGGCGGAGAAAATCTCCGGCGTGGTGGCGGTACACGAGATCGCAGCGCCCACATCTGATACGGAAAAGATGTTAAAGCTTAGCGGATTTGATAAAGACTAAATTTATTTTATGGGCGTATGGCCCGGTTCAAGGAGGATATTAGTTATGGCACAGCAGGCATTAGGAATGGTAGAAACCAGAGGCTTAACAGCAGCGATTGAGGCTGCCGATGCAATGATCAAGGCGGCAGAGGTTACTCTGGTAGGAACGGAGAAAATCGGTTCTGGACTGGTAACTGTTATGGTAAGAGGGGATGTAGGCGCGGTGAACGCAGCTACTGAAGCGGGCTCCGTAGCAGCTTCCAGACTCGGCGAGCTGGTAGCGGTTCATGTAATCCCGAGACCGCACAATGATGTAGAGAAGATCCTTCCGACAATCTGACAGGTGGGGAAAGTACATGGGTAAATCATACGGTTTTATTGAAATAAGCGGCGTAACCGCTGCGATTTCTGCACTGGATATCATGTGCAAGACAGCCGATGTGGAATTTGTCACATGGGAGAGAAAACAGGGCGGCCGCCTCGTGACGATCATCGTGCAGGGGGAAGTGGCTGCGGTCACACAGGCAGTGGAGACAGCAGCAAACAACGCGATCAAAAAGCCGGTGGCCTATACGGTGATTGCCAATCCCCATGAAGAGACCGTCAAAATGGTTCAGTTCAGCGCAAGCCGTCTGACGAAAGAGGACAGACTGATGACGGGTACGCTAAACCAAGCACCGCCGGATATGCAGCAGTAAAGCAGATCCGGTCACAATGCGGAGGACAGTATGGCTGAAAAAACAAGTAATTCACAGGCTCCGAAGCCTGCTGAAAATAAAAAAACAACCACTCAAAAATCAACTACTGTTAAAAAAACAATCCATAAGGAGGAACGAATCATGGCACAGGAAGCATTAGGTATGGTGGAAACCAGAGGTCTGGTTGCTGCAATTGAAGCTGCAGATGCAATGTTAAAGGCAGCAAACGTTACTTTAGTAGGAACAGAGAAGATCGGTTCCGGTCTCGTAAGCGTTATGGTAAGAGGAGATGTTGGAGCTGTTAAGGCTGCTGTGGAGAGCGGCGCCGCTAACGCATCCAAACTGGGCGAATTAGTAGCTACTCATGTAATCCCCAGACCTCACAATGACGTTGAGAAGATTTTACCTCAGCTGAAATAAATAACATGGTTATAATCCGGCCCTGCGCCTTGCACAAGGCCGGATGTAACTGCTTTAAGAGCAGATGAGATACCCGCAGTAATACTGCCGTGTCATTCAGAGTGGCACTAAAAGATGTTATTATATGGAAAAGTTGAGGTGAGATGCCTTGGAAGAGAAGAACATAGAGATAATCACAAGGATGGTTTTACAGTCGCTTCAGTCTTCGGAAGAAAAGAAGAATGGCTTTCTGGTGCCGGTCGGCGTATCCGCCAGACATGTGCATCTGACACAGGAGCATGTGGAAGAGCTGTTCGGCAAAGGTTATCAGCTGACTAAGAAAAAAGAGCTGATGGGCGGACAGTTTGCAGCCAATGAGATGGTGACGATTGTCGGTCTGAAGCTTAGAGCGATAGAGAACGTGCGGGTATTGGGACCTGTGCGCAAGGCATCCCAGGTGGAGATTTCGGCTACCGATGCGGTAAAGCTGGGAATCAAGGCTCCGATCCGCGAGTCCGGCAATGTTGCCGGCTCAGCGCCGATTGCGATCGTAGGGCCCAAAGGAGCCCTCTATCTGAACGAAGGATGCATTGTGGCGCAGAGGCATATCCATATGTCTCCGGCCGATGCGATGGCTGCCGGCGTATCCGACGGACAGATTGTTTCCGTGAAAGCGGATAATGAGAGAGGAACTGTTTTCAACCATGTGAAGATCCGCGTGGATGACAGCTTCACTCTGGAGATGCATATCGATACCGACGAGGCGAATGCAGCTCAGATAAAGACAGGCGAGACTGTTATGATTATGCCGTCTTAATGAGAGCGGTATTTTTATTCAAACGGAAAGTACGTATTTTCATAATTGCTCCGGACGCTGACCGCGCCCGGAGGTGCTCCCGCAGTTTTGGGCGGCAAAAGAAGCAGATATATCGGAGGGTTAGGACAATGTTGGTTGGCAAAGTTGTGGGAAGCGTGGTTTCCACAAGAAAAGATGAGAAATTAATCGGAAATAAGTTTATGATAGTAGAGCCTGTCCCCAGCATGAATCACTCCGGAAGGCTTGTAGCTGTGGATAATATAGGCGCCGGCATCGGCGAGTTTGTCCTGGTGGTACAGGGCAGCGCGGCCAGGGTCGGCTGCGATCAGGAATTTGTGCCGGTGGACGCGGCAATCGTTGGTATCATAGATGATGGAACAGGACTGGAGTAGTGATCAGATAGCATGAATCGGAATGAACTGAGCGCAATATTGAAAGAAAACGGCATCTGCGGTGCCGGGGGAGCCGGATTTCCAACCTATGCCAAGCTGGATGAACGTGTGGAAACGGTGATCTTAAACTGTGCGGAATGCGAGCCGTTATTAAAATTACATAGACAGCTATTGAGAGAGCATGCATACGAAATTCTGCATGGCCTGTCTCTGATCATGGAGGCAGTGGGCGCGAAGGAAGGCATAGTGGCTGTAAAGAGATCCTATACCAAGACCACGGCCGCAGTGGAAGCTCATATCGGTTCCTATCCGAATATGCGTCTGAAATATCTAAGAGAGGTATATCCGGCAGGCGATGAAGTGGTTCTGATCTATGAGTCCACAAAGAAGGTTGTGCAGCCCGGCGGACTGCCGATCGATATCGGTGTGGCGGTATTTAATGTGGAGACGGTGTATAATCTCTATATGGCGATGGAGCACAAGCAGCCGGTTACCAGCAAACTGGTATCGGTGGTTGCGGAAGTGAAGGAGCCTAAGACCGTCCGCGTGCCTTTGGGCGTGACGGTAAAAGAAGTGGTGGAGCTGGCAGGCGGTGTGACCACACCGGATCCGGTCTATATCATGGGCGGCCCGATGATGGGAAACCTGGTGCCGGAGTATGAAGTGATCACCAAGACGAGCAATGCGATCATAGTGCTGCCGAGGGAGCATTATGTGGTGCAGAGAAAGACCAGCAGCAATAAAATCAATATGAAGCGTGCGGCTGCAGCCTGCTGTCAGTGCGAGCAGTGCACGAATATGTGCCCCAGATTTCTGCTGGGACATCCGAGTCATCCGCATCTGTTTATGAGGGCGGCAACCTGTAAGGATGTACAGGATCCCCAGATTTTTTTGGATACCATGTACTGTTCTTCCTGCGGACTGTGTGAGATGTATGCCTGCGGCCAGGGGCTTTCACCGGCCAAGCTGATTGCGGAATATAAAAACGGATTAAAGGCGAATGGCATTAAGCCGGAGAGACGGGAAGCTGCGCCGATCGTGGAAGACCGGCAGATCAAGCGTGTGCCCGTGGAACGGCTGATGAAGAGAATGTGCCTGACCCATTATAATATACCGGCGCCGCTCCATGAAGAACTGGTGGAGTGTGCCCGTGTAAAAATCATGATGCGCCAGCATATCGGCGCTCCCGCGAAGCCTCTTGTAAAAGCAGGGGATTATGTGGAGGCCGGCCAGCTGATCGCAGAGCCTGCAGACGGATTAAGCCTGCCGGTGCATGCATCCATCAGCGGAAAAGTGCTGGAGGCAAATGATAAGTTTATCATGGTGGATAAAGCCCTGATGGACGCGGATAAGAAAAGGAAAGGAAGAGCAAACGGATGAGTAAAGCGATAGGAATGGCTGAATACAAGACGGTATCTGCAGGTATCGTGGCAGCGGATGCGATGGTCAAAACAGCGGACATTGATATTGTGGAAGCGCAGACCGTTTGTCCTGGCAAATATATCATACTGATTACCGGCGATTTAAGCGCGGTGAACGCCGCTGTGGAGACCGCCAGAACAAACTATGAAAAACATCTGATTGACAGCTTTATACTGGGAAATCCCCATGATAAGATCATTCCGGCACTTTACGGCGCGACGGAGATCAGTGAGCTGCAGGCTCTGGGCATACTGGAGACATACTCAGCGGCGTCCATCATTGTGGCGGCGGATACCGCAGCTAAGACGGCTATGGTGGATCTGGTGGAGATCCGTGTGGCGAGGGGAATGTGCGGAAAATCCTTTATGCTGATTACCGGAGACATAGCAGCCGTACAGGCTGCCATCGACAACGCGAAAAATGCGATCGGTGAAAACGGCATGTTCCTGGATTCCTCCGTTATTGCCAATCCGGATAAGAAGATTTGCAATAAGATCGTATAGCGTCTGTTTTCTATGCGAAGGTGAGCATCTAAGGGGGACGGGACAATGCTGGCAATTGAGCGCAGAAATCTGATATTGGGCAAACTTCAGGAAGAAGGAAAAGTAATTGTGACCGCGCTTAGCCAGGAATTCGGCGTTTCGGAAGAAACCATCCGCCGTGACCTGGAGAAGCTGGAATCCGACGGCTATGCGGTGAAAGCGTATGGAGGAGCTGTGTTGAATGAGAATAATAACACAGAGCTTCCGTTTATAGTACGCAAAAACAAAAATGTGACGGCAAAACAAAAAATTGCCTCCATGGCGGCCGGTCTGATCAAGGATGGGGACTGTGTGATGCTGGATGCCAGCTCCACCGCGGTATTTGTGGCAAAACACTTAAAAGAGAAAAAAAATATGACCGTCATCACCAATTCCATCGAGATACTGCTGGAATTGGCGGATGTAACAGGCTGGCAGGTGCTCTCCACCGGAGGCATGGTGAAGGAGGGCAGTCTCGCTCTGATCGGCCGTCAGGCTGAGGAGATGCTGTCAGGCTTTCATGTGGATGTTTCCGTGGTGTCCTGCAAAGGTATGGATCTGGAGGCCGGATTTACGGATTCCAGCGAAATGCATGCCGAGATAAAGAAAAAGATGCTGAAAGCGGCCAGACACAAAGTCCTGGCTGTGGACAGCTCCAAGTTCGGTAAAATTTCATTTAAGGAAATCGGCCGCTTTGAAGATCTGACGGAAGTGGTGACCGATTGCGAACCGGATGAAAACTGGAAAGCGTTGTTTTCTGCTGCCGGCATTGAATGTATTTATTCGGAAGATGATTCGGCGGTTTAAGAACAGTGGTTGAGTTGAATATTTGAGGAGGAGAACGGTGTCCTGTATGGGGGCACCGTTTTCTTATGTCTCCAAAACTGCTACGTATAAATAGGTATACAGCCGGCATACAGTGTTATGAGCGGTTATTTTGTAAATTGTGATGATTCTTTATAAAAAAATTAAGAAATTTGTCGAAAAAGTATGATAGAATAGTACCCATATGATCAGCACCAAAAAGAGGAGATCAGATAATATGAAATGGGTTAAAAAGAAAAACAAGATTGCTGCACAGGAAGCGGCGGCGGCCGCGGAAACTGCGGCGGCGGATGTAATAGCGTTAAAGGCCGTGCCTGCTAAAAAGGTGCAGGAGCCTGCGGTTGTGAAGAAGTACACGCTCGATCTCAATAAATGTATCTGGATATTCACCATCGGCAGTCTGTTCGGATATATTCTGGAGACTCTGTGGTATTTTTCGCAGAGGGGCTACTGGCTGAACCGTCAGGGCATGGTTTACGGACCTTTCAGCCAGATTTACGGATTCGGCGCGGTGATCATCTGTCTCTGCCTGAACTGGCTGCAGGGTAAAAACAGTACATATACATTTCTGGGGAGCGCTGTGTTAGGTTCGTCATTTGAATATCTGGCCTCTGTTTTTCAGGAAAAAGTGTTTGGAGTCGTATCCTGGAACTACAGCAACCAGGCCTGGAATTTAAACGGAAGGATCAGCCTGTCCATGGCATTTATATGGGGCATCGCAGGTATGCTCTTTATGAAGCATACCTATCCCTGGATGATGGAGCAGTTAGAAAAGATTCCGAAGAAGATCGGCGTGATACTGGCCCGCTGCCTGCTCGTCTTCTTCATTTTTGACCTGTCTTTATCCAGCGCCGCCCTGTACCGGCAGATGGAACGCCGCGAAGGGGTCCCTGCCAATAATATTGTGCGGGAATTTCTGGATGAGCATTTCGATGATGAGCGTCTGGACAGCATCTATACCACCGCCAAACCGGTGCCGAGAAAGTGAGGGTACAGCGGGTTACTGTTCACACGCTGCCGATCAAGCAGCGTATGAGAGGGCAGGGTATGGTCC
>OGGQ01003405.1_pt1 | contig 14934 bp, 14 predicted proteins | sample 1571191 | NCBI WGS metagenome assembly OGGQ01 (sample SAMEA2582061, study PRJEB24529) | metagenome | biome: Human gut stool | place: China | collected 2011
CTATCCGACATTACTGGAGCTGTGCGGTCTGCCGCTGCGTCCTCAGCAGCATTGCGACGGGGTGAGCCTGGCTCCGGTGCTGTTGAATCCGCAGGCAAAGTTTGACCGCGGGCCGATCTTCTGGCATTATCCGCATTATGGCAATCAGGGCGGAACCCCGGGCTCCGCGCTGCGCTGCGGAAAATGGAAATACATCGAATTTTATGAAGATCACAGCGTCCGGCTGTTTGACCTGGAACAGGATGTTTCGGAGAAGCACAATGTGGCTGAAGTCTATCCGGATTTAGTCCGGCAGTTCCACAGTCTGCTTCATGAATGGCTGGAAGCGGTGGACGCGTGGTATCCGGAGGTGAATCCCCATGCGGAACAAGACATGGCGTGACGATATCCGCGCTTACGTTCCCTTCAACGAACAGGAACGCAGCGATAAAGCACGGTTTCTGGAAATGCTGGATCTGGAAAATATCCTGACCCGGGAGAATGAAGAAGCGCATGTTTCCGCCTCGGCCTGGGTGATGAACGAGACACTGGATCAGGTGCTGATGGCCTACCATAATATTTATCAGTCCTATTCCTGGCTTGGCGGTCATGCGGATGGGGATCCGGATTTGTTTGCGGTCGCGCTGCGGGAAGCTAAAGAGGAAAGCGGAATTACGGAGCTGGCGCCGTTTTCGCAGGACATCCTGGCATTGGATATCCTGCCGGTGCCGGCCCATATCAAGCGGGGCAAGCCGGTGAAGGAACACGAACATTTGAACGTGACCTATTTGTTTATCGCACCGACGGATCAGACGCTGACGGTCAAAGCGGATGAGAACAGCGCTGTTGCCTGGATTCCGATCGCGGACTTGCCCAAGGTGGTCAGTGAAGCGCGGATGCTTCCGGTCTACGAAAAGCTGATCGCGCGCTCCCGTCAGTGGAAAGCGGAAGCGCTGCGTGAAAAGGAGCCGCGATGAAAAAAGAAATCGTAGTGGCCGGCGGATGTTTCTGGGGTGTTCAGGAATATTACCGACGGTTAAAGGGCGTCGAGGAAACACGCGTCGGATATGCTCAGGGAAGTCTTGAAAACCCAAATTACGTGCAGGTGAAGCGGCAGATCAGCGGGCACGCGGAATGCGTGCGGATCGTCTATGATACTGATCAGATCACGCTCGAGCAGTTGTTCGATCATCTGTTTCGGATCATCGATCCAACGTCCCTGAACTGTCAGGGCAACGATGTGGGAACGTCCTACCGCACAGGGATTTATCCGGCTTGCGCGGAAGACGAAGCAATCGCGCGGCAGTTTGTGGCCGAGCGGCAGAAAGACTATGATCGTCCGATCGTAACGGAAGTCGAACGTTTAGTCTGCTTTTATGATGCTGAACAGGAACATCAGGATTATCTCGTGCGTCATCCGCAGGGGTATTGCCACGTCGATTTTTCCGTGATGCTGCCGCAGGAGCGGAAAGCATAGCGGGAAATCTCAGGTATTAAGCTTCGATGACGATGGATCGGATTGATCACGATCGAATTTCAGTATTGGAAGAGCATTAAGTTTCTTCAAATTTTAGAATGAAAAGAAGGTTGTCGGCTGCGGCAGCCTTTTCTCATTTTTTGAGCGGAAAGTCGTTTTCCGCAGCGGTTTCCTGCGTTCTCTGGTGGGATCCGGGAATTAGTCTTTCCAAAGCGGGAGAACTCCGGTATCATTAAAGAAGAAAACGGGAGGAAATTCAATGTTAAAAGAATACGCGCTTCACTATTATGGGCAGGGATATAATTGTGCGGAAAGTCTGGTATATGGGGCGAATACGGCGTGGAATCTGAATTTAGATGAAAATGCCTGTCATTTGATGGCGGGTTTGGGCGGCGGCCTGCAGGTAGGAGACGTCTGCGGAGCGTTGAGTGGTGCAGTGTGCGCGCTGAGCTGTCTGATCGTGAAGACCAAGGCCCATGACTGCGCGGAGTTAAAGCCCTTGACGCAAACCGTTGTCGGCCAAGTGCGGCAGCGGCTGGGATCGCTGCGTTGTGAGGAAATTAAACCGCGGCTGTTTCAGCCGGAACGCCGGTGCGCGGCGACGGTGGAAAACTGCGCGGATGTTTTGGAAACGGTGCTGCGGGACGCCGGCTTGTTGCCGGAACCGGTAAATCGCGCGGATGAAAGCGCGGCATAAGGCAGAACTGGATCGTGAAGACAGGCTGTCGAAGGGAACCGGGTAGGAAAAGCCTCAATGCGTAGTTGTTAGCCGCTTACGCAGGATTTTTAAATAGAGAAAGCGAGGAAGAACAATGCGGATAAAACCTCATCTGCTTTATGTATTTTTGATAGCAGTTAACTTTTGGATTCTGCCGGCAGTGATCAGGAATACGGGGATGGCGATGGTTATGATGTTGGCCGGCCTGCCGCTGATCACGTTGATCATCGCGGCTTTCCACGCATGGAAAGCCGGTTTGGCGATCGTTTTTGCGCTCGTGACCGGAATCTTGTTTATCCCTGCGATATTTCTATATTTTAATGAAAGCGCGTGGATTTACGCTCCGGCGTATGCAGTGATCGCGCTGATCGGCGGAGTTGTTGGAAAGAGCTTGCGCTCGGGGAGAGGAAGCGAGTAAACGTGCCTTTTGAGATTGTCAGGCAGAATTTGTGCGAAGTAACCGCCGACGCGGTTGTTCGTTTTGTAAGCACCGGTACCGGTGTTCGGGTGCTTCATCGCGGAAGTTTGCCGCCGGGTTTCATGGCTAAAGAGCTGGAATTTGCTTTCACGCCAAAGGCAGTCATCCTGATCGAGGTATCCTTGCCGCAAGGCGGGGACGGGGAATTTAATCCGGCGTTGTTATTGACGCAAGCTTATCGGCAGGCGCTGACGGCGGCGGTCCGGTAACATTGCGGGTCGGTCGCCATCTTGTGGCCGAAGTTCAGTTTACCCGGGATATCGGAAGATGACCTGTTATCCATACTTGTGCAGGGGGAACGCGAACTTCTGACAGAACAGGAATTATGGGTGACGCTGGTTGTAGAGGATGTTCGCAGATTACGGCTGTCAGATTCGTTAATCAACGCTGTCAGTCGTTATATTAAGGATCATTACATTCAAGCGCTTCCGCGAGAAAAAACAGGTCATGTTCTTGCGAAAGTGAAGAACTTCATCGCGCCCGTTGAAGCAGAGTTGGAAGAAAACGAAGAACTTACAGATATTCCTGCGGAAGAAACATGTCTTTTTAAAGAGCAGGAAGAGGCTCAGGCTCCATCGGATAAATTTTATGCTGAACCTAAAATGCGGTCGGTGGATCCGCGCTTGTTTGAACAGTTGATCGCTCAACATGAGGAATCGTTTTCGGAATCGCTGCTGCGGATGATCGACGAGAGAGGAATGAGTGATCCGCAAGTTTATAAAAGAGCGAATCTTAACCGGAAATTGTTTTCCAAGATTCGGATTCAGAAGGATTACCGGCCGAGTAAAACGACGGCGCTGGCGCTGGCAATTGCGCTGGAGCTGAATCTGGATGAACTGAAGGTTCTGATTGGCCGGGCCGGCTATGCCCTGACCCATGCCAGTAAGCTGGATATTATCGTTGAATATTTCATTGGTCAGGGAATTTATGATTTGTTTCAGATCAACGAGGTGTTGTTCGCTTTTGATCAGCCGCTTTTGGGCGGTCGCTCGTTTTAATTTGTTTTGTCGCCTGCCAAGCGACCTCCACAGATGGCTTTCAGTTTAAACTGGAAGCACAGAGGAGGCAAAGGCAATGAAGAAAATCATGAAGGAAACAATGGAAATCGTATTTATTTTGGATCGCAGCGGCAGTATGGCGGGTTTGGAACAGGACACGATCGGCGGATTTAACGGCTTGATTGAAAAACAGAAGCGGGAAGCAAGCTCGGCGCGGGTATCGTTGGTTTTATTTGATGATCAGACCGAGGTGATTTTGGACCGTGTTCCGATTGAGGACATCGGGAGTCTGAGCGAAGAAGAATATTATGTCGGGGGCAGCACAGCGTTATGGGATGCGGTTGGTCGTTCAATATTGCATATCGCGCGGGTGCATCAAAAGATGAAAGCGGAAAACCGACCGGGAAAGACGTTGTTCATCATCACGACAGACGGTATGGAAAATTCCAGCGTTGAATATTCTCTGGATCAGGTGAAGCAGTTGATCGAACGGCAGAAAGAACGGGATCATTGGGAATTTTTATTCCTGGGCGCGAATATCGACGCGGTGCAGACTGCGGGCAGTATGGGAATCGGGGCGAGCCGGGCTGTGAATTTCCATGCGGATAAACCAGGAATGCGAAAGAACTTCGGAATTTTGGCAAGAGCGATGAAATTATATGAAGAATCTGAAGAACTGGACGAAAACTGGGCTGAGGATATCCGGAAAGATTTTGAAAGTCGGGAACAAGAAGATCGTTTTTCGAAGTAAGAAAAAATAGAAAAATCATAATGAGCAGAGTTTTGAATTAAGTATCCATGGATGGTTCTGCAACGATCGATATCAGAAAAGCGGCAGTCAGATCTGCCCTTTTTATTTTCATTTCTATGAGTAAGAAAAGTCGCTGAGAAACAGGAAAGCTAAATTGAAATCAAAACGTTTCTGAGTTATAATAAGAACGTAAAATTAACTCAAAAAAGTATTTTTTAGTTTTTTTAATGATTTTAGGGGGCTTTTTTCGATTTTCCGCAATATTAATGATAGGAGGTATCCTATTATGCAGAGAATCGACCGGCTCAGAACTTTAACCAAACAGGAAATTCAAAAAGTCAGATTTGTGTTCGCTCCCACACATCCCGTCTTAGCGGCTTTGGATTATCGGAGTAACGATCTCTTTCGTTACACATTTGGTTCAGAGGATCAACTGTCCAATAAAATCCTGATCGCTTTTCTATCGGATTTGCTCGGCATTCGGATTGTCCGGCTGCAGATCCGGGAGAGTGAACCGGTGAAAGCAAATGAAGGTGAAAAAGGGATTCGCTTTGATCTGTTAGTAGAGATCTTTGATGATCAGGGAAGGGAGATGGTGGTTAATTTAGAAATGCAGAATTACCGCATGAAGGGTTCTTTATCGCTGCGTTCTCAAGCCTATCTGTCGCGGATGGTCAGCAGTCAGATCATTGCCGGAGAGAATTATGAATTCTGCCCGGTCATTCAGATTATGATCGTTAACCGGCTGCCCAACATGAAGAAGCATTCTCATTTTACCCATCAGAGCCGATATTGCGTGATGGAAGATCACATCCTCATGCCGGATGAGCGCTGCCGGATTCTCTGGGTAGAGATGGATTATCTGAATGAAATGGTCAAGAAACCGATTGAAGAGTGGCGGATGGCAGAAAAGATTCTTTATATGACGCGGTACAGTTTGGATCCGGAAAAGCAGGAAGTCATTCAGGAATTAAAAGAAAAAGAGGAGGTTATACAAATGATGGAAGAAAAGCGGATGGAGTTTTTGAGAAGTACAAGCATGGACATCGCATTAATGCGGACACGGTTTGATGAAATTGATGAACAGAAGATTTACGAAAAAGGACAGCGGTTAGGGAAGAAGATCGGGGAATGCATTGGAGAACGTAAAGGGGAAGAAAAACAAAGAAGGATGCTTCAACAGATGTTGAGTATCCGGATTCCGATGGGTGAAGAAGAAGCTGAACTGCTTCAGAAATTAAACGGTGATGAGCTTTTATTATTGTCAGAACGGTATGAGAGGATAAAGACGTCCAAAGATCTGGCTGAACAGATTCACGAAATTGTAAATCAGAGAACGAACTCAACCCCACAGCCTAAGCTGGCGGCCACGGTTTAGAATTATCTGCAGAGGTGATTCCAATGATCAGAATGACAGAAGAACAGCGGGCGGAGTTTTTGAGAAGTACAAGCATGGACATCGCATTAATGCGGACTCGGGTTGATGAAATTGATGAACAGAAGATTTACGAAAAAGGACTGCGGTTAGGGAAGAAGATTGGGAAAATCATTGGAGAACGCAGTGCCGAGCTTAAAGGGCTGAGAATGATACTTCAACAGGTGTTGAGTATCCGGATTCCGATGGGTGAAGAAGAAACGACACTGCTTCAGCAGCTAAACGGTGCCGAGCTTCTGTTATTATCGGAGCAGTATGAAATGATAAAGACATCTGAAGATCTGGCAGAACAGGTTCATCAGATTGTAAATCAAAGAGCTCACCGTTAGCCTGGCTTCAAGTGAATTTCCACTTTCTGAAAAAAGGCTCTAATTAAAGAAAAATGCCAGGATCAAGGAAAAATCCTGGCACAGGAACAACAATCTAAAATGATTGTTTCTTAACTATTTCATGAACTTCCGAACCAACTTTGCTTTCCAAGGAGAAACAGGCTGATAGCGGATTGGCAGGTCGATGAGGGTTGATTTATCGACGATACTTTTGGTATGGGAGAAGGCTTTAAAGCTGGCATAACCATGATAACCACCCATACCGCTGTGTCCAACGCCGCCAAAAGGCATCGCCGTGGTCGCTAAATGAATGATCGTATCGTTAAGGCATCCGCCGCCGAAGGAACATTCGCGCAGGAAGCGATCCTGATGTTTATGATTTTCACTGAACAAATAAGCGGCCAGCGGTTTCTCCCGCTGCTGGATGAAATGCAGCGCTTCGCTGAAATGTGTATAGGTCAGAATCGGCAGGATCGGTCCGAAGATTTCTTCCTGCATTAGACTTGAATTGGGATCCGGATCGACGACCAATGTCGGCATGAGTTTGTGCTGGTTCCAGAGTCCACCGTAAACAACAGGCTGATCCATCAAGAGTTCATTCAGCCGCTGTTCATGTTTCTCATTGATGATTTGCGGATAGTTTTCATTTAATGTTGGATTTGTGCCATACTGGCGTATGATTTCAGAACGCAGCGCTTTGATCAGCGGTTCTTTTACACGGGAATCCACTAAAATGTAATCTGGGGCTACACAGGTTTGTCCGGCGTTGAGCAGCTTGCCGAAAATGATCCGGCGTGCGGCCAGTTCGATATCGGCGGACGCATCGACCAGACACGGACTCTTTCCGCCTAACTCCAAGGTTACCGGCGTCAGCCAGCGCGACGCCTTTTCCATCACCAATCGGCCGACCTGGACACCGCCTGTGAAAAAGATCGTGTCAAAACGTTGTTCTAAAAGCTCGGTATTTTCTGCCCGGCCGCCCTCGATGACCGCGACATAACATTCGTCATAAATGATGTTCAGCAGCTTAGCGATACAATGGGAGGTTGCCGGCGCATAGGCGGACGGTTTAACGATCGCGCAGTTGCCGGCGGCCAGTGCGCCGATCAGCGGGCTCATCGTCAATTGGAACGGATAATTCCACGGTGCCATGATCAAAGCCACGCCAAACGGTTCGGCTATCGTAAAGCTAACAGCTGGAAATTGAGCTAATGGCGTCGGGACACGCTGGAACCCCATCCATTTCTTTAAGTTTTTTCGTGCGTAATTCAGTTCTTCAAAGACCATGCCGATCTCAGTCATATACGACTCAAAATTGGATTTTCCCAGATCCTGTTTCAGAGCCTCCATGATTTCCAGTTCATGTTCCTGGATTACGCGTTTCAATAGCGTCAGCGCTTCAAAACGAAACGCATAGCTCAATGTTGCGTGCGTATTAAAATAAGCCCGCTGATTATCCACACAGGTTTTAATATCCATACATCAATCCTCCTGTTTTCCTTATTGTATCACGAAGCGGAAATCATCAGGTGAAAGAATGCTGAGATTCGTTAGCGAGATATCGATCAATATGGAGGAAGTCTCATGATAAAATTAAAAAATCAGGATTTTAGTTACAAGTGTTTAAAATTTACTCAATTTGAATTGGCTTCGAGGAAGTCCATTAATTCCTGGCGGGAACGGCACAGGATCATTTTTTTATAACAGCTTTCATCGATCAGAATATCAAAGATCAGATTGTAGATTTTAGAAGCTTGTTCATCATCGCTTCGGCTCAGAATCAACAGGACTAAATTGACCCGTGAGTCATACCAGCGGATCGGTTCGTCACTGTAATAATAGACGACCTTGGTTAGTAGCGCGTCCTTTTCTAACGAATGCGGTACGGCGAAACGGTTGAAAAACGCCGTAGAGGACAAGCTTTCCCGCTGTCGGACGGAATCCATAAACTGATTGTCGATGACACCCCGCTGTTGAAGCAGCTGATCGAAGAAAGTCAGGATTTCAACTTCTGTGGTCAGTCCGTGGTTGCAGAAAAAGAGTTGATCATCGAAAAAACGAAGCAGATTCTGGCGCAGTTTGCGGCGTTTTTGGGCTTTCATAAACTCGAGGTTTTTCTTCTCGATTCGATGGATTTCAAGCGGGGATAAAATGGGACTGATCGGGATCAGATCCGTAAGACTGTTTTCCGTCTTCACGGTGGACAGATAAAAATCAGCGTGATCCTGGTCTGTAATTTCCGACAGACTGGAAACGATTTTCACAATATCCAGCGTACAGCTTAATTTTTCTGTCAGTTGCTGAACCATCAATTTGCGCAGCTCATGATACTGCGGACAAATACAGATCACACGGGGCAGATCATACGTCGGCACATAGGTGGCGATCGAGCCGAGATAAATCGCGATTAAGCCGATTTCATCACCGGGGATTGCGGCCTGGAATTCTTTTTCCAGCTGATAAGCGAGATAGACCGCGACATCGTAAATAAACGGATGCGATGTGCGCAGCGACGTTGCGAAATCATTGTGGAAAAAATTCTGATGACGGCAGCGCAAAAGCAGAAAATGGACATGCAGGACAAAGTTGTCGAAGACTGCGGAATAATCCAGTTCCAGCTGAAAATGACGAAAAGTCTTGTCCAGCAGTTTCCGGATCTGACCGCGGAAACGTTCGTTTTGAAGGATCTGTTCGTTTTCTTCCGGGAAGGAACCCGTAATGAATGCCAGAATCGTCGCTTTATCCGCTTCGGTAAACGTCAGCTCGAGCTGTTCCTGCAGCCGTCCGCAGGTCGTATCGACAAAGCGGGTCAAAAGCGGAGAGGTTGAGATCGGCAACGCGTCCGCTTCGGTTTCACTGCCGTCGCTGGGATAGCCGTTGATCATCCGCTGGACGCAGACCGCAATGCAGATAATGATGTTTTTGATATAGATGTCGTCGATCTGAACATCCAGTTCATCGAGCGTTTCATGGATGATTTGCGCCAGCTCTGCCAGGCCGAACGGCGAAAAATAACCATCGAAATTGACGAGCGTCGTAGCTAATGCGTTAGCTTCGGCAAAGAAAAAATGAGAAAGCATCCGGCGTTTATCGGTTTCCTTACCCTGGCAGCTCAGCCATTCCCCACGCCGCTGCAGACTCAGCGAAAAACTGTGAAATTTCGGCATCATGCGTTTCACCAAACTGTAAATCGTGGATTCGCTGACGTATAACTTCTGCGTCAGGTCGTAAATCGACGCTTCCTTGCATTCGAGCAGGGCTAAGATCAGTTGTTTTTCCAGCTGGCGGTCATCGTCCACACGGCAGTCCTGGATCTGTTGGAGAACCGCTGGATCTTCGTTCAGCGTATAGCCTTCCTTATTGGAAAGAATGATCGGCTGACCGGCAATCCGGTTGATCGCGCTGACTTCATACCGGAGTGTGCGCGGCGAAACGTTCAGCAGCTGGCTGAACTGTTGACCTTTGATCGGTTTCTGATATTCCCGCAGCAGGCGCAGCGCTAGATATTGTCGCTGAGAAAGTTCAATCATGATTTTTCCTCCCTCTGCCTCTTCAACATCATTATTATCAAAATCCTTACAAAAACACAAGGAAAGGTGAAAATAAAAAATTGCCAGGATCGTGGCAATTTCTTAATCATCCCTTTATGAAACAAGAGGAAATCGAAATTAGATTGAAAACCCAGGGTTATTTCTACTCAATCGTTCAATGAAAGAAAGCGAAAGCGCTAGTCAAGGTCAAAAAGAACGTCTTCGTCATTCTGAACATAAACTCTCAGATTCTTCCGGCCTTTCTGAACGATCGAGTGTCCTTCGGCTTCCAGCTTCGCTTTCTGCGCCAGGACGCCGCCGGGATACTTCGGATTCAGCTCTCCCGATGCTTTAAGAGTCCGCCAATAGGGAGTTTCATCCGCTGACCGTTGAAAGCTGGCCCAGGCGGCAATCGATACGAAGATGCCGGCAGTGATCGGTTCTGTGAAATCTGCGCCATTGATTCGGGTGAAATCTTCACGGAGTGTCCCCACAGTGATCATCTTACCCCAAGGTACGTGTTTCATCATGCGGTTGTAGTCGATCGGCGGAGCGAAAAACATCCGGGTTCCTGCACAGGGTCGATATCCATGGCCATTATTTCTTATAATAAGATCAAGCAAGATTGAAACCCATTAACTTATGATCAAGAAGAAGCAGGCGAAAAATGTTTCTTATTTGCCAACTTCTTTTTTTGCTTGCACAGCTTGGATCCAGTCTTGAGGGCTTGCCGCGGTCGCGGCAAAATCCAGATTGTCCGCACGGTTTGAAAAGAAGTATGCTGACAACGGAAAAGATCCCGTATTCTTTTCAGCCGGGAGAGTTGAGACCGTCGGTCAGCCATGCCTGTGATGTGGGCCGATGGACGCTGCGCCGGTCTTGACTCTCCACCATTCAATACGCTGGAAATCAGCGGTAGAAGGAGTGAAAAATCAATGAAAACACCGAAAGGTTTTCTATGGGGCGGCGCTTCGGCGGCCAATCAATTTGAAGGCGCTTATCTGGAGGATGGCAAAGGATTGAGCGTGGCGGATTGCTTTACCGCCGGTTCCCGAACGCATCGCCGTGAATACACCGACGGCGTCGTCGAGGGGAATTATTATCCGTCGCACATCGCGACCGACTTTTATCATCATTGGAAGGAAGACGTCAAGCTGTTTGCGGAAATGGGTTATAAAGCCTTCCGCACCTCAATCGCCTGGAGCCGGATTTACCCGCACGGTGACGACGAACAGCCTAACGAGGCGGGACTGCGGTTTTATGACGAGCTGTTTGACGAGTTATTAAGCTACGGTATCGAACCGGTGATTACACTGACGCACTATGAGGTTCCGTATGCGTTGGTTGAGAAATACAATTCCTTCGCTGACCGCCGCTGTGTGGATTTCTTTGAACGCTACTGCCGCACGGTGTTCACGCGCTACAAGGGGAAGGTCAAACTGTGGATGACGTTCAATGAAATCAACACCATGATGCATGGCGGCGAGCAGCAGACCGGCGTGCGGATTCCGGAAGGTGCGGACCGTGATCAAGTCCTGCTGCAGGTTGCTCACCATCTGCTTCTTGCCAGCGCGAAGGCAGTCAAACTGGGGCATGAAATCGATCCGGAAAACAAGATCGGCTGCATGGTCTGCAATCCGCTGTTTTATCCGGAAACCTGCAAGCCGGACGATCAGATTCAGGCGATGAAGGATAACGACGCGATGTTCTATTTCAGCGATACCCAGGTTCGCGGCGGCTATTCCAACAAAGCGAGGAAGCTGTGGGAAGCACGCGGCGTGCAACTCAAGACGGAGCCGGAGGATGAACAGATCTTACGCGAAGGCTGCGTGGATTATGTAGGATTCAGCTATTACATGTCGGCGGTTTCCTCAACCCGTCCGGTTGAAAAAGTTCAGGGGAACATGATGCGGATGGTGAAAAATCCGTATGTCCAGGAAAGCGACTGGGGTTGGGGGATTGATCCGGTCGGCCTGCGGATCGCACTGAATCAGTTTTACGACCGCTATCAAATTCCGGTTTTCTGCGTGGAAAACGGCTTCGGCGCAGAGGATGAGGTCAGCCCGGACGGCCATGTTCACGACCCATACCGGATCGATTACTTTCGCCGGAATATCCAGGAATTGCTCAAGGCGATTCATGAGGATGGCGTTGACGTGATGGGCTACACGGCCTGGGGCTGCATCGACTTCATCAGCGCCGGCAGCGGCGAGATGAAAAAACGCTATGGAATGATTTATGTCGACCGCGACAACGAAGGCCGCGGCACGTTAAAACGGATTAAAAAAGACAGCTTCGACTGGTACCGCCGCGTGATTGCTTCCGACGGCGAGGATCTCGGCTGACGCGGCAGGAGAAGAAAAAGGAGGGGCGGATGGCGAAGAAAGAACTGGATCTGCTGCAGGACAAACCCGCCTCAGCGATTCTTAAATTTGCGGTGCCGATGTTGATCGGCGCCTTGTTTCAACAGGCCTACAGTCTGGTCGACACGGTGGTGGTCGGTAACTTTATCAACAGCGATGCACTGGCAGCGGTGGGCACCAGCGGCGTCATCATGAATATCGTAACGATGGCCGGGATGGGATTAGCCGTCGGGACCTCGGTCGTCACGGCGCAGTATTTCGGCGCAAAGAAGCTGCGCGAAGTCAAGACAGCGATCCGCACGTCGCTGATTGTGTTTGTGGCGCTGGGCTTGGGCGGCGGCGTGCTGGGCCTGGCGATTATGAAGCCGATGCTGCAGCTCATGAATACGCCTTTGGAAATGATGGATTATGCCCTTTCCTATCTTGGCGTGATCTTTACCGGTGTCGTGTTCGTCATGCTTTACAACATGTTTAATCAGGTATCCATCGCGTTGGGCGATTCTAAAACCCCGATGCTCATGCTGCTGGCGGCCAGCGCGATCAATGTGGTGCTGGATCTGGTCTTCACCCTTGTCTGCCATTGGGGAACAGCCGGCGTGGCGGCGGCGACCGTGATCGGCCAGGGCTTCGCGGCCTTGACCTGCTGGCGGCTGATTCAAAAGAAAATGAATCAGATGGTCACGGAACAACCCGCCTGGTTTGATAAGCAGATGTTAAAATCCATCTGCGCGATCGGACTGCCGGCCGTGGCGCAGAACGCGATCTCCGCGTCCGGCATGCTGGCCGTGCAAAGTCTGCTGAACAGCTTCGGCAGTGTGACCGTGGCGGCTTATACCGCTGCCAACAAGGTCGACGGGATCGCGATGTCGCCAATGGTATCGCTGGGAACCGCCATATCCACTTATGCCGCCCAGAATATCGGCGCGAAGCAATACGACCGGGTCAAAGCGGGACTGCGCTTCACCTTGGGCCTGGCGCTGGTCTGCTGCCTTGTGACCGGCGTTCTGATCTACGGCGCGACCGACGCAATTCTCGGATTGTTTGTCAGCGGCAGCGCCAGCCGCGAGCTGTTTGATATCGGCGCGGAATACCTGCATGTCGCGGTCTTCAGCTACTTTGTCATGGCCGTCATGTTTATTCTGACGGGTGTGCTGAAAGGCGCCGGCGATGCCAAGCTGGTGTTCGTCTGTTCGATCACCGATCTGTTGACGCGTGCCGGGTTCGCTTATGCCGCGGTCGGCGTCTTAGGCCGCTATGCGCTGTGGCTCAGTTACCCGTTCGGCTGGTTCTGTTCCATCGCGATTGCCTGGCCGCGTTATCTGTCGGGCAAGTGGAAAAAAATTACGATTATCGCAAAGGAGTCGGAGCATGAAACATACATTCCATCTGAGAGCGGCGAAGGAAGAAGTCTTTGACTATTTTATCGACGTCCTGCTTCAGGATGTGCTGGCCTATACGGGTCAGACGCTTTCCCGCAGTCAGTTAAAAGAAGGCTTTACTTACCGGAAAAACTTATCGAGCAACCCGAAGAAACCCCGGATCGCGACAGTCCGGCTGACGGAATATCACTATCCGGAGCATTATGCCGTGATTTATACGCGCGATGATTTCCGCAAACGCGCGGTCTATGATCTGAGCGATGAACCGCAGGGTTGCCGGTTTGTGATGACACAGCAGCAGGAAAAGAAGCTGCGTGATGAATCCGGAGCCCTGTTGTGGACGGTTACGGAATCCGCAGAGAGGGAGGGAAAACCATCACTGATGACGCGTTTGCGGATGCGGACGGTGGTCCGCCAGCTGCGGAAAAGACCGAAAACTGCCGTCGTTCTGTAATGGGGCAAGGCTCTGCCGCGAAGGCGGCAAATGTGAAATTGCCCAGATAAGCCGTTGACGCTATACTGATTTCAGAAATACGGGATAGTGAGGACGGAGGTGTTTTCAGCCACAGGTTTTGAGAAAATAAGGAATCTTGCAGAAAGGGGAAACTCATGAATAATTTCTTAGACAAACTCGATCACGTTTTATCGCCGGTCGCGGACGTATTGTCCAACAACAAATTCCTGCGCTCAATCGCCAACGGTTTGATCGCGCTGATGCCGTTAACGATGGTCGCCGCGATTTTCAGCATTCTGGAGGCGCTGCCGAAGGTGGCTTCCTTCTTACCGCAGTGGAGCGAAGCGGTGGATGCCGCACTGTTAGTTCCGTACAACGTCATCTTTGGTTTAATGGCGTTGATCGTATCGTTCACCGTCGCTTACCAGCATTCCAAAAACTATGAGGATTCCGACAGTATGATGAACGGTCTGTTATCGCTGTTATGTTTCGTGCTGATGGCGTCGACCTATGAAAACATGACGTTCAGCGCCCAGTATTTCGGCTATGCCGGAATCTTCGCAGCCGTGCTGACGGCGTTGGTTTCCGTGGAACTTTATCATTTTCTGGTCAAACACAACCTGCGCATCAAAATGCCGGACTCTGTGCCGCCGCTGGTCAGCAAGTCGTTTGAAGCGTTGATTCCGCTGCTGATTCTGGTCACGGTGTTCTATGGCGGCAACTGTCTGGTCGTCAGTCTGACCGGTAATTCGATTCCGGCGCTGATCCAGTCGCTGGTCACTCCGGCCATCAAGGGCTCCGATTCGATCTGGTACCAGGCGATCCTGCACTTCCTGATGCAGCTGTTCTTCTGGCTGGGCATGCACGGCTGGGCGATCACGGCGGGGTTCTCGATGCCGATCTCCAATGCGCTGCTGGCGGAACAATCAGCCGCCTATGCCGCAGGGACACCGATTGCCGAGCTGCCGTATTTTACCACGGGCGGCGTCAACATGTGCAACGTCTTCTACTTCATCCCGCTGATCCTGATGTTCGCGTGCAAA
>OGGQ01003418.1_pt1 | contig 14895 bp, 11 predicted proteins | sample 1571191 | NCBI WGS metagenome assembly OGGQ01 (sample SAMEA2582061, study PRJEB24529) | metagenome | biome: Human gut stool | place: China | collected 2011
GAAGCCCACTGGTACCTAAAACCAGCGCGTCTGCCAATTCCGCCATATCCGCATTCCCCTGAATTATACCCGATGAAAAGGCAGGTTGTCAACAGAATCGTCGGAACCTATGATAAAAAACCTGTTTTTGCCGTTCTGTTTTGCCTGATACATGGCCTGATCCGCCAGTCTGTATACTTCCTGATAGTTTCCGCCGTGCGCCGGGATGGCTGCTATGCCGATGCTGGCCGTAATTTTCAGGGCTTCGCCTCCGATGCTGATATCCCTTAAATGCTCCAAGAGCCGGCCGGCCTTTTCTGCGGCTGCCGGGACGCTGTCTGTATCCGCCATAAACACCACGAATTCGTCGCCGCCCGCTCTGCCTGCCAGGTCTGTTTGCCGGAATACTCTTCGTATCACTGTTCCCACCTGTGCAAGGAGACGGTCCCCAGTCATGTGTCCCAGCCGGTCGTTGACCAGCTTGAAATTATCGATATCAATCATAAACAGGAAGCCGTGCACCCCGGCCGCGATCCTGGTCTCTATGCCCGTCTCCGCCGCATATTTATTAAGAAGTCCCGTGGTCGCGTCTACGGTGGACTTTTCCAGCAGCTCCTGCTCTTTGATTTTGCGTTCACTCACGTCCATCAGCTTTGCCAAAAGCTGGACGGGCATTCCCTTGTCATCTCTCACCACCTGATAGCGTAAGCCGCACCAGATATATTCTCCGTCCAGCCCAAGCAGGCGCACCTCCTGCTCCATGGGTTCTTCCGTCTCAATATCAGGATACTCAAATATCCGCTTTACCGCCGGCCGGTCATCCGGATGTATCAGCCGATCCGCCTGCGTACCTTGATTTGCCGGGTGTATCGTGAGTTCCTTTAACGGAAGCAGTTCGACGGCATTGGGCGTAAAGCTTAATGTATCCGTCCGGTAGTTATAGCTGCACAGAACCGTATCTGAAAATTTAGCCAATATGGCATACCCTGATTCCTGCAGGCGCAGCCTTCGTTCCTGGCGCATCAGCACCGTAAACAGGATCACTCCCAGCACTGCAATCAGCAGGATCAGCAGCAGGCTTATGGCCACCATATCCTGCAGGATACGGCCGGAATACTCCGATACATTATCCGCGTTCAGCAGGTTCACTATATGCCAGCCGTTATACCCGAGATCCGTTACGCAGATAAACATCATATGCCCGTTGATCAGGCCCAGCTTTTCAGTTTCGCCGTTGTGTCCGGCCATGCGCGCGATCGCTAAAGACAGCTCATCATTCCTGCCGATCCCCCGGGTCTCCTCGATCAGATTCCGAGGGGCAGGCTCACCGTCTTCCGGGTTGAATTGCTCCCCTACCGGTATCAGGTCCCCGTTTTCCTTGACCAGACAGCTTACCGCATGGTCATGCAGGGAATTGGTGATTACGCTCTGCACCAGCAGTTCTCCGTCCAGCACACTGCGCAGTACGCCCACCACCTCACCATGCTGTATCACCGGTACCGCAACGCTGAAGTAGTAACGTCCTCCCCGGCGGCGCGAAAACCGTACATCGCTGATCACGTTTTCCCGGTTCATCAACCGGTTGTATGTCTCCCTATAACTTTCGTTTTCTCCGACCTCCTTCATGGACACACGCAGATCCTCCATGGACTGATATTCCACGTCGTATCTTTCCTTGTTCTCGCTGATGGCTTCCAGATACTCCATCAGCCATCCGCTGTCCACCGAAGCATCCGATGTTTCAAATATTGCTGCAATCGCTTCCAAAGTGCCGGTGATATCTTCGATAACCGCCTGCATCTCCCTGTTCTGGCTCTCCGTGTAAGCCATCAGGTTCTCCTCCACAAGGGAGTCAAACACATGGTTCAGGCGCAGCCGAAAGCCGGCAAATGCAAGACAGGTTGTTATACTGAACAGCATTATGCCGGCGGCAAACAGAATCACGCTCTTTTTATTGCTCTTGTTGTCGCTCCTCACCTTAGATTCCTCCAATGTCCGCATGGCTTCAACCACCGATGATCCCGCGCGGCAGCTTTTCCAGTATGATGCCACCCACACAGCCGATCACCGCGCCGGATACGGTCCCCGCAATCAGCAGAACCGGAAAATAATAAAATACGCTGGATGACCCCAGTGTCAGAGCCGCCACACAGATCTGGCCGATATTATGGGATATGCCTCCTGCAACACTCACGCCAATTTTACTGAAGTACCGGCATTTTCTGCAAAGCAGCATTACACCCAGGCTTAGCATCCCTCCGGCCAGGCTGTAAATCATATAAAACATGCCATTAAAAGCCAGTCCGGAAAGCACAATACGGACCAATGATATGAGAAGGGCGCCCCATGGCCCGCATAGATAGATTGCCGCAAAAACCACCAGATTCGCCAATCCGATCTTTATGCCCGGTATGCCCAGATTGCCAAAGGGAATCAACGCCTCCACCCAGCTTAATATAAATGCCAGGGCAACCAGCATCCCATATTTTGCAACCTTTCCGTTCATCTCACCACCCCGTCTAGCGCCGGGCGGCCGGAATTGACCGCCGTCACCACAACCTTATTGGGAAGGCAGACAATCGTCTCCCCGTTATCCCTGATTTTATGCTGATGCACGCAGAGCTTATCGGGGCAGCTCGCGTCCGTAACATCCGCATATCCGTCTTTTATCACGAGCAGGTTGGTTCCCCCTGCGGCGCCCTGAATCAAAATCTCCTGATCCTCGTCCAGAGGATATCTGCCGTATTCCTGCCCATCCACCGTCACGACCGCCCACTGTGCAGCGACGCTGCCCATATAGCGGTAAACCAGCAGCGATACCGCTGCAACGGCCAGTATGGAACCGATCAGGATGAAATCTCCTTTTTTCACATACACCTCCTAAGTCTGCAAAAACGCCTCCGGCATATCTGCTTCGGCCAGTATACCAGTACTGACTGTCTTGCAATATACCGGAGGCCTTATTCTGTCTGATATCAGTCTCCCTGTCCGCCTAATCCGGATCTTAACCGGCTCACTGCTGCGCCTGTCTGAAACAGTCCTCAACGAGGTTTACAAATCCACCGACGCTGATGCTCACCGATGCGACCGCATCCGTCTTGCCGGCTTCGTCCATCGCAATCCCATCCACGGACTGGTTGGCGATCACATAATCCGCAAGCGCCTTTGACTGCTCATGCCACTTCGGCCCGCTTTCCGTCATCACATATTTGCCGTCCATGGACAGCTGGCTCTTGGTCACGCCCGATTCATCCACACAGTCATAGCTTAGGGCGGTCACCGCGCCGCCGGATACCGTCATGGTCACAATACCCTTGTAACCATCGATAAATTCACTGTCCTGCGCAGTGTAAGTGCCGTCTTTGTAAGCTGTCTCTGATCCGGCGCCGGAAGCCTTAGACAGGCAGTCCTTCACCAGATTCACGAATTCACCCACGCTGATGCTGACGGAAGCCACCGCGTCGGTTTTTCCTTCCTCATCCATCGTGACCCCGTCCACAGACTGGTTCGCAATCACATAGTCCGCAAGCGCCTGTGCCTGCTCATGCCACTTCGGGCCGTTCTCCGTCATCACATACTGGCCGTCCATGGACAGCTGGCTCTTAGTCGCGCCAGACTCATCCGTGCAGTCGTAGGTCAGCGCTGTGATCTTGCCGCCTGACACCGTCATCGTCACCATGCCTTTATAACCATTATGATATTCCGGGCTCTCCTGGGTGTATGTCCCGTCTTTCAGGCCAACGGACGGCTTAGCCGCCTCTTTCTGAATAAACATTTTATCGATGTAATCTGTGCCGAACACACAGACTGCCCCCAGCACGATCATCAGGATCAGGCCGATCAGCCCTTTTGCTTTCTGACTCATTTTTTCTGATCTCACTGTCGGTTCTCCTCTCATACTCTCATATGCATCATATTGTAGCATTTTTTGTCAAAAATCACAATATATTTTGCTAACCAGATTCCGCCAGAAACAGCGATAGGTTACTATTCACAGTTGCCGTAAACTTCCCGCGCATGTCGGCAGCCGTGAATAGTAACGCAATAGTGACTGTACCGTTCCGTTTGTGTCCGGCTGCCTCACCGGTTTGCAGGCAGTAACATGGGATCCTCCTTTTGCTTACGGTATGCGGTGGGCGTCATGCGAAAGCGGGAATGAAAATGCCTGCTGAAGGACGGTGCGTCTCCAAAGCCGCAGGAATATGCGATTTCCGTTACGGTATAATCAGTTTCTTTTAGGAGCCGGGCGGCTATATGGAGCCGATATCTGATCAGGTACTGTTTGGGAGACAGATTTTTCTCGGCGCAGAAGAGGCGGTACAGGTAGGTGCGGTCTACCCCCACATGTTCCGCAATATCTGTGATATGGATGTCATACACGTAGTTATGGTGGATATATTCCAGGGCTTTCTTTAGGTATTCCCTGGAAGCAGGTTTTTTTTCGGCACCGCCTTCTGCCAGCAGATGGGAAAAGAGCTCATACAGCAGGCCGGTATAGGCGTAGCTGTTTCCCTCTCCGGCCTGGTTTCTGCGATGAAGCTCAAAAAGGACGGCTTCAAGGTTTAGGCCTGCGTTATTTCTCACCGGCTGTTCTTCCCAAAGTCCGCAGCTTTTCAATATGCTGGCAGCCTCATAGCCGTCGAAACCGACCCAGCAGTATTCCCATGGAGTTTCTCTGTCCGCTTCATAATAAGTGATCTGTCCCGGAAGGATCAGGAAAAGGTCTCCGGCGTGAAGCGAATGCACTCTGCCGTTTTCATGGAAACGGCCGCTCCCCTTCACCACATAGTGGATCAGATAATGGGTGCGGATTGCGGGTCCGAAAGAGTGGGACGGATCGCACTTTTCATAACCGGTAAAATAAAGAATCAGAGGATCCGAATACCGGACTCCCGCCGTTATCTCCACATCTTTTTTATCCATAGCCGTATTTTCCCCCAAAAAATATGCTTTTATAAATACGTGACGCAAATTTCGTGCAGAATGCTCCAGCTTCCGCTTGAGCTTTGGATCTGCTTTACTCTCCCGTACTCATAAATGCAACATAATGACAAATATACGTAACATAAAACAATGCTTTTCATGATTGCCTGCTCTATAATCAGCATTGTATAACAACTGCGGTTTTTTGGCAACCCGGCCCCACTTGCAATGCGTCAGGCAGGCTCTGCGGGGTGCCGGTTTCCGGTCAGTTATCGCATGTAAAATCAGAATAATTAATTGGGAAGGCAGGTAACAGTAAAATGGCAAAAATTACATTTATGGGCGCAGGCAGCACAGTCTTTGTCAGAAACGTAATCGGTGACTGCATGTGTGCTCCGGCATTGCAGGATGCGGAAATTGCGCTCTATGACATCGATTCTAAGAGGCTTGCGGAATCAGAGATCATGTTGAAAGCCCTGAACAAAAATATTAATGAGGGACGATCAGCCATCCGCACATATCTGGGACCGGACAACCGGAAGGAAGCGCTTAGAGATGCGGATTTCGTAGTTAATGCGATACAGGTAGGATTTTACGATCCCTGTACAATCATCGACTTTGAGGTTCCGAAAAAATACGGCCTGCGGCAGACCATCGCAGATACGCTTGGGATCGGCGGAATCATGAGGGGACTGCGCACCATTCCCGTTCTGGAAGAATTTGCGGCGGATATGGAAGAAGTATGCCCCAACGCCCTGTTCCTTAATTATACAAATCCCATGGCCATACTGACCGGTTATATGCAGCGCTATACGAAGGTTAAAACCGTCGGCCTGTGCCACAGCGTGCAGGTATGCTCCGAAAACCTGCTGAAGGATCTGGGCATGGAGGATAAGCTGGAGGGCCGCAAAGAACTGATCGCGGGCATCAACCATATGGGATGGCTGCTGGAATTGCGTGATAAGGACGGAAACGACCTGTATCCCGAAGTGCGCAAAAGAGCTCTTGAGAAAAATGCTGCGGGCAAACATCACGATATGGTCCGCTATGAATACATCCGCCATCTGGGCTATTACTGCACCGAGTCCAGCGAGCACAATGCGGAATACAACCCGTTTTTCCTGAAGGCGGATCACCCGGAACTGGTGGATCAGTTCAATATCCCCCTGGATGAATACCCGAGGCGGTGTATTAAACAGATCGCGGACTGGGAGGACGAGAAGAACAGGATCCTGAAGGACGGCATCATCAGCCATGACAGATCCAGGGAATATGCTTCCCATATCATGGAAGCCGTGCTCACCAACCAGCCGTTAAAGATCGGCGGAAATGTCGTGAATAACGGCCTGATCTCTAACCTGCCGGATGACGCTTGTGTGGAAGTGCCCTGTCTGGTGGACGGTATGGGCATTCATCCCTGTTATGTGGGCAGACTGCCGGTACAGCTGGCGGCCATGAACATGACCAACATCAACGCGCAGCTGATGACCATTGAAGCCGCAAGGACCAGACGCAAGGAGGATATCTACCGTGCCGCCATGCTGGATCCCCATACTGCTGCGGAGCTGTCTCTCGATGAGATCGTCAGGATGTGCGACGATCTGATTGAAGCGCACGGAAGCTATATGGAGATGTATCATTAATACTCCGTGTGAAAGAGGGACGGAGTAAACTAAACATTGCCCGCGGACAGTATTAAACTGTCCGGCGGGCAATATTTTATTAGATGAAGTCTGTGCACCCGCGCTTAATTAATCGCCGGAGTCCACAAAACAGCATCCCAGTCTGTATTTTTCAGATCCTCAACCGCCTGTGCGAAGGAACGGTCCATCTGCCAGCCCCCGTTTGTCCGCTCTGCCAGCGTGTATACGATGGAACAGGATGCGGATTCCTTGTTATACACATCAAAATACAGGACTATTTTTGCAGGATTGCTCGCACTGTCGGGAACCGCCAGCCAGTTGATGCTTCCCACTGCAGGATGTTCTTCCCCATACAGCACCTCATAGGAGCTGCCTCTGCTGTAATAACCGGCCGGTAGATCGGCGATCTGATCAGGGAGCATAGCCGGCCCGATCTTCGGGGGCTGCTGCGGAGTGCCGGAAATCAGTGTGTTTTCATAAGGCTGCACGCTGACAGCGGCACCGGTTGTTACATTATAGACGATCTGCCAGATCCTGTCGCTTTTGGAGCCTGTCAGCGGCATGAGCAGGCAGCTGCATACATCCGCAGGATCATAATCCGCGGCATACCCATACGCCTTAGGATCGAATTTTACAGGTGTCAGTCCTTCTGTATCCGCATCATACAGCCTGACATAATTCTCATATTCCAGTTCCTCAAGGCCATATGCCCCACGCTCTTTACTGCCCATCGCGTTGGACAGGGCGTACAGCTCGCCGAACGCTCCCTCCATAATATAGCTCTTCCACACTCTGCCGGTCAGAAAGCCGGATAAATCCAGAGAGCCGATCACTCTGTCTATATCATCGTCACACAGCAGACGGTCGGTGTACCACAAGTCCTGTTCTTCGGACAGCGTATAGTAAATTGCCTTTGGGATTCTGATTTCAAGCAGTCTGCCGCCTTCCAAAACGATGTAGTAGACACGTACCAAGGTGATACCGTTGGATACTTTGGGTGTTTCGCTTGTATCATACGGACCGTCGATGCCCAGATACAGGGTCTGAATCTCCTTTATCTTATCTAAAACCACTGAGGGCCAGGCAAATTCCGCTTTATCTACCGTGACAGGCTTACTGACCTCAACGGTATGATTTCTGTGACGGTAGGGCAGAATCTCCTCTCCGTCTTCTTCCGTCACCGTTTCGTCCGAATACATGGAAAGATACGTTGCCGGAAAATCGCACTGCCAGAAATTATTTGCCGGATCAACGACACCGGACTCCGTTTCCGTCCAGCCGGCAGGAGCTTCTGCCATGCATCCGTTTCCAAGGGAAAAGCTTGACCATTGCGGGTAAGCCGGATAGCCTTCTGTGCCTGTTTCGGCGGACAGCAGAATAAGCGTCTCTTCCAGGGTCCTGCCGGCAAAAGGATCTGTATATGGCACGGTGGGTTCCGAAGGCGCATTCGTTTCCGAATTCTCCGTTTCAGAACTCTCCGTCCGTTCTTCGCTCTCCTTAGAGGGATCCGCAGATGTCCCGGCAGCCGGCGGCTCAGCGGGACTTCCCGTCCCCGATGAGGGACAGCCTGTCAGCAGAAAAAGAGCTGCTGCTGCCAACAGAACTGCCATGCACAGTCCGGCGGCTAAGGTAAGCCTGCGGTAACGGCACACTGCCTGGATTCGTTCCTTCAGATTCTCCTTGCTGTCCTCCACGGAAAGCAGGGACGGGGACTGCCTGCAGCCAACATTATGTTTTCCCGCCAGATGTATCAGCGTCATGCCGTAATCTCTGCGTTTTTCCTCTCCTATCAGCTTTAGCACGCCGGCATCAGCGCACATCTCTGCCGCCTTTCTCTGCTGGCGGGCCGCTATCCATACCATCGGATTAAACCAATGGAAGCAGCAGGCAAGCAGGGCGGCTGTCTTCCAGATCCCATCCCTATGCTTCAGATGTGCCAGTTCATGCAGCAGGATATATTCCCGTTCTGTCTCTGACAGTTTCAGGTATACATCCTCGTTGATCAGTAAAACTTTCTGTATACCGTATACGGCAGCCACCGATACCCTGTCGGTCGCAATGATCTGCTCCGGCGCCGACATTCCGTATCTGTCCGAGACACGGCGTATCTCATGGCTGACGGCGGCCCGGACAGATTTTCTGCCGATCCTCACGCGCATGTGTACCACCGTGATCACATAGATAAGAAATACCGCATCCGCTCCTACCACATAAAGTACGGGCAGCATCTTTAGCAGAACAAGGCCGATCCTCTCCGGCAGGCTTTTGTGCCCTTTCGGCGCCGCAGACTGCGGATTTTCTTTCATCTCCCCGGCAAGCGCTGGCTGTCCCGGATCTGAAAGCTGTCCATCCTTTGTAAATGCATCGGCGCCGGCATCCGCATATATTCCCTTTAACTGCGCGGCCGCAATACCTGTCAAAGCATCTGTCCGGCTCTGTGTCTGCACAGGCGCCACCCATCTGTATATACTGAACCCGGCAGGCAGAGTGGAAGGAATCAGCATCCTTATAAGCAGCAGCGTCCAGGCAGCATACAGAAAAATGGGCGGTATCTTTTTTCTGCCGATTCTGGAAATCAGAAATAAGATTCCCGAGGCTGCCGCACACATGGCAGAGACCAGGAGTATATCAGTCATTAATGAGTTCATCGTCTTCTTTCCTTTCTGTATCATCGGTGAGAGGGTTTCTTTTTATCTCGCACAGCTTCAGTGCCCTGTCTCTTTCCCGTTCGGCGCATCCATATCGCCCAAAAGATCCAAAAGCTCCTGTATATCTTCCTGGCTTAATCTGCCTGCCAGCTCCTCATCACCGAGAAAAGCGCAGAAAAGCTGCTTGACATTGCCATCGAACACCTTTTTAATAAAGCTGCGGCTTTCCATGATCTGGCAGTCCCGCTCCGCAACCTGCGGGGAATATAGGTAGCCCTTGCTCTTTTTCTGTGTTGTCAGCACGCCTTTCTTCACCAACCGCGACAGATAAGTCTGTATCGTTGTCTGGCTCCAGCCCGTATCTTTAAGCCGTTCCAGTATCTGCGGCAGCGCCAGCGGCGCTTCCTGCCAGAGCACTTTCATCACCTGCCATTCCGCTTCCGATACGGATTTCAAATCTTCTCTGTGTCCCATAACCGTTTCCTCCTGTTTCTATGCTGTTGATCCGATCTTTAAACTATATTTGTAGTTTATCATATTTATAGTCTACCTCTTTAAACTACATTTGTCAATCATTATTGTTAAAATATTTCAGAATTTTTCAGCGGATTTTTCAGCAGCTTGTAACAGTTCAGATGGCGCATCTTCTTGACCGAAAAAAACGGTCACATCTGCCGTAAATTTCCCGCGTATGACAGGACAGAGTATGCTCCTCATCGGGATGCGCTGTAACTTTGATCATGGCAAACTCATTAATTTTTAAAACGCAGGGGAATTAGATTCGGAACGCACAGCCTGCATACACCGGTGTCAGACCGGATGCAACCGCGCAGGAAAGAAATGAAAAGCGGACAGAAATTTGTATAGAATACGGAACGGACAAATCGCAGGGCACAAGTGGGTTATAAAATGAGAAACGAGCATCGAATCGTATTACTTCGACACTCGTTCCTACACTATCTCGTCCATTGGACTTCTCCTTTTAAGTTTTTCTTTTTCCTGTGTTTAGTATTATGATACTAAACGAAGCTTAAGTTTCCGGTGGTCTGTACCTCTCTTTCTTAGATTTTGTACTGCTTTGTTTTGTTGTTTTTATTATATATGAGGCGTTTCGTTTTGTCAATACTATTTTGATATTTTATTTATTTTATCTGATTCTATTTTAATTGTCCAAATTGTATCTATTTTTTTATCAATATATTCTTTTTTATCTAATTATAAATGCCTGAAGAAATGCAATTGTCGATGCGTTCCTTCAGGCAGTCCGTGTGGTTCAGGCAGATATATGTCGAACCTAAATATATGTGTTACGCGCGGTAATATACGGAATTCCAGCGCAGCTCATTTTTCAGGCTGCGAATCGTGGTGTCTTTATCTATGAATACAGCCTCAATGCCCATAGCTGCGGCCCAGTCTCCCATCTGCTCTGCGGTGAGATCATAGGAAAATGCGGTATGATGCGCTCCGCCGGCAAGAATCCAGCTTTCCGCGCCTATATAGAGATCCGGTTCCGGCCTCCAGAACGCGCTGGCTACCGGCAGCTTCGGCATCGGTATCTCCTGCTTCAGGCATTCCACATCATTGATCAGCAGGCGGAAACGTGTGCCCAGGTCAATGAGGGAAACAGCCACAGCCTTGCCCGGCTTGGATGTAAATACCAGGCGGGCCGGATCCTCTCTGTTGCCCATGGTCAGAGGACTCACTTTTATCGCCGGCTTTCCTTCTGCAATGCTGGGGCATACCTCAAGCATATGGGACTGCAGGATGCCTTCTTTGCCGGGAACCAGGTTATAGGTGTAGTCTTCCATGAAGGAGGTTCCTTTTGCATCCGGTGTATTTGCCGCCATCAGCTTCATCAGCCGCACCATGGCAGCTGTTTTCCAGTCACCCTCGGCTCCGAAGCCGTATCCTTTTTCCATCAGTCTCTGCATAGCAAGGCCTGGCAGCTGTTTCATGCCATGGAGCATCTCAAAATTAGTCACCACCGCATGATAATTCTTTTCTGTCAGAAATTTTTCAAATCCCAGCTCCATGGCCGCCTGAACCGCCACATGCTCGCGGAATTCTTTTTCATCGCGCTCTTCTGTCAGTATATCATAAGTATCATAGTATTCCTCAACCAGCGCATTCACATCCTGCTGCGGCACCGCATCCACGTATTCTGCCACATCGGTGATGCTGTATGCATCGATTTCCCAGCCAAATTTGATATGCGCTTCCACCTTATCGCCTTCGGTTACAGCCACGTTTCTCATATTATCACCGACGCGCACCACACGGATATGGCTGCTCTCCATGATGCCGATAGCCGTGCGCATCCAGCCGGCTATTTTATTAAGCACACGCGCATCGCTCCAATGGCCCACCACTACCTTGCGCTCGATTCCCATACGGGTCACAATATGGCCGTATTCGCGGTCACCGTGGGCGGACTGATTGGTATTCATAAAATCCATGTCAATGGTGTCATAGGGTATCTCCTGATTGAACTGCGTATGCAGGTGCATCAGAGGCTTACGGTATTCCTGAAGCCCTAATATCCAGGATTTGGCAGGAGAAAAGGTGTGCATCCAGGTGATCACACCCGCGCACTCCTCATCGGCATTAGCCTCATTAAAAAGCCTGCGTATGCTGGCATTGTCGATCAGAGTATCCTTCCAGACCAGTTCAAAGGGCAGAAGGCCTGACTGATTCATCCCTTCCACCATAATTTTGGAATGCTGCGCTACTTCCCTTAAGCACTCCTCTCCATAGAGATCCTGTGAACCTGTGGCAAACCAGAATTTGTAATTTTTAGACGGCATTTTTTGTCCTCCTTTTTATTGTCACCAACCGAAGGGTGATGACCTGTGCGCACTTCAGTGTGTTTCCTTTTTTATTGTTAAAATCTCTCAAAACATCTTAAGCCTTGGGATGCGGACAAACACTGTTTCATTTCGCCGCGGTAGAGTTCTGTACAATCAGTTCCGGATCGATCAGCCGCGTCACACGGCTGTCAGTGTCAGCGATGCCCCCCAGTTTCTCCAGCAAAAGTTCCGCGGCCATCTCCCCCAGTTTCTCCTGCGGATGAGCGATGGTGGTCAAGCTCACACCCCCATAGTGGGCTCCGGCGGAATTGTCATAACCGGTTACGGAAATATCCTCCGGCACCCGAATCCCGTCTTCTGTCAGCGCTCGAATCACATCCAGCGCAATCTGATCGTTATAACAAACCACGCCGTCCACAGGCATGGTGCGCAGCATTGTGCGGATCATTGCGGCCGGCTTTACTTTTCTGTCCTCCGTATGAAACCAGATCACATAATCAGGATCGTAATAGAGCCCGGCTTCCTGCAGGGCCATTGCATAACCCTTATGCCGTTCCCTTCCCTGGCTGTCATCGGCCTTAAATATGCCCGCTATATGCCTGTGTCCTGTACCGGTCAGATGACTGGTCAGCAGATATCCTCCGCGGCAGTCATCCATCAGTATATGGGGCTTATCCAGCATTCTGGGATAGCATCCCTGGATAAATACATAAGGAATTCCGGATGCCTCAAGGCGTTCATAGAGGTGGGTATGCCTGCAGAAGATCTGGCTTTTGCTGGGTTCGATTATGAGCCCGTCAATCCCTTTATCCATCACGTCTTCCAGGCATTTGGCCTCATTGCTGCGGCTGTTGCCGGTATTTTTAAGCAAGATACTGTAGCCGTTCTCAGTCATAACCCGGTAAATCCCCTGGATCAGCCTTGGAAATATGTAATCCGATATATAGGTTGTAATTACCGCAACCGTCTTTGTAGGCCTGCTGCCCCTGGTCCGATCACAGCAGAAAGTTCCCCTTCCATGTTCCGCGGCGATATATCCTTCATTTTCCAGAATCCCCAGCGCCTTTCTCACGGTATGGCGGCTTATATTATAAATATCCGCCAGGGCATTCTCAGAAGGCAGTTTATCCCCCGGCCGGATCCTCCCCGCAAGCATATCCTCCTTAAGTTGTTCCATCAGAACCAAATACTTACACGTCCCACTCTTCATCCGCTCACATCCCTCCCCTACATTATAAAACTTGTACGCTCAATGTTACAAGTTGTTTTTTGCACGCAGGCAATGAGCAGTGCGGGAATATGTGAACACGGAGCTCCGTTGTGCTCGCACATAAGGCGCTCCGTGTTCGCATATTCCCATAGGGCGAAGCCCGTGAGCGAGATGGAGCGCAGCGGAATCGAGCGCACTGCAGACCCAAACCGACGATCCCCCCTCCCCCCAAGCGTCCTGCGCAGCAGCAGCTCGTCTCATCCCCCCATTTACACCACGCCCTCCCCCATGCTATACTATATTCATCTTCCCGCCAACCCTTCCCTCCGCCTCCACGCCAGGCCCACACACAACCATGAAAATAGACCGCTTATTCCAAATCGTAATCCTCTTACTAAACAAAGGCACCCTCACCGCCAGCCAGTTGGCCAAACATTTCGGTGTAACCGCCCGAACCATCTACCGTGACATTGAGACCCTGTCCGTCTGCGGCATCCCCGTGACCATGACTCCAGGGCACAACGGAGGCATACAGCTGCTGGATGACTATACACTATCCCGCACCTATTTCAGCGATGCAGAAAAAGACAACATCCTGCTGGCCTTACAGACCTTAAACGTCACCGATTTTCCAGACGCCGACCGGGCTCTGAAGCGCATGGCCTCTCTCTTTCGCAGCGCCCCAAAAGAGCCGTGGATCACTGTAGATTATGTGCCGTGGGGCAGGCAGCCCCATAATTTCCGGGAATTTGACCAGATCCGCTCCTCCATTTTGGACAGGCGTTATGTGGAATTTCATTACACCAACTCCAGCAACGAGCAAAAACAGGTGAAGATCGAGCCACATCAGCTGATCTTCAAAGGGGCAGCCTGGTATCTGAAGGGGTGGGATACCGCCAAGCGGGCTTTCCGCACCTATAAACTGACCAGAATGAAAAATTTCCAGATATGCGAAAACCACTTTGAAACTCCCCATCAGAAACAAAACGAAAAGTCGGCATCCGATGTCACTTCCTGTTCTGCGCCCCTGCTGATCCTTCGTTTTCATTCCGATACCCTGTACCGTCTCTACGATAATTTCACCGACAGCGATATGACGCATAACGAAGACGGGACAATCACCGTACAGGCCCGTTTTCCCGTGGATGAGTGGTTATACGGATACCTGTTAAGCTTTGGGGATAAGGTGCAGGTGCTGGAACCGGCCAAAATCAGGGAGCATCTTGCCGAACGGATAGACTGTATGTACCGTCTCTATCACCCTGAAATCTTTTCACAATCCTGAAGGATCGGCTGTATTTCAAACGTGTTCAGGACAGCCTGTCGAAACAAAAGCAGCCGGATACCAGTGCAAATCTGCACGGTATCCGGCCGGTATCTTCGATTACGGGATGTGTCTTATGATATAATGTGAGGACATAGATCAGATATCGTCCTCTGCTTTTATGCCATATTCCAGATATAAGCTGCTGCGGAATGCCTTATCATTGGCCGCCCGAAGTAAATCATCTGTTCGGGAATCGCGTATAAGTCTGGACGTCAAATCAGCAAATAACTCTTCACCTTCTGTTCGTCCAGCTTTTCGCCCTTCTATTCGTCCAGCTTCTCGTCCAGCCTCCCGTCCTTCTATTCGTCCAGCCTCCCGTCCCTTTTTCTCTCCAAGCTCTGTGTAATACTCTCGGATC
>OGGQ01003428.1_pt1 | contig 14855 bp, 9 predicted proteins | sample 1571191 | NCBI WGS metagenome assembly OGGQ01 (sample SAMEA2582061, study PRJEB24529) | metagenome | biome: Human gut stool | place: China | collected 2011
CCAAAACAGAATATATATCTTGTCCCGGTTGCGGCCGTACACTTTACGACTTGGAAAAGACTATTGCCCGTATTAAGGTAGCCACTTCACATTTGAAAGGGCTGAAGATCGGCATCATGGGGTGTATCGTGAATGGTCCCGGTGAGATGGCAGATGCAGACTACGGCTATGTAGGAGCAGGACGGGGGAAAATCAGTCTCTATAAAGGCAAGGTGTGTGTGGAGAAAAATATTCCTGAAGAAGAAGCGGTAGAACGACTTCTGAAGTTTATTCGGATAGACCGAGAAGAAAACCAACAATGATATTGATTAGATATGGATTACACGGATGAATACGGATTTAGTTAAAATCAGGAGTAGGAATCCGCATAGTCCATATCTAAATAAAAGCCATTTTAGAAGGTAATATTTATATCTTTCCCATTCTCTGTGTGATATGTTTTCACGGGCTTTCCATTACGTAGCACATAGGTCTTTATTTTATTTCCTTGTCGTTCAACGATTATATCAAACGGCGAAAATGCAAATGCCGAAACATTATTCAATCTCATCGAATTCCATTTATCAGGTAGTTGTGGACAGAGTGAGAATGAATTAAATCCTGTCGGACGAATACCAAAAATACCTTCGGTTACTATACGGCAATACAAAGCACTTTCGGCTGACAAATGCCGTTGGTTTCCTTCGGGCCAGGCCTCGATAGGATATGGAACATGTTCCCCAAGCAGGCGTTGCTGTGAGTAATATGCCATGTGTTCCATTGCCCTCTCCCTTGCTCCTGCGCTATACACTCCTCGTAGAGCGTAAAGAGTAGATCTGTCCCAGAAAGTATCTGTTCCGGCTTGTGTCAATAAGCCGTCTTTGCTCCACAAACGGGGAGAGAATAATGCTTCGACGGTTCCTGTCTTCTTTTCAAAGATCCCGACTGTCAGAGGGATAGCTATCCATGAACGTAAAATATCATTGCCTTCATAATAGCGGTAACTGTCGAACCCTTCTATACGGCTACCAAAATAATTGTTTATATTATTTTTTAATACTTTCGCCTGCCGGGCATATTCTTTTGAAACAGAAGACTGCTTGCCAAGTTCTTTGGCAAGATAGCTTGCCGATACCAGAGCGTCATAATACAAACTTGATGTACAAAGGTTTGCGTTACCTGCTGGAAAGCGTCCTTCAAGCTCATCAGCATCTGAAGTCACAATTCCGGAAGCATTTATTTTTCTTTTGCAGTATTCCAGACACCACTCAATCAAGGGCCATAACTCTTGTGCTTCCTTTTTATCTGCTTTGGCTAGTGCATAACGGGCGGCCCCATAAGCTATCATCGCTGCATCGCCACGATCGCCAGCCCCGTTCCAGGTATCCTTCCCCTCGGCAATGATAGAGCTGGGTATGGGTTTGTAATCAGAATTCATGAAGCGGGCAAAAAGCCTGAATGAGTTTAATGCGGACGCGTTTCCGATATCATAACCCAAAAAGGGAAAGAAAGGATTGGCATACTCCGCTTGGTCATTCGCCCAAACAGCTGCATAATATGATTCTCCTCCAGGACTGTGCATGAATCCTCCTCCGGTAGCAAAGATACTCTCTGCTGCTCTTACTTTAGCAAAAGCAAATGCTGTATTTACTACCGGATCAGGGGAGACAAAGCTAAGATTGTTCCATATCTTGTCGACAAAGGCCATTCGTTTATGTTCCTCGTCTGCTATATCGACTATCAATTCTTTCTCTCCTTTTTTATAAGCCTGAACAGAAGCGTCGAAAGTCAATGATTCTTTAGGAGCAATAGTGTATAAACAGTCTTCCTTATTTTGTATAGAGGTAACTATAGTGTATGATCCATCCACTCCTTTTACAGGATCGGTTTTGTAAACGGCTTTTTGAAAAGGTACAATAACAGAAATAGGTTTTGATGAGATATTCTTGACCGTATAACGTTCACAAAGCATCGGTTTGTCTGTTGAAGGAAAGAATGATCTCGTAAGTTCGACTACAGGTACTGGCTCTCTATTGCGTGCCGTACCTGTATTCTGGTATCCAATAGCAAAAAGGCTTACTACCGTGAGTCGTCCGTCGATACATATCGATTTCACTTTTTCATTGTTGAGAGCCATACCATTAACTAACAACAAAGAAGCGTAATCAATTGCAAATCGTTGCATCAGGCTTGCATGTGTATTGTTGGGTATCGTCCGCAACATAGGCCATATCATTGAACGTTCCATCACAAATTGCCCATCGCCGTTTACGCCATAACGTAATACCGCTGAAACCTTTAAACCGCTCATTTCAATATGGTCATAATGGGGGAGCCGACCGTCTATCTGCCATTCTATCGCTCCACTATCCAGGATACGCCAGCGAGGTGTAGCATTAGCATTATCTGCAAGGCAGAACAATACAAAAAGCAATAAAACGATTTTCATCTTTCTGGTAAACATACTATTAGTCTATTTCTATGTAATCGAGATAAAACTGTCCGTTATCACCAGCGTCCCGTTGAAAGGCTATTTGATTTATGCCGGCTGCCAACGATACCTGAACTACTTTTTCGCTCCAGTTGGATTGTTCCTGAAATCCAAGTTGCGATTGTTTTTGACCGTTGACATATAAGCTACACGTAGCTGTCCCTTTGGAATAGTTGTAGCCCATGACATGCAATGTATATGTACCGGCGGCATCAACCTCTACATCAAACTCAACACATGCATTTACGTTTTCAAGCCCTTTGACATAAAAGCCTTCGACTTTAACATGCTGGTTGTTATCGTCTTCTGTCTCACCCTCATTGCTACAACCTGTGCAAACCAGTAATAGGGCGAGAACTACAAACCATAAATATTGAGGGTATCCTTTCATAATCATTATCTATTTATAACTGCACCATTTCTGAGTGAGGCAACAGCCGCTTTGTATCTCTTTGAATTGGGTTTGATACGTAAAACCTTACATGAATGTGGTTCAAGTCGCACCGAGTATCGGCCCGACATTGCGCCTAAATCCTGATGCAGCCACAAATCACGTACATTCTTCACCTTTCCACCTTTAATTCCCAGTTCCTTTTCAAAATCAATACCATATTCAAGCACTGTCGATTCTCTATTGAACAGCCCGACAATCCAATCTCCATCAGGAAGTTGTCCTATCCATCTCGAACTGTTTTGTTTATCCCATATACTGGTACTAAGTGGCTTACCTACAAAACCGAGTTTATTCAATTCCAGCATCTCTGTGTTTTTGTAGAATTTGGCGCAATCACCAATCGTATTATATTGATCGGTGATACCAATTGGAGAACCGCTAACCAGCAACATTGAGATATGAAACTCTCTTTCGGCATCGCTTGCCAATGTGTTGAGTTGAACAAAATCGGGATCCATTATAGTTTGTCCTTTCACCCCGATAATATCAGCCCATCCGATTAATCCATCAAAAGCACTTCGGTATTTATCACCTTGTCCGCTTTCGTTAACCTGTCCGCGCTCTTTGTCGCTGATAAACCACCATCCGCCACCGTCACAGTCAGTACTTATGCGAATCATATCCGCATAAATAATCTCGTTGCGGGCATCGTTGCGACAATTAGGAACAGAGTAACTAAGCAACATTTCATCTCCGGCTTCTTCAGCCATCCATTTCAATGCCTTGATGTATCTATTGGTTCCGTAATCCCGTTCATAGTAACCAAGAAAGTCTATCTTCAGCAACTCTATTCCCTGATCTATCATTGTTCTGATACAGCCTTTCACCCACTGTTCCGCTCCTGGTTTGTCAGTATCTATCCAGTACAGGTGATCTTCAAACTTTGTAGTGCCTACCACGTCAGTTATCGGAATGGAAGTTCCTTTGATATTATTATTCTGCACATAGGCAGCTTTAGGTACCCATAATGGGTTGAAATAGAATCCGAATCTCATGCCTTTACTTTTGAGATAATCGCCCCAATACTTCAGTCCGTATGTCCACGAACTGTCATATTTGGTCAGATAACCATATTGATCTATAGAATTGAGGTTAAATAACCAACCGTCAGTAGCTGCCATATCATATCCATAAGGTAAAAACTCCTCGGCAAGCCAGTCGATATTCTTTTTCCAAACATCTTCAGGCATTGATGTTCCATACCGGAAATTGTATTGGTACATATTCCAAAACAATGGTCCGCTGCCTCGCTTTGTGAATTTGCTTTCTCTGGCAAAGATACCTGCTGGTATTGTAAACAATACCAGCAAAAGTGTTAAAAAATTAAATCTGTGTTTCATCTTATTGAATTATTTTTCCAATCATTGTAGAAAGTTGTTTTACTTGCAATTCGGCCATACCGACAACGATGTAATCCACACCATTGAGCCCATAGGGATCGTTGTATGCACTGGAAATTACAATTTTCAGGAATCGTCCCTTTTGTGGCGTTATCGTCTCACTGTCACCGAACCAGATGGTTTCATTCTGTCGTGGAGCGTTCTCTTTAGAAAAGAGAAGCGTCCAGTTATTTAGTGCCACAGCCGAGTAATCAGCAGATGTTCCTCCATCGGCAATCGTTTTGAATAAAAATAGAGGATCGTCCGAAACATAGAAATCTATCTTCTTAATGTTCGCGTTATCTCTTCGTTGAGTCAGTCCGATATCGCTTACTTCTATTGAATTCTTCATATCTATGACAATTGTGATAGGTGTTCTCATTCCATCAAAACAATGATAATCTGTGAAGCCATAGTGGTAGTCATCTTTATTATTGAATCCATTGACATCTTTTCCCCAATAACTCGAATGCCAGTGATTGTCGAAAATTCCATCTATGATGGCTCCGGCTCCGATATTATCCCCATCCGTTGATGAGGGATTCTCCATCTTCTGGTCGCTGTTGCATAGCAATATTTTCCATTCTCTGTTGTCGGGAATGACTTGTGGATCAGCAGGTACCACAACAGTCAGGTAATAAATCTCGTCCGATACCTCTATTTGTGGGGACGAGGGGGCTGCAAACTTCAACGGAAGAAGATAGTGCTTATCTTTTTGCAATGTTGAACTTGCTACTGTCAATGTCGTTGTAGCATCATCATTGCCATTTGCAAAAGAAAAATCATTCACATGGTAGGCTCCTGCGGGAAGCGCTTCATAATTGGTTGAATGAAAATCATTATATGCAGACACCAGTTGCGCGTTTTGTGAGAAATCGAGTCCGCAAGAGAAATTGGATATATTATCTGCAATTTCGGCTTTGAGTTTTACACTCATTGAACTATATGTCGCACTTTCAATCTGTATATCCTTTTTTCCCCATTCCACTTGCTGCCCGTTTATATCAAAAACATATAAGACCCGGTTCATTTCAACATTCACAATACCCTCTTCTGTACTTTCCAACTGGAGTGCCAAAACAAGTTTAGATCCAGGTGCCGATTTGATTAACTGATATATTTTAGCTACATCAAAATTCAGATAAAGATATTTCGACGTCTCGTTAGTTGCAAACGTTAGTTCGTGAACTCCGTCTTTAAATGAATATGCATCAGGCGTTATTGTCTTGTAACTTTGATTTTCGGGCTGGCTATAATTTTCATCGATTTCCTGTTGTGTCAATGCACGCACGTTAACCGTTGCAGTCAAAGACGGGTCACTTCCTGCCTTAATAACCAGAAGAGGCTCTTCGACCGTATTTTCAGAAGCCTGCCAACTAAATATATGCTTGCCCTCGTTCTTGAAATACAATATTTTGTGATATTCTTCAGGGAATAACTTATCATTCGAATATTCGTTGCTACATGAATATACAATCTGACATACACCAAGTATTAAAATTAATTTCAATAATATCGTTTTCATAATTCTGGTAATTCTAAATTAATATTCGGGCGATTGTACTAGTTGGGGATTGCTGTATATCTCCGAGTCATTGATCGGAAGAAGATACATTTTGTTGTTCCACATAAAAGGTTGGTCCACCTTTACTCTTTGGTTAAACTCACGGAACGATGGATCTTTTTTTGCGATGGCATTAAGACCTTCACGGACACCGGCTTTGAATACCTCCGGAGCAATTGTCCAACGCCGGGCATCAAAATAGCGGTGTCCTTCAAACCATAATTCAGCATAACGTTCACTGCGCACCCAATCCATTAAACTCATATCAGAGTTTATGTCAGATAATTCTAAATCGGGAATACCTGCACGATTACGAACAATGTTCAGGTTGTCCAAGACATCTTGTTTGCTGTTCAATGCAGCATGACATTCCGCCAGATTGAGGTATAATTCCGCCAAACGTATGACTGCCAGTGGAGTATGAGCATAATTATTGCCATTATCTTGAGAGCGCCATTGGAAGTTTGGTTGTATTCTCTTTTTGGAGAAATATCCGGTTGCATTATTATCTCTATTATATCTGTCAGGGTTGTACCCATGTTTTTGCGAGTTACGCGCTTCAAGTATCAGTGGTGAGCCATCGGCTATGAACGAACTATATTCACCTCCATCGTAACAAACCCATGCATAGAAACGCGGTTCACGATTGACATTCAGTTTTATGATATCCGGATTAGACAGACCTGCCGATTCAAACCAGTCCGATTTATCGGGAAAAGTATGATCGTATTGGGGCAATTTTCCATTCTTTGTATAAAATCTTTCAACAGAGTTCAAGAAAACAGCAATACCTCCCCATCCTCCTACAGGAGAGCCGTTGTAAGTGGTGACGCCATGAGGTATTTGTGAATAGATGCCATAGTTGTCACCGCTTCCGATGGCAAAGATTACTTCTTTATTGCCATCAGTCTCACGTGTCGTATTGAGGTAACGCATGAGCATTACCGACTCTTTAAACTGGTCATCAACCCCCTCTATATTAGGCAATGGAACTCCTTGGTTTATTCTGATACTGGTGGAAGTGGCAAGGTCGAACAGTTTGCGGTTACCTTGAGTCAGTGCCCAATCAAGAGCCTCGTTGCAAGCTGTCAGGGCGCGTTCCCATTTGTTTTCATCGTATGTTCTGCTGACTAACTCCTTTCCATATCCCGGAGTTTCAAAGTTAGTGTTCTTCCAGTTTGAATAAGGGAATGAGCCATTCCACAGGGGGGAGGCGGCATAAACCAACAATCGCGCTTTTAAGGCTTTGCAAGCTGTTGAAGTAGCACGTCCCAGTTCGCTGTTCTGTACTGTTGGCGGCAATTCGAAGGCAGCCCGGTCAAACCATTCAGCTATGGAGTCTACACATACATCGAAATGCGATCTGCCCGGAAAATCCTTTTTGTCAAGGTTTTGATTGTAATGTTCAGTCACTAATGGTATAGGTCCGTATGACTCTAGTAACATAAAATGATAGAGTGCCCGACAGAACAAAGCTTCGGCTTTCCAGCGTCTTTTATCGCTCTCGGTTACTCCCGTCGGATTGCTCTTGTCAAGCTGATCCATGAATAGATGGCATCGTCCTATTCCATCGTAACAACTATTCCACGGGGCGGTTTGACTGGAAGGAGAAAGCTGGTTCCATGCCGCTTTCTGTCCGTCGTCAGCCCATAGTAAGGGGCGGGCATATTCATCGGTCGAGTTGATGAATGAGTTTTCAACTGTGTAAAACCACTCGAAATAAGTATAACATGAATGAAGGAAACCCAATGTGGAAGCTCTGTCTTTCATTGCGTCGGGCAAGTCGGCTGTTTCATCCGGGACAACGTCCAGATAGTTGCAAGAAGCCATGCAACATGCGGCAGTCACACTTAGTATGAATCGTGATATGATCTTAATGGTTTTCATATTTTATATTTTGGTTATATAGAACTTAGAATTTTAGCTGCACTCCAATATTGATAGTCCGTTGAAGAGGATACGCATTCCATGACAATTCCGGATCCCACTCTTTAAAAGGACTCCACACAGCCAGATTATCCCCATTGATATAAACACGGCAGTACGGAAAACTATATCCGAGTTCAAGGGTTTTAAAGCGGATAAAACGTCCGTTGTGCATCCAGTAGGTGCTGTTGACAGAGTTGTTTGCCACTTGACTGTCAGTAATACCTAATCGTGGAAATTTCGCATCCGGATTCGGATTAGCTTCGCTCCAGTAGTCGTTGGCGATAAACTGCATCACGTTTCGATCACCGGTTGAAGCATCACCGCGAAATGGCATAATGCCTGATACCATGATTGTCCGTTGGGCAGAACCATTGAAAAACATTCCGAAATCGAAAGATTTATATGTCATGTCTAGCCCAATTCCATACTGAATGCGCGGCACATTGCCATATTGCGAAATCATAACCTGATCTTTTGAATTTATTTTGCCATCACCGTTTACATCGCGATATTTGATATCACCTGGCATTACCGTACTTCCCAATTCATCCTGCGAAGGGCTCATTTCTATATCCGCCTGGTCTTTGAATAACCCTTCGGCAATGTATCCTATCGTGTTACTCAAGGGTTTACCAGTTTCCGACTGCCACACGTAAGGGTAATCCGGTTCATCTTTGTAGATGTATTTATTCTTATTATATGTCAAATTGAAACGCAGGTCCATATTTAAATCATTGGTGATTTTCTTTCGCCAATTGACAGCCAGCTCGATACCTCGATTGTCTACTTTACCAATGTTACTCCATGGCACAGCATTAGCGTATCCTAATAGTCTAGGAAAAGAACCTCGTTTGAGAAGGATGCGATCTCGTTTGTCATGAAAATAGTCGAAAACAATATTGAGCTGGTTGAATAGATTCATGTCTATACCGATATCGAACTTTTTCACTCTTTCCCAATGTGCATTTCTGACAGCATAATATGAAACGCTGGGTCCTTTGGCGACAACACTTCCATCAGGTCCGGTTCCATAACCCAAATCGTCGAGCTTTATATCATTTATATAGAGAAAGTGGGCAGCTCCCGCACTTTTTCCCGTATCATCGCTGCCTACCAGTCCATAAGATCCCCGGAGCTTGAGGAAAGATACAATTGAACGCAGTGGAGTCCAGAAATCCTCGTTACTGATAACCCAGCCTAAAGATATGGCGGGAAATAACTCGAACCGTTCTCCTTCTACCAGACGTTCCGTTCCGTTATAACCGCAATTTATTTCGGCCAGATATTTCTGGTTGTAATCGTAGGTGATACGGGCAGATAATCCTTGGTTGCGGTTGGGTAATACGCTGGATCTGTATTCACGCATCATATACATCAACATTCCCGATACGGCATGTCGGCCGAACTGCCTGCTGTAATTGATGCGTCCGTCCATATAAAAGGTATTGTCCTGGTAGCGCTCTATATCCGACTGGGATATATATTCAGATCCCGAAGTCAGTTGCTCCAATGCATAAAGGTCGGGCGAATCGACATTCCAACTGCCATCCTGTACGCGATAGTAATAGGGGGCAAGTGATTTGGTATAAGATGAGTTTGAATAGTTTTTCCAGTTAACCAGAATAGAGGCGGAAAGTCCCTTTGTCACAAAATCAAAGTTCTGATTAATACGAACAGAGGTGTTGATGGTATTATGATTGGATCCTCTGAAATTATTTATCATATATGCATAAGGGTTGTTATACATCGAATTTCCACTAAGCATTGCCCCTCCGAAACGTATATGCTTGTCACCTTCTTCTGCCGGAAAAGATGCCGGAAATGCCACCGGATTGGTATTGTAGGTAAGATAGAACAGGTCGGAAGTTGAAAAAGACGGTCCTTTGGCATATCCTATCTGGTCGTTCATGCGTAGCTCGACAGTGGTTGTCGGAGTCATCTTATAGGATATGTTACTTTGGAAAATGTACTCCCATCTGTTGATGTTCGTGTCAAAAGAGTAACGCTTGGGGGAGTTGAGCATACCGCTATCATGATTTGCTTGCAAACTCATGTAATAGGTAACCTTCGAACTACCTCCCTGTACATTAATGTTTGCCCGTTGGTTCATGGTAGAATTTTTGAAAAGCAGGTCATACCAATCCACGTTCGGATAAACATACGGATTGATTCCGCTCCTTGTATATTCTATGACGTCATCCGAATATTTGGGTGTTGCGCTTGGAGTACGAGTCACCAAGGCTTCATTGTACATATTCATAAACGTAGGGCCATCGACGAACTTCAGCGTGTTTGCCGGTCTTAGAAATGAATTTTCGAACGTGATATTTATCTGTGCCCGCGTGTTTTCCATACCGTCTTTCGTTTTGATAAGCAGCACTCCATTAACACCGCGAGCGCCATAAATAGCAGTTGCCGATGCATCCTTCAAGATTGAAAAGCTGGCGATCGATTCGGTAGGGATATTATTAAGGTCGCCACTCGAAATTTCGATATCGTCCATCAGAATTAAAGGTGTTGCACGTCCCCCGAATGTTCCGATTCCCCTGATATAGAAATCGGATACGGAACCCGGTTCTCCACTGGTTGTCATCGATACCACACCTGCCAGCTTTCCTGTAAGATTATTGGTCAGTGAAGAACTCGGTGCACGCAATTCTACACCTTTTACAGTGGAAATAGCACCGGTTACGGATACTTTTTTCTGTGTGCCGGCTCCTACCACCACCACTTCATCCAGCACCTCGTTGTCCGATTGCATTTTCACTTTCAAAACTCCCAAATCGCCTACACTCAATACCTGCTGTTTGTATCCGATATAAGAAAATGTTAACTCTGTATTATTTGAAACCTCTATTGAAAACTTACCATCTAAATCTGTAATTGTTCCTGTTCCCGGGGAGTTTTTTACAGAAATACTGACCCCCACCAAAGGATCGCTGGAAGAAGCATCCGTAACGGTTCCTACCAATTTGCGCTTTTGTTGTTTCGAATCCTGCGGACGTTGCTCTGTAGGCAACTCTTCTCTTTTCAGAGAAATCTGCCGGTCTTTAATTTCATACAGGACATCTGTATTCTTAAATAACTGATCGAGAATAACGGTTATCGGTTGGTCCTTTACAGACAAACTGACTATACGTTTCGTATCAATCGCTTTGCTATAATAGAAAAAGATAAATTCACTGTTTTTTTCTATATAATCAAGTACTTCCTTAACTGTTTTGTTCCGCATTTCAATTGTTAAGTTTTTCTGTTGAGCATACGCTCCTATGTTCGCCGCATAAGAGTGTAAAGAAAGAAAACAAACACTAAAAAGAAATAATATGCGAGCCATTCTCACCCTTGTAAGAAATGTGCTACTGGTATTTTTCATATATTTACAACGTTTTTAAGAAATTAAACAATTAAATGTTGTTTGATTTTTCGGCTGGATGATACTGCAATTATCATTCAGCCTTCTTTTTAAGGACTTTTGTTTCTCATAATATTACGTATAAAGGTTTAACAATAAATGATCTATACTTATTTCTTCCTCACATATATTTTATCACCCACTTCTTTATATTCTATGGGTGCAGAATAAGATATAGTATGTAAGACGTCTTCAAGTTTATCTTTTAAATCCAGCTTTCCGGAAACCTGCATTCTCTCCACCTCCGTATCCAATACGAATTCTTTGCCATAGTATAGATTTAATTTTCTAAAGACCTTATCCAAAGAATCGTCTGTGTACATTAGGATATTCTTTATCCAACAGATATAAGGCTCAACATCTACATTTTGAGGAGTGTCCAGTTGGTCGCTATGAATGTTAACCAGCTGTCCCGGAGCGAGTTTGACCTGTTGCTGATTGTGGCTTTTTATATTCACACTTCCTTCCACCAACACCACGGAAGACGTTTTCTCCGATGAATATGCCGATATATTGAATGAAGTACCTAATACCTGTACTTGAAAATCTTTAGTTCTTACTATGAAGGGGGCTTTTTCATTGCGGCGTACATCGAGGAACACTTCTCCTTCAACATAAATTTCACGCTGGTCTCTTTCAAAATGAGTTGGATAAATCACCCGTGTTCCTGAATTCACCCATAGATGAGTTCCGTCTGGTAAAGTCAATTGAGTTCTTTTCCCTTTAGGGGTTATCAGCTGGTTGAATTCGGGCTTCTTCTTTTGTGGCTGAATCTGATTGACTGTATCAGAGTTGACCACCACTAAACCATTCTGCGAATAAATGATATTTGCATCGGTATCACTCACTTCTATATTCTTTTCTCCCGGTATCAACAATAGAATATCTTCTTGTAATGGGGCTGCCTGCATTTTCAATGCGAAATCGACTAATGCGCTGTCATCTGCATGGTAATAAGAGATGAACTGTTTACCCAGCCAAAACATACATAGCAGGATTGCGGCAACTGATGAATAAGTTGCCGCATAAAGTAATCGTTGATGCAACTTTTTCTTTTTGGTTGCATGGATTTGTTTTTCGATAAGTCTCCATGATTCATCCAGTTCGGTCGTTGAGACATTTCTCTCCTGTTTCCGAACATGTAGAATTACTTTGCGTATCACCTGATGTATATTTGCTTTCTTGCCTTCCATTTTTTGCTTTTATATTTAAAACGGGAGAAAAGAAAAAGTCTACTCACTTTTCTTTCATTATTTTGCAGAAAAAGATTTCTTCAGCAAATTGGGTGAACCGGACAAAGGAAATAGTAGCATTTAAGAAAGAAAAAAAGGAAGGAAAAAGAGATATTCTTTCAAGGTCATTTTAGAGCGAAGGCTCGTCAGTGTGCGGGATACTAAATTCATGGCAGATTGAGGATTAATCTCCAGGACAGCTGCAACTTCTCTATAGGATAAGCCTTTAATGTAACGAAGATAAATCGCCATCCGTTGATTCTCGGACAGTTGTTTATAAGCCTCTTGCAGATTTTTAATCATTTGTATATCCTCATCATTATCCTTAAATAAGACTTCCAGTGAGGTGTCTTCTATCGTTAAGTCGAAGGGAAGCGCATTGATATCTTCGGTGGATTTTAAAGATGAAAGTTTATCGAATATAAGGTTTTTCAAAGAAGTCAGCAGATAGGAACGCACATAATCGGTGGGAGACAAACGGGTGCTGCTGCAAAGTTTCACGAAAAGATCCTGAATGCAATCTTTAACAAATTCTTCATCTGAAACATATTTGAGTCCAAAATTCAATAGAAGCTCGTAATGTCTCTTATACAATACCTCTAATGGCTTTGTGTCACCTTTCAACATGATGTTCCATAAGGTGATGTCTTTCATATTATAATAAGATTCCCGTTGCACTGAAATATATTAGTTTGCGGCAAAAGTAACAAAAAAACTTCTCGAAACAAGGTTTATCCGGAGATTTTCCCGTAACCTAACTCTATGATAGTAAAAGAATTGTAAAAGGCTTTTATTGCAGTATGTTTTCTTTGTTACGGTCATGTTTGTTCTGTGAAAAATGATAAAACTTAATCTTTTCTTTTTTATCCTGTCATTAAATTACTTTTATACGTTGCAGATTTATATTGTATATGAAAGATTATTTTGATATATTGTCTTGGGTGGAATATACTCTATTAATATAAATATTTGAATGTTAGATGAATATATGTATGTTGTAAGCTATAGGATGCTTTTGTGTTATTCGGTTCTTCGTTAAATTTGATGGAAAGAGCTTTAGATCGCTGGGTAAATATATTAGTGAGAGGAATAAAACTGTAAGGAGAAGGTCTTTTTTCATTTTAGCTCTTTCAGTTTTTTCAGTTCTTCCTCTAAATCAAACAATGCTGTCATTCCTCCATATCAATCCGTTCAAACCGCCAGCGCTGTCCCGCATCCGGATACTTCTCACGGTCCACCTGGCTCACAAACATACTGAGGGGCCGCACATAAGTCTTATAGTCCCCATAAAGCGCCTGGTAAACCACCATCTTCTCACCTGTCTCAGAATGTATGGCCACTGTCACGATCTGATACAGCTTATTTTTAAAGTGCCTGTAAAATTCACCAGGCTTTGGCGTCCTGTCCATCTGTCCATGCCTCCTGTTGCGGCAATGCCTTATTCCTGTTCCAATCCCTACCCTGATGCGGATCATGTCCCCGGCTCCCGGTGCATCTCAGGTTTTCGGCACGGCCCCGGTCCCGGGCACATCTCCGGTTGCCGGTATGTTCCCGGCCCCGGTCCATCTCAGGTCTCCGGCACGTCCCCGGCCTCCGGTGTGGTTTCCATCTCCGGCACGGCCTCTGATTCCGGCGGCAGTGCAGCCCTGGACTCAGCAATCTCCTGTTCCTGCGCAGCAGCCTCCTCCGGTGTCAGGAGCCCGCCATAATGATAGGATACCCCGGCATCCCACAATATCCATTCATCATATCCCGAATCATAGACAGCCTGGATCTGCTGGCGCACCTGCTCATCCCCATAATCAATATAATCCTTGAGATAGGAGGCCGTAAAATCCTGCAGCCACGGACGCACAACCGCCTGGGTCCTGTCTTCCTTTTTGGAAGCTTTCAGCAATGTCATGGAATCCTTCAAGGCATGCCTGATAGTATCATACGGCTGCGCGTCCGGATTTGCAATACCAAAATTACCCGGACCATAATGAGAAGGGTAAATCATTGGACAGATATAGTCAAGATGCTCCGCCATATCCTCATATTCCTGGCCCACGGCCGCCGCGTCCTCCTCACTTCCCATAATGGTCCCGAACACATCCGCCGACACAAATAACCCTTCCTTGGCCAGTTCATCATACGCATAGCTGATGAATTCCGTAATGGCCTGGGTCTTGTCACGTCCCCCTGTATCAGCCTCATCAAACACCACATCCTTCATGGTCTTATCCACAGCAAAACGGATATAATCAAACTGGATTTCCTTAAAGCCCATCTCGCCAGCCTTTTTGGACACCTCTATCAGATAATCCCATACTTCCTTCTTATATGGGTTTACCCAGGCCAGACCCTTATTATCCCGGTAAATGCTGCCATCCGCCACGTGCAGGCTCCACTCCGGCTTCTGCTCTGCCAGATACG
>OGGQ01003454.1_pt1 | contig 14742 bp, 13 predicted proteins | sample 1571191 | NCBI WGS metagenome assembly OGGQ01 (sample SAMEA2582061, study PRJEB24529) | metagenome | biome: Human gut stool | place: China | collected 2011
AATATATATAATATAAGTTTATTAAATATTGTATTTTATATTTGAAAATGTTATATTGGAACCGGGGTGATCTAATGACGGTAGAATGTCAGTATCTTTGGTGCAGATATAACAGGGCTTTCCGCTGTGTCCGCAAAAAATATCGTCCTTGACCCCAAAGGACTGTGCTCGTCTGCGGAGAGAGCCGTGGGAGAGGAGATTGACGCCCTTGTGGACGGCATGATGAAAAGGGCGGGAATAAAGATTATAGAATATGATAGAGAGAACCCCGCAGCAGCCGAAAAAAGAAAAAGACAGAAGAAAACAGACCCCAATAAAACAGGAAGCAGGAAAAATGTAATGCGCAAACGCCCGAAGGAATGACCCCGAGGGCGTTGTTTTTTGCCCGGGAGTATTCATTGACTTTGACCTCGATACGGATATAATTATATAATTGGATAGATATATGAAAAACAGCGGGAACATACCGCCGTGACAATAAAGGAGGACACCAATGTCAGACTTGGTTGAAAAATTCGGACAGCATATAGATAAAAAAATCGCCCGGAATCCGGAAACGGCCAGAAAGGAACTGCTTTTCGGCTACAGGGCGTTCGATCTTAAACTCAAATACGCCCCGGACAAGAGGCTCTCGCCTTCAAGAAGGCTTCTGGCGGACATTTGCATGAAGGAGCATATACGTTCCTTCGCCAACGCCGGAAATTCCGCCCTCGTAAGCGTTTTTCTGCCCTGCGAGATCGTCCGAGCCTTTGGAATGAGCACGATTTTCGCCGAAGGCTTTTCCGGATATATGACAGGAGCCTACGCGGAAAAAGCCTTTGTGGAGGCAGCGGAAAACGCCGGCATCGCCGAGACATACTGCTCCTATCACAAAATACTTATGGGCGCGGCCTTCTCCGGAGTATTGCCAAAACCAAAATTTATCATAAATACGTCTCTTATATGCGACGCCAACAACCTGACATTCAGGGCGCTGGCCGACTACTATAAGGTGCCCCAGTTCTATGTGGATGTGCCTATCACCGCCGACGGCGACAGCATAGACTACGTTGCCGGCCAGCTCAGGGAAATGACGGCGTTCATAGAGGATAACACGGGCAAAAAGCTGGATATGGACGTTTTAAAGCAGTACGCTTACCGCACGAAGGAAACTCTGGACAATTTCAGGGAATGTCTTGAGCTTAAGAGAAACGTAACCATACCAAACGATATAACGAGCGAAATGTATGAGGTGTTCCTTACCCATCCCCTTCTCGGAACGGAGGACACGCTCAAATATTCACGCATGCTCAGGGATGAGCTTAAGGCCGCGCCGAAAAAGAGCGGAATAAGGCTGTTATGGATGCACACCATACCTTATTTCCAGGCGCCGTTAAGGGACAGGCTCAATTTCAACGATAAATGCCAGATAGTCGGCTGTGACATGAATATTGAGAACCTCATCGACACCGATCCGGAAAAGCCATACGAGAGTATGGCAAAAAGGCTGGTGGAGAGCGGCTTCAACGGCTCTTCGGAAAACCGTATAGAGATGTCGCTGAGGGCGGCGAGAGAACTGGACGTGGACGGCGTTATATATTTCTGCCACTGGGGCTGCAAGCAGACCATGGGAGCGGCGGTCAACGCCAAGAGACATCTGGAGGAAAACGGTTTCCCCACGCTCATACTTAACGGAGACGGCGGCGACCGAAGAAACACGAGCGACGGACAGATACTTACGAGGCTTGACGCCTTTATAGAGATGCTGGAGGATATGAAGAAATGATATATTACGTTTGCAAATATACGCCCATAGAGCTTTTGGAGGGCTTCGGTGGGGAGTGCGCCAGGCTGGAGCCCCTTCCCGACAACTTTGACACCGCCGACAGTCTTGGACACCCGAACATGTGCGGCTACGGCAAGGCGATAATCGAGGAGGTATTCTCGAAGGATATAAAGGAAATGGTGCTTGTGGACTGCTGCGACGTAATACGCAGGGTCTACGATATTCTTGAGGAAAGCGGAAGGATGGACTTTCTCTGGCTTTTGGAACTGCCTCATAAAAAGGGGCTGGCCGAAAGAAAGATATTCAAAAAGCGTCTCAGGGAGCTGGCGGAGGGCTACAAAAAATACAGCGGAAGGGACTTTGACGTTAAAAAAGCCTTGGCGTCCTTTACGGAGACGGCCAAGGATACGGCGGAAAAGCATATAAGCCTTTTGGGAGCCCACGGCGGGAAATATCTATATAAGACAGTGAGCGAGAAATTTACCGTGACCGTTAACGACGACACATGCACGGGAAACCGCAGCGTTGAAATGACAAAAAACGCCGCGGATCTGGACTCGTTTCTTGACAGCTATTCCACGGCCATACTCGGACAGACGCCATGCATGAGGATGTACGACACAACGGGAAGGGAAAAGCTGTCGGCAGGAACGGTGGGCATAATTTACCATACGATGAAATTCTGCGATTATTACAGCTTTGAATACATGAATCTTAAAAACAACGTCAGCGTACCGCTTTTGAAGATCGAGACGGACTGCACAAGCCAGAGCGAGGGCCAGCTTTCCACAAGGCTTGATGCCTTCGCCGAGACCATAAACGCGGGAGCGAACAGGAGGAAAATAAACATGAAGACCGACGGAAAGATATACGCGGCGGGCATAGACAGCGGCTCCACAAGCACCGACGCGATAATAATGGACGGAGATAAAAGGATAATCGGCAAGGCCATTGTCCCCACGGGAGCCGGGGCGACCAACGGAGCCAAAAAAGCCCTCGCCCAGGCGCTGGAACAGGCCGGGCTTAAGGAGGAAGATCTGACCGTTACGATAACAACGGGTTACGGCAGGGAAAATATCAGTTTCGGAGAGGCGTCCGTTACGGAGATCACCTGCCACGCCAGGGGAGCGAACTATCTTGACCCCGAAGCGAGAACGGTCATAGACATCGGAGGACAGGATTCCAAGGCCATAAGGATAGACGAGAACGGAGCCGTGCTCGGCTTTGTTATGAACGATAAATGCGCCGCCGGAACGGGCAGGTTTTTGGATATGATGGCAAGGACCATGGAGCTTTCGCTGGACGAGATGAGCGAGCTGGGGCTCAAATGGAAAAACGATGTTGTCATCTCAAATATGTGTACGGTATTCGCCGAGAGCGAGGTCGTGTCCCTTGTGGCTCAGGATACGCCGCCCGAGGACATTATCCATGGCCTTAACAATTCCGTGGCCGGAAAGACCATATCCCTTGTCAAGCGTCTCGGAGGCGAGAAGGGATATATAATGACCGGCGGAGTGGCTAAAAACAGAGGAATCGTCGAGGCCATAGAAGAAAAGCTGGGAGAAAAGCTCTTTGTCTGCGACGAGGCTCAGCTCTGCGGGGCCATAGGCGCGGCGCTCATAGGACTTGATTCGCTGGCGGAGGCGTAAAACGGGGCGGTATTATGGAAAAAACGGGCGGCGGGAGCCGGGGAAAGGCAAATAACAGACCAAAAAGCTATGACTATTACAAACGTGGAAGGGATCTCGCATGGGAAACGCTCATAAAATGCGGCATCTCCTCCCTTCCCGTGGATCTGGGGCGTGTGGCGGAGGTATGCGGAATAAGGATCGTTTCCTTCCGAAGGGCGGAAAGGGAAGGACTCATTGACAGAAGGCGTCTGAGGGGCAGTCTTGTGACCGATATCGTCGGCGGACAAAAAACGGTTTTTGTGGACAATACCATGGGCGACGGAGCGGTAAGGATGAATATGGCAAAGGGCATAGGCCGGTGCCTGCTTTCGGAAAACCCGGGGAGGGCAAGCCGGAGGACATATTACGAGGCGGCGGTTTTCGCCCGGGATCTGCTTATGCCGGCCATCGCTCTTTTTGTCCTTGACATAAGAGACGCCGCCGAAATAGAAAGGACATGCTCCGTACCGCCGAAGGCGGCCTTGGCGAGAGCCGAAAGAATGGCGGAGCTCCGCCGGAGGGGAAAATTCAATTCCCATCCGCTGGAAAGAAAAGCCGGAGAGCTTTTTCTAAGGGGAAGCAAATAAAAATATGGTTAAAATTTTGTAAAATTTAAACCGTTTTGGGGCAAAATCGCCGAAATCGACCGGGGATGGCGTAAAAAGCTCCGTCATATATTGACTTTATGCGGAAATAGTGTTACTATCCACGATAGAATACCTGATAGAGGCGCGGAAAATAAGAGTAGCGGAAAACAGGATGTTATCCAAGGCGGGCGGCCGTTTTCCGGGAAAGGATTTTCTGCCGAAGTCTGCGAGCCTGCCCGGGCAAGCCGGCTGGGACGCCGTAAAATATGCGGCGTACTGTCACTTATTGTGGAGAGCTATCGTATAAAAAATCTTTTACACGGTCAAATAAGCGTCTGAATCTTCACTTTAAGTAAAGGTCAGGCGCTTTTTTAGTCCAAGAGGACGAAAAATTTTCAGAGAATTTTAAGAGAAAAGGAAGGTATGCGAAATGAAGAAAAAATTATTTTCAGTTGCCGCTTTAGCTATGGCTTTCGCCATGGCTGTGACGGGTTGCTCATCATCAGAAGGTGAAACGACAACCGGTGAAGAAACCACCGATGGAGAAACAGCAGAAGATGACAACGTCCTTACTGTGGCTATGGAGTGCGGTTATGCTCCCTATAACTGGACACAGCCTACAGACGCCAACGGCGCCGTTCAGATAAAGGACAGTCCTGATTACGCCTATGGCTATGACGTTATGATGGCTAAGCACATCGCCGAGGAGCTTGGTATGGAGCTTGAGATCGTAAAATTAGACTGGGATTCGCTCGTTCCCGCCGTTCAGTCCGGAACGGTTGACTGCGTTATCGCAGGTCAGTCTATCACGGCCGAAAGACAGGAAATGGTTGACTTTACGGAGCCCTATTACTACGCTACTATCGTAACTCTTACAAAGAACGACAGCCCCTACGCAAGCGCCACAAGCGTAGCGGATCTTGCAGGAGCTACATGCACATCTCAGCAGAATACTATTTGGTATGATATATGCCTGCCTCAGATACCTGACGCAAATATACTTCCTGCCCAGGAATCGGCTCCCGCAATGCTTGTAGCCCTTGATTCGGGAAGATGTGATATCGTTGTTACTGATCAGCCTACAGGTCTTGCCGCAACGGTAGCTTACCCTGATTTTGAACTTCTTGACTTCACTGGAACGGAAGGAGAGTTCGAGGTTTCTGACGAAGAGATAAACATTGGAATTTCTCTTCAGAAGGGCAACACTGAGCTCTGTGATAAGATCAACTCGGTACTTTCAACAATGACTGCCGAGGATTTCGAGGAAATGATGAATGAGGCCATTGCCGTTCAGCCCCTCAGCGAGTGATAAAGACAGACATTATATAAATTAAATTTTCGATATACCTAAAGCGGAAAGGAGAGAGCAAAAATGCCGGAAACATTCGGCCAACGAATACTGTACATCTGGGAGCGTAACAGCGGATCCTTTCTGCGCGGCGCCTGGAATACTATGATAATAGCGCTGATATCGACCTTTATAGGCTGTATTATCGGCTTCATCGTCGGTGTCATTCAAACGATACCGACGGATAAAAAGAAAAATCCTGTCAAATGGTTTTTTGTGGGAATCCTCAAATTCATCCTCAACGTCTATGTGGAGGTGTTCAGAGGAACACCCATGATGGCCCAGGCCATGTTTATTTATTTCGGAATGGCTGCTGTATTTGATATTAACATGGGTATGTGGCAGGCGGCGTTTTTTATAGTTTCCATAAACACTGGAGCCTATATGGCTGAGACTGTAAGGGGAGGAATACTTTCTATTGATCCTGGTCAGACCGAGGGAGCCAAGGCTATAGGAATGACACATATACAAACAATGACTAATGTTATTCTTCCGCAGGCTTTAAGGAACATAATGCCCCAGATAGGAAACAATCTCATCATCAATATAAAGGATACCTGTGTTCTTTCGGTAATAGGAATTGTCGAGCTGTTCTACACTACAAAGGGTATAGCCGGAGCGCTCTATACATATTTTGAGGCTTTTGCCATAGCTATGGTGATATATTTTATACTTACCTTCGCCTGCTCAAGGCTGCTGCGCCTTTGGGAGAACAGAATGGACGGACCGGACAATTTCGATCTTGCAACTACGGATACCCTTGCCCATACAAGCGGTATGTACAGTTATAATGACAAGGCGGCAAAAAAGGCAAAAGTTGGGGATCTTAACAGCGACAGCAGGGAGGGAAGGTAATGAGTGAGGCAAATAATAAAAACGTATTCCAGATAAGTCACTTGGGCAAAACCTTCGGAACCCATGTCGTTTTAAAGGACATAGACTTCAAGGTCGATACGGGCGATGTAACGTGTATAATCGGAGCGTCAGGTTCAGGAAAATCTACACTTTTAAGATGCATAAACCTTCTTGAGACGCCAACTAACGGAGAAATACTTTTCCATGGGAAACCGATTACTGGAAGGGATTTCAATCAGTCAGCCTATAGAGCCAAGGTTGGAATGGTTTTTCAAAGCTTCAACCTGTTTAATAATATGACAGTGCTGGAAAACTGCATGGTTGGTGTTACAAAGGTACTCAAAAGAAGCAAGGATGATGCCAGAGAGCTTGCGATGTTCTATTTGGAAAAAGTTGGAATGGCTCCGTATATAAACGCCAAACCGAGGCAGCTTTCAGGCGGACAGAAACAGCGTGTGGCTATTGCCCGCGCCCTTGCTATGCAGCCGGAGGTAATACTCTTTGACGAGCCGACATCCGCCCTTGATCCACAGATGGTTGGCGAGGTGCTTTCTGTAATCAGAACTTTGGCCGAGGAAGGATTTACAATGATTATAGTAACGCATGAGATGGCGTTTGCCAGGGATGTGTCTAACAACGTCGTGTTTATGGCTGATGGCGTAATATGCGAAGAGGGAGCGCCGGAGGAAGTATTCGGCAATCCCAAGACAGAAAAAATGAAGGAGTTTCTCTCAAGGTTCAGAAATGCTTAAAGAGAAAGCGGAGCGTAAAATAAATGACCATACTCAGATAGCTGAAAACAAATCGGCTGTAATTGTGGTAAAGCTTTAAAACACTAATTTAAACCGAAAAAAGAAATGAATAGTTTTTTCGGAATATTTGGCCGGCAATGCATTAGTGGCAATGCCGGCTTTTTTGATGTATTTTTGAACTAAAATATAATTTAATCATATTTTAATTTATATATAAGTCATCCGTAAAAGCCAAAGACCCTTTTATTTAGTGAACTTGAAGAGGTTTTGAGGTTTCGGACAATGAAAATGCTGTTATATTGACCTGTATGATTTTTTATGTTATCATATAAAGAACAAAATTGCTTTTATCATTTAAGGAGGATTGTTTGGCAATGGAAGAAGACAGCGGCGATAGTTGCGGCGACACTAATAACCGATTGCTTGAACTTGAATATCTTGAATTTTTTATAAGAGGCATACCCGTAGTTCTCAGATGTTAAGCTATGGGTGTGTCTTTTTGTGCATTTTTTGAGATATAAAAGTTTAGGAGGATAAAATTGAGCGCATTATTATTACAGGTAGTTCTTATATTTTTAAACGCGGTTTTCGCCTCGGCGGAAATAGCGGTCATTTCAGTCAGCGACGCTAAGCTGGCAAAACTTGAGGAAGACGGCAACAAAAAAGCTAAAAAGCTGAAAAAGCTCACCGAGAACCCGGCTAATTTCCTGGCTACCATACAGATAGCCATAACCCTTTCCGGATTCTTAGCGTCGGCTTTCGCTGCCGAAAACTTTTCCGACGACCTGACGGAGTTTATTTTGAGTACCGGATTCACGGCGGTTTCGCCCCAGGTGCTTAATTCCGTTTCAGTCGTTGTCATCACGCTTTTGCTTTCATATTTCACCCTTGTGTTTGGCGAGCTTGTGCCTAAAAGGGTTGCTATGAAAAAGACAGAACAGCTTGCCCTTGGAGTGGCTTCGCTTATAACGGTTATTTCAAAGGTGTGCGCGCCCGTTGTATGGATACTTACGGCTTCGACAAACGGCGTTCTCCGTCTTATGGGCATAGATCCCAACTCCGATGACGATGAGGTCAGCGAGGAGGAGATACGTCTTATGGTGGACGAGGGAGCTCAGAAGGGCGTTATTGACGCGGACGACCAGGAAATGATAAACAACGTGTTCGAGTTCGACGACCTTGTGGCCGACGAGTTCGCGACACACAGGACGGATATTTCATTGCTCTGGCTTGAGGAAAGCACGGAGGAATGGGCGGATACCATCCACGAAAGCAGACATTCAAAATATCCCGTCTGCGACGAGACCGTTGACAAGATCATCGGAGTGCTTGACGTAAAGGATTTCTTCAGGCTCCAGAACGAGCCCAAGGAGGTCATACTTAAGGAGGCCATAAGGCCGGCGTATTTCGTTCCCGAAAGCATACATGCCGACGTGCTTTTCAAACAGATGAAAAAGACCCATAACTATTTTGCCGTCGTCCTTGACGAGTACGGCGGAATGACAGGCATTGTCACCATGAACGACCTGCTGGAGCAGATAGTCGGCGATCTGGATGAGGAGCCTACTCCGGAGGAGGAAGAGCCCGAGATCGAGAAGCTGGACTCAAAAACGTGGAAGATACAGGGCGGAGCCGATCTGGAAGAGGTGGCCGAGGCGCTTAACGTGGAGCTCCCCGTGGACGAGTATGACACCTTCGGCGGATATATTTTCGGAAACTACGGAACGATACCCGACGACGGCTCTGTATTTGAGATAGATCTGCCGCCGCTCCACATAAAGGTGACGGAAATAAAGGATCACAGGATCAAAAAGGCGATCGCCTGCTTCTCGGAGGAGGCTTAAAACTATGATTAGGCGTCAAAAATACGCGGCCGAATCCGGCTGGTTATTTTCAGCCGAAGCGTTAGGAGTGAGATATGAAAAATACCGCGGAGGACCTATAACGGGTTCTCCGCTTATTTTTGCGCTTTTTACGGGTTTGGGAGTTTATCCGCGCGAAAAAATACATAAATAATATATAAATTTTTCATGGTTTGGCAGTAAAATATTTATTAGTTTTTTGAGTGAAAAAGTTTTTGACTTAAAAGCGTTAAAGTGATAAAATTAATTACAAATTTACAATAATGATAAGAAATGAAAGGAAATATTACGATGGAGAAAACAGAACTAAAATACGGAAAGTCAAAGGTGGAAATTTCCTTTGACGGAGCGAAAAGCGTTAAAACATTGCTGGAAAATCCCATGAGGGAGATCGAGGATATAGAAAAGGAATTCCGATACTGCGTTGAGGACGGCGTGATCGGTTCAAAACCGCTCAAAGAGATAATCTCGCCCGCCGACCCGGTCACGATAGTCATAAGCGACCTGACACGCTTCTGGATGAGACAGGACGTTATATGCGAGCTTTTAGTCAAATATCTTCACGAGGAAATGGGTGTTCCGTTTGAGAACATCGCCGTGGTCATAGCCCTCGGAACCCACAGAAAAAATTCCGAGGAGGAAAGAAAGACCCTCGCCGGAGAGTATGTTTTCAATAACGTATCTATGGTGGTCGACCATGACTGCGACGCCGACGACCTTGTTTATGTCGGCGAAACGTCGCTTGGAACAAGGGTAGAGGTGAATCCTCTGGCCCTCGGCAGAAAGCTCATAGTTATTTCCGGAACGGTTCACCACATTATGGCAGGCTACGGCGGAGGAAGAAAGAGCATAATCCCCGGAATAGCCTCAAGACAGACTATAAAGGAAAACCATATAAGAGCCCTTGACCCCGTAAAGCCCATGTCCGATGAGAGGGTAGGCAGCGGAAGAGTGCTTGAAAACCCCATCAATCTGGATATGGAAGAGGCGGGAAGGCTTGTCGAGCCGAATTTTGGCATAAATATATGCGTAAACTCGGCTTCAAAGCACAGCGGGCTTTTCTGCGGAGACTTTGACAAAGCATGGAAGGCAAGCTGCCTGTATATACAGAAGTCCTACGGACTGCCCATAGATCATGAGGCGGATATCGTTTTCGTAAGCTGCGGAGGATTCCCCAAGGATCTGAACTTCTATCAGTCCACAAAGAGCCTCTTTAACGCCATAAAAGCGCTCAAAAAGGGCGGAACGGTAGTAATGCTTGCCGAATGTCCCGAGGGCAGCGGAGCGAGAGACTTCTTCGACTGGATAGTGCCGCTGAGAGAAGGACATCTGGACGAGAGCCTCAGAAAGGATTTCACCATAGGCGGATATATTTTCTACGCGGCCTGCGAGGCCATAAAAAAGGGAAATATACTCCTTCTTTCAAATATAGAGCCCAATGAGGTAAAAGCTATGGGAGTTACGGCCTTCAGCGACATAAACGAGCTTATGAAGCATGCCGACACAAAGGGCAAAGACGTTTATGTCATACCCTACGGAGGCAGTGTAGTGCCCCAGCTTAAGGAAGAATACGACAGACTTATAAGAGAACTTTCAACAACGGAGGAATGATTATGAATATACCCCTGCTAATCGTTTTACTATATGTAGTGCTTTTGTTCGTTATCAGCTTCAATGTGTCGCGCAAACAGAAAAAGGACGGAGACGCCTTCCTTATGTATAAGGGCAAAAACGGCATATTCGTTGTCGCGTCCAGTATAGCCGGACTTGCCATCGGCGGAGCGTCCACCATCGGCATAGCCGAAAACGCCTTTGGAGTAGGACTTTCGGCCGGATGGTACGACACGGCATGGGCCATCGGAGCGGTAATAACCGCTTTCCTCGCCGTAAGATATTTAAGGCACAGCGGCTACAGCACTATAAGCGCCCTTGTTAACGAGATGTTCGGAAAAAAGACGAGCTTTATCATGGTCATTTCCATGTGCATAATACAGTCCGGAATCATCGCCCTCCAGTATAAGGCAGGCGGCTCCATTTTGGCGGCGCTCCTGCCGGACATTTTCACGACCGAGAGCGGCACGTTTTTCTCGTTTATAATCTTTATGCTTGTTGCCATGATAGGCGGAATGGGAAGCGTTACGCTTACGAATGTTCTTAACCTTATACTCATATATGTGGGCGTTATTGTAGCCACGGTTATTGTCCTCAACAATCACGGAGGATGGGCGGCCATCCAGACCCTTGTCGCCGCCGAGCCCGACGTGCCCTACCTCAGCTTTACGGAAGGAATGGGCTGGATAGGAATATTGAGCTGGGTAATAGTTATGATAGGAAACACCAACTCCGTTCAGGGCGTAGTCCAGATCGGACTTACCGGAAAGGACGACAGGGCGGCCAAATGGGGATATATTATCGGAGCGGCGTTCATGGTTCCCGTAGGATTTATATGCGCCCTTCTGGGAGTCGCAAGCAAGGCTCTCCTGCCCGACGCCGTTGCGGCCGAGGCTCTGCCGAGAATACTTATGAGCATACCTCCCGTCCTCGCGGGAATAACCCTTTCGGGACTTTGGGCTGCGGATATGGGAACCGGATGTTCCATGATCGTCGGACTCGCGACCACGGTCAGCTCGGACATAGTTTACCGTCTCAGCGGCAGCGAAAAGCTGAAGGCAAGGAAATCCCTTGTCAACAAGGTGATCGTCGTTATCGCCAGCTTCATTACATACCTCATCGCTACCCAGATGGGAGCTATACTCAACGCTATGCAGCAGGCGCTCTCGCTGGCCATCGGAACGTCCTTCATTGTCATCGGAGCCCTTATCGCTCCGAAATTCACGAGCAAAAAGGCGGGCTTCTGCACAATACTCGCCTCCATTGTCGCCATAGTGCTTTGGAACTTTGTGCCGGCTCTTACGGGAATATTCAAGAGCGTTGGAATATTTATGGTCATTGTATGCGGCGTTGTGTTCATACTCATCAGCGCCTTTGATAAGGATAAGGTAAACGTAAAGAAGGAATTTATAAAGGCGTAATAAAATATTAACCGAACCTAAAAAGCGGCATCCCTCAAGGGAGCCGCTTTATCTGTATATTAAATTGTATCAGTCATCCCAGTCATCGTCCCAATCATCATCATCCCAATCATCATCGTCCCAATCATCATCATCGTCCCAGTCGTCATCCCAATCATCATCGTCGTCCCAATCATCATCGTCCCAATCATCATCGTCGTCCCAGTCGTCATCGTATACGTCGTCCCAGTCGTCATCGTATACATCGTCCCAGTCATCGTCATAGTGGTCGTCATATACGTCGTCCCAATCATCGTCATAGTGGTCGTCATATACGTCGTCCCAGTCGTCGTCATAGGAATCGTCGTCGTAACGGTCGTCTAAGTCGTCATAACGGTCATCGTCGTAACGGTCATCCCAATCGTCATCGTAACGGTCGTCTAAGTCGTCGTAACGGTCGTCTAAGTCATCGTAACGGTCGTCTATGTCATCATAGCGGTCGTCGTCGCTTCTTACATCGATGGGGCTGCTCCAGTTATGGGAGTCTACGCATTCCCTGATTTCCACAACAACATCATCGAAAAATGTCTTGTATGGCAGTCCGGAACCGGGCTCTATCTCGATGGTTATCTGACGGCGTTCGCCCTCGATTTCCTCTACGAAATATCCCGCCTCGCCGATCATTGTAACCAGCTCGGAAACTACCTGCTTACAGGGTCTGCCCTCGTAATCGGCAAAGCTCTCGATTATCCCTCTGCCGTCGTTGTTAAGTCCCTTTACCTCGGTAACATTTCCATCTTTATCGTAGGAAACGGATATTTCAGGATTGACACTGAGTACGATAACTCCTCCTGAGGCAAAATCAGCGGCGGATTCTCCGGCTCCGGAATCGGAGCTGGAAACGCATCCGGAAAGGCAGCCGATGCTTATAATCAGAGCGGAGGCAAGGGTAAAAATAGATTTGAAAGTCTTTTTCATAATGATTTCTCCTTTACTTTAAAAATTTTGTTTTCTTGTTTCCTTTTATGTCATAGATTACGCAGGCTTTTTTCTAAAACCGGGGTTGCTGTTAAAATTTTTAAAATATTTTAATCGTCGTCATCATCGTCGTCATCATCGTCGTCATCATCGTCGTTGTCATCGCCGCCGTCGTCATCATCGTCATCGTCATCATCCGCATAGACAGGGGTGCTTGGAGTATCTGAAACGGTAGTGCTGTCCATACTTTCTTCATCATTGACATTAACGGCAATATCATCTTCATCGCCTATATCGTCGGTGGCCTCGACAGGTATTATTGACTCAAAAGTCTGTGACGCAGTGTCTGAGACAATTATGGTGACACTTAGCTTTCCCTCCAAATGACTGTTTAGACTTACGGAAAGGGCCTCGCCATGATCTGTTATCCATTCATTGTCATCAGAGTCTATGGTAAGGGTTACTGTTCCGCCGCTGTGCAGATAGCCCATATCAGCAGCTTTATCAACAAGTTCATCAGTAACTGTCTCCAAATTCTTCTTTTTGTAGGTATAATCATCTATGAGCGCTTCTCCATCGCTGTTCAAGCCCTCAAGGCCAACGACCATATCTTTGCGGTTGACATCGATTTTAACTGATGGATTTATATTCAGATAAACGTATCCATATGGCATCTGACCTATACTGATGATGGATGTCAGCGTTATCATAAAGCAGGCGGCCGCGGCTGCAAGTGAATATATCAGTCGGCGGTTCTTTTTGGCAGGGGATTTAACGCATTCTGTATTCATCTCAATTATGCTATCAACAATCTGCCCAACTTCATAGTGCATATTGGCGGCCTTAAGGAAATCGCCGTTTTCATCCATAACAACGGCGTAGCTCAAATGACATTCCATAACCATATATCTCATAGTGGCAGAGCACCTCTCTTTCTCAGGCCATATCGTATATGCCCGCGGACTATCTCATATCCGTTGGTATGTATGATAAGCATAGCCAGTATATATTTTCTATGACGTTCAAGAGTCTTTTTTTCTACGCCTGAACCAAGAACAAGCTTTGCAAGAGGAAGTTTTTTGGTCTGTAAAAGCTCGTCAAGTAAATCCTTATTTTCTGAGGCATAGAGAATGGCGCGGGCGCAGGCTGCCTGCGTACGTTCTTGCTTTGGTGAATTATCCGCCACATCTGAAAAGCTGACGCCAAAGTTTGCCATAACAATAGAAAGCTCTTCTATTTCCTGTCTTGTGGCCTCAAGATTGACTGATTCATCAAACCCGCTGGACTTATCCTCAAGCTCATCAACTAAAGGTCGTCCATCAGCTTCACCTTCATCATAAATAGACAGATGCCCGCTATGTCTTGATTCCCTGCGGACATAATCGGTTAGTCGACTGTGTATGAGCAGGGAGGCATAGCTCAAAAAGGAGCCCCTTTCTTTTGAGAAGCTAATAATAGCTTCGTGGAAAGCTATCATTGCTATGCTGAATTCATCATCCGATTCAGTGCAGAACCTAGATATAAATTTGGATGCCTCAGAACGTATAAATGGAATATAGTTACTTATAAGACTGTCGGCTTTTTCTGAACTTGTTTTTGCGGCGTAAACGGCTCTTATGAGCTGATGTTCTTTTTCCACAGCCTTGCCCTCCTTCCCTTTATAGTATACGGGTCAATTTACCCAAAACTGGGGTTTGGCAGTGAATTTTCGGTTTAGTATAAAAATCCATTTTATATTATAATCTTAAGCCGGTATACGGTATATCAGAGAAGAGTAAAAAGAAAGTTAAATTTTGGTAAAATATAGGGTGGGAAAGTAATCAATTAAAAAACGGTGTATCCAATTAGGACACACCGTACCAGCGTGTCGAAAAAGTCCTTTGGGACTTTTTCGAGTTTAAATTAAGGCAATAA
>OGGQ01003472.1_pt1 | contig 14666 bp, 13 predicted proteins | sample 1571191 | NCBI WGS metagenome assembly OGGQ01 (sample SAMEA2582061, study PRJEB24529) | metagenome | biome: Human gut stool | place: China | collected 2011
ATCTCCAAACAGTATAGCATACAGACCTTGGAGAGGGTCTATAAACACTACTACTATATAATACGAGGAAAAATGGTTCCTGCTCTGCTACGCTGTTGCGCTGCCGTGCAAGATGTTTGCCATATTTCTCTTCCTTCCGCTGCTTCTTCTGATAGAAAAGCGGATTATTTTTCTGGGAGTAAAAACAGCGCTGCTGTTTGTGTTCTGGTTTCTGTCAAGACTTCTGTTTAACGGTGATCCGGCCTGCCACTTTGCTGTAGGGTCTCAGAGCCGGGATGCCATACTGCAGATCGCGGGAAGCAGGTTTTTCTGGGGATGGGACGTCATTCTGTTCGTAGTTGCCTATATAGGAATCTGCGCGTTCTGCTATCTGTGCAGAGAATACAAAGAAAACATGGATCGCTATGAGATTCCTGTCTACTGTGCCATGGCCGTATGGACCTGTTTTGTCTGCTTTATCAACTTCAATTCCTACTGGGTCCTCTACCTGCTCCCGTTTTTGATTATCGGGATCGTGGGAAACGGGCGTTTTTTAAAGCTCTGCTGTTTCCTGGAGCTGGCGTTTTCTGCAGGCTATTTCGGAGTGCTGGTGCTTTACTGCAATCCTCTGGCAGACGTAGATCTGCTGAACCGGCTGTTTCTTGGCAGCTTTTACTCCATTCCGGCCTATGATGCCACAAAGTATGGTTCAGTTAATTATATGGCAGAAGTGATGGGCTGGAATATGTGGGCGCCCTTCTTTTCCTCCTGTATGGTAGGAGCTCTTTTCATGCTCCTTATTTTGGCCTGCCCGTTTCTGTTTAAGAAGGAAAAGCGCTTTGAGATGCCGGAGCAGTCGGTTTTGGCTGTGAGGGTTGTCTGTATGGCAGCTCTGACCATTTTTATTCTGTACGCATACTTAAAGACAGCGCCCCCTGTGCTGTATTCCTCCCTGGAGGCAGAGCAGCTCACATGCCAGACGGACCTGCTGAAAGACAGCTCGTGGATCGGACAGGAGATAGAGCCGGACGAAACGGCAAATCCGGAGGAGATAGAGCTGTTTTTCATGAATCCTGACTATAAGCGCAATAATTTCTGCTCCATAGAGGTAGAGGTGATTGATACCCAGGATGGCCGGGCCCTGTTTTCTGACCGAATCGGATGCTCGATGATAGAGAGCGGAGAGAAGATTCGAATAGGCTTAGACGGACTGACTCTGGAGGCAGGGAAGACCTACCTGGTGAAGCTGACGGGAATAGAGGGAATCGAACGAAATGAAGGCATGGAGATTTATCCCAGTATAACGGATGGCCTTTACGATCCGGAGCATCCGGCGATTCTTAATGGCGCAAAGCAGGATTACAATCTCTATATTAGGGTCCGCTGACAGGAAAGGAGGCACAGAACAATGGAGAAGGAGCAAAAAACGGTGGGAAAGAGAAAGACAGCGCCGATCCTGTATGTCGTTGTCTCCTGCTACAATGAGGAGAGCGTACTGCCTGTCACTTCAAAGATTTTTCTGGAGAAGCTTCAGGGCATGATCGGGAGAAAAAAAAATAAAGGACGAGAGCCGTATCCTGTTCGTAAATGACGGTTCCAGAGACAGGACCTGGGAGCTGATACGCAGCCTGGCCAGGGAGGATCGCCACTATGGGGGGATCTCCCTGAGCCGGAACCGCGGCCATCAGAATGCGGTTCTGGCAGGGCTGATGACTGCAAAATCTGTCTGCGACATAACCATAACGATTGACTGTGACGGTCAGGACGAGCCGGACGCCATGGAGAAGATGGTGGATGAGTGGAACAGGGGAGCCGAGATTGTGTACGGGGTGAGAAGCAGCAGGAAAACAGACACCTTTCTCAAGCGGTTCACTGCGGAGAGCTTTTACCGGATCATGGGCTGGATGGGAGTGGAGACAGTGTTTAACCATGCCGACTACCGGCTTCTGAGCCGCCGGGTATTGGACGAACTGTCCGGTTACCAGGAGGTGAATCTTTTTCTCAGAGGCATGATCCCCCTGATCGGGTTTCAGAGCAGCTGTGTCTACTACGAACGCCAGGAACGTCTGAAGGGAGAGAGCCATTACACGCTGAAAAAGATGGTTGCCCTGGCGGTGGACGGGATCACGAGCCTGTCCACCAAGCCGATCCGCCTGATCACAGGCCTGGGGCTGATGATCGCCTTCCTGAGCTTTATCGGAGTTCTGTGGTCTGTGCTGCAGGTGTTTGCAGGAAAAACAGTCCAGGGCTGGGGCTCGATCGTCAGCATCGTCTGCTTCCTCAGCGGAATTCAGCTGCTGTCCCTGGGGATTATCGGTGAATATATCGGAAAAATCTATATGGAGACGAAGCACAGACCCAGGTTTATTATCAGTGAGACTACGTGGGAACTGGAAGAGGAAGAATGATGGCAAAATACTTTGAAAAAAACTTCTGCATAATCAATTTTTTTCTTACTGCGTTTTTTGCAGCTGTGATGGTAGTGGGCGCAAGTTTTATGAAGCTTAACAGCTGGGAAGAGGTGAGACGCTACCCGATATTTAGCCTGGTATCGTTTTTCTGCTACTGGGCTGCTTACTTTATTATTTCTCTGCTTCTGTTTAAAAAGATCCTGGGCCTGGAGAAAGACAGGAAAGAGACGAAGAGCGGGACGTACGCAAAATTTTTCATCCTGTGGGCAGGGCTATTGCTGTGCTGGCTCCCCTGGCTGATCGGATTTTATCCCGGGATCAGCAACAGCGATGTCTCGGACCAGCTCGCTCAGGCATTTAATTTTGAAAATGAAACGTATCTGTTAATTGATAATCCCTTATCGGATGAGGTTCTCATTAACGGGCACCACCCTGTTTTTAATACCTGGATCCAGGGATTATTTCTGAGGATTGGGATATTGCTGGGAAGTCAGAATGTGGGGATTTTTCTGCACGCTCTGTGGATAGCCCTTCTTACGACGGGTGTATTTGCATATTCACTCTGGTATATGATGCGAAACTCTGTGCCCAGATGGATGTGCATGACAGTTTTTTGCATATTTGCGTTTGTTCCCTGCTTTCCGCTTTACGGGATCAATCTTGTAAAAAATTCTACCTACTCTGCCTGGCTGTATCTGTGGGTGATCCTGCTGGTGCGCCTGGCCGTGGAGGGAGAGGGGCTGCTCAGGAAAAAGGCCTATCTGCTCTTATTTTCTCTTTCCATACTGATGCAGATGCTGAACGTCAAGCATGGAGTTCATGTGGTTGTTTTGACAGCTGTATTTGTGCTGTGGGCGTACAGGGCATCCCTCAGAAGACTGCTGCCGGTGTTTCTGATTCCTGTTTTGGCAGTTCAGATTGGATTTAACGGAATTCTGATGCCGTTTCTTCAGATATCGCCGGGGAGCAGGAGGGAGGCACTGGGATTTTTCTACCAGCAGACGGCCCGCTATGCCAGAGACTATCCTGATGAAGTGACTCCAGAAGAGAAGGCCGCGATTGACGGAGTGCTGGATTATGACCGGCTTGCCGGACTGTACAACCCGATCACCTCGGATCCGGTGAAGTTTGAAGCCTACAGAAAGGAGCAGACCCGGGCCGATCAGACTGCGTACTTTAAAGTATGGGCAAAACAGTTTATAAAACATCCGGGAGTGTACCTGGAGGCCGCTGTAAACGGCTGTTATGGATTCTTCTATCCGGGGCTGATGGAATGGTACGATTACAGAGGATTTGACTCTGCCATCCGGGAGGTGGGAGACGGCTTTTTCACGGCGGGACATCCCCAGGCGCTGTCGGAATTCAAAAATTTGCTGAAAGCCATAGAATACAACGCCAAATTTCTTCCTGTCATCGGCATGTTTTTCCGGCACGGCACCTACGTATGGGTGATGCTTTGGTGCGCGGCGGCGCTGTTAGCCGTAAAAAAATACCGTTATCTGGCAGCGCTGATGCCGTTTCTCCTGAATATTCTGGTATGTATAGTCTCGCCGTTTAACGCAAATACCAGATACCTTCTGCCTGTCATTTACGGATCCGGTTTTGCCGTATTAATTGTTATTTCGGCAGTTCTGCAAATCAGAAAGGGAGATAGTGAACAGCAGAATCCAGATGCCTCCTGCGGGAAAAGCCGTGAAGAAGTACGGTGAGATTCATCTCCTCAGATTTCGGTTATAAGCTGTAAAAATTCTGTTTCTATTATGTAAAAAAATGCAGTTTCAGGGGATAAGCGTGGACACGAAAAGCAGAATCATCTATAATTCCAGAAGAAGCGTGTATGAAAACTGAATGTGAATAGGATGCAGCTTAGAGTACGGTCAGCTGTCGGCCTAAGCATGGCCTGTAAACTTTTCTTTTTAAAGTATTGACATAGAACCATAAACTGATATATAACGGAATGAGTTCTGAGTTATCATAAATCCGTGTGCTCAGAAAACACTTTTTTGCCGTGATTTGCAGACGGCAGCAGCAGTGATTTAAAGTATCAATTACTGGAATATTGGGACATCAAGGCCAGAATTCATCTGTCTGGGAATGGAGAGACAGGTGAAAAACAGACTTTTTACTGGGTGACTGAGTCTTAGAAGGTGGCAGAGGCGGCTGTCAGTTCGGAACTGCTGGCGGAGACTGAGATAAGTTGTGGAGAAAAACGGATGAAAGGATAAAGGGGAGATATTTAAGATGAGAGAGACCGGAAACAGAGAACAGGGACGCATTGCAGTTCTGATTCCGTGTTATAATGAAAGCCAGACCATCGAAAAGGTTGTGAGAGATTATAAAAACGCGCTGCCGGAGGCCGATATCTATGTTTATGACAATAACTCCACAGACGGTACAGGGGAGATAGCGAAGCGGGCTGGAGCCATTGTGCGCCGGGAGTACAGGCAGGGGAAGGGAAACGTGATCCGCAGTATGTTCCGGGATATTGACGCGGACTGTTATCTGATGACGGATGGGGATGATACCTATCCGGCAGAGAATGCCAGGGAGATGGCGGACTTGATCATGAGCGGACGGGCTGATATGGTGATAGGAGATCGCCTGTCCTCCACCTATTTTACAGAAAATAAGAGACCATTTCACAATTTTGGAAACCGGATCGTGAGGGGATTGATTAATAAGTTATTTAAGAGCAATATCCATGATATCATGACGGGCTATCGGGCATTCAGTCCGCTGTTCGTAAAAAGCTTTCCCGTTCTCTCCCAGGGTTTTGAGATAGAGACAGAGATGAGTATTCATGCTTTGGACAAAAATTTTAATCTGGTGGAGATTCCTGTCTCCTACAGGGACAGGCCAGCCGGAAGCGTGTCGAAGCTGAATACCTACAGGGACGGGCTAAAGGTCCTGAGGACGATTGCGAGACTTTTTCGGGAATACCGCCCCTTTGAATTTTTTGGATGGCTGGGACTGTTCCTTTTTCTGATTGCTACAGCCTGCTTTATTCCGATCTTTTTTGGATTCCTGCACACAGGACAGGTGCTCAGGTTCCCTACTCTGATTGTGATTTCAGGGTTCTATGTGATTTCCTTCCTGCTGTGGATGTGCGGTCTGCTCCTGGACGTGATTGCCAAGAAGCACAGACAGCTCTTTGAGCTGTATCTGAACCTCAGGCCAGACAGAAAACGAGAATCCGATCAATAAAGCTTTTCTGACGCCCCGCTTTGCGATAGACACAGACGGGGCATAATTTGTGTATTGTGACAAGATCTTTTGCAGGAGAAAGAGAATGGGAGAAAGTTATTTATCAGGCCGGAATGGCCTTAGTGATGTCAAAAATAGCAGGCGCGGGGCAAAGGGAGATGGCGCGGGCGCAAAAATTTCATCAAAAAGTATCCGTCTTACCTCAAAATTATTTTATGTTTTTTTACTGTACACAGTATTTATATGGTTCTGTGAGGCTGCAGACTTATTCTGTTATCTGACAGGTCTGCCTCAGACAAGTATTCTGTCGAGAGTGTTTGCGCTTGCAGCCGCCGCAGCTTTCCACCTTTACTGGGGAAAACGGGTTTCCTTCAGCAGTGCCTCGAAAAATCAAAAAATACTGTTTGCGGCAGGATGCCTGTTCATTATGGGCTTTTGTCTGGTGAAATGTATTTTTCCGGATTTCAGCTACGATACAGGAAATTACCATCTTTATGTGCAGGTTCCGGGATTTACGGATAATATTCACGAGAGTGTGCTGCCGGGGAGATTCCAGCTTTTTGGCTTCCGTCTGCCGGACCGTATGTTTTATCTGTTCAGAGCAGTGCTGGGTCTGAGGCTGGGAATGCTCTTTACCGGACTTGCTTTGACAGTATCGTATGCCCAGATCTGCTCCCTTTTGAACAGTTTTCTGGAGCAGATGGACAGGCCCCAGACGAAGACAGGCAGGGCGGCAGTGGGACTTCTGGCCTGTGTGCCCTTCCTTTCGCTGCTGTTTCTTCTGAAAAATGAGGTTCTCATGCAGCTGGGAACTTACATGGTGGAAATTCTGTGTCTTCCGTTTTTTATTGAGCTTCTGTCTTTTCTTCTTCAGGAAGAGGAGAGCGAAGAGAAGGCGGTCCTCTTTTGCATCCTGGGAGGCTTTTTTTTCTGCACGAAAATGACTAATATTGTGTACCTGATACCAGTACTGGTCTTATATATTATCAAAATCAGAAAAATCGTTACAGTCAGACTTTTTTTAGGCTGCCTGATTTCAGGGGCCATTCCTGTGTCTGTCTATCTGATTTATAACGGTCTTACCACCGGGAACATTGTCTATCCTTACTATAATACGATTTTTCACTCTCCATGGTTTCCGGATGCCGTTTTTAAGGATGGACGCTGGGGACCAAGAGGGATGAAAGAACTTCTGCTGTGGCCTTTTTATATGCTTCTCTATCCGGATTACAGGACGTCAGAGCTGCCGACCAGATATGTACTGGATATGTGGGCCGGGTATATAGCCATAGGAATTCTTGTAATCAGCGGATTCCTTAGGGGCTGGAAAAAATACTGGAGAGAGGGGATTTTGCTGATTGTCTATGTATTCTCTCTCTACGGGTGGGCTGCGACTACAGGACACAGCAGATATCTGATGATAGGAAGCATACTGAACGCCTTAATTTTTGGCTTCTGGTATATCAGAACGGTTTCATCCATGAAGCCTGTCCGCTGCGCTGCCGGTGTTTTTCTGCTTCTGTTTTTCGCAGGACAGGTCTGCAGCAGCGGCTGGGGAACCTTACATGGCTCAGAGTGGGGCTTCAGGAGTATATCGCAGCCGGAAAAAAAGGCCAACATTTCCTGGTTTTTCCGGGACAGAGAGCTGGCCGATCAGGAGACCAGGCAGAAAATCGATGCTGTATATCTGACACAGAATAACTGGGGCGGATGGGCAGAAATGCTGGCAGAGGGAAAACCCATAGTAAATCTTCAGGCAATTCAGTTTGAGCTTCAGGATAAAGAAGAATTTTATGAGAAAGTTCATTCCTGGATGAGAGAGGGAAAACAGGTCTGGGACATGCTTCTGGAAGGGGAGGAAAACCTGCACACTTATCTGGATGGGCTGAACGGACTCGGATATTACGTGGAAGATATGGAGTATCTGGATAATTCCCTGGTGGGCTACAGAACAATGGCCATAGCAAGACTGACCATGGCCGATGGAAGGGAGAATCAGATCATCACAGCAGGGCGGGAGGAAAATTCCGCGACCGTACAGAGGCCGGCAGACCGATGCACGGTGAAAGCTCTGGCGGGCAATCCGGTCTATACAGGAGAGGGGCAGGAGTTTACTCTGATTATTGAGGCCAGGGACAGCGCGGGAAATGAGCAGACTGTGAGAATTCCAATGGAGGGAAAGCAGTACAGGAAAATAGAGGCTCCTATGGACCTGTCAGGAATGGAGGAGCAGGTAGAACTAAGTGTGAGGACAGAGCCGGAGACAGTAATAGAGGCGGTAGTGAATCTGCAGCTTATCCCTGCAGAATAGAGGAATCAGAAGGGCATTTATGCCGGAAAAGGAAGAGAAACAAAGATTTCCCATCCGCGCTTTCCGTCTTGAAACCATCCCCGGTCTGTACTATAATGAAGAACAAAGCCGGAAGTCCGGCCAAACCAGACAAAAAGCAAGGAGAAAACATATGTTAGACGGAAAGAAAACACTCTTCAGCGGTATGCAGGCTACCGGAAACCTGACTCTTGGAAATTACCTGGGAGCGCTGAAGAACTGGGTTACCATAAGCGATGAGTACCAGACTTTTTTCAGTGTGGTTGACATGCACTCCATTACCGTCCGCCAGGATCCGGCGGAGCTCAGAAAGAGAGCCAGAAATCTTCTGACACTGTATATTGCGGCAGGACTGGATCCGGAGAAGAACTGCATTTATTACCAGTCCCATGTGAGCGGACATGCGGAACTGGCGTGGATTTTAAACTGCTTCACCTACATGGGCGAGTTAAACCGTATGACGCAGTTTAAGGACAAGGCAGCCAAGCACGCGGACAATATCAACGCGGGACTTTTCACCTACCCGGTTCTGATGGCGGCAGACATTCTGCTCTATCAGGCAGATGTGGTTCCGGTGGGTATTGACCAGATGCAGCACCTGGAGCTTACAAGGGACATCGCCATCCGGTTCAACAATATTTACGGCGATGTATTTACCGTGCCGGAGGCCTATATCGGCAAGGCCGGAGCAAAGATCATGAGCCTTCAGGATCCGGTTAAGAAGATGAGTAAATCAGACGAAAATCCAAACGGAAGCATCTATCTGATGGACGATCCGGATACGATCATCCGCAAATTCAAGCGGGCGGTGACAGACTCTGAGGCCTGCGTGCGCTACTGTGACGAGCAGCCTGGCATCAAGAACCTGATCGATATTTACAGGGCCTGCACAGGAAAGACTCCGGAGGATGTTGAGCGCGAGTTTGACGGAAAGGGATACGGAGACTTTAAGATGGCTGTGGGCGAGGCAGTTGCGGGAGTTCTTCGTCCTCTTCAGGAGAAATATGCAGAGCTCTCCAAGGATAAGGCCTACATCGACAGCGTGATTAAGGCCAATGCCGAAAAGGCTCAGTATTTTTCCAGCAAGACACTGAGAAAGGTTCAGAAAAAGGTCGGCTTCCCTGAGAGAATCAGATAATAGGAAAGAAAAGGCATTCGCTTGCCAGGACAGATAAAAGGCGGTATACCCTTCTGCAGGGCGTACCGCCTTTTCGTGGTCCCATCAAAGATTTCCGCGTTTGTTTCGGGAAGCGGATGCTTCAAAAGAGCCGGTCTCCCCTTCCTGTCAGGCTGGAAACGTGACCGTGATCAGCAGAGATTTTTCATCCTGGGTAGCTGCCGATATTTTCCCCCGGTGGGCGTTTACAATAGCCAGTGCGATGGAAAGGCCGAGGCCATAGCCGCCGGTCTGGGAATTTCTGGACTGATCCGCGCGGTAAAAGCGATCAAACAGATGTTCCAGGCTTTTTCTTGAGAGAAACGGTGTTGTATTGAATACACTCAGCCGGATGCTGTTTTTCTGTTTCTCCAGTGTCAGAGAAATGCTTCCTCCCTCCTGGGAGTACTTTACCGCATTGTCCAGGAGAATGGTGATAAGCTGGCGAAGCGCCTTCTCGTCTCCACACATGGATATCATGGGCTGAATCCTGCATTCAAGAGTTTTGTTCTGCGTTTTCGCCAGGGCCAGAAAGCTCTCGGCAGCTTCCTGGGCAATGTCCGACAGGGGAAAGTCGATTTTTTCCGCCGCCGGCTGCTCCTCCATGCGGGCCAGCATAATCAGACTGTTCGTCAGCTCTGTCAGCCTTCTGGTCTGGTTCTGAATATCGCTCAGCCACTCATTGGCTCCGTAATCCATCTCCAGGATTTCCGTATCTGCATTGATAATGGTCAGCGGGGTTTTCAGCTCATGGCCGGCATCTGTGATGAAGCGCTTCTGCTTTTCGTAAGTTTCAGAAAAGGGCTTGACGATTCTGCCGGACAGAACGAACAGCAGAAGCAGAACTGCCAGCAATCCGGCCAGGGACACGCCTGCGCTGGTTAAGATAAAGGTGCGGAAGGAATCCAGCTCACGTCCCCTGTCCAAAAAGATGATATGTGTCCCTGATTCGGAGCTGCTGACGGTATACCGGTAGTCGTTTACAAAGCCCCGGGATCTGCCGGAATCCATGACAGACTGCGCGAAATTCACGGCGTCTGTGGAGTCCACGGCCGCTATTTTTCCCGTGTTTACAGAGAGGACGGTGCCGTCCTGCGCCAGGGAGACTGAGAAAAACCTCAGCTCATAGGGCAGCTCAGGAGAAAAACGGCGATCTCCTCTGTACCTGTCGGACGGGGGAGGGGGCTCTTCTGCGGGATGTTCCCGCTTCGGAAAATTGCCGCCGTTTTCAGCCAGGATTGCCAGCAGACTGTCGGCATCAGAGGTCAGCTTCCTGTAACTCAGGATGCCTGAAACGCTCAGGATCACGGCCAGGACAATCAGCAGGGAACACATGGAGGCGATAATCAGTTTTATGCGCAGTTTCCCTATCATACGGTTTCCTCCAGTGAATACCCGGCATTTCTGGAAGCCTTAATGTGGATAGTGGCGTGGAGGGCAGCCAGTTTTTTGCGCAGGTAGGAGATATATACCCATACCACATTGATTTCAGCCTCGCTGTCATAGCCCCAGATTTTCTCCATAAACCGCTCAGAAGAGATCAGGCATTTGGGATTGCTCATCAGCATTTCCATCATCTGAAATTCTTTATTGGCCAGCCGATAGCTGCCGCTCGGTGTGGAAAGTTCGAAGCTTGCCCTGTTTAACACTACATTTCCCATTTGAAGCTGTGAATCGGGATGTGCTGTCTGCGTCCGCGTCATGGCACGGATCCGGGCCAGCAGTTCCCTTGAGTGGAACGGCTTTGTCAGGTAGTCATTGGCTCCGGCATCCAGTCCCAGCACCTTGTCATCGACCTCTGATTTGGCAGTCAGCAGCAGCACCGGGACCAGGCTTCCCTTTTGGCGCAGCTTCCTGAGCACGGTGATTCCGTCTATTTTAGGCATCATAATATCGAGGATGACCCCGTCGTAATTATCTGATTCCAGATATTCCAGCGCAGCCTGGCCGTCACAGACAGAGTCCACCGAATAATTATTCCGTTCCAATATGGCTGTGAGCGCTTTTGAAAGCGCAGCCTCATCTTCCGCCAGAAGCAGTCTCATGATGTCCCTCCTTTGAAAAAGCAGTTCTGAAGTTAAACATTTATTGTAAAAGAATTATATCATAGGCCTTGTACTTTAAACAGAATTAAAATCGTCTTACCGGAGCGCGATTCTTTCGTTAAACTTGTAAAAAATCCAGAATGAAACAATATATTTTGTGAAATAACTGAGAAAATTTTACATATCAGGCAAATTGACTATTGAACAGATCTCGGTGCTTTTCTATAATAGACAGTAGCATAGTCCGGGGAAAGGGATAGTCCCGAGCGAAAGCGAGAGAGCGGGGGACTCCGGGCATAAAGGCTGCCTTATAAAAATTCTTCAGAAGATTGGAGGAAATGGCTATGAAGAAAATTATCAACAGTGTGGAGCAGGTGGAGAATGAGATGGTCCTTGGCATGGCTAAGGCTTACCCGCAGTACGTGAGAAAGCTGGACTGCGGCAATGTGGTGGTGCGCGCTCACAAGAAGGAGGGCAAGGTAGCCCTGATCAGCGGCGGCGGCAGCGGCCATGAGCCGGCTCACGGCGGATATGTGGGAGAGGGAATGCTGGATGCGGCTGTCTCCGGCGCTGTTTTCACTTCACCGACGCCAGACCAGATTTTTGAGGGAATCAAGGCTGTCGCTACGGACAAGGGCGTGCTTATGGTAATCAAGAATTACACCGGAGATGTGATGAATTTCGAGATGGCCGGAGAGATGGCTCAGATGGAGGGAATCAAGGTAGCCCAGGTTGTTGTAAATGATGACGTGGCAGTAAAGGACAGCCTCTATACAGTGGGACGAAGAGGCGTGGCCGGCACTGTGTTCGTGCATAAGATCGCAGGTGCCAAGGCTGAGACTGGGGCTTCCCTTGAGGAAGTGCAGGCAGTGGCTCAGAAGGTGATCGACAATGTGAGAACCATGGGCATGGCAATCCGTCCCTGCACGGTTCCGGCAGCAGGCCAGCCGGGCTTCGAACTGAGAGATGACGAGATGGAGGTGGGAATCGGCATCCACGGTGAGCCGGGAACCCACAGAGAGCCATTGAAGAAGGCAGATGAGATCGTGGATCTGCTTCTCGACAAGATTCTGGCAGATCTGGACTACAGCGGGAAAGAGGTAGCTGTGATGATTAACGGCGCAGGAGCAACCCCGCTGATGGAGCTGTTCATTGTAAATAACCATCTCTCAGACGTTCTGGCAGAAAAAGGTATTAAGGTGTATAAGACACTGGTAGGCGAGTATATGACATCCATCGAGATGGAGGGCTTTTCCATTTCCCTGTTAAGGCTGGATGACGAGTTAAAGGAACTGCTGGACGCCAAGGCAGACACGCCGGCTTTCAAGGCATAAGGGCAGTCTGCCGGGACTAAGGCAGATAGAGCGAGGATGGCAGGGCAGGAGAAGCGGCAGAAGGCTTCTCCTGCTTTTCAGCAATAAATAAGGCAGAGAAGAAACTATCACGCCCCAAAACCCACCAGGGTCAGTGCAAAAAACAGGGACAGGAGCGCACATTCCGGCATCCCTGAAAACAGAAAGACAGGAGTTGAAAACAAAATGACAGACAGCAAAAAGGTAATAGAACTGCTCGAAAAAATCGGGGATAAAATTATAGAGGAAAAAGAGTTTCTGACAGAGCTCGACAAGCCCATCGGAGACTGCGATCACGGGATCAACATGGCCAGAGGATTCACAGAGGTGAAGAAAAAGCTGGAAACCATGGCAGACAGCGATCTGGGAACCATTTTCAAGACAGCGGGGATGACTCTCGTATCTACGGTGGGAGGCTCTGCAGGCCCCCTCTATGGAACAGCCTTCATGAAAATGGGCATGGTTTTAAACGGAAAAAAGGAGATGAGCTTTGACGAGTTTATCGCAGCCTTTGAGGCGGCTGTGGAGGGCGTTAAGCAGAGGGGAAAATCAGATAAGGGTGAAAAGACCATGCTGGATGCCATGATTCCGGCTCTTGAGGCTATCCGGCAGACCTACGGGGAAACGAAGGATGCGCAGAGCGCATGGAAGGCAGGGACAAGGGCGGCAGAAGACGGAGTAGAATACACAAAGACGATCATCGCCACCAAGGGAAGAGCCAGCTATGTAGGCGAGAGAAGCATCGGCCACCAGGATCCGGGTGCTACGTCCTTTACCTTTATGATGGAAACCGTGGAGGAGGCTTTGTAATGGTAGGAATTGTCATTGTTTCACACAGCAGGAACCTGGCCGACAGCGTGGTGGAGTTTACCGGGCTGATGGCGGCGGACGCTAAAATTGCGGCAGCAGGAGGCATGGAGGACGGCAGTTTCGGAACCAGTTTTGAGAAGATCCAGAAGGCTGTTGAGAGCGTTTACTCGGAGGATGGGGTAATCATCCTTATGGATATGGGAAGCGCCGTCATGACGACAGAGATGGTCATCGAAATGTTTGATCCGGAGAAGGTTAAGATGGCAGACTGTCCCCTGGTGGAAGGTGCGGTGGTTGCAACCATCGACGCTGTCAGCGGCATGAAGCTGGAGGAGATCACGGAGGCGCTGAAAGCTGTGGGTTCCACCCCGAAATTTTGATGGCGCCCAGAGTGTACACTGGCTTAGGAAGGCAGAAGTCTGCTGGTATGAGGAGGGGAATGATGAAAAAGATAAGACAGATGGCAGCGGCAGTTATGGCTGGGGCCATGCTTGCGGCGGCCGTTACAGGCTGTGCGGGAAAGCAGGATCCAAAAGAGGTTTATGATGCGGCAGTTGCCAAAAATGCAGCTCTTGAGAGTGTGGATGTGGATGCAGATATGAAAATTGGCCTTACTATGGGAGAGGAAAACATGGAGGTGGAAGTAGCTACCAATATTAAGGCAGATCAGTCGGATAAGGAGCACTTAAAGTACCTGACTACCGCTTCCACGACGCTTCAGGGTCAGAGCATTGAAACCACAGCCTTCTATACAGACGGCTATTACTATATGGATGCAGCCGGGCAGAAGCTCAAATATCCTATGGATGTGGAAGAGATGATAAAGACCATTGAGGACAGTGTGGGAACTGCAGAGATGACCTCTGACAGCATGGAATCCATTGAGCTGAAAGAGGATGGCGATAACAGGATTCTCACATTTACCGCAGATCCGGAAAAGATGAGCGGTTACCTGGACGAAGTGATGGGCTCTCTGGGAGACATGGGCGCGCTGGGTGATGTAAATATGACCATAGACTCTGCGTCCGGTGAGTATACGATCAATAAGGACGGATATTACACAGATATGAAGATGGACATGGCCATCACCATGGAGGCTGCAGGCAGTACCATGAACATGACGATCGGAATGACAGGCTCATACAACAATCCGGGACAGGCGGTAGAGGTGACCATACCTGACACGGAGGGATATACGGAGATCGATCCGGCTCTGATGGGCGCGGGGCAGTAGTCAGCGGCTCAGGCAGGTCCTTTCTGTTTTACAGGCACGGGACGGAAAGAGAGATAAAAATAAAGCCGAACAGGAGAAAGAATGATTCCCCGGAGGCTGTAAAATATTCTGTGTCTATGGGAATGAAACCTTCCAGATAAGAATTC
>OGGQ01003473.1_pt1 | contig 14664 bp, 9 predicted proteins | sample 1571191 | NCBI WGS metagenome assembly OGGQ01 (sample SAMEA2582061, study PRJEB24529) | metagenome | biome: Human gut stool | place: China | collected 2011
GTCATCAAAAGTCAGGTAGACGGCCCGTTCGTTCGGGTCCATTCGGAAAATGGCTTGCGGATACAACGCCCGGAAAAACCACGGTGGTTGTTCTATAAACATGAGAGTTTGTACTTTTTTGAAATAATAAGTAACAAGTAATAAGCAATGGGCTGCGTTGTAAACCGCATGGATGATATCGCTTAATACTTGTTACTTATTGCTTAATTTATTTCCCTTTCATTCTCGTCACATACTCGTTGTATAGTTGGTCGAGCTGTTCGGAGTAGTGTTTTGCAAGTTCTTCTGATTTGTATTTCTCCATTAGGCGTACTTCCGCGTCAAGCAATCCTGCATTGTACATGAAGTTTTCGCTGGCAATGGAGAGTTGGTAGTCGGTCAGACTCAGGTACCAGACCATGTATTCGAGCGACTTGTTGGCAAGTTCGTCGATAATCTTGTTCGCTTTCTCTGTCTGTCCCAACTGATAGTAGGCTTCTGCCATTTGGAAAGCCCCGTTGGCCCAGTCGTACGGTACGTTGGACGATGGAATCATCTTCTCGGCATAGTCGAGGGCGGCAAGCGCCTTGTCTTTTTTGCCTTCCTTGATGAGTTGTCCCACCAGTTGCGTGAAGATGCGGCGGTGTGTGTAGCACATACGCATCACGTTCTCGTCGATGTAGATTCCCGGCTTGTCGATACCGCCGAACTTGAACTTGTTCATCAGGTTGTCGTACATCTTTTCACTGTCGATTTTGCTGTTCAGTTTGTCCGTTTCGAACGGAGTGAAGCGGTAGGCAAGACCTTCCTGAACGAAGTGGTTATCCATGCCGAGGTGGTTTTCGCTGCCTACGGTTATTGCCATATAGATCGGGCGTTCCCAGTTGGCGTTGGCCAGCATTTCGAGCATCATCAGTTCGCTCTTGTAAAGCGCGCGTTTCGGGTTGCCGTTGGCGTCTTTCAGCGAGATAGTCATATATTCGGGGATAGAGTCACCCAAGGCTTCCGGTATCTTCATGCCGGAACGGCGCACGGCTTCCGCATCCACTTTCATCACGATACTGTCCGTCGGGATCAGAGGAAGTTCGATTCCCTGTCCGCTTTTCTTGAGCAGTTCCTTCAGTTGGTCGTTCTTGCCGAGCATCCAGCGGTTGATAATCTCCTTCAGTTCATACGGGTTCTCTCCGAAGATAGAGTGGACGAGAGACAATACGGTGGTGTCTCCCTGTGCTGCCAGTTCTTCGGCCTGCTTGAAGTAGTTGTCGATGAGCTTCTTCATTTCCGGGCGGATAGAGATATACTCGTTCTGTCCTTCCACGTATTGGACGCGGTCCCATGTGATAGGGAGAGAGGGCGAATCGTATGCCGGACGCTTCATCTGGTCGATGTACCAGTCGGTCTGCAAGTAACTCAGGTTACAAGTGCGGGCATCGGTACGGAAGCCTTCCGTTTCCTGATTGTACCACAGAGGGAAGGTATCGTTATCACCGTTGGTGTAGATAATCGGGTTTCCTGATTCCTGCAGGGTCATCAGATAGTTCTGGCCGAAGTCGCGGGCTACGAAGCGGCCGCTACGGTCGTGGTCGTCCCACGTCTGTCCTGCCATTTGAATGGGGACAAACAGGCAGAGAACGGAAGCCAGAGCAGCGGCAGGAAGTTCCTGCATCTTGCAGTACTCCCGCAATAGCCGGATAACACCTGCCACACCCATACCTACCCAGATGGCAAAGGCATAGAATGAACCGGCGTATGCATAATCTCGTTCACGAGGCTGTGCAGGCGTCTGGTTGAGGTAGAGCACAATGGCGATACCCGTCATGAAGAACAGGAAGAATACTACCCAGAACTGCTGGATACCACGCTGACTGTGGTAGGCTTGCCAGAAAAGCCCGATCAGTCCGAGCAGCAACGGCAGGCAGTAGAATACATTGTGTCCTTTGTTATTCTTGAGGTCCTGCGGCAGGAATTCCTGATTGCCTACGAGCAGGTTATCGATGAACGGAATACCGGTAATCCAGTTGCCGTGTTCTATTTCTCCGCTACCCTGAATGTCGTTCTGGCGTCCGGCGAAGTTCCACATGAAGTAACGCCAGTACATGAAGTTCAACTGGTAGGAGAAGAAGAACTTGATGTTCTCCCATTGGGTAGGCATATTCACCATGACCATTTCTCCACATTGGTCGTAAGGTACGTCATGTCCCTTGATGTCAACCCATTGCTTGTAGAGCGGGGCGTGCGAGGAACTGTACATACGCGGGAAAAGCATATTCTGTGCGTATTCATACTCGATACGTCCGGGGAGTTCGATATAAGAGTCTTTTTCGTCCGGCGAAGTCTTTTCCTTGCGGACATACTTGCTGCCTGTTTCCGACTGGCGGGGAATGCAATAACCGTCTTTTACGTCGAGTGCCACTTTGGAGGAGAAAGCAGGGCCGTAGAACAACGGGCGTGTGCCATATTGCTCACGACCGAGGTATTCGCCCAGCGTGAAGATATCTTCCGGTGAGTTCTGGTCCATGGGCGTGTTGGCGGTAGAGCGGATAACGATCAGTGCATAAGACGAATAGCCGATAACGATCATCATCGTGCACAGCAATGTCGTGTTCAGCGTGCGCGCCGAAATACGCCATTTCTCTTTCATCTTTTCCTGCATCTGCGGGGCAAGATAGATAGCCAATACGCCGATTACGAGGATACCGATGAGGATACTGCTGGCTCCATGTCCGTAGAACGGGATACCGAGCAGGGCAATCGTCAGGATAAAGGAAACAGCCATGCGCGCCTTGCTCTTTTGCGTGTAACTTTCGTAAACACCCCAGATCAGCGCTGCTGCAAGCAGGATGATATAGACCACTACCCCGGTGTTGAACGGCATTCCCAATCCGTTGACAAACAACAGTTCGAACCAGCCGCCTACTTTCACGATACCCGGCACAATGCCGTAGAGCACGGCTGCCACGAGCACCATGGAACCGAAAAGGGCAAGCAATGAACCTTTTGCGGTGGCATTCGGAGTTTTCTTATAATAGTAAACCAGCACGATAGCGGGCAAACAAAGCAAGTTGAGCAAGTGTACGCCGATACTCAAACCGGTCAGGTAGGCGATGAGGATAATCCAACGGTCGCTGTGAGGCTGGTCGGCTACGTCTTCCCACTTCAGTATCAGCCAGAAAACAACGGCGGTGAACAGGGAGGAGAAAGCGTATACTTCGCCTTCTACGGCCGAGAACCAGAATGTGTCACTGAATGTATAAACCAGTGCACCGACCAGTCCGCTACCCATAATGGTGACAAGCTGGCCTTTGGTAATATTGTTTTCATCGGTGATAATCAGTTTGCGAACCAGGTGGGTGATGCTCCAGAAAAGGAACAGGATACAGGCACCGCTCATCAGGGCACTCATATAATTCACCATTTTTGCCACGGTGGTCACATCGGAGGCAAACTGGGTGAACAGGTTCGCCATTAGCATGAAGAAAGGTGCGCCGGGCGGGTGACCGACTTCCAGTTTGTAGCCGGTAGTTATAAACTCGGGGCAATCCCAGAAACTTGCAGTCGGTTCTATTGTCAGGCAATAAACCGTTGCCGCAATGATGAATGTAAGCCAACCCATGAGGTTGTTTACGGTTCTGTACTGTTTCATTAGCACTATCGTAGTTTATTCGTTAAAAACAGGTTATGCGGTCGCAAAGATAGTGATTTGTAAGGATAATGAGGTAGAAAGTAAGAAATATTAAGTAACGGGAAGATGATTTACGCTATCTTATGTCTCTGCGGCGGTTGGGAAAAGCCCTGATAGGGGTGAGGAAGAACCGTAATGAAAACTCTGCTGTGAAGCCGCATTATATAAGTAGAAGAGCCGGCAAACATGAGAAAACAAGTAAGGAAAGTTACATTACACTACCGCTATCATTGGATTGCCACAGCCGTGGAGACTTCCTGCCATGGCTGTGGAAGGATCTCTCCACGCCCGTGACGAATACCTACCACGGCCGTGGCAAGCTAACAATACCGCCGCTCTAATCCATTGATACCGTCCTTATAAAGGAACTTTAAAGCCGATACTATCTATATTCTCCTCCTTCTGGAAGGAGGAGTACCCGTAGGGGGAGGTGGTAGGTGCATGCGTAAATTAATAGATTATCAGCATTATGTATCTACCTGTCCACCCCTCCACAGCGAACGGCTAGTGGTGATGATGATGTTCACCCAGAATGCGGTGCGGAAGCGTCCCGTGTCCGAGCAGTTCGATAGGACAGTTAAAGTTCTTTTCCAACCATTCGGTGGTGACCCCCGTATCGGGATGATAATCCAGAGTTTCGTTGACACAGGCGATAGATTTCACCTGTTGCAGCACCGTGCCGATGTCGTGACTGACAAGGATAATGGCACATTCTTTATTAATTTCCGCCAGCAACTCGTAGAGGCGTGCTTCGAAACGCTTGTCGATATACGTGCTGGGTTCGTCCAAAATAAGCACGGAAGGGTCGGAGATTATGGCGCGTCCCAGAAGCGCGCGTTGCAACTGTCCGCCGCTTAATTGCCCGATAGCACGGTGTTCGAGTCCTTCGAGCCCCATGCGGGCAATAATTTGCTTGCCCTTCTCCTTTTGTTCGGGGGTGAAACGGGAGGTCAGTGACTTCTGTATGCTGAGTCCGGAAAGGATTACTTCCTCCACTGATATGGGAAATTTCCGGTCGATCGTGCTGTATTGAGGCAGGTAGCCCAAAGAAGGCTTACAGTTGAAACTAATTTCCCCTCCGGTGGGCTTTAGCAGACCGAGGATGCACTTTATAAGCGTTGTCTTCCCGCCTCCGTTCGGACCGATAATTCCGAGGAAGTCCCGTTCGTAGACGGCAAGGTTGATGTCATGGAGAACATTGCGGCCGTCGTATCCGGCGGATAGGTTTTTTATTTCGATAATTGGCTTCGTCATTGGCTTTTCTGATATCACTGTCTGACTGTTTGTTCCTTTGTCTCGGCCGGGGCGAGAGCTTTGGCTACATTCAGCATTTCTGTTTCCCAGTCGTAGCTGAGGGGGTTGATAGGAACTACTTTGGTACCGGTCTGCTGCGCGATAGTTTCCGCATTGCGCTTGTCAAACTCCGGTTGGACGAAGATTACACGCACGTCTTCCGCTTTGCAGAGGTCTATCAGCTCTTTCAGGTGGGCGGGAGAGGGTTCTTTGCCTCCTTCTTCGATAGAAATCTGGTGCAGTCCGTAGTCACGGGCAAAGTAGGAGAGGGCCGGGTGGTAAATCATAAAGGATTTGGCGGCGTCCGGTGCGGAGAGTTGTTGACGAATCAGACTGTCCGTTTGCTGGATGCGTTGGTAGAGGGAGTCGTACCGGTTCCTGTAATAAAGCTCATTGGCTTTATCAAGGGTGCAGAGCGCTTTATACGTATTTCCGGCAAGGATGAGGGCGTTGGCGGTCGAGTTCCATATATGTGGCTCTACGGCATGACTGTGACCTGGATGATTGTGACCTTCATGGTCATGATATCCGTTGCCATGTTCGTTGTCGTTCAGAATCAGGTCTATTCCTTTGGAGGTGTCGAACACTTGGATATGAGGGGCATTGTTCATCAGACGGTCCATCCAGGCCTGTTCGAAGCCGATGTAACCGATGCGGAAGTAGGCTTTGCTGTCGCCAAGGGATACGAGTTGCTGCGGAACCGGGTCGTATGTTTCCGGGCTGGAACCTTTGGGGACCATGCTGACTACCGTGAACTTGTCGCCTGCAATGGCTTCCGTGAAATAGCGTTGCGGTTCGAGTGTGACGGTAATGACCGGCTTTTCCTCAGTACCGCTTTGGGACGTTCGTCCGGTGCACGCTGCCAGTAGGAGGCAGGAGCCGATGATAAGCAGGGTCTTCATATCTATTAGTTGCTTTTTCATGACTTGTTGTATTTTCGGGTTGTTCTTACTTATCTTGTTTTACTTATTCTTGTTTTCGTTTTTAAGTTCTTATTCTTGTTTCCGGGCCCGCAGTATTTCCCGTTTTCCTCCCGGAGGGCCGGGAAGACGTTCCACGATGAATCCTGCGGCCTGCAACATTCGCCTGACGACTCCTTTGGCACAATAAGTCGTCAGGATTCCGCCGTTATTTAATAAAACATAAAGGCGGTTGAATAGTTCTTGCGACCACATCTCCGGCTGCTTTTCCGGTGCGAAGGCGTCGAAGTAAATCACGTCTGCTTTCCACCCTTCTGTCTCTGTTTCCAGCTTATTAAAGTCTTTTTGTACTTTTCGTAGGGTGAAGTGAGGGGTAATCGGTACGTCTTCTTCCCACGGGGAGGTATGAAGCTGTTTGAATAACTCGTGGACCGGACACTGGTTGTCGCCTGTCATTAGTTGTTCGTTGGCGGAAATATACCCCAGTTGCTCTACGAGTTGCCATTCCAGGGGATAGAGTTCCAGACCTGTATAGTATACATTCCTCCCGCTTTTTTCTGCTTCTTCGAGGGTGAGCCAGGCGTTCAGACCTGTTCCGAAACCTATTTCCAGAATGTGAGGGGTGGTGGCGGTGGAGGCTTTCAGTCCCATATTGATGAAAATGTGCTGGGACTCCGTGCGTGCCCCTTTCGTTGAATGATAATGCTCATTCAATTCCGGAACAAACAGGGTAGTGCTCCCGTCATCGGTCTTCTCGATTATTCTTTTCATCGTATAACTTGCTATCTGATACTTATTGCTTGATTACTTAATGAAACATTTATCCTGCTACCACATTCCATGCACTTTCCAGCACATACAGGAGAAGGATGTAACGTATCAACTTGCCGGCAAACATGGAAGCTATCGTAAGCCATATATTGCTTCGCATAAATCCCAGTGCAATGGAGATAACTTCACCGATAGCCGGAAGGAAGGCGAAAAATGCCATAAGTGCTCCTTTCCCTTGCAGGAAGTTCACCATTTTGTCTACCTTTTCTTTCTTTACCTTGAAATATTTCTCTATCCAGCTTATTTTGCCCAGACGTCCCATATAGTAACAGGTCATTCCGCCTACCGTGTTGCCGAGTGCGGCGGATATCAGGCAGGCGGTAGGGGGCAGGCCGAGTTTGACGAGTGCCACCAGTACCAGTTCGGAACTGAAAGGCACGATGCTGCCGGCCAGTAAAGCCGAGATGAATAATCCCGGTAATCCCCATTCGATGAGGAGTTGTATTGTTGAGTCTATAAAAGCGTCCATATATTAAAACTGAATAGGAGGATGAGACTGACCAGCGAGATTATGAAGAACACGTTCGATGTCTTGCTGTTGGTCAGTACGAAAAAATGTCCGATCAGGATGCTGCTGCTTATCATGAGCAACGGCAACAGATTGGCACAATAGGTTGGCTGCAAAGCTATGAGCAGGAAGAGGAAGATATTCAGGTCGATAAGAAATTGCAGATAGGCACGGGTGCGTATCTTGTCTTCAAATCCTGCGATGATGCAATGGGCGGCGCTGACAATGAACAGTACAAGTAAATAGCCGAGAACCGCCAATTCCCAAGGTTGGAGAATTTGCAGGTCGAAGGGCTTGCCGAAAGTTACCAGTTCGGTAAACGGACGGTAGAATAACTCCATTTGATTGTAGAAGAAGGCGTGCCCGAACAAGAACCAGTAAGGCAGTACCCAGCCTAAGAGCGCACCGCAGAAACTACGGGGCTTGAGTGCCTGAAAACGGTGAGCTTCGAATATCCAGGGTACCGAAAGGAAGGTGAGTTGGGGGAAAAGCAGGCTTCCCGCTCCGATGAAAAGGAAGGAATAGAATAAATAGCCTGCTGCCTGCGGCTGCTGATAACTTTTGAACAGGAAATAAATGGAGAACAGGAAAGCAAGGGCTGCAATGTCTCCTGCATATAGCAAGTGCATTTCCGGGCAGATAGTGACCAACAGAAAGTATATGGCTGTCTGCATGGACGCCCGCATACGGATAATGCCGAAACGGTTGTTCAGCTCTATCAGGCTATAACCGATAACGGCATAAATCAGATAGCTGACAAGTCGTTCGGCCCATGCGGGAAGTAACAAGTCGCGGGCGGATTGCCAGAGGGAGAGGGTGCTGTCTTCCACTGTTGAGGCTGTGAGGTCGGGCAGTAAAAAGGATGTCAGTACCCAACAGAGGGTACAGATAAAGACAACGATAGGCAGCGTCCACCGCCCTGCTGTTACTTGACCTTGCAGCTTTTTATTTCTCATTTAATCTCGTTCAATTATTTTTTTGTTGCTTCTGTTGCTTCTGTTTCTTCTGTGGTTTCTATGGTTTCTTTCCCTTCTCTCCCTTCTTTTTATTCTCTCCTTTCTTTCCTTTCTTTCCGAATGGTTTTCTCCGAATGGCTTCCCCTCCTTCGGGGAAGGAGGGGTGGCTGAAAGCCGGGGTGGTAGGTGCGCCTATCTGTTTTAATAATAGACTTATGTATTCACCTACCACCTCCCCCTACGGGGACTCCTCCTTCCCGAAGGAGGAGAATGGAGATAGATTTGCCTCTAGCGTGGCTTTACCAAGGTGATTCTTATCTAGCGTTGACATCGTTTCTTCTCTAGAATAAACATCGCCTCTCATTTGAAACAATGCTGTCGAATGGAAGCCTTGCTTCGGCGTTACGCCGACAGTTATAGGTCGAAGCCGATGTCGCGGCGGAAGTACTTCTTGTCGAAGTCAATCATGTCCGCTACTTTGTAGCTCTGTGCCAACGCTTCTTCTTTAGTAGCTCCATAGGAGCAGACAGCGATAACGCGTCCTCCGTTTGTAACTACTTGGCCGTCTTTCATAGCTGTTCCGGCATGGAAAATGATACTTTCCGTAGCGGCAGCCTGTTCCAGTCCGCTGATCGGGAATCCTTTCTCATAAGCTTCCGGGTAACCGCCGCTGACGAGAATCACACAACCTGCCGAACGCGGGTCCATAACGAGTGTCTTTTCGTTCAGGTTGCCTGCGGCAGTGCCCTCCAGCAGTTCCACGAGATCGCTCTGAATGCGGAGCATGACGCTTTCTGTTTCCGGGTCGCCCATACGGACGTTGTATTCGATCACCATTGGCTCACCTTTCACATTGATTAATCCGAGGAAGATGAAACCTTTGTAGACGATATTCTCTTCTTTCAGGCCGTTGATTGTCGGCTCGATGATGCGGGTGCGTACTTTCTCCATGAACACTTCGTCGGCAAACGGAACAGGGGTTACGCTACCCATGCCCCCTGTATTCAGACCTTTGTCGCCTTCACCGATACGTTTGTAGTCTTTTGCTACGGGGAGGACTTTATAGTTTTCACCGTCGGTCAGGACAAATACGGAACACTCGATACCGCTCAGGAACTCTTCAATGACAACTGTTGCCGATGCAGAGCCGAACATACCGCCGAGCATTTCTTTCAGTTCCTTTTTGGCTTCGTCCAGCGTGGGGAGAATCAGTACGCCTTTTCCGGCACAGAGGCCGTCGGCTTTCAGTACATAAGGAGCTTCCAATGTTTCGAGGAAGGCCAAACCTTCTTCAATAGTTGCGGAAGTGATACTTTTGTAACGGGCTGTCGGGATGTTGTGACGCATCATGAAGCCTTTTGCAAATTCCTTGCTTCCTTCCAGTTCGGCTCCCTGTGCGGAGGGACCGATAACAGCGATGTGTTTAAGTTCGGGGCGGTTCTGGAAGTAGTCGTAGATTCCTTTTACCAACGGATCTTCGGGACCTACTACGACCATGGCGATGTCTTCCTTCAGGGCGAAAGCGCTGATAGCTTCAAAATCAGTAGCCTTGATGTTGACATTTTCGCCTACGGCAGTTGTTCCGGCATTTCCCGGAGCAATATACAGCTTCTCAACTTTCGGACTTTGGGCAATTTTCCATGCCAGTGCATGTTCGCGGCCGCCCGAGCCTAGTAATAAAATCTTCATCTTTATACTGTTATAAGTTATACTGTTATACGTTTGATTAGGTATGGATAAGCAGCCGCTTTTTACAGGTTCTGCTCAAAGTACCGGGTGATTTTTTCGTGCAGATGTACACGGTCGCGACCTGATACGTTGTGCTTGTGGCACGGGTAGATGAACAGGTCGGGGTAGGTGCGGGCGTCTACACAAGCTTTCATGAACGACAAGGTGTGTTGAGGCACGCAAGTGTCGTCATGGTCGTCATGGATAATCAGCAGATGCCCTTTCAACTGACCCGCGAGGTTTTTCAGGTTGCATTCCTTGTAACCTTCAGGATTGGTTTCCGGTGTGTCCATATAGCGTTCGCCGTACATCACTTCATAATATCCCCAGTCGATGACAGGGCCACCGGCTACGCCTACTTTGAATATTTCCGGGTAACGGAGCAACAAGGCAGTGGTCATGTGCCCTCCAAAGCTCCAGCCGTGCACGCCGATGCGTCCGCCGTCTACGTAAGGGAGGGATTTCAGGAATTCGACACCTTTTACCTGGTCTTTGCCTTCTTCAATGCCGAGGCGACGGAAGGTGGCGTTCTCAAACTCCAGTCCGCGGTTACTGCTGCCACGATTGTCGATCGTAAACATGATATAGTCTTTGTTGGCCATATACGTGTCCCAGCCACGTGCGCCATTCTGCCAGCCTCCGGTGACACATTGGGCATGAGGACCTCCGTAGACGTAAATAATGGTCGGATATTTCTTGTTCGGGTCAAAGTTTGCCGGCTTCATCAGGCGGTAGTGAAGGTCGGTTGTGCCGTCGGCCGCTTTGATTGTCCCGGTTTCAATACTTGGCATTTGATAACCTTCATACGGGTCTTTGGCAGTCAGCAGGTTTACGGTTTCTTTGAAGTTCTTTGTATCTACCAGATTAATGATGCGAGGCTGGTCTTTAGTGGAATAACGGTCGATAAGGAACGTTCCGGAAGCGTTGAGCACTCCGTTGTGTTCACTCTCTTTACTGCTATCGAACGGGCGGCTCATCTTTCCGTTGTTCACGTTTACTGCGAAATGACCGCTTCTCAAGCCCTCTATGGCGGTGAAGATAACTTCTTTCCGCTTAGCGTTGAAGCCTAATATATTTTTTACCAGCCAGTTGCCTTTAGTCAACTGTTTTACCTTCACTGATTCGCGATATTGGGCGCCGCCGGTTCCTTCCTGAAGGTCACCGTAAATGCTTGCTTTGGTATCAAACAGATAGAGGTGATTGTATCCATCGCGCTGGCTCTGATAAATGAATTTGCTGGTATCCCACGGCAAGAATATAATCGGGTTTTGCGGCTCTACGTATTTCGGGTGAGTTTCTTCGTAGAGCACCTTTGTCAGCTTGCCTGTTTCTGCGTTGTATTGGCAAAGTTTGGCATGGTTCTGGTCGCGGTTTACTTCAATCAGGTAGAGGCTCTTCTCGTCCGGTGCCCAACTGATGTTCGTAAAGTAGCGGTCGGTAGGGTCGCCTGCATCCAGGTAAATGCTTTTGCCCGTTGCGGGGTTGTAGATACCTACCTTCACTTGGTGGCTGGTCATTCCTGCCATTGGATAGCGGACATTGTTCACTTCGCCCACACGTGCGGTAATGTCTACAAGCGGGTATTGAGTCACCATACTTTCATCCATACGGTAGAAGGCGAGCAGATTACCTTTCGGGCTCCAGAATGTACCTTTGTTGATACCGAACTCATTGCGGTGTACGGACTGGCCGCAGACGATGCCTTCGGGCTCGTTCGTCACCGCCTGTTCGTTTACGTATAGATTGTTGCCGATTGTATAGGCTACATTTCCATTGGCAGTGCAGTAGTCTTCGTTTTCCGCTTTGGCTTTAGGCTTGCGACTGCTGACAATCCGGTTGTTCTTGAAATCATATACGATGTATTTTCCGGCTATGTTCAGTAACATTTGCGGCTTTTCCGCCCATGGGAAACGTACGGAATACAAATGGGATAACTTTCCTGCCTTGTCTTCTGCAAGCGCTTTGTTGATTTGCTCACGGGTGATGAGCATTGTTTCTTTGCCTGTTTGCGGCTGGATAGAATAGATGGTGTCGATGCCGGGTTTAATACACTCGTCGCCCCACCATTGCAGCCCGTACAGGTTTTCTGCATAACGATAACTTTCACCGCCCGGAATCAGGTCTTCCAGTGTCGGTTTCTTGGTTTCTTGTGCCATAACATTGATTACAATTGGGATTGCCAACAACAAAAGGAAGGCTCTTTTTCCAACTTTACTCATTGCTCTTTTCTTTATTATTTGTTTTTAAATCCTTTTATTTTTACTCTGTCCAAAGAAGTGCTCTTTATCCGAATAGCAGCACCCAACTTGGCAAAAGCATTGAATAATCCATTAAATTGCTTTTCATTGCTAATTTCTTGTGAATGTGCAATTAACTATTAACGCTTGTTTACTCCTCTTCCTTCTTCGGAATCCTCGGTTCCCGATTTCCTTTGAATTCTCTCGGAGCTTTCGGGTCTCTTCGGCTACGGAATTCTCCCTGCGGTTTTCTCTCTCTGTTTCCTTCCCGCTTGAATTCTCCTTCTTCCCGGCGCGGCTTGTATTCTCCTTCTCTGCGAGGTCTGGAGTCACCTTCCTGACGCGGCCTGAACTCACTTTCTCTACGGGGTTTGAATTCTCCTTCCCGACGAGGTTTATATTCTTTTCTTTCCCTGAACTTAGACTCTTGTTCTCCTTCCGTCTCTTTCTTTTCTTCTCCTGCTTCTTCCTGACTCTTGAACTCCTTGTATTTTCCGTCAAAGATTTCATATTTGCGGAATTCACATTCCAGTGGCCCGTTGAACAAAGGAACCTTTTGGCTGGCTTTCAAACCAATCTGGTCGAAACACTCTTCCCGGTAGGAGAGAACCCATGCCTCGTTTCCTACAAACGCGTGTTTCAGGCGCTCGCCAATCATTTGGTATAGTCCGAGTAAATCATTGGTGGAAATACGCTCTCCATAAGGAGGGTTGGTGATGATGACAGACTTCTCTTTCGGCTGTTCGAATTGCTGGAACGGTTGCAGTTTCAGTACGACATCTTTCGATACCCCCGCTGCCTTTATGTTATGAGTTGCTATTTCGTTCGCTTTCGGATTGTTGTCGTATCCGTAAATTTTATGTGTAAATTCACGCTCCTGACTGTCGTCATTGTAAAGCTCGTCGAACATATCCGCATCGAAATCCACCCATTTCTCAAATGCAAATCCCTTACGGAATACGCCCGGAGCGATGTTTCTTGCTATCAATGCAGCTTCCACTGGAATAGTACCCGAACCGCACATCGGATCAATCAAGTCACATTCTCCCCGCCAGCCGGTCATCAGAATCATACCGGCAGCCAATACCTCGTTCAACGGAGCTTCTACGGCTTCCTGGCGGTAACCGCGCCGGTGAAGTGATTCACCAGACGAGTCCAAAGACAAGGTGCAGGTCGTTTGTGCGATATGGATATTCAACAATACGTCCGGATTGCTGATGCGTACAGACGGGCGTTTGCCTGTCTTTTCACGGAAATAATCCACGATTGCATCTTTCACCTTGTACGAAACAAACTTCGAATGGCGGAATTCTTCGCTGAATACTACTGCATCTATTGCAAATGTCTTGTTTACGTCGAGATATTCCTCCCAAGGAATTGCCTGTATTTCATTGTAAACTTCGTCGGCATCCTTTGCCGTAAAGTTCTTGATCGGTTTAAGAATACGGATAGCAGTACGGAGGCAGAAATTAGCCTTATACATCATACGCTTATCCCCTGTGAATGACACCATTCGGCGGCCTATTTGAATGTCGTTGGCTCCTAGTGCTGTCAGCTCTTCTGCAAGTATCTCCTCCAGTCCCTGGAAGGTCTTGGCAATCATCTCGAATTGTTCGCTCATATATAGTTATTTGGTTTTATTTTTTTGCTTTGGTTTGTACGATTCTTGCTCCTGCGGGGACGTTCTCCGTCACCCAGATATTACCGCCTACGGTTGCATCGCGTCCGATAGTGATTCTTCCCAGGATAGTGGCGTTGGAATAAACGATTACATTGTCTTCCAGTATCGGGTGGCGCGGGATGCCTTTGATTGGCTTTCCATCCGCATCCAGCGGGAAACTCTTGGCTCCCAGAGTGACGCCCTGATAGAGTTTGACGTTGTTTCCGATGATACTCGTTGCGCCGATTACCACACCTGTGCCGTGGTCGATCGTGAAGTGACTGCCAATCTTGGCGGCCGGATGAATATCAATACCTGTTTCGCTGTGCGCCATTTCCGTAATGATACGCGGAATCAGGGGGACACCCAGTTCCAGTAGCTCATGCGCGATGCGGTAGTTACTGATGGCTTTGATAGCGGGATAGCAGAAAATAACTTCGCCATAACTTTCGGCGGCAGGGTCGCCGTTATAGGCGGCTTCTACGTCGGTAGCCAGCACTCTGCGCATGACAGGCAATTTGCTGATAAACTTGGCGGCAAGGCGGGCTGCTTCTTCTCTCTTGGAATCGGAGCAGGCATTACATCTTCCTTCTATACTGGTTCCAAAACACAATCCGGCAAGGATTTGCTCGGTAAGCAAATCAAATAACTTCTCAATATTTACACCGATGTGGTAATTGATTGTCCGGCTGTTGATAGTGGAATTTCCGTAATATCCGGGAAATAAGATAGAGCGTGAAAGCTCGATAATTTCATACAAGACTTTAGCAGAGGGCAGTGGTTCGCCATCTTTGTGTTGATGAAACAGTCCTTTGTAAGATTCGCTTTCCGATAGCTCATCGACTGCCTGTGTCAAAATGTGGGTGAAGT
>OGGQ01003475.1_pt1 | contig 14659 bp, 8 predicted proteins | sample 1571191 | NCBI WGS metagenome assembly OGGQ01 (sample SAMEA2582061, study PRJEB24529) | metagenome | biome: Human gut stool | place: China | collected 2011
TCACTGCTCATCCTCCAATCGCACTTCGCCCTAGGGGGCTCGTGTTCTTGGGAAGAAACGCAGGGCGCGCCACAAAAGTCAACTTAGTGCTTGTCGCTGAGTTGACTTTTTCTTTTTCTCTCACTGCTCATCCTCCAATCGCACTTCGCCCGAAGGGTCGTGTATCCTTGGGAGGAATACAAATACACCCTGATAGATATGCTTTATTTTCTGGAAAACTTCTGGATTTTCTTTCAAAAATTGGTTTCATCTGTTAGAAGATCTCTTTGAACTGTAAAAAATATTAAATGGATAAAACCATTATAATCAATCCAGAAAAATATAGAAAGAAAACCGTGATAAAGTTAAAAAGTATTAGGCAATACGATCAAAACGGAGGTGATGGGATAAATTTGCATGGCCTAAATTCTTTTGGGAGAGATTGAAAAGAAAAGGAGAAAGCGTATGAAACAGCGAAGGATTGCTTGGCTGTTGGCGCTCACCATGCTGTTCAGCGGGACGGGCCTTGGGAATGTGGTTTCCATGGCTGTAACCGCGGAACCGGGCGTCCAATGGACAGGCAGCGAATGGACTGGGCAGCCCACGCAGTATCAAGTGAACCGCGAACCTGCCCACACCGCATTTGTCCCGTACGATACGGAAGAAAAAGCGCTCGCACGGTCCGAAGAGGACTCCGCGTACTACCAGCTCTTGAACGGGGACTGGGCATTCCAGTATGCGGACAAACCAGCGGACCGCAACACGGAATTTTTCAAAGAGGACTACGACGTCAGCGGCTGGGATACCATCCAGGTCCCCGGCAACTGGCAGACCCAGGGGTATGATAAGCCGATTTACTCCAACTCGACTTACCCGTGGACGATGAACGGCGGCGGTTCGGCCGATACCACCAACGCCACCGCTCCAACCACGTACAACCCGGTCGGTTCCTACCGCCGGAGCTTCACCGTGAAGCCCGAGATGCTGGAAGGCGGACGCCAGATCTTCATCTCGTTCCAGGGCGTGGAATCCGCATTCTACCTCTGGATCAACGGCCAGCAGGTGGGCTACAGCGAAGACAGCTACACCCCGGCGGACTTTAACATCACCCCCTATCTCCATGAGGGTGAAAACTCCGTCTCCGTCCAGGTGTACCGCTGGTCGGACGGCAGTTACATGGAGGACCAGGACTTCATCCGTTTGAGCGGCATTTTCCGCGACGTATACCTCTATTCCAAAGACGAAGTCGAAATCTTCGACTATGAGGTGGTCACCGACCTCGACGACGCCTACGAAAATGCGCAGTTCGAGCTTTCCATCAAGGCGCGCCAGCTGACGCAGGATGCGCCGGAGGGATACACCGTCCGCGCCCGCCTGCTGGACGACCAGCAGAACGCCATCGTGGAGCAGGAATTCCCGGTGACGTTCGGCAGCGACGTGGATGAGAAGGGGCATGCCGTCTGCACCATGGACTATGGGCAGACCATCCTCTCCCCCAAGCTCTGGAGCGCAGAAAAGCCGAACCTGTACACACTGGTTCTGGAATTGTGCGACGACACGGGCGCCAGCGTGGAGTTTGCCAGCTCCCGGATCGGCTTCCGCGAGGTGGAGCTGCGCGATAACACCGGCCTGTTTGTCAATGGCAAAAATGTCATCATGAAGGGCTTTAACCGCCACGAGACTTCGCCGGACACGGGCCGCACCGTCAGCCGCGAACTGATGGAGCAGGACATCATCCTGATGAAGCAGGCCAACGTCAACACGGTCCGCACGGCGCACTATCCGAACAATACCTATTGGTATGAGCTGTGCGACGAATACGGTATGTACGTCGTTGACGAAGCCAACATCGAGGCGCACGGCGCCATGCATAAGATCCCTGGCGACGACGCGGAAAAATGGGGCGATGTCCATCTCGACCGCGTAAAGAGCATGGTCGAGCGCGACAAGAACCACCCCAGCGTGATCATGTGGTCCATGGGCAATGAGTCCGGCGCGGGTTCGGTGTTCCAGATCTTGTACGACTGGATCAAAGCGCGCGACAACACGCGCCCGGTCCACTACTTCAATTCCAGGGGCGACGGCGATTCCACCTATTCGGACACCCGTTCCTCCACCTATCCGTCCGTGGACGGCTCCTTCTCCGGGCGCATCAGCCTGCCGGCCGTCGGGACGGACGACAACCCCAAGCCCTACTTTGCGCATGAATATGCACACTCCATGGGCAACAGCACCGGCAACCTCCAGGAATATGTGGATGTCTTTGAAAAATACGACAAGCTGATCGGCGGCTGCATTTGGGACTGGGTAGACCAGTCGATCCGCGTCGATCTGGGCGGCGATAAGAAGAACGTCCTGACCGACAGCAGCCACAACCAATTCCAGGCCGAATTCGCCGGCTCCCTGGTTGCAGGCAAGGACGCGGACAACGCGCTCAAGGGCACCGCAGAGCTGCCCGCCGACCCGGCCTTCGACACAACCGGCAGCTTCTCCGTGGAAGCGCTTGTCTGTCAGACGGGCAAAAATACGGAAGGCTACGACACCATCGTTGCCAAGGGCAACGAGCAGCTTACGCTGCAATACACCAAGGGCAACCTGGAATTCTGCTACAAGAGCGGCGGTTCCTGGGTCTCTGCGACGGTCGCCGCACCTGCGGACTGGCTCGACAACTGGCACCGGATCACCGGCGTCTTCAGCGCAGAGGACGGCACCTTGAAGATCTATGTGGACGGCGTGGAACTGAAATCCGTATCCACCGGCGGCAAGAATGTGCGCAATACCAACACCTATGCCGTCACGGTGGGTGAAAACCTGGAGCGCCCCGGCCGTGAATTCACCGGCCTGATCGACGAAGTGCGCATTTATGACCGCGCACTGACGGCGCAGGAGGTCGCGGATGCGAGCGTTCCTTCCAACGACGAATCCGTCCTGTTCTGGTGTGATTTCGGCGCAGTGGATACCGAAAACAAGCTGGTTGACAACGGGCCCTTGGGGCTGAACGCCGCCTATGAAGGCACGTTGGAAGCCCGCGACGGCATTGGCAACGGCACCGCTTTGGAAGGCACCGCAACCTTGCCCGTGAGCGAGGCCCTGGACCTGACCGGCAGCCTGACCCTGGAAGCGCTTGTCTATCCGGACAAGGTCTCCGGCAGCACCAACGGCGCCATCGTCACAAAGGGCAACAGCCAGTATGCGATGAAGTACATCGGCAACACATCGACCGGCAAGAGCGTGGTGGAATTCTTCATCTACGACGCAAACGCGACCGGCAGCACCAGCGCCACCTGGATCAGCCTCGAAGCGACCGTCCCGGACGACTGGTTCGAGAACTGGCATCAGGTCGTCTCTACATTTGACGCAGACGCGGGCACCATCAACATCTACATCGACGGCGAGCTCTGCGCCAGCAAAGAGGTCACCCAGAAGACGGTCACCTCCAACGATTACGCGGTCGCCATCGGCACCGATACGGAGCGTACCGGCCGCGAATTCCAGGGAAAGATCGACAATGTGCGCATCTATGACCGTGCGCTCTCGCTCGAAGAGATCAACAACGAAAACCGCACGCCGGAAGACGACGGCGTCGTCCTCTGGATGGACTTTGATTCTGTCAAGGAGATCGATACCGGCGAAAACCAGCAGTGGTATTTCGGCTACGGCGGCGACTGGGGCGACAACACCAACGACGGCAACTTCTGCGGAAACGGCGTTGTATTCCCCGACCGCTCCCTGCATCCCGCCTATCAGGAGGTCAAAAAGGCCTATCAGGGCGTCAAGCTCACGGCGAAAGACCTCGAAACCGGCGAGATCCAGATCGAAAACCTCCTCGACTTCACCAATCTGAACGAGTACGAGGGCGTTTGGACACTGTACAACAACAATGAGGTCATCCAGTCCGGCGTTCTGACGGACGAGCAGCTCGACATCCCGGGCGGCGAGACCAAAGTGGTGACCATCGGCTATCACACGCCCGAAACCGTGCGCGAAGGCAGCGAATTCCTGCTCAACATCGAGTTCCGCCTGAAAGAGGATACCCTCTGGGCGGACAAGGGAACCACCATGGCGTTCGAGCAGTTCGAACTGAGCTTTGACGCAAACGAGCCCGGCCTCATACTGGACACCTCCGCGACGTTCACCGAGGTCACCGAAAGCGGCGACACGCTGACGGCCAAGGGCGAGGGCTTTGAGGTCACCTTCGACACCGCCAAGGGCGAGCTGACCTCCTTTAAGAACAACGGCAAGGAACTGATCCACAATGCGCCGGAGCCGAACTACTGGCGCGCAAGGATCGACAACGGCACCATCAACACCAAGTACCGCGACCCGGCAACCACCGTCGGCGAGGTAACAGTGGAGAAGGACGAGCATAAGATCGTCATCACCGTGCCGCTCTCCTATTCCACCCTGAACAATTCCACCAATGTCATCACCTACACCGTGTACCCCTCGGGCGACATCGTGGTCAACAGCGAATTCGACTCCAAGGCGTCCGAAATGCTGGGCCGCGTGGGTATGAAGATGGAATTGCCCGCAGGCTATGAGAACATCACCTACTACGGCAGAGGGCCGGAAGAAAACTATGTGGACCGCAAGACCGGTTCCCCGATCGGCGTGTATGACAACACCGTGGACGGCATGTTTGTGCCGTACCTCAAGCCGCAGGAGAACGGCAACCGCACGGACGTCCGCTGGGTCTCCCTGACGGACGAGGCGGGCGACGGCATCCTGTTCTCCACCGACACCCCGATGGAGTTCGGCGCGCTGCACTATTCCGCTTCCGAGCTGAACAGCAAGGCGCATCCATACCAGCTCACCCGGGCAGACCAGGTCTATCTGACCCTGGACTACATGCAGACCGGCCTTGGCAACGGCAGCTGCGGCCCGACCATGTTGGAAAAATACAAGGTCCTGTCCAACCGGCAGTATTCCTTCACCTACCGGATGCGTCCGGTCACCAGTGAGACGAACACCGTCGAACAGAAGATGGAGCAGGCACAAAAGGCGATCATCACCCAGACGCTCAACGGCATCGAGGTGGACGGCCGCGCCCTGCCCGATTTCTCGCTGGACAAGCACGAGTACACCATCCCCTATCTGAGCACCCGCACGGAACTCCCGCATGTGGAAGCGATCACCGCGCATTCCTCCATCCAGGCCGAAGTGAAACAGCCCACGTCCTTTGACGACACGGCGGAGATCCGCATCGACGACCTGGACGGCAACCCGCAGGTGTATACCATCCACTTCACCCAGATGGATGAAATCCCGCTGGAGGACGTGACATGGAAGTCCGCCACCACGGGCTGGGAAGACATTTGCTTCGGCACCAACCTCGAAGGCGGCCCGATGGAGCTGACGGTCAACGGCGAACGCACGCAGTTCAACAGCGGCCTGGGCGTCCATGCTTCCTCCGAAATCGTCTATGACATCGAGGGCCTCGGCTACGACATCTTTGAGACGTATCTCGGCCTCGACTGGCTGGGCAGCATCGCCAGCGACGGTTCCGAATCCCGCGGCGAAGCCCGGTTTGAGATCTGGGTGGACAACGAGCAGGTCTACACCTCCCCGGTCATGACCCAGGATACCGAGGCGGAACACGTCCGCCTGAACATCATCGGCGCGAAGGAGCTCAAGCTGGTCGTCGATTCCATGGGAACCAACGCGCACGACCACAGCGACTGGGCAAACGCCCGCTTCCTGCCGAGGGGCGAGGGCGACTTTGAGCAGATCGAAGTCACCGGCATTCCGGAGCAGATTCAGCTCAAAGAGGGTTCCACCTATACGCTGAACCTCGAGACCGACCCCGCGGATGTATCCATCGCCTATGGCGTAGCGTCCACGGACGGCGCGCTCTCCATTCAAAACAACCAGATCACCGGTGAGCAGGCCGGACATTCCGAGATGCTGGTTTCCCTCACCAAAGAGGGCTTTGAATCCCAGTATCTCTCCATCCCGGTCAGCGTCTATGCAGAAGAGCCGACCATCGTGGCCGTCGAAGAAACGGCGGTTGCAACGCTCGTCGGCCAGGCGCCGAACCTGCCGGAGGAGGTCCGGGTCTCCTATTCGGACAACACCAGCGGCATGATCGGCCTGAAGTGGGCGGACATCGACGCAAGCGACTATGCGCAGGAGGGTTCCTTCACAGTTGAAGGCACGGTTGAAGGTACCTCCATCAAGGCAATCTGCACGGTGGAAGTCAGCAGGTCCAACACCGTTTCCACTGTGGAAGAAATCAGCGCTTCCGTGCCGTACGAGGGAACGGTCTCCCTGCCGCAGCAGGTGACCGTCACCATGGCGAACGGCGCGCAGGAAGTCCGGAACGTCACCTGGGGCGACCTCAGCGGCGCTTCCAGCGTTTTGGGCCAGCACGTCCTCACCGGCACCGTGGAAGGCACCGACCGTCCGGCGGTCTGCCGCCTGTATGTGTACAGCGAGATCAACCTGGTCTCCGCCATCGCATCCAGCACCGCAGAGACTACGGTAGGCGTTGCACCGGTCCTTCCGGAGGCCGTTTCCGTCACCTATGTGGACGGGACGCAGGGGACGCTTCCGATCGTTTGGGATACCATCCCAGAGGATGCCTGCCAGCAGGAAGGCAGTTTCACCGTCTACGGCTATGCAGCCGGCTTCGGCGCGCAGGCACAATGCACGGTGACGGTTGGCGAGTCCACGGACCCCAACCAGGAATATGGATTCACCGTGAACTTCACCACGAATGCGGAAATTTCCGTCAACGGTGAAGACAATGCCATCGCAAACCTGATTGGCAAGTACACCTCCTCCCTGAAGGCGGGCGACGCATACACGCTCGTCTTTACCCCCAGAGTGGACGGCAGGGAGTTCTCCGCAGTCCTGGCCAACGGCGAGGATTGCAGCGATCAGATCGTTTACGACGAAGAAACCAACACCACGACCTTTACCTATGAGGGCAGCATGGCGGCTGCGGCGCAGACGCTGGAATTCACCTTCACCGTCGTGGACAAGCAGATCCTCCGCAATGTGATCGCAACGGCAGAGGGCTTGGCCGGCGGCGACGAATACAACGCAGCCATCCCGACGGTACAAAAGATCTTTGACAATGCTTTGCAGGCGGCGAAGGACGTTGAAGCGGACCATGCGGCCACGCAGGACGCGATCAACGGCGCATGGAGCGACCTGCTCGACGCCATCCATCTGCTGGGCTTTGCAGAGGGCGACACCACCGAGCTGGAAGAGCTGCTCGCCATTGCGGGCATGCTCGACGAAGCGGGCTACACCCCCTCCAGCTGGTCCGTGCTCCAAGAGGCAATGGACGCGGCGCAGGAAGTGCTTGCGGACGAAGAGCCTCTCCAGGCGGACGTAGAAGAGGCATATGATGCCCTCTATGATGCCCTGACCAATTTGGACCTCGTGGCGGATACCAGCAAATTGCAGGCCGTCGTAAACCAGGCGGAAAGCATCGACCTGGCCGACTATTTGGAGGATGGACAGGATGCGTTCCTGGAAGCCCTCGATGCGGCCAAGGACGTCCTGGAAAACCTGGACGCTACGCAGGCAGAGGTTGACGAGGCGGCGGAAACCCTGAACCGCGCAATGGCCGCCCTGCGGAAGATCCCGTCCCGCGAAGAGCTGCAAAAGCTCATCGACGAGACAGAGCAGATCGACCTGGACGAATACACCGACCGGAGCGCGGCAAGCCTGCAAGCAGCCCTGCGCGTCGCAAAGGCGGTCGTTGCAGACGCCAACGCGAGCAAGGAAGAGCTTGCCTCCGCCTACAACGCGGTGCAGACGGCACGGGACGGCCTTGTGAAGGCCGAAAACCAGCAGCCGCAGAAGGGTTCCAGCGGTTCCACCTCGGCGAATGCGTCCAACGCATACGGCGCGGCGGGCGTCTCCGTCGTGACGGCTGCACAGAACGTCGCTACACCGGCGAGCGTGCGCAGCGACACGACCGTGGACTTCACCCTGCTGCACGGCCAGGCATATTGCTTTAAGATGACCGTCGTCAATGGCAACGGCATGGCGCCGAGCTTTACGGTTGGCAATGGCAGCGTGCTCAAGACGCAGTTCCTGACCCAGATCGGCAACGATTATTATTACAGGGTTTGGGCGACCGGCACGCCGGGCCAGAGCACGGGCGTTTATACGACCCTGCCGGGCCAGAACGCCGTTAAGCATTGTGCAGTGGCGATTGCGTAAGAGCTTTCGTAGACGGACGCTACGCGTCCATTGCACGGTAACCATTGGCTAATCGGAAATAGCAGAAAAGGGGAAGACTCTTCCCTGTAAACAAGAGAGCTCCCGCTCTGGATTTCTCCAGAGCGGGAGCCCTCTCTTTTGTAAGAAACTTCGTTCCGATTCATTTCTATCCATGCCGGCCATGGATTCCCAAGCAATCATTATCCATTCCGATCCCTATTTGCTTCCTTCGGCTCCTGAAAGGCTTCCGAGGGCCGGATTTGGAAATATTCACACATCCGGCAAAACTGCTCCACATCAAACGCATCGGGGACGTCATCCGCCTCTAAACACTGTAAAAGGCACTCCTCTACCAACGTATTTTTCGAAAGCTCTTCAAGGGAGATTCCCCTTTCCCGTCGGAGCCGCCGGAAATTCTGGCACATTCGAAGCAAATCGCGTGTTACTTTGTCCTGCATGTTTCTTCCCCCTTAAAATCCTTGTTTTCATCATAACAGGATTTTAAAGGCGTGTTAGGGGATTTTGACCTAATGCGCAAGCCCTTTTTCTTCTTTCAAGGCGGGCCATACCGTACACAGCATGGTGATAAAGCTTGCCGCGCCGCCCACAAAATTGGAAATCGGTTCCGCCCAGAAGACGCCGTTCACGCCCATCTGGAACAGGCCCGGCAGCAGGATGGTCAGCGGGATGACGATAATCACCTTGCGGAAGATCGAGAAAAAGATCGCATGTTTTGCCTTGCCCAGCGCCACAAACGTGGATTGCCCGGCAAATTGGAAGGTCATCATGAAGAACCCGAAGAAATACATGTGCAGCGCCGGAATGCTCGCCTGCAACAGGGCGGTATCGTCGGTATTAAAGATCTGTATGAAGAACTGCGGGAACAGGAACACCAACAGCCACGCCACCAGCGTATACGCCATACAGCTCAGCGTCATGAACACAATGCCCTTTTTGACCCGCCGGTATGCCTGCGCGCCGTAATTAAAGCCCAGCACCGGCTGCGCCCCGCTGGTCAATCCGTTGACCGGCATGGTGAGGATGTCGCGCACCGAGTTGAGGATGGTCATAACACCCACATAGAGGTCACCGCCGTAGGCCTGCATCTGCGCGTTGCAGAGGATCTGCACAGCGCTGTTGGTGGCCGACATCGTAAAACCCGAAAAGCCCATGGCTGTGATCTGTTTGGACATCCCGCCGTGCAAAAAGAACTTCGCTGGTTTCAGGCGCAGGATCGCCTTTTTCCCGCTCAAAAAACAGAGCACCCATCCCGCGGACAACCCCTGCGAGAGCACCGTCGCAATCGCCGCGCCGCGGACGCCCATCCCAAAGGCAAAGATAAAGATTGGGTCGAGCACCAAATTCGCCACGGCACCGCTCAACACGCTGAGCATGCCGACGCGCCCGAAGCCCTGCGAATTGATGAAATTGTTCATCCCCAGGCTGACCATCACAAAGAGGGTACCGGCCAGATAGATCAGCATGTAGTCCCGCGCGTAGGGATAAGTCGCGTCGCTCGCACCGAACAGATACAAAAGCGGCTTTAAAAAGAGATAGCCGAGGGCGGTCAGCACCACCCCGCTGATGAGCAGCAGCGTATAGGAACACTGCATGATGCGCCCGGCCTCTTCCTTTTCCCCGCGCCCGCGTGCAATGGAACAGAGCGGCGCGCCGCCCATTCCAAAGAGGTTCGCAAAGGCGTTCAAAATATTGATGATGGGAAAGGTCACGCCCAATCCTGTCAGCGCCAACGTGCCCACGTCCGGGATGCGCCCGATATAGACGCGGTCCACCACGCTGTACAGCAGGTTGATGAGCTGCGCCAGCATCATCGGCATGGCCATATTCATGATATTTCCAGCCATGCTTCCCTTGGTAAAATCGTTCTGTGCGTCTTTCGTGTGGATTCTCCCCTTTCCGCCGCCAGGCGGCGATCTTCCCCTTTTGAGGTCAAAAGTGGGCCCGCGTCCAAACAACGCGCGCCCAAAATCATTTGATTATTAATAGTATAATGCCGAAAAATAGCCCTATAGTTCCGCAGGCGACTTACCATACAAAAGCTTGCGCTTTCATAAAAAAGCCGGAGAACACGTTCTCCGGCACAGGTATCGTTTTTCAACAGGATGGATATCCCATGAAGGATTCGGAAGGAATGTAAAACGGGAGCTTTTCCCGCGCTAGGAAGGGCTTATGCGCGCTTCAGGGCGTCAATCTCGCGGCCCTGCTCTGTGACGATTCGCTCCAAATTGCGCACACGTCCGCGCAGGGAATCCAATTCGTCCGCCTCCGGCAGACGTTCCAAAATCTGGGCATGGCCTTCGGCCAACAGGCGGATCGGCTTCATCACGCCGCTCTCTATGTAGGCATGGGCGCGGGTTTCGCTGGCGTGGATTTCCTCTTTCATCTGTGAATGGAATTCTGTGCGCAGGCGTTCCTCGCTCGCGCGGATCTCCGTTTCCAGCTTCGATTGGAATTCCGTGCGCAAACGGTCTTCTACCTGGCCCATTTCCCCACGCAAACGGTCTTCGCTGGCACGAATTTCTTCCTGTATTCCGGTGCGCGTCCGCTCTTCACTGGCATGAATCTCGGTTTCCAATTTCGAATGAAATTCCACGCGCAAACGCTCTTCGACTTGGCCAATTTCTCCACGCAAACGCTCTTCACTCGCCAAGATGAGCTGCGCAATCGCTTGGATGTCCTTCTCCTCCAACATACCAGTTCCCCTCCTGCGTACATCCGGTTTCGTTGGTTCCATTTTAGCATAACCGGATAGGCGATGCAAGAAAAGGGGCAGATTTTTCACCCCGGATTTGCTTTTTCCAAACCGGCTTGTTACAATAGATGCAAAAGGGGGGATACCGCATGATCTATATCACAGGCGACACGCATATTCCTTATGACGTGACAAAACTGACGACCAAGGCGTTCCCCGAACAGAAAAAGCTGACCAAAAACGATTATGTGTTGATCTGCGGCGACTTCGGCGGCGTGTGGACCGGGCCAGGCGGTTCGGACGACTTCTGGCTCCGCTGGTTTAAACGCAAACGGTTCACCACGCTGTTTGTCGATGGCAACCACGAGAATTTCAGCCTGTTGAACCAATACCCGGTGGAGCTGTGGAACGGCGGCAAGGTACACCGCGTGACGGACCACGTCATCCACCTGATGCGCGGCCAGCTTTTCACGCTGGATGGCTGCAAAATCTTCACCATGGGCGGCGGCGCCTCCGGGGATGTGGAATTCCGGACCGAGGGCGTCTCCTGGTGGCCGGAGGAAATGCCGAATGCGGTCGAATACGGGGAGGCGATGCGCACCCTGATGGACGCACAGTTTGCGGTAGATTACGTCGTCACGCATACGGCGCCGCTTCAGATCGTCAACCAATTCCGCAAGCGGCCGAGAGAAGAACCCTTCAACCGTTTTTTAGAGGGGATTGACGCGCGGCTTCACTATAAGCGCTGGTATTTCGGCCATGTGCATAAGGATCTCGACGTGGATGAACGCCACACGGCGGTGTACCAAAACCTTCTCCCCCTGGGGCAAGGCCAGGTGGATTTTCAACCGAAAGAGGACGGATGGTGGAAAATATGAACAAGCGAAACTATCAGAAAGAACTGGATGTGCTTTTGGAGCATTTGGAGAAGGAAACGCTGCGGCCCAAGTTGTTGCTGCACGCCTGCTGCGCGCCTTGCAGCAGCTATGTGCTGGAATACCTCTCCCGCTATTTTTCCATCGTCCTGTTTTACTATAATCCAAACATCTCCCCGCAGGAGGAATACGAAAAGCGCGTGGCGGAGGTCCGCCGCCTCTTGCAGGAAATGCCGCTTGCGGGCCCCGTTACATTGACGTTGGGCGATTACGAACCCGAGCGCTTTTTCGACCTGGCAAAGGGCCACGAAGCAGAGCCCGAGGGGGGAGACCGCTGCACCCTCTGTTACCGCCTGCGCCTGACGGAAGCGGCACAGGCTGCAAAGGACCTGGCATGCGACTATTTTACCACCACCCTTTCCATCAGCCCCTACAAAAACGCCGAGAAATTGAACACCATCGGCGCGGAGCTGGCGAAAGAGTACGGCGTCCCCTATCTATTCTCCGACTTCAAAAAGCGGAACGGATACAAGCGCTCCATCGAGTTGAGCCGGGAATACCACCTTTACCGCCAGAACTATTGCGGATGCGTCTATTCCCGCGCGGCAGCCCTGGCGCTGGACGCCAAATAAAACGGACGAAAGGGACGTTCTCTATGAATCCTCTGCATTGATTTGTCTTTTCCTGTTTCGACAAAACAGGCCCGTAGGATGATGCCCGGCGGGCTTTGATTTGTGTTGCCATTTTTCACGGAAAGGAAATTCACGATGCAGAAACGAAACATTCGGCTCTGCTATGCGATCGCATTTTTGCAGGGCCTTGTCTTTTATGCGCCGGTCGCCACGCTGTACCGGCAGGCGAACGGCGTGGGCGTTTTTCAAATCACGGTGATCGAAAGCATCTCCCTGGCGGCCAGCCTCGCGATGGAGCTCCCCTGGGGCTGGATCGCCGACCGTATCGGCTACCGCAACACGCTGGTGATCTGCCATTTTCTCTATTTTATCTCCAAAATCGTCTTTTGGCGCGCGGAAGGGTTCGGCTGGTTTCTCACGGAACGGCTGCTGCTCTCCATTGTTTTGTCCGGCCTATCCGGATGTGACAGCGCCTATCTCTTCCTCTCCATGGGCGGGAACAACTGCCCGGAGCAGGAGTCCCGCCGCATCTTTGGCCTGTGGGAAGCGCTGAACACCGCGGGGCTGGTGCTCGCCTGCATGGCCTTTTCCCTCTTCATCGGGGAGAACTACCGCTTGGCGGCGCTGTTTTCCGCCTATACATACGGGGCGGCCTTTCTGCTCTCCCTGTTTTTGCCATCCGTCCCCTTGGAAGCTGCCGCCGCCCGGCCCAAACTGCGCGCATTTTGGGCCACGCTCTTCCAAGACCGGCGGTTCCTGCTCTTTCTCCTAGGCGCCGCGCTCTTGGCGGAAAGCAAACAGACCATCACGGTGTTCTTAAATCAACTCCAATATCTGCGCAGCGGCATCCCGCCCGTTGCAATGGGCATTTGCACCATCCTGGTGACCTTGTCGAGCCTTTTGGCCGCGCAATCGCACCGCTTGGCTGGCCGCCTCGGGGAGCGCCGTTCGGCTATCCTGCTGTTTGGCACGGGAGGGATGGCCTGCATCCTCATGGCGCTCTTTGCGCAACCCATCCTTTCAGTTGCCGGGATGATGGCGTTGAGCGCGGCGGGCGCCCTATTTATCCCTTTGCGTATGGACATTCAAAACCGGCATATCTCCGTCGCCAACCGCGCGACAGCGTTGTCCGTGCATTCCTTTGCGATGAACCTGACGGCCACCGGCACAAATTTGGCCTTTGGCGCCCTGGCCGATCATTCGGTGATTCCTGCCCTTTTCCTGGGGGCCGCGTTTTGTTTTTTCGGTCTATTTCTATGTTTCCGGGGAAAAGTGCTTGCCAAACATCCGGGAATATGATATCATCGGTTTTATAGATTGACTCTATATTCATGAGTGAATATAGAAAGGAGCGGCGGTATGAAAAAGGATAAGGAAAAAAAGAAGAAGCGGTTAAAGCGGGCTTCCCCCTCCCCCGCGCCCGTGGAGGTTGTGTCTGCCGGGGAAAGCGTCCAACTGGCTGCGCCGGAAGCGCCCCTCGTCTATTTTCTGCGCGTGGCGGGCGGCAAATGGAAAACCCGGATTTTATGGGCGTTACAGGATGGGAAATGCCACCGCTATGGGGAGATCAAAAGTGCGGTATCCGGCATCACGGATATGATGCTCAGCCAAAGCCTCAAGGACCTCTGCGCGGACGGGTTGCTGCACCGGCAGCAGTATCAGGAGATTCCCCCAAAGGTGGAATACAGCCTGACCCCCTCTGGGAAAACACTTTTGCCCGCGTTGAACGCTTTGTGCGAGTGGGAACGCCAAATGGAACTTTCCAACCATTCATAACTAGGAAAATGAACGTACCAATACTGCTCCTCTTGGCATATACGTAAGAAAAATACGAAAACAGGAAGGTCCCTGTCCCGGAAATTTTCTCAGGACAGGGACCTTGCTGTTTACAGGGGACGCACAGCGTCTTTTCGCGGGCACACAGTGCCTCTCTCGCCTACGGCTGACCTCCGGTCGGGACGCGGGCACACAGTGCCTTCCGCGCCTACGGCGTCCCCTACGAAAGCAAACGGCGAGGAGTTTGCTTTCCGCTCCATATTTGGAAGCTCTATGGAAGCAAGCAAAAATCACAATCCCACCACATGCAAAAAATAGATGAATAAAACACAGAAGGACCCAATCCTGAGGATTCTCAGGATTGGGTCCTTGCTGTTTATTAGGGAAAAGCCTTCCCTCTTATCTCGATGTCTCGTCCACGATTACGCAATCGTAACTGTGCAATGCTTGACCGCGTTCTGGCCCGGCAGGGTGGTGTAAACGCCCGTGCTCTGGCCCGGCGTGCC
>OGGQ01003487.1_pt1 | contig 14618 bp, 14 predicted proteins | sample 1571191 | NCBI WGS metagenome assembly OGGQ01 (sample SAMEA2582061, study PRJEB24529) | metagenome | biome: Human gut stool | place: China | collected 2011
TTATTATGTAAATAAAATATTATATATTTATAATAGCCAATAAAATGATTGTGATAGACATGAAAAATAGTAAATATACATAATTCAAGAAATATAGCATAATTACAGATTTTATAAGAATGCGATAGAATAATGCGATTGTTTTGAATATTTATGCAATTTGCTACAGCGTTTAATTTTTCTTATTTAACATTGTATGACAATCTGCCGCTATATCTTCTTTAGCTAATGCTCTGATATAAGCGATCTAGCTCTTCCAAATCCTCATCCGATGTCTCAAATGTATTACCACATGTTGCATCACATGGTATATCCTCAAAATGAAACGAGTTTCTAGAATCAGCCGGATTCTGATTAAGAAAATTTTGAAATTCTGCAGCATTTTTATAGGAGTCTGTAATACTGGTAATAATATCATCCATCATTAATTCTTTCTTCCGCTTTATATCAGTATTGTTTTCGGTTGAATCAGAGGATTTTGAACTCTCAGGAATATGGTAAGACTCGAGATACTTGTCAAGATAGGAAGATTGAATCAGTATTTCTGCAATCTTTTTTGCCATGACTTCAATAGAAGCATCTTGATATGATTTTGTATTATCCTCCTTAGCTTCAGACTCTGTTTTTTTCACCTCAACATATAAGTCTACAGAGTCGATACCCTTATAGCTAGGTAAATAATATGCAAGACATGCTTTATCAGCGAAAGAATGAATAAGATCATTCAGTAGATTGCCATCTAAGTCGTTAGAAAACAAATATAGAGAGTATTGTAGAAAGAGAAAGAATTCTTGAAATTCAGAATTTCCCTTTTCAATCTGTGAGTGAAAAAGTTTATCTAAACGGAAAAAGAACGGTATGTTATCCTTTAAAAAGAGTTCAGAAGGAGGATTTTTTATTAGTGTATTTCTAACTTGTAAAACTTTTTGGATAGTTGGTTGAGCAGGAGAGGTGAATTTATAATAACGCTGCAAAGTGGATAGTGCAACACCAGATACAGAAGATAGTTCACGGATTGTCCATGGATAAAAACGATCATCATCGTCTACATCTCCAAATATTCCTAATTTAGTCGACTCTTCATTTAATGTTTTATAGAAATCGCTTCCTGGGATAAAATTATTAGATGTATTGATGGTAGTCTCAGATGAAATAGCATTCGCACTATCTTTTTGATAGAGAGGCTTAAGTTTAAATTCACAAGGTAATGAAGAATAAGGGACATGGTAGTGGTTAAATTGAAGATGTAAAATGGACAAATAGATATAAGCGTTAGCAAGATAGGAATATGATGTTTTGGAAGGTAATTTAGGATCAGTTGTAAAGTGAGGTGGATTTGACGAGGATCCCAATTCAATATCACAACGCATCAATTTTGAGAGATCTCTGAAGCCATAAATCCAAGCGAGCATTTCCAAAAGGGGAATGGAAGGAGATGTCTTTCCACTTTCATAGTTTTTGAGACTTTGGGAACTGGTTTTTAGGCTGGAAAGTATGTATTCTAATTGTTCTTTTTCATCTTGAACGTCCTTGGTTTGTCTCAGATTGGAAAGCTCCTTAACCCTATTAGTCAAATCTTTACGGAAGGACTGTATCATCTTCGAAACATCATCGAGAGAATATCGATTTATGTTTCGAAGATGGTAAAGGATAGAAGGAATATCAGGAGAGTAGTGTGGAGTAGAATTCTCGTAATAATCAAAGTTTGTATTGAGAGAATTTTTTAGTTGAATCCTGCGATATTGAAAATAGAAGCTGTTTGTTAGAAGGAATACAGCGTTTTGCAAGCAATACAGAGTTCTTTGATCGTAAGATGCTATAGAGATTTTATTATACTTTTTTGATGCTTTATTAGCAGTGAAAGGAAAAATAGCAGACAGTATTGTATTCATGTCAGTTTTAAAAAGAGTTACGCAAAAACCAGCGAGGATCTTTTCACCAAAGAAAATATCCTCATTATTTTTCCAGTCCCGAGCAGAAAAATAGAGAGAGACTACCCGCAAAAAGATTGTTTCCGGGGTATATGTAGACGGGGATGTCTGATCAGAGTAAAAAATTTCATGCAATCTATTATAAAAAGTGTCGAACAATTGACTGTCATTGAGGATGTATTGCTGTTTATCAGAAAGTTCATCAGGAAACATTTCTTCAAGTTTCTCCTTGATAGAAGGACGAATCTTTCCAGTGTGCTCATAGTGGGAGAGCGTTTTTGTAGATATCCCCAAAGAGTCAGCAAGCTGCTGCTGGGTAAGATGTTTTTTGCTTCGTATTTCTTTTAGTTTTTTACTCCAAAAAGTTCTTTCAGAATCCATATTAGAGCTCTCCTTTACGTTTCATAGCAGATAGAAAAAGATTTTGGCACTTTTAGTGTATCATAAAACAGAAGAAATGAAAGCCTCGTAAAGAGAAATTTTGAGAATAGCTTCTCATGTTTGGAAATGAAATATGAAAGGTACAATATCCAAGGTATTGTTCCAAAAACATGAGGAAAAAGCAAGATTTACATAAGGAAAAAATAGGAATTTTTATGTCCTGTTGACAAGTAGAAAGATTCCTTTCTTTCAATGATAAACAAATTTAACTTGTTGCAAAGAAAGCGAGGAATAATTATGACACGCAGATGCTATAAAGTAAAAGAAATTAAAGAGATGTTGGGAATCGGCAAAAACCAGACATATGAGCTTATTAAAAGCAAGAGATTTCCAGTACTGAAAATTGGTAAGGATTATCTCATCCCGATGGAAGGCTTTGACCGCTGGCTGCGGGAAGGGGATATGGGAGAACTTGCAGAGCTTGTACAGATGTAATATAGATGAGGGTAAAAAAGGAGTTCCTGCAGGAACTCCTTTTTGCTTTATTTACACCATCAATAAAAGGACAAGAAAAAGGCTCCCCGAAGGGAGCCTTTTTGTATGTGATATTATAATTGCAGCTACTAACTACAATTAGTACACTCCCCTGTTATTAGCATCAAAACTGCTATACTCAGATGGATACATACTTTTCACTTCACTGGAACGCATAGTTTTCTGGCCATACAAACTCATATAAAACTCTGTAGCCTCATTTAAACTATTATAATATCTCCAGCAACCTGTCTCGGAGTCCCACTTATACTCACCTGCGCCCATTGGTGTAGGTTTAGGCCAATCGGCAGGTGGATTCTTCATACCAATAAATGGGCTGACAGGATCAATTTTTGCTAATGGATTTGGAATTGGCGTACTACCCTTATAACCCGTTACACCAATTGATTTAGAAATAGCTGGATCTGATGGGTTAACTGTATCAACTAAACCATATGCCCATACATCGTATGATGGGTTGCCATATTCATTCAGGGCATAACCTTTTACCTTGTTCTTCTCGTAGGTCTCTTTGCCGCCCGGCATCCATTTTTTGTGCGGCTGTACGGTATAAGTAACCGGCGGCATTGGTTTAGGACCGAGGTCTTGAATTGCAAAAGCTTTTTCTGTGTTTGTCATGTTGCTGTTATAGATTTTTTTTGCAGCAGCTTCGTATTCGGCAAGCTTTTTCAGATACTTGTCATAGCCCGGGATAATATCAGAGTAGTCGATCTTTTCTGCCGGCTTGGCGGATTCTTTTTTCTGTTCTGTTTTTTTCTGCGGTTTTTTTGCAGAAACAGACGGTGTTTTGCCGGATGTTTTATCCGATGCTTCCTTGTCTGTTTTGGATTTATCCTTGTTCAGGGAAATAACAGCGGATTTCTTGGCAGCAACTCCCATAGTGTTCAGGATGCTTTCCTGTGTCGATGGAGTATCCAGAATGGTATCCGGCTGCAGTACGGTGGTTTGTTCAACGTGAGCATTGGCTTCCTTTGTTTCTGCCTGTTTACATCCGCCCATTGCCAGCAGCATTGCTAACATCAGTGCAGTCATGCACAAAATTCTTCTGCTTTTCATGTTGTTCTCTCCTTTGTAAACACACACTCTGCCCCTATTCTAACCCACGAAAAGACACGTGTCAAATGCTTTCGTCTAAAGAATCGACAAAAGTGAGAAATCTTTTTCAGAATGACCAAAGGCTTCCATCATGGAAGCCTTATTTTTTTGTGATTCCTTTGGAAAAATGTTGCCATGCTTTCAGAAGATTCCTCCTTACCTAAAGTAGAGATAGGAAAATCAAAAGTAAGATTCTATCTCAAATAAAAATATTATTAAGGAGGAATAAAGCATGGATACTTTGCTTTTGAAGAGATGTTGGATTTTGGTGAGCAGTATGAAGAATATGGATTGTGTGGTAGATATGCTGGAGTGCCTCTGTTCTGTGGATGGAGCAGAATGGAATCAGGAAACAAGGGGCAGATATTTTCGGAACCTTGTTCAAAGACGTGTGACAGCTCCGGAGCTTAACCATCTTTCCGAAGAACAGAGAAACCTTTTGAAAAGCGGTAATGCGACAGAGGAACAAATCAAGGAACTGGTAGACAATATTTATCCAGACGGCAGATATCCGGTGCACGCTTATATGCAGCCTCTGCTTAAACTGGGACTGGTGAAGATCGATTTTGAAGATCACAAGAAGCTGATTATCACCGAACGGGGTCATCAGCTGCTGGAAGGTAAAATCACCGATCAGGAGATGATGATTCAGGCATTGACCGACTGGAAGTATCCTCGGACGAGAGAAGATGTCTATGATCCGGAGTGGAAGGGATACAACATCCGTCCTATGATGGTTACCATTGCTGTGATCGAACAGGTGAATCAAAGAGATGAACGAAAAGGAATGGAGCCAAACGGAATTACCTTTGACGAGTTCATGGTCTACCTGATGACGATGTACAGCTGCGGTCAGATCGATGATAGAGTCCGCACTCTGGAATGGCTGCATTTTACAGAGAAGAAGATTGGAAAATCAGCACACGACCAGAAAATGCAGGAGGACAGCGGAAAGATTATGCAGGAATTTGCACCCATCAAGTCAGAGAGCGTGAAAAGTTACCGCTACGGCATTTTTAATGCTCTGGAAAAGACCGGATTGTTCGTGATTGACTATTCAAATAAGCGGATTAACCTCAATAAAGAGAAAGAAACCATCGCTCATCAGCTTCTGGAGAAGCATGGATGTAAGGCGTATTAGGCGTTTTGAGATTTCCCATAATCGGAGTGCAGATTTCCTTTCATAAAAACTGGAAAAAATCTCTAAAGTTCAGAGGATTCCCTCCCTTTACTGAAAATGAAATCACAGCAAAGGGAGGAGATTTCATTATGTAGAAAATATGCGAACGACAAAAGATAAGAGGCATGAGTTTTTAAGTAAGAAAGGAAATGAGAAATGTTGGTAGGTTATAGAAATAACGAAATGAGAGATACACTCAGGAAGGTGGCAGGAAAGCACCGTGCATACCTTCAGGAGGAGTCCGATCGGGTAGAAGGTCTGGAAATTGAGATGGGTAGAATCACCATGTACTACCGTGGTATGGACGGGGGGATGAAGTGTGAATCCACTCCTTTAAGAGATGATAGCCTGTTTGACATCGGTACCTTCCGCAATCTTCGCTTTTTGAAAATTTCACACTATAGTATGCGTAATGACAAGAAGAATTATCTGCACAAGGTATCGGATACTCTGGAGAGTTTGTATCTGACTGGAGTATCCAAAAACAGTCTGGAGCAGCTGAAGAGATTCCCGAATCTCAAATCACTTACCCTGATCGATACAGCTTTTGAGGAAGAGAGCATTTCTCTGGTACCAAAAGAAACAAAGGAAAGACTCACCTACCTGTTTGTCAATCATCTGACCCGTCCGGAGGACTTGAAGGACTGCGTAAACCTTCGCTATCTGGAAGCTGACCATATTGAGAACAAAGCCGAAACAGAGGTTGTCTTCCCGAATCTGGAATACCTGAAGACCAAACGCTTTGATAAGCTCTGTCTGAGTGCAGATCAGTTCCCGAAGCTCAAACGTCTGGATGTTGGAAACCAGCAGGGTGTAGTAGATCTGCAGAAGATTTCTCAGATCAAGTCGCTTCGCGAACTGAGCCTGCAGGGCAACAGTATCTTTGACATCAGTGAGCTGGAAAAGATGTCCCTTACCGTACTGGAACTGAGCAACAATATGATTGAGGATATGAGTCCTCTTGCAGGTCATAAGGATATGAAGTACCTTTCCATCAGCAGCAATCCGGTAACCGATATTTCCTTTATTCAGGGAATGAAGGAACTGGAACTGTTCCAGTTTGATGATACCTGGGTGGAGGATCTTTCTGTCCTGAAAGAAATGAAAGGAATCAAAGAGTTGGGTATTTCCAAAAATCTTTTGAAAACAGAAAAAGATAAAGAGCTTGTATCTCATATCGAAAGAGTACTTGAGAGATAAGCTAATTAGAAAGGGAGAAAGAAGAGGGTAGAAATACCCTCTTCTTGTTATATCAGGATGTTTGATAACGATAAGTATATTACCCGAGGGGTACAGAACTACGTTGACCCGAGGCTACAGCTTATTTTGTGGAGAGCAATTCAGGACATGAAGGTACAGAAGGATTATCTTCATGTGTTTGAACTGACGGTGGAGAAGAGCAGTCAGTTTGTAAAGCACCGTCAGGAAGTACCCCCATATGAGGAGACTTTTGTAGCAAAGGGTGCCAGTACCTATATAGGAAAGATCTTTGTGATCGATGATGGAGACCACAGCACGATGATGCTGGCGGAAGAGTATTAAGGATGGGAGTTATTATGAAAGAGGAAGTAGTATATTGCAGCAGATGTGGACATCCGACAGAGACACTATATGATGTGGAAGGGGATCTGGTATGCAGGGACTGTATGGAGAGAGACAGCTTTGTCTGTACCAGATGTGGAGAGCGTTTTTGGGAGGATCATAATGATGGGGATGAAGACACTCCGCTGTGTGAAGAATGTTATTATAATGGAGAGTATCTCAGTTGTTCCCGCTGCGGCAGAGTGCTGACAGAGGATGAGGCAAGATATATTGATGAGTTCGGGCCTTACTGTGATGAGTGTTACGAGAAGGAGCAGGAGAAAGAAATTATCCATGACTACAGCTATAAACCGGAACCTGTCTTTTATGGGAAAGGACTCCGCTATATGGGGGTAGAGCTGGAGGTAGATCGTGATGAGTATCATAGCTCATCTCCACAGGAGGATGCAAAAGAGGTTCTGGAGCTGGCTAATGAGCAGGAGGAGCAAATCTATATCAAGCATGATGGAAGCCTGAATGAAGGTTTTGAGATTGTCACCCATCCTATGACACTCAGGTATCACAAGGAGAATATGCCATGGAAAGAAGTATGCCATCTGGTAGTGGAACAGGGATACAGAAGCCATATGACCGATACCTGCGGACTTCATGTACATGTTAACAGGGAAAGTCTGGGGTTTGGTGAAATCGAGGTGGAAGCTACCATTGCAAACATCCTGTTCTTTCTGGAAAAGTTCTGGAGAGAGATGATCTGCTTTAGCCGAAGAACCGAAGGACAGCTGGAACGCTGGGCAAGACGTTATGGATTAGAGAAGCAGGGCAGTGATATTCTGCAAAAAGCAAAGAAGGGTTATTATGGAAGATATGTCAGTCTGAATCTGGAGAACAAGGAGACGATTGAGTTCAGAATCTTCCGTGGTACCTTAAAGTATAATACCTTAATTGCAACACTGGAGCTGGTCAATGAGATCTGTACCGTTTGTGCTCAGCTGACCGAAGAAGAGATGCAGGATCTGTCCTGGCTTGAGTTTGTAAAGAGAGTATCGAACAATGCAGAGCTGGTACAGTATTTAAAGGAACGTTCTCTCTATGTGAATGAACCAGTTACAGGAGAGGAGGAGCTTTAATGTGTTGCTTATTTGGGTTGATTGATTATCAGGGTGGGTTATCCTACCAACAAAGGAAAAGAATCATTCGAGCTCTTGCTATTGAAGGAGAGCAAAGAGGAACCGATGCTACCGGTTATGCGTGGTATCATAATGGAAGAATCATTATCAAGAAAAGCAGCAAGGCGGCACATGAGTATCAGGTGCATATGCCAAAAGATGTAAAAGTAGTGATGGGTCATACAAGACTGACCACACAGGGAAATTACCACAATAATAGAAACAATCATCCATTCATGGGACATTGTAAGGAAAACAGCTTTGCTCTGGCACACAATGGTATTATCTATGACGATATGGAACTGAAAAAAGAGTACCATTTGCCACAGAGCAAGGTGGAAACCGACAGTTATGTTGCAGTACAGCTGCTGGAACAGTCAAAGAAATGCGATATGGAGTCCATGCAGCAGTTAGGCAATATTATAGGGAATGGGTTTAACATGTTTAACTTCAGTGTTCTGGATGATGAGAACAATCTCTATTTAATCAAAGGAAACAACCCGTTAGCTATCTACCATTTTAAAGAGGAAGGGTTTATCCTGTATGTTTCCACCAAGGAGATCGCAGAAAGAGCGATGAGAAGGGCAGGAATCGATACATACCCAGAAGCAGAAGAACCAAAAGCAGGAACCATCTGGAAAATCAGCCCAAAGGGGAATATTGAGGTAAACCAGTTTGAGATGAGGGAAGATGATCTGTCCTATTATTCCATGCTGTACCGAAGATATTATTATGAACCAGAGGTATATACCAGAGAGCAGAGTGAGTATTTTAAGGAGCTGCTTGAGTATGCTAAGCTGATCCACTTTCCCACCGAGGAGCTGTTGGAACTGTGGGAAGAGGGTTTAGATGAGGAAGAGATCGAAAGCATTCTGGTTGAGGAAGATATGCTCAGAGGTGCGTAATGGGTAAGAGTATAGATGAAAGACTCAGATGGTTAATAGAGTATTTGAAAGAGACAGGAAGAGAAGAACAGGCAGCATTGCTTGAGGAATATGATCTGGAAGCATACCAGATTGTGATCACAGCAAAATGTCTGGTCTGCGGATTGCTTCAGCTGGCAACACTGGAGGATGGTCTGGATGAAACCTGTACTGGGTGTGGGAGTAACTGCTGGGACTATCGGGTGGAGCTGGAGGAATGTGAGCAGCAGGACGAGGAGATCGTAGTAGCCAAAGGCAGGGAGTGTTTTGGAATGTTCCTGCCCGAGGTGGAAAGAAAGATCAGAAAGTCCCAAAAAGGGAGGGGTAAATAGACCTTGATTTTGGGACGAGTAATCGGAAAGAAAAAAGTCCCAAAACCCGTGTATCATGCAGGTTTTGGGACTTCGTACATTATTCTGAGAAACGATCGTTTTTGGGAAGAAGGAAGGGAACAGGATGGGCAATCAGACCTATGGTTATGCCAGAGTATCCACCGAGCAGCAGAATCTGGACAGACAGATTGATGCCCTGACAGGGTACGGCGTAGACCGGCTATATAATGAGAAGATGACCGGTACGAAAGGACAGACCAGAGCTTAAGAAGATGCTGGAGAGCCTTACAGAGGGGGACACCGTGGTGGTGGAATCTCTCTCCCGACTGGGAAGAAGCACCAGAGACTTGTTGGAGCTGACCGAGCTTTTTGAGAAGAAGGGGGTTCATCTGATCTCCTTGAAGGAGAGGATTGACACCAGCTCCAGCACAGGCAGGTTATTGTTTACCCTGATGAGTGCCATAGCACAGTTTGAACGGGATGTTATCGCTGACCGGACGAGGGAAGGGTTAAACTCTGCAAGGGCAAGAGGACATCTGGGAGGTAGACCCAAGGTGCCGGAGGACACTATCCGAAAAGCCATTGGAATCTACCATACAGGCCAGTACTCTATTAAGGAGATAGAGCAGCTGACAGGAGTAAAGAAGTCTACCCTCTATCGTTACTTGGAGGGAGAAAAAGGAGAATCAGCTTTGCAGAATTGAAGGAACATATTCTTAAAAGAAAGTGAATAGTTCCGTCATCCTTGACATCCAGATATACCAGAGTTATTCTGTTGATAAGGCGGCAGCCATAAAAATTTGGCTGCCGCCTTAAGCAAATTTTGCTCTGTGAGGAGGTCAAGGATAGCATGAAAAAATTGTATGTCACAGACTTGGATGGGACATTATTAAATTCTCAGATTAAATTAAGCAGCTACACAATAGATACTCTAAACAGATTAATTCAAAGCAACTTAATGATAACCTATTCGACGGCAAGAAGTTTCTACACAACATCAAAGTTATTGAGTCAAGTGAATTTTCAGCTGCCTTGTATTACATATAATGGGGTTTATGTTATTGATGCGAAGACGGGAGAAGTTCTTCGTAAAAATTTATTAGAACATTCTATTTTTAATGAAGTGATGGACATTGCCAAAAAATTAAAATTGAAACCGTTTGTTTTTGGAAAGACAGCTTTAGGGAAAGAAAAATTACTGTATGAAAATGAAGAGAATATAGCTCATGTTCGTTTTATTGAAGAACGTAGAAACCGGAATGATAAAAGATTAAAAAAGATCAGTGTAGATGAGTATCAGTTAGATGAATTTATTACGATCAGTTTTTTGTATCCACTCGAGGAAATTAGAAGTTTAGAGCAAATTCTTAAAAAGAAATATGAGGAAGAAATTTCTATTAAAATAATCAAGGATATTTATAATGAAGGATATTATACCTTAGAGGTTTCAAATAAAGATGCAAATAAAGGGAAAATGCTTGAATATGTTAGTGAATATCTAGGTGTTGATTTAAACAACATTACTGTTTTTGGAGATCAGGCGAATGATAAAGAAATGTTTGAAAAGGCAGGCACAAAGGTAGCAGTAAACAATGCAAATAGAGAATTAAAATCTTTAGCAGATATTATTATTGAGAGCAACGATGATGATGGTGTTGCTAAATATTTAGAGAGAGAATATTTAAGTTCTGAGGTGTGATATAAAAAATGAGGGAGAAAGAACATGCTTTCTCCCTCATTTTTTTATGGATTATTCAGAAATTAGATAACTAAGTTGCTATAAACAATTAGTGTTCAATATGATCGTTATATAAAAAATACTTTTTCTTTAGCTGTTGAAAGTAATCGAATAGCTTGGGGCAGGACTGAGTTGCAGACAATGTTATTTCCAGCAAATCTTCCCAGTAAAGGTTAAGAATATTTATAGTGTTATGTTTTTTGGCAAATAGATCGATGTATTGACGTTCGTGATCAAGTGAGTGATTTTCTCTCGGTGTCAGGAATACGACAATGTCTTCTGAGTTTTTGGCAAATACAATATTTCTTGAAATTTGGTAGTGAGAATAAAATTCAAAAATGGAACAGTTCTGATGTTCTGGGCAGGTAAGATTGAACTTGCCAAACTGGACACATTGGAAGTGATGACTGCAGATGGAAGAATCTTTAAAGTAAGGACAAGTTTGTGTTAGGGGAAGGTAGCACTCCTGCCACTTGTGTCCATATTTTTCTTTGTCCTGTGGGAAGGGACGTATACTGCCAAATTCAGTTTCTGTGTACTTTATTTCAAAGGAAATATGCCTGCCATCAGACAATTCGAGATAGAAGTCAAAGTTAGTTCGTTCTTTTGGTGATGGTTCATATTCAAAACAGGCATTTACGATACAAACATTTTCCGAAATAGATAATCCGGCAGTGCTCAGAATAGAAAGCAATAAATCCTCATAGGAGGCTTCTTCAAAGAACTTTTTGAAAAAGATGATACATAAAACCTGAGAGGAATTTAAATGACAAGAGTATTGATGGTAGGGGAGTGGTCTGTTGTTACAAAGCTCACCTTTCAGGTCACATCTGGCAGGAGGTTGATCATCAATAAAATTAAATCTTAGTTCCTTACAGATATGAGGATAGGATATACCGTGATATAAGCCTCCAAGTTGTTCAGGAGGAAGAACTTGTATGATATGCTCTTTTACTTTTTGAGCATATTGAATTTCTTTTTTATTTTTCATAGAAACACCTTACATGGAATTGTTTAATCAGAATATATCATGTTTTCTATGAATATTCAAATATTATGTGAGAGTATAGTAATTAAAGATGAGTTTATCTGGAATGAGTAAGATATAAGCCTGAAGATAATTTTAATTTATAGCATTTCTGGGCTATGTGTGAACGGAATCCGAATTTTTCATATATTGATTATTGAAAGATCAATTGTTTGCTATCAACGGCATGATACAATTCTGTCATTTGATAAGGAACGGCTATCCGGAATTTTGGAAGTATATTAAAGAAACGAATTTCTTTAGAAAGACATACAAATTTAGGATTGTGTTTTTGCCAAAAAGGGGATTAGAAAATTTAATTGGTTTCAATTATAGATTTTCAAGATATATGTTTGTGATATTTTTTCGAATTTCTTTAATATATAAGCTACATTGGCAATTTAATATATTACGACAATAACACGATTAAGAACACATTTTAAAGAAATAAAATGTTAAAAGGGGTAGGAGTTTTCCTGCCCTAATTTATTTCCAAGAAAATTAATCAGAATCACCAATAAATGTTGCTAATATATTCGAAACATGGTATCATACGAATAAATAGTATAGAAAAATAGGTGCGATGGAAACAACTAGAAACTTCCTTTGGGGTATTCTGCAGGGTGGAGGGTATCTGTAAAAGTTGTAAGAAAAAGTTATAGAATAACTTGCAGAATATCAGTAGAGAAAATCGCTGGAAACAGTCGACTGATTTGCTGGAAGTGTAGGATGTTGTAAAAGCCTGGAGGGAGAGGTCTGGAACAGATGCATATTTTGAAAAGAGAATTCTTCTAAAAGCGATGTATGAGTAAAATAGATTTGATACAGAGGATAAAGATAATTATATAATCTAAGGATAAGTGAAGTTTATACTTTCTAAAAGTAAAAGGGAGAAAAAATGAAAGAACAGTATTGCGAAAAATGTGCTAATTTTAGAGAAGGATTTTGTAGATATTGGTATCAAAAAATACAAGACAGTAGCATAGCATCTACATGTGAAAAATATGCAGAAATAAAACCATTAAATAGAGGTCTTCAAATAAGAAGAAATAAATTTAATAAACAAGCTCAAAAACGTGCAGAGGTGAAACCAGAACAGGAAAATCTTGTTTGTTTTGTGGATTTTTCAGTAAAAGTAATAGAAAAAATAGGTGGTAAATACCGTAAACCAACAAAGACGGAGAAAGGGTCTGGTTTGCAAATTAAAAACAAAATTTATATGATAGATGGAAAATATAAATTTGTAAATCGATCTACATTAAAAATAACAAAACAATATTCAGACATACCGGAATGGGCAAATGAATATTTGAAGGATCTGTATCAAGAAGCAATAGATAAAAGTATAATTTCAACAGATACTAAAGACTAAGGTGATTTTCATGCAAAACTATCACTCTGTTTCCGGAAGTGTGGCAGAAAATTTGTTTATCGAGCTGTTTTCGGATACCTTCGGTGCCCAAAAAGCAGGATATCTTTATTCTCAGTATCCTTTTTTTGATATTTATCAGAACAGCCGTTTTGCAGATTTTCTGATTGAGAGCGGAGGACATAAGGTAGCAATTGAGATTGACGATGAGGAGACACATAATCCCAAGCTGGTGTCACGAGATAAATTCTATGATGACCTGTTAAAACAAAACAGCATGATCTATCTGGGATGGGATGTTTATCGCTGGGCAGTTCGCCAGATGCAGCAACAGCCCGAGACGGTCAAGGATGAACTGCGTGTGTTTTTGGGGCAACATCCTAATTTTAGGGAAATTCAAGATTATTTGCCAACACAGAAGGGAAAATCGTTGGACGGTAGCAACCTTCAGTTAAAGGAACACCAGAAGCAGGCTTTAGCAGCACTGGAGCAGATGCGGTGTAATTCTGAGAGCATTGCTCTGCTTTACCATGCAACAGGAACAGGAAAGACTGTTACAGCAGTAATGGATGCTAAGAAAGTAGGAAAACGAACCCTCTTTCTAGCGCATACAGTAGAGCTGGTTGACCAGGCTGCTAATACTTTTCGTAAATTGTGGCCAAATGTAACGATTGGTCGTTATGTTGAGTCCATTAAGCAAGATAAGGCATACGTTATATGTGCTAGCATTCAGAGTGTAGGATTGAATTTAGAAGACTTTGGCACAGAAGATTTTGGATATATTATTATCGATGAAGCACATCATGCAGCGTCAGAGTCTTATCAAAAGGTTTTGTCCTATTTTAAGCCGGAGTTTACTTTGGGGTTGACCGCAACCCCTGAAAGAACAGATGAGAAAAGTATTCTGGACATTTTTCAGCATACAGCTCATCGATTGGATATACAAACGGCAGTTGAGATTGGCGAACTGGTTCCAGTTCGCTGTATTCGTATTCATACCAACATCGATTTGACAAAAGTGCGCTATAACAGTGTGCAATACAACATTCGAGATTTGGAAAGTAAAATTTATGTTCCACAAAGAAACCAACTGATTGTTGATACATGGTTACAATATGTCAAGGACAAGAGAACGGTTATCTTTTGTGCCTCGGTCAAACACGCACAGGAAATTGCGCAGCGCCTGCATGACGCAGGTGTAGAGACAAAAGCAGTTTCTGGACAGCTCAAGGCCAGTGAACGTCGAGAAGTTCTGGAGAAGTTTGAACGAGGCACAATCAAGGTCTTGTGTGCCTGCGATCTACTCAATGAGGGCTGGGATTGCCCGCAGACAGAGGTATTATTTATGGCTCGCCCCACTATGTCAAAAGTTTTGTATA
>OGGQ01003489.1_pt1 | contig 14605 bp, 9 predicted proteins | sample 1571191 | NCBI WGS metagenome assembly OGGQ01 (sample SAMEA2582061, study PRJEB24529) | metagenome | biome: Human gut stool | place: China | collected 2011
TCTACGTTTCCCGATATTCGTGATTCGGCTCCAAAAGTGTGGTTTGGAAGGGCGGAATGTACTAAGCCGCAAAAGCGCTCTTATAAAAGTGCCTTAGGGAGGCAGAACTTCTTCGGAGGTTCTGCCTCTTTTTTTGTATAGCCTGGGTCTCCGTTGCCCACGCTATGCCAAAGGGGGCGTGTCCATGTCCGGGCGGAGGGTGCTGGCGCTGTATGCGGCGTTGTTGTTCGGCTTTGCCGGAGTGCTGTGCAGGCTATTTTATTTGGCGTCCCGCACGGATTATGCAGCCCGTGCGGCGGCACAGAGCACGGTCACGCTGAAACTGCCAGCCCGGCGCGGCGGCTTTTACGACTGTATGGGCCTGCCACTCACCGGGCTGGAAAAACGCTGGCTGGCTCTCTGCTTCCCGGGGCAGGAAAATTATACCCGCCTGTACGCCTGCACCGACACCGCCGGACAGGAACTGCTGTACCGCAGCCGCAGCCGGGCGGCTCCATTTCTCGTGGAGGTGGACCGGGACATGACGGCGCTGGGCATTCCATGCTATGCGGCGTCCCGGCGGTATGCAGCCGCACCGCTGTGCTCGCAGCTGCTGGGGTATCTGGACGGTGAGGGCCACGGTGCTGCCGGGCTGGAAAAAGCACTGGACGCGCTGCTCACCGGCAGCGGGGCACGGGACACCCTGCTGTGCCCGGTGACCGCGCAGGGCACCCTGCGCACCGGGGAGCAGGTGCAGCATCTGCAGGCGGACAGCGGAGCGGTGGGGGTTCGCCTGACCCTCTCCCGTTCTGTCCAGCGGGCGGCCGAGGCGGTGGCGGCGCAGACCATGACCACCGGCTGCATTCTGGTGCTGGACGTCCGCACGGCAGCCCTGCGGGCCTGCGTCAGTGTGCCGGGTTTTGACCCGGCTGACCCGGCGGCCAGTCTGGAAGCGCCGGACAGCCCCTTCCTGAACCGGGCCTTGCAGGCGTATGCGGTGGGGTCGGTGTTCAAGCCGGTGCTGGCAGCGGCGGCGCTGGAAGCCGGCCTTGCGCCGGAGTACGACTGCAACGGCGCGGTGGTGGTGGACGGGCAGATCTTCCGCTGCGCAGGCGGTGTGCCGCACGGCGAAGTGGACCTTTCGGCCGCATTGGCAAAGAGCTGCAACGGCTATTTTATCCGGTTGGGGCAGCAGCTGGGAGCACAGGCTCTTTTGCAGCAGGCGCAGGCGCTGGGTTTCGGGCGGAGCATCGGGCTGGCGGAGGGCCTTACCGCCCAGAGCGGAGCCCTGCCGGGAGCCGAGGAACTGGCCCAGAGCGGGCAGCTGGCCAATTTCAGCTTCGGGCAGGGCAGCCTGCTGGCAACGCCGCTGCAAGTGGCCGCCATGATGAACACCATCGCAAACGGCGGTGTTTACCGTGCGCCGTGCCTGCTGGACTGTGCGCTGGATGAAACATCCGGGGAAGAGCTGTCGACCTTTGCCCGCCCGCAGGCAGAACGGGTGCTCACGGAGCAGACCGCAGCGGCTCTGCGCACCATGCTGGAGCAGACGGTGGCCGAGGGCACGGCACAGGATGCTTCCGGCCTGCCCGGCGGGGCGGCGGGCAAGACCGGTACCGCCCAGACCGGGCAGTTCACGGCCGAAGGGAAAGAGCGCATGAACCTGTGGTTCGCGGGGTTTTACCCGGCCGAGGATCCGCAATACACCATCGTGGTCTTGCAGGACGGACAGACGCAGGCGGCGGTCTCCAGCGCGGCGGTGTTTGCACAGCTGTGCACGGCACTGCACTGGCTGGGATAAATGCGGAATTGTGCTTGCTTTTTTGCAGATGGTATGATACTATATAGTCGTATTTTTGCGTGGTTTTCCCATTCAATTTGAATAAAGGAGCGTTTCAATCCATGTCTGTTATCGAAATCGTTGGCGGCGCGATCCTGCTGGTCGCTTCGCTGGTCATCGTGTTCCTCACCCTCATGCAGCACACCCACGGCCAGGGCCTTTCCGGCGCCATCAACGGCAGTGCAGGCGGTGCCAACAACGCACGCCTGACCCCGGCTGACCAGATGTTGGCCAAGGTGACCCGCATTGCCGGTGTCGTCTTTTTCGTGGTGGCAATTCTGGCTTGCCTGTTCACCGGCCGTCTGGCAGGTTGATGCACCCCATGCAGCCCCGTGCTCTGACGGGGCTGTTTTTCTGTGTAAAACCGACATAGTTGAGTAAAAAAGTGCGGGCAGCTGTCTTTTCGGGCTGCCGCAGCAGGGTGGGCAGCAATGCCCGGAACTGGCAGGGCTGCAGCCCGACGGAGGCCGCAGCCAGGAAGAGCAAGGAGAAAAATATTATGGCAATGCGCGATAAAATTGAGCACGCGATCCAGAATCAGCCGTGCACCGTGAAGGACCTCAAGTCAAAGTTCGGCGGGGACCGTGGCTCGGACCGCAAGGTGATGGAGGCCGTGGACCAGCTGGTGCACGAGGCTGTGATCTGCCAGCGGCAGGGCGTTTTCTTTACGGTGCGTTCCGGCCGCGCCGACAAGGCCCTGCTGTGCAAGGTGGTCAAGCTGGGCAAGAACTTTGCTTTTGTCATGCTGGAGGACGGCACCAGCGATATCTTCATCCCGGGCCGCTTCACCCGCGGCGCCATGCCCGGTGACAAGGTGCTGGTGGAAAAGTTTGAGCATCCCCGTGTGGAGGGCAGCGACGAGGGCGAGATCCTGGCCGTGCTGGAAGAAAAGAACGATCTGGTGGGCACCGTCCGCCGTGTGGAGGGCATGCTGAAGTTCGTGCCCGATGACTGCCCCGCCATCTCCATGCGGATGATGCGCGACTGCGAGGGCGGTGCCAAGGACGGCGACAAAGTGGCTGTGGAGATCCTGCAGCGCGGCAACCGGCAGGAAGATCACCGCGTGGGCGTGGCCATGCGCTTTGGCAGCTCCGACGAGGCCAAGCGCTGCGCCAAGGCTCTGCTCTATGCGCAGGACATCCGCAGCCGTTTCCCGGATAAGGTCCGCGAAGAGGCCAAGAAGCTGGAAAACGCCGAGGTGACCGAGGCCGACTGTGAGGGCCGCATGGATCTGCGTGCGCTGCCCATCTTCACCATCGACAGCGCTGAGACCAAGGACATCGACGACGCCATCAGCCTGACCAAGACGCCGGAAGGCGGCTTTGAGCTGGGCGTGCATATTGCGGATGTGTCTCACTACGTCAAGCCCGGCAGTGAGCTGGACAACGAAGCCTTTCACCGTGCCACCAGCGTGTACTATGCCGACCAGGTGGTGCCCATGCTGCCCAAGCAGCTGTCCAACGGCATCTGCAGCCTGAACGAGGGCGTGCTGCGCCTGGCGTTCTCCTGCCTGATGCGTCTGGACAAGGACGGCAACCTGACCGACTACCGCTTTGTCAAGTCGGTCATCCGCAGCCGTGTCAAGGGCGTGTACTCCGAGATCAACGCCCTGCTGGCCGGCAGTGCCGACGACGAGCTCAAGGGCAAGTACCACGAGGTTCTGGCTCAGCTGCCCGCCATGAAGGAGCTGTACGGCCACCGTGCCCGCCTGCGCAAGGAGCGCGGATGCATGGACATCGAGAGCGGTGAAGTCAAGCTGATCCTCGACGAGAATGGCCACTGCATCGACGTGAAGAAGCGCACCTCCGGCGAGAGCGAAGCCATGATCGAGGAGTTCATGTTGCTGGCCAACCAGTGCGCCGCCCACTTTGCCCGGGTCAAGCAGATCCCCTTTGTGTACCGCGTGCACGAGGAGCCCAACGCCGAAAAGCTGGAGCGTCTGCATGCTCTGCTGCAGGCCTGCGGCATCAACGACCACTTTGCCAAGGAGGTGCCCACCCCCAAGGAGCTGAGCGCCATTCTGGAGGGCGTGCGCGGCGGCCCGTATGAGCAGATCATCAACACCGGTATGCTGCGCTGCATGTCCAAGGCTCTGTACGAGGAAAAGCCCAAGGGTCACTACGGTCTGGTGCTGCAGGACTATGCCCACTTTACCAGCCCCATCCGCCGCTATCCGGACCTGGCCATCCACCGCATCATGACCGCGCAGCTCAAGGGCACCGACAAGGACACCATGATCCTGCGCTACACCGATTTTGCGGAGCGGGCCAGCAAGCAGGCCAGCGAGCGCGAGGTCATCGCCATGCAGATCGAGCGCAAGGCCGAGGACTGCTACAAGGCCGAGTATGCCCGTCGCCATCTGGGCGAGAGCTACGAGGGCCGCATTTCCGGCGTGACCCAGCGCGGTCTGTTCATTGAACTGGAGAACGGCGTGGAGGGCTTTGTACCGGCCTCCAGTCTGACCCCCTCCGGCACGATGCTCACCGAGGGCGTGCGCCTGTCCGACCCCGTCTCCGGCAGGAACTGGAGCCTGGGCGATACCATGATGATCACCATCGTGCGTTCCGACGTCAATCTGGGCAAGATTGACTTTGAGGTGGCCCAGCCTACCGCAAAATAAAACAAACGCCTGCAAAAGCGGAATGACAGCGGTCATTCCGCTTTTTTGTCACAATTTGTACGCATTTCCAACAAAACGGGACAGTTGTCTAAATTTTATACATGGGGCAGAGTTTGTTTGTTGTTCTGCGGGCCAAGGCAGGGTATACTGTTGCCATAGAGAGCAGCATTGAACTGCTGTAAGGAAGAAAAACAGCGAAGCAAGGAGGCTTTTCCATGTACTATTCCAGTGGCAACTACGAAGCATTTGCACGTCCCAAAAAGCCGGAGGGCGTTGATCATAAATCCGCATATATCGTCGGTTCCGGCCTGGCAGCCCTGACCGCAGCCTGCTATCTGGTGCGTGACGGCCAGATGAAGGGCGAGCATGTCCATGTGTTCGAGAAGGAGGCCCTGCCCGGCGGTGCCTGCGACGGCTACAAGTACAACATCGGCTACGTCATGCGCGGCGGCCGTGAGATGGACAACCATTTTGAGGTCATGTGGGACCTGCTGCACTCCATCCCTTCGCTGGAGACCGAGGGTGCCAGCGTGCTGGATGAGTATTACTGGCTGAACAAGGAGGACCCCAACTTCTCCCTTTGCCGTGCTACCGTGGAGCAGGGCAAGGACGCCCACACCGACGGCAAGTTCGGCCTGTCCGACAAGGGCGCTATGGAGATCATGAAGCTGTTCTTCACCCCGGACGAGCAGCTGCAGGACAAGAAGATCACCGACTTCTTTGACGATGAGGTGCTGAATTCCAACTTCTGGCTGTACTGGCGCACCATGTTCGCCTTTGAGAACTGGCACAGTGCACTGGAAATGAAGCTGTATATCAAGCGCTATATCCACCACATCGGCGGCCTGCCGGACTTTACCGCCCTGCGCTTCACCCGCTACAACCAGTATGAGTCCATCATCCTGCCCATGATCGAGTACCTGAAGGGCTTTGGCGTGCAGTTCCACTACGACACCAAGGTCACGGACGTCAAGTTCGACATTCAGGGCAGCCGCAAGATGGCAAGCTCGGTCACCGTGGAGCACGCAGGCGAGGTGTCCAACATCGACCTGACCGAGAACGATCTGCTGTTCATCACCAATGGCGGCTGTGTCGAGAGCTGCACCGTGGGTGCCCAGGACAAGGCAGCCGGTTTTGACCCCACCATCAAGCCGGGCAACGGCTGGGATCTGTGGAAGAAAATCGCCGCGCAGGACCCGTCCTTCGGCCACCCCGAAAAGTTCTGCTCGGATCCGGAGCTGTCCAACTGGGAGAGTGCCACCATCACCACCCTGGATGACAAGATCCCGCAGTATATCCAGAAGATCTGCAAGCGCGATCCCTTCAGCGGTCACACCGTCACCGGCGGCATCGTTACAGTCAAGGACTCCAGCTGGCTGCTCAGCTGGACGCTGAACCGTCAGCAGCAGTTCCGCGATCAACCCAAGGATCAGCTGTGTGTCTGGGTCTACGGCCTGTTCAGCGACAAGCCCGGCGATTATGTCAAAAAGCCCATGCGCGACTGCACCGGCAAGGAGATCTGCATGGAGTGGCTGTACCACATCGGCGTGCCCACCGACCAGATCGAAGAGCTGGCAGAGCACAGCGCCAACACCGTGCCGGTGATGATGCCCTATATTGACGCTTTCTTCATGCCCCGTGCCATGGGCGACCGCCCCGACATCGTGCCGGAGGGCGCTGTGAACTTTGCCTTCCTGGGCCAGTTTGCGGAAACCAAGCGCGATACCATTTTCACCACCGAGTACTCCATGCGCACCGGTATGGAGGCCGTGTACACCCTGCTGAACGTGGACCGCGGTGTGCCCGAGGTCTGGGGCAGCACCTACGACGTGCGTGACCTGCTGAATGCAACGGTCAAGCTGCGCGACGGCAAGAAGATCACCGACATGGACCTGCCGTTCATCCCGCGTCTGGCCCTGAAGGAAGCTCTGAAGAAGATCGAGGGCACCGACCTTGAGAAGATCCTCAAGGAATACAACGCCATTTAAGGCCCCCTTTCTCCGGCCTTTTTAAACGGATGGGAACGCCCCTGCATGCTGAGACGGCTGCAGGGGCGTTCTCTTTTTTGGTACGGCGATGATGCACAATGCAAGAAAGACGGCTGATATGTGAAGAAAAATTGAACAAAACGGCATGTTTTGTCTTGCTCTTGGCGCGGTTCTGTGTTATGCTTGAACCAGTCAGGGGCAGGGGAGAGCCTGCCCCATCAAATGCCAGAAAAAGAGGAGGTCGTTTTCCCGTGAAACATCTTATCTCCCGCCGCAATTTCCTGAAGGCCGCCGGTGTCACCACCGCTGCCGCCGCCATGGCCGTCGGGGCCCCGGCTGCGTCTGCCTGCTGGACCGGTGAAAAATCCGAGGTCACCATCCTGTACACCAACGACGTGCACACTTACATCGACAAGCAGGCCCCGGAGCTGACCTATGCGGCCATTGCTGCCCTGAAGCAGAGCTATCAGAACGCCGGCAAGAAGGTCCTGCTGGTGGACGCCGGTGACCATGTGCAGGGCACCGCTTACGGCTCCATGGACCAGGGTGCTTCCATCATCCAGCTGATGAACGCCGCCGGTTACGATGCCGCTACTCCTGGCAACCATGAGTTCGACTACGGCATGGACCGTGCCAAGGAGCTCATGCGGGATGCCGACTTCCCGTACCTGTCCTGCAACTGGGTGGACCTGCGCACCAATCTGCGGGTGCTGCCGGAAATCAAGGTGTTCGTGCGCGGTGGTGTGCGCATTGCCTTTGTGGGCATCACCACGCCCGAGACGTTTACCAAGTCCACCCCGGCCTACTTCATGAACAAGGCCCAGACCAAGTACATCTACGACATCCTGGGCGGCGAGGACGGCCAGAAGCTCTACAGCGCCGTGCAGAAGGCCGTTGACAAGGCGAAGTGCCTGGCCGATGTGGTCATCGGCTTGGGCCACTTGGGCGTGGACCCCTCGTCCTCTCCCTGGACCAGCGAGGAGGTCATTGCCCACACCACTGGTTTTGATGCCTTCATCGACGGCCACTCCCACACGGTGATGGAGAATAAGCAGGTGGCGGATGCTTCCGGCAGAATGGTCACCCTGACCCAGACCGGCTCCTACTTTGCCAACGTGGGCGAGATGACCATTGCCCCGGACGGCACCATCTCCACCCGGTTGGTGTCCACCTACGATCAGGAGGATGTCGCCGTGGCAGCAGAGCAGGCCGCATGGGTCAACACAGTGGATGACATGCTGGGCGAGAAGATCGCCGTGGCCGATACCAAGTTTTACATCACCGACCCTGCTACCGGCAAACGCCGCATCCGCTCTGCGGAGACCAACCTGGGCGACTTTGTGGCCGACGGCATCTACACCTACTTCAATGAGGTGGAGCAGCTGCACTGTGACATCGCCATCATGAACGGCGGCGGCATCCGCTCGGACGAGGACGCCGGGTACTGGACCTTCAAGACCTGCAAGCAGGTCAGCCCCTTTGGCAACGTGGCCTGCCTGATGTCGGTGACCGGCAAGCAGATCCAGGACGCACTGGAGTTTGCAGCCCGCTTTGCCGGTGCAGAGGGCAAGGAGAACGGCGGCTTCCTGCAGGTGGCCGGTGCGACCTATGAGATCCACACCGACATCCCCAACACCGTGCAGACCGACGACAAGAACGTCTGGATCGGCAGTGCTACCGGCACGCCTCGTGTGCAGAACGTGAAGATCTACGACCACGCGAACGGTACTTATGTGCCGCTGGACGAGAACAAGACCTACGCGCTGGCCGGTATGAACTACACCCTGCGCAATCTGGGCGATGGCTTTGCCATGTTTGACGGTGCTGAGCTCATCAAGGACTATGTGTCGGAAGATTACCTTGTCATGTCCACCTACGCCATGACCTTTGGCGGTGTGGACGCAGAGGGTCTGCCGCACCTTTCCAGCGCCAACAGTGTGCTGGCAGAGTACCCCGGCTACCTGCTGGACTACGAGAATCCCTACGGTGCAGGCCGCATCAGCATCCTGTAAGATGATTCAGCCCGCTGGCTGACAAACGAAAAAAGCACCCGCACTGCATCTCCCAAGAAAAGGGAATGCGGTGCGGGTGTTTGATTTGCCCAAAGACCTTTGGTACAGTGCGGTGTGTTCACTGCGTGAAATCGGCAGAAAACAAAACAGAAAAGCCACCCGATTGTTCATCGGATGGCTTTGTTCTGGTTGGGGATGAGAGAATCGAACTCCCACAAGTAGAGTCAGAGTCTACCGCACTACCACTATGCAAATCCCCAATATTTTGTTTTGTGTCTTGCGGTGTGAGCCGCTCAACGTGTGCTATTATACCCGCAAATGCGGTGCTTGTCAAGCCTGTTTTTGAAAAAAATTGCACTTTTTTGGAAAGAGACGCAGCAGCGTGAAAGATGCCTGTAAATATCTGCGCCATAAAATTATTTTCAGGAAACAGTTGACATGCTTTACGGGGGGGGGTATACTTGCGCAAAGGGCTTTCAATAGAAGGCGACTATATTTTGGGGTTATTGAAAAGGATGGTGTCACAATGCAAACTGCGGAACTCAAAGAGTATCTTGGCATGTGCGTAGACCTGGAAAAACAGGTCTATACACAAGATCGGATGGTTGCAACGCTGAAAAACAGCATTTCTTCCATGAACGGGGAAAAGACTGTTTATCAGGTGCCGGAAGAAGAAATAAACGATCAGACTTGGGGAAAATGGTTCCTACATAGTCTGCCGTTTATTGTTATAGTTGCTATTGCTATTTATGTTGGCATTTATGTTATGGAGCGCGGTGGCCCCTTTATGGGTCTGATGATGTGGGGCGGAGGAGCCGTATTTGCATGGCTTGATACCGTGTTTGTGCGGTTCCCGCCATCTGCAGAAGAAAAAATGCAAGCTAAAAAAGAGTATGATGACGCGCTGGTAGAGTATTGCAAGGCAACCGACGAAGAAGAAAAACGCGTTGCCCGGCAGCTCCGGAAGCGTGCATTGCTTCAGAGCCAGCTTAAGTCTTTGCAGGCAGCAAACCGCCAGACGAAGGAAAATTTGCAGAAACTTTATAACTATAATATTATCCATCCGAAATACCGTGGCCTGATCCCGGTGTGTTCTCTGTACGGCTACTTTGATACCGGTGTGTGCACCCAGCTGGAGGGCCACGAGGGCGCATATAACAAATACGATACCGAGAGCCGTCTGGATTACATCATCTGCCAGTTGGATGAAGTCATCCGCCATCTGGAAGATATCAAGAATAATCAATATCAACTGTATGCGGCAATCAAGGAGTCCAACAGGAAGTACGATAAGCTGATTCAAAACACCCAGAATGTCATGAATCAACTGAACGGCATCCAGGCCCAGGGGGCAGAGCTGAACTCCCGCATTGCACAGCTGCAGACCACCTCCGACCTGACCCTTTACGAAAACGCCTGCAGCCATCAGGAACTTTCCTATCTGCACCGCATGGCAGAGTGGGGCTACTGAGCCACCGCCGACCCATAAAACAAGCCGCCCATGGGGGGACAAAACGTCCTGCCCGTGGGCGGCTCTCTTTTTATTTATTCTGCTGCACGTTCCCAGAAATCCTTCAATGCTGTTTCCAGTGCATCGGCGCTCTGCAGATATTGCAGATGCCGCCAGTGGAGCGGGAACAGCCGCTGATACTCCGGCTTTGCAAAGCGGTCGTCCAGCAGCAGCACCACGCCCTTGTCCTCCGGGGTGCGGATGACCCGTCCGGCGGCCTGCAGGACCTTGTTCATGCCGGGATAGCGGTAGGCGTAATCGAACCCGGCCCCGTTCTGTGCGTCGTAGTAGCGGCGCAGCATCTCCTGCCGGGGGTTCACCTGCGGCAGCCCCACGCCCACGATGGCACAGCCGATGAGCCGGTCGCCGGCAAGGTCTACGCCCTCGCCAAAGATGCCGCCCATGACTGCAAAGCCCAGCAGGGTATGGGCAGGGTCTGGCTCAAATCGTGCCAGAAAAGCGGCGCGGGCGGCGTCATCCAGTCCGCTCTCCTGCACAAGGGTGGAAATACCCGGATAGCGGGCGGCAAAATCCTCCTGCACCTGCCGCAGATAGGCGTAACTGGGAAAGAACGCCAGATAGTTGCCCACCCGGCTCTGCGCCAGCCGGGCCAGTGCATCCGACACGCTCTGTACGCTGCGCTCCCGGTCACGGTAGCGGGTGGAGATGCCTGGCAGGCAGAACAGCCCCAGGTTTCCGGCGGGAAACGGGCTTTCCAGCGCCACAGCCCGGGCGTCGGCACAGCCCAGCACGCTGCGGTAGTAGGCGGGCGGGGTGAGGGTGGCGCTGAACAGCGCGGCACTGCGCCCGGTGGAAAGGCTGGCATCCACAAAGGGGGCCGGGTCCAGACAGAGCAGCTGCAATTCCAGCTCGCTGCCGCGGGCGGTGAGCTGGGTCACAAAGTGGCTGTCGTACCGTTCGGCAGCCCGCACCAGATCCTGTACCGCAAAATAAAGCTCCAGCATCTGCGGGTGGGCGTCGGCTTCCGGGTTGTCTTCCAGCCAGGCCTGCAAAGGGGCCTGCACCGCCCGCAGGGGCGTCAGCAGTGCGGCGGGCAGCTCCTGCAAAAACACCGTGCCGTCCTGCGCATACAACGGCTCCGGCAGGGCAAACGCCGGGGCATCCGGTTCCGGCAGAAGGCTGGTCTGGGCCGGTTCGCCGGGGGCATCCTCTGCGTGCCTGCGGGGTGCCAGACGCACACAGGCCTGCCGCGCCTCCCGCATGGCCTTGTCGGCCTTGGTCAGGGCGGTTTTCAGGGCACTTTTGCCCTTGCCAAGCGTGCGTTTTGCGTCGGTCAGGCTGCTCTTGCAGAAGCGGGCCGAGTACATGGCGCGGGCGCGGTCGGGCAGATTGTGTGCCTCGTCGATCAGGAACAGCCAGTCGCCGGAGGTGTCGAAGAAACGCTTCAGGTGCACCACCGGGTCAAACAAATAGTTGTAGTCCCCGATCACAACATCGCACCATTCGCTCAGGTCCAACCCCAGCTCAAAGGGGCACACGGTGAACTGTCGGGCGGTGTCGGCCAGTGCGGCACGGCTGAATTGGCCGCTGCCGTCCAGCAGTGCGGCCAGCGCATTCTTGATGCGGTCGTAGTAGCCGTTTGCATAGGGGCACACCTCCGGCAGGCAGGCCGGATGGCCCTCGGCGTCCGGGTGCAGGCAGGCTTTTTCCTTGGCGGTCAGGGTCACACTGCGCAGGGCAAGGTCGGGCTGTACGGCCCGCAGGCGGGCAATGGCATCTTCGGCGGCGGCCTGTGTGGTGTTGCGGGCGGTGAGGTAAAACAGCTTCTCCCCGCAGCCGCTCCCCATGGCTTTCAGGGCAGGGAAGAGCGCACTCATGGTCTTGCCGATGCCGGTGGGGGCTTGACAGAACAGCCGTGTGCCTTTTTTGGAGGGGGCGGCGGTGCAGGCCCGCCAGACCTCGCCCGCCAGTGCCCGCTGCCCGGGGCGGTAGGCTTCAAACGGGAACCGCATGGCGGTCAGGCTGCCGCTGCGGGTTTCCTGCCATGCAAGCTGACGCTGTGCCCAGGGCAGATACCGGTGCAGGAGTTTGTGCAGGAATTGCTCCAGCTCCTGCCGGGAAAAGTGCCGTACAAAGCGGGTGATCTGGTCTGTGTCGATCTGATAATAAGTCAGCTGCACATTCATGGCGGGCAGGCTTTCCTGTGCGCTGTAGATGGCTCCGTACACCATGCCCTGCGCCCAGTGGCAGGGGTTCATGTCCTCACTGATCTCTTCCTCGGGCACCGCGGTGGTCTTGATCTCGTCAATGGTCACAACGCCGGTTTCGTTGGTAAAAATGCCGTCGGCCCGGCCCTCCAGTGTAAAGCGGATGCCGTCGACTGTATAATCGGCGCAGAGGGGCACCTCGGCGGCGTAACCCTCCCCGGCGGCCTTCTGCAGCCTGCGATGGATGCGGGCACCCTCCAGTGCGCGGTCAAAACCGGCAAACCGGCTGTCGATGCTGCCGCTGCGCAGCAGAAACTCCACCAGCTGCCGGATGGGCAGACGGATGTCGGACATGATTTCACTTCCCTTATCATAAAGAACTCAGCAGTCGGGTGACGGCGCTTCCAGCCCGAACAGCTCCGCGCACCGGGCGGCAGCTTCGTCCACCTGGGCGAAGTCCACGGTGGTACGGTAGTAAGTCTCCAGTTCGTCGTGGCAGCTCTTGGCCTGTGCCATCAGGGCGGTGGCCTGCTCCAGCAGTTCGGCGGCTGCCCGCTCGTTGAACCGCAGCCGGGCGCGGTAGCCCGCCAGATTTTCCCGGTCGAGGAACCGGGTGCACCGCACGGCCTGCATGCCGGGCAGCTGCACCGGGTGCCACCGGTTGTCGGTGAGGAAGGCCAGCCGCAGCTCCGGGATCAGGATGTGGTCGATCTTATCCTCCGGGTGCATGGCACAGGGGCAGGTGATGATGTGATAGCCCCGGGCCAGTGCCTCGGCACGGATCAGCTCCAGCAGCAGGCGCGACACGGCACCGTATTCGTCCCGGAACACGATGAACCGGTCAGCCAGCGCCTGCGCGGTGTGCTGGTAGAACACCGCGCCCTTGGGCGTCACCGCAGAGAGCAGCCGCAGCTCTTCGCGGGCAGTGTTCTCGGTGCGGGGTAGCAGCCGGGTACACAATCGCTTGACGTAGCGGCGCACTTTTTCAAAGTTGGCGCTGCAGGCCTCGGCCCGGCGGCTGTCCAGCAGCAGGCTCCCGGCAGAAGCGACATACCGCGCAGCCCGCGCCCGCAGCGCAGCGTTGCGGGCGAACAGCGCCTTGACCTCTTCAGCATGGGGGCGCAGGGCGTCGGCCTGAATGGTATGGTACAGGCTCAGCACTACCTCGTCGGCACCGGGCGCATCCGGCTCTATGGTGTGGGGCGCGGTGGCATCTACGATGGCCCGGCGCTGCCGAACAAAGATCACGCCGTCAAAGCTGTCAGGGTCGCTGGCGCAGTGGATGCACTCCACCGGTTCACCCTGCTGGATGGCCCGGCGGGCCAGCTGCTTCATCAGGGTGGACTTGCCGCAGCCCGGCCCGCTTTTGATCAGCACCATCTGCATGCCGGGCTCCCGGCGCAGCGGCTCAAAATAGCCCTTGAACCCGGCGGGGGTGGTGGCCCCCAGAAAGAAATCGACCCGGTCAAATGAAACACGCTGCATAAAAAACACCTCGCTTTTGCTTTAGAGTATGCAAAAAAGAGGCGTGGGGTGAATGAAAATGGAACCCTCTCAGTCATCGCTGCGCGATGCCTGCTCTCCCGAAGGGCGAGCTTTTCGCCATCTGGCTGTTACGCTGCCAAAACCTCCCCTCTTCGGGGGAGGTGGATGCGAACGAAGTGAGCAGACGGAGAGGGTTATTCATTCATAGGTATGCTCACACACTTCGTGGATCTTGTCCCGCAGCGCCACAAAGTCGGCAAAGGCATTGGGCTTGTTCTGCGGGCCGCGCAGCAGGGCGGCCGGGTGGAAGGTGCCCATGAACAGGATGCCGTTCTTCTCAATGAACTGCCCGTGCTCCTTGGTCACCGAAAAGTCGGAACGGATCATCCGCTGGGCGGCGATGCGGCCCAGGCACACCACGATCTTGGGCCGCAGCAGGCGGAACTGCTCCCGCAGCCAGGGCATGCAGGCCTCGCTCTCGGCGGGCAGAGGGTCACGGTTCTGGGGCGGGCGGCACTTGACGATGTTGGCAATGTAGCAGTTCTTTTCCCGGTCCAGGTCGATGGCAAACAGATACTTGTCCAGCAGCTGACCGCTGCGGCCCACAAAGGGCAGGCCCTGCTCGTCCTCGCTCTGGCCGGGGCCCTCGCCCACAAACAGCACTTCGGCGTCCGGCACGCCCTGCCCGAATACCACATTCGTGCGGGTCTTGCACAGCTCACAGCGGCTGCAGGCAAGGCAGTCGGCTTTCAGCGTTTCCCAATCCATGGCGGTTCGATCTCCTTCTGAAACAGTATGATATTTTATTCACAATTTGAAACCTGTTTTCTCTTAAATATTAGCACAAAAACACAATTTTGTCTTGAACTTTTTGCCCGGTGTGTTAGAATAAAGAAGAAAGGCATCCTTGTGTCCAACAGACACGGGGTGTGAATTTTGGAAAGTAAATTCGGAGGTAATCACAATGGCTGATATGTTTGCACCGCTGGTAGCACAGCTGAAG
>OGGQ01003509.1_pt1 | contig 14550 bp, 6 predicted proteins | sample 1571191 | NCBI WGS metagenome assembly OGGQ01 (sample SAMEA2582061, study PRJEB24529) | metagenome | biome: Human gut stool | place: China | collected 2011
CCCCGCCATGGCTGTGGCCGGCCAGCAGCTCAACAACAGCGGACCGGGCCTGATGTTTATCTTTCTGCCCAACGTCTTGAGCTCCATCCCAGGCGGATGGCTCATCTCCATCATTTTTTTCCTGGCGGTTATCTTTGCCGCCCTCACCTCTCTCATTAACCTCTTTGAGGCCCCCACTGCCACCCTCCAGGAGCTTTTCCACCTGAAGCGGCCCGCAGCGGTGGCGGTCATTGGCGCTCTGGGCATCGGCGTGGGCCTGCTTATCGCCCCCATTGTCTCCCAGTGGATGGATGTGTGCTCCATTTATATCTGCCCGCTGGGCGCCCTGCTGGCCGCCGTCATGTTCTTCTGGGTGTGCGGAAAAGACTATGTGCTGGAGCAGGTCAATCTGGCCCGCTCCAAGCCCCTGGGTGCCTGGTTCTACCCCATGGCCAAGTACCTGTTTTGCGGGGTCACGCTGCTGGTGCTCATTCTGGGCGCCTGTGTGCAGGGCGGTATTGGCTGAGTTTACAAAAAAGCGGAAGCTCCTTGAAGGAGCTTCCGCTTTTTCTTTTTTATCAAACTTTTATGCCTCAGATACCGTCTGTCCTGCCTTCTCAGCCGCTGCACCGTCCCGGTGATAGAGCACCTTGAGCAGTATGGGGGTCACAATGGCCGAGACCAGGATGAGAATGATCACGCTGGTAAAGAACATGGAGTTCAGAAGGCCCAACAGCAATCCCTTCTGAGCCACAATCAGGGCCACCTCACCCCGGTTCATCATTCCCACACCGATTTTCAGCGCGTCACTCCCGGAGAAGCCGCATAGACGTGCCATTCCGCCGCAGCCCACCACTTTGGACAGCAGCGCCACCACCAGGAAAGCTCCGGTAAAGAGCAGCAGGGTGGTATCCATTTCGCCCACATCCGTGCTCAGGCCGATGGATGCAAAAAACAGCGGGCCAAAGATGATATAAGAGTTGATGTCCATCTTCCGCTCAATGTAGGGGGCATCCTCCAGATTGGACAATACCAGGCCGGCCAGATAGGCGCCGGTGATATCCGCAATGCCAAAGTACTCCTCAGCAATGTAGGCCATGGCCAAGCAGAAAGACAGCGCCAAAATGGGGACACGGCGGGTATGGGGATGGTTCTGGTCCATCCAGGCAAAGGTGCGGTAAATCACATACCCCACCACGCCGGCAAAGAGGAAGAACAGCAGCGTATTCCACGCCACCATCACCAGAGAAGTACTGGGATCTTTCAACCCGCTGATCAGCGTCAGAACGATGATGCCCAGCACATCGTCGATAATGGCTGCGGACATGATTGTGGTGCCGACCCGCTCTTTTAAATGTCCCAGCTCCCGCAGGGCCTCCACGGTAATGGAGACCGAGGTGGCCGTCAGAATACATCCAATAAACAGCGCTTCATAAAACAGGTTGCGCTGACTGTTCGCACCGCCGTAGAACAGCAGGAACAACCCCGTCCCTGCCACCAGGGGAACAATGACACCGGACGCCGCAATTGCCAGTGCCTTGGGGCCGCTGCGCATGATCTCCTTGGTGTCTGACTCCAGCCCGGCCGTAAACATCAGGAGCACCACGCCGATTTCCGCCATCTCAGTCAGGAAATCCGACGGTTCCACCAAATGAAACATACACGGACCTACCAGCAGGCCTGCAATAATATTTCCTACAACACTTGGCATCTTCAGTCTCCGGGCAGCCAAACCACAAAATTTTGCCGCTACCAGGATAATGGCGATGTCCCGAAAAATCCCATAAGATTCCATGCAAACTCCTCCAGAAAAATCAATCCGGGCGGACGCCGGCTGCCGCCGTTTCCTGTTGGCGGCCTGCCATGCTTCCCCCCGTTTGGCTGTTACAGCATAGCTCGAAATAGGTTGCAAGTCAATGGATAGAGTGCTCAGATTTTCTTGTTTTCTGGTGTCTTCATTTGTGTTTTGCACAATTTGTCTCTTTCGTTTTTGTATAATGCGCCAGCATTTATATTCTCAGCCCTCAGCTCAGGCTCCCGTTTTTCGGCTGCTTCTGTGCTGCTGGCAGTTTCCGGGCGTGTCCCTTGGTTGCCATTGACTTTTCTCTTCTCTTTGTGTATCATTATCCTAATCTTTGTTCGTTTCTTCAGAGGTGAATTTGAATCCAAACAAAGCGGCTCTCTTTGAACAACCTTTTCCGCTGTGAAAGGATTGCAAAAAGTTGGATATGCAGGGATTCTGAAAACCGAAAACCAGCACAATCCAGGCATTTCTCACTTCAGGGCAAAACTTTTACCAAAGTATCCGCAGCCACCTCAGGGAAGATTTTTATTCCGTCTTCAAAACGAAATATGCGCCTGTGATGGAATTGGTAGACATGCGAGATTTAGGTTCTCGTGCAGCGATGCGTGTGGGTTCGAGTCCCTTCAGGCGCACCAAATCAATATAATCCGAACTTGTTTCCGATAGGAAATGGGTTCGGATTATTTGTTTTTTTCGAGCGTTATGAGAACACCCATTTTCGCAACGGGGTGCAGCGCAAGCCCACTTTCAAACCACGAGGGCCACGGAAAAAGAAGAAATCCGTATAAACGCAAAAAAGGCGGGGTGTCACCATTTTCGGATGACACCCCATTTTTAAGTTATACAGAACATTCCAGGTTCGGGACAAATTGAATAGTTGCACTACGTGCCAATAGAAGCGCTTGTGTATCGCTCAATTCGACTTGGGCTTGGCTCCCGTGGATCTCACTGTGGTATGGACTATTTTGTGATGGACAATATTTGATGTATGCTTGAACAGCATTACAAGCCGGAACCGTGATGGAAACGATAAGCCCTTGAAAGCGCTGCGCCATCGATAAGGTAGCATCTTTTACTGTTCTATCATAAGTCCGTTCTACGGAGAATCCTCTTTTATCTTTTAATAAGAACACCGATATTGTTCAACAACATATTTATGAACTACGTTATAGAAAGAAAGATTACATTGATCTCAATAAACAGACATGTCAGATACAGCAAGCAAATTTTACGCAATTAAACTTAAATTTTACATCCTCGGTAGAGAGCTTGCAGTTCAAACTATATAATACCTCATGCTGAACTATATTTTCATTCCCATTTTGAACGCAGTTCCAAGATGGATATTGCAGCTGGCGTTACCTTTTGCGCACATATATGAACCAATTCTAATGCTTTTTCACACGGATAATGGTTTGATTCTACCTGATAAATATATCATCCAGCTTAATTTATAAGCTTATTATGGATTGTACTATTTGCGGAAAACGAGGGGGAGAAACCGCTTTGAAGATATGGGAATTCTTTGAAAAAATGGATGAAATGGTGTACGTCACTGATATTGAGACCAACGAACTAATTTATATGAATCAAAAGCTACGTAATTCCATGGGAATCCATGCTGATGAGCAATATATCGGAAAAATGTGTTATGAAATTTTGCAGGGAACCGACAAGCCCTGTGAGTTTTGCACAAATCACAGGTTGAAAAACGGAGAGTTTCTTACTTGGACGCATATGAACCCTGTTTTAAACAAGCGAGTCCTGCTGAAAGACACACTTGTTGAAGAAGGTGGAAAAAAGTATCGAATTGAACTTGCAATTGATGCGGATTCCGAGAACAGCTGCAAGTCGCCGTATTTTTACACACGTAGTGAAACGATATTGAACGAGTGTCTCCACAAGGTTTTCTCAACGACGAATGCAGAGGAATCAATTGACAAAATGCTCCAATATATTGGCGAAACGTTTTGTTGTGACCGCACTTATATATTTGAGTTTAATGAAACACGTTCCGCAACAAATACTTACGAATGGTGTAAATGTGGCGTTACACCACAAAAAGAGTTTTTACAGAATATTCCCTATTCAGCCATCGAGTGGTGGATGAAGCTATTTGCCTCCCAAAAAGTAACGATTATTCCCAATCTGGAAGATATTCGTACGATGTATCCGGAGTCTTACGCCATACTAAAGCCCCAGGGAATTTGCAGTTTGGCCGCTGGTCCTATTACTTCAGACGGAGAAATTATAGGATTTATTGGCGTAGACAATCCTGATGCCACAATGCTTCCCATGATTGAAACGTTTTTGCATGTAATCGGGTATTTTACTTCTACGCTCTTGCGCCGCCGGGAATTGCTTCGGCGGCTGAATGATCTAAGTTATCACGACCAACTGACCGGGGCACTGAATCGTCATGCGCTGACTGAGCAATACGGAGACTTACCAATGAACTCCGTAGGCGTTATCTATTGCGATATTACCGGCTTAAAAGAGACAAATGACACATTTGGGCATAAGTCTGGTGACCAACTCATCTGCCATTGCTACGAAATTCTGAAAGAGGTAGCCGGTTCAAGTACAATTTACCGCACCGGCGGGGATGAATTTATTGTTCTTTGTCCGGAATATACCAAACTAGAACTTCAGGACACAGTATCCAGCCTTCAGAAAAAAATCAGGGAAGATCAGCATCACATTGCCGTCGGCTATGTCTGGTCTGATCAGCAGCCGCTGAACTTAGATAAACTGATTTCCGATGCCGACCAGGTAATGTACCAGGATAAAAGAAACTACTACCGCCTTTATGGAAATCGTCCGGGTGTTGAACGCCGGGGTTCAGCCGGTAAAACACGTCTGGCGAAGACCGGAAACTCTGATCCGCAAACGCCGCTGCAAACATTTCTGTCCCAAGTGGAAATTGATGCCGAGTCGTTGATTCAGTCCGTTTCGGTGGACAACGATTCCAGTTATTTCTATTTGGGAGATATGCAAAAAGACTTGTTTTATATTTCTGATAATATGCGCGACGATTTTGGATTCCAAAGTAATCTGGTGTATGGTCTCCTTCCGGCCTGGGGAAAACGGATCAGCACGCCTGAATATCAGGATGTTTTTTGGCAGGATATTTCGCAGATGCTGCGTGAAAAACGAACCGTTCATGATTTGCGCTACCGCATCCGAGATTCGAAGGGAAATAACCAGTGGGTACGTTGTTACGGAATCTTAAAGTGGGATGAGGAGAAAACAAAGCCGCTCTTTTTTTCTGGCAGAGTTACTCACCAGGATACAAAATTTGTGGTGGACCCTGTAACCGGCTTCTTGCGTGAGCATGCGTCTTTTCAGCAGTTAAATGAGCTGCGGAAGAGAGGCGAGCACACGTTTATTATTGGCTTTAGCTTAAACGGGATGACAGAGATCAATAGCACAAGAGGACGGGAATACGGGGACCGTTTGATTCAAAAAGTATCCAACACGCTGGTCGAGAATCTTTCCTGGCAAATGACCTTTTACCGGCTGGAAGGCGCACGTTGTATGGCCATTGTGGACCCTGTGTGTGCACAGATGGGCGCGGAAACGCTTATCCAGCAAATCAGCGATATCGTCAAGGCATGCTACGAAAGTAAGGATGTAACCATTCAAAAGGCCTGCGCATTTGGTGTCATGCAATACCCAAATGGTGATTTATCATCGGAGGATCTTATCAATGGCCTTCTCACCTTAATCCGTGTGGCCAAACAAAATACTGCGCTGCGCTATGCGGACGATTCAACGGAACATTTCGAGGCCGCACGAAAAATGTCCAGTATGGCTCTAACATTGATTCAAGATGTTATGCAGAATATGAGGAACTTCCGGATCGTGGTTCAGCCTGTAGTCTCAGCAGGTGATGGTTCCGTTCTTGGCGGAGAGGTTCTGCTCCGTTGGTCTTTTGAAGGGCAGGACGTATCTCCGGCAATTTTTGTCCCCATGCTTGAGAAGAACGGCCTGATTCATACCGTAGGCAGATGGGTGTTTGAGCAGGCGGTCAGCACCTGTGTTCGCATCCATACATACAATCCCGTGTTTTATTTGACCTTTAATGTGAGTTTACAGCAGTTATCGGATCCAATACTCCTGCCGTTTATGAAAGATACCCTAAAAAAATATGGCCTATCCGGCTCTAATTTAATTGCGGAATTAACGGAGAGCTTTCTGGATGAGCAGCCAGAAAATTTGACCCACTTCGTCCTGGAAGCGCAAAAAATGGGCCTTTATGTTGCACTGGATGATTTCGGAAGCGGGTATTCTTCCATGCGCATGCTCCTTCGCTATCCGTCCAGCATCATAAAGTTGGACCGCTCTCTGATTGCGGAAGTGATGGAGTCGGAAGAGAACCTGAATTTCATACGCAGTATTGTGTTCGCATGTCATCAATTTGGTAAAACGGTATGTATAGAGGGAGTAGAAACCGCGGCACAGAACGAACTGATTTTAGATACAGGCTGTGACATGATCCAAGGTTATTACTATTATCGCCCCATGGAACTGTGCGACATCTATCGGATGGTTAGTGAACTGGAGGCAAAACCGCATAGGGAGAAGGAGTCCCCCGCAGAAACAGAATCGTGAGGATGTAGGAACAGAGAGTGATTTTGTGGCTTTGTCACATGGAATTACTCGCTTACCATTTTCCGCAAAGCGAGAGACGAAAAGCACGGTATCCCTTCCGTCAGAACAATTGCACCGTATCGGAACAGTTGGAGGAGAAGCAGCAATTGCAGTGGCTGCAAGCCGGAATCTATTGCCGGAAGATCTGCAGCTTTAGTATATACCGTGAAACACAGGGGGAACCGGCATGAAGCTTGAAACGAAATACAACCAGCACGGCTTCACCGTACAGGAAATGCTGCTTGTCATACTGATCTCCCTGGTTCTTCTGGCCTTGTCTGTTGTGGGAATTGTGACCTATATGCACTATTTGCGGCTGGCCCAGCTGGACAATTCCGCAAAGGAGATCTTCCTGGCGGCCCAGAACCGTGCTATTCTCCTGCGCAGCAGCCAGCAGCTGGATGGATTCGTTGTTGAGAGTGCAAACTCAATTAAAAATGTGGATGTTATCCCCAATTCCGATGGCGGCATCCAGATTACCATCTACTATATCCACTGTGACAGCGCTCATATGGACCAGCTGCTCCCCAGCGGGACCATTGACCCGGCTCTGTGGGATGGAGACTTCTGGATCACCTATGAACCGGAGAGCGGTAGTGTGATTGACGTGTTCTTCTGCGATTCGGATCTTGAGGTGGGGGATAGCTTCTCCGACTTCTACAAGGAATGGAGGGCCGCGTCCAAATTCGACCGCATGGAACGCAAGCCCATGGTGGGTTACTACGGAGGGGAAGCCGCCGAAAGCGGCACCACCATCTCCCTGCGCACCCCGGTCATCAATATCTATAACGAGGATACTCTGCGGGTGGAAGTCACCTACTGGGTACCCAGGACCCTTCATACCATGGGAGAGGCAAGCAACGTCAAGCTGGATGTGACCCTAACCTATCAGGATTGGCCTGCTCAGCTGATCCAAGGGGAAGCGGAAGACTACATCGGCACCGAGGGGACCTCCTATTTTACCTATACCTATACCTGGACGCTGGATTCGTTGGTGGAAGAGGAGAGGCAGTTCCATGAAATCTCTTTCCAGGGGGCCTCTGGACTGACCTACGGCTATGACTTCACGGTTTCCGCCGAGGTAAGCTATACCGGAGATGCCTTGAAGGTCAACGGTGCCCGGAAGAGCGCCAGCGACAACAGCCTGTTTGCCAAGGGCAGTGATGGGGATACCGCCTACATATCCTGTCTGCGCCACCTGCAGAACCTGGATTCAGATTGGTCTGAGGTGTCCGGCGAGAAGACTCAGGCGGTGCAGAAGGGCGACATCCAGGGCGTGGAGGGCTACGTATTCCGCCCCATTGAAAACACAGCTTTGACCCGCTATGACGGCGGATCGTTTTCTATCTATGATCTGAATATCAGCGGAGCTGACGCGTCCGCCGGGGTGTTTGGTCATTTCTTTGGCAGCGCCGGTGCGCACAAGACGTTAGAAAATATTCGTCTGGTAAATACTGTACTTACAGGCAGCGGCGGCCCGGCGGGCGCTCTGGTGGGCAATGGCAGCTATCTGACCATAGGCAACTGCCAAGTCTATTGGGAGAACCGCTCTGAGGAAACCACTAACCTGCGGGAGGTACTGGGCGACAGTACACAGGGAATCGAGTATCAAATTACCGGCAGCGGTCCGGCAGGCGGGCTGGCGGGAACACTGACAAACTCCGCTCTGACCAACTGCTCCGCCTCCTCCCTGGTGCAGAGCCAAGGCCCGGTGGGCGGCCTGGTGGGCCGGGGCAGCGGCCTTGAGATTGACCGTTCCTACGCTGCCTCCTACCTGGCCGGGCCTGCAGCGGCAGGCCTGGTGGGCGAACTAACCGGAAATGGAAGCACCATTTCCGGCAGCTACGCCGCGGGCTTTATTGACAGCGGGAATACCACTGCCCAGGCCGCCGGACTGTGTCTGGGCAGCGGTACTGCGGCGGTAACAAGCTCTTACAGCGCCATGCTGTTTACGGCTGCAGAAACGGCGACCAACTACCCCCTGTGTGAAACTGGTACATATTCCCTGACTCACTTTCTGGACTCCGACCACTTCAACTTCCAGGGAGAAACCGGTTTGGGAGTGTCTTACAGCGCCCTCATCGATTCCGCCCAGTGGAGTCAACTCTTTGGTCCGGGTGTGTTTGCCTCCAAAAGTATCGTGCAGTCCCACCCCTATAACCTCCAGACCACCCTGTCCCTGAACACCTATATTTATCCCGGTCTGGAGAGCCTGGACCACTGGGGCGACTGGGGCGCACAGTTCCAAAACGGCAGCTTGGTGTACTATGAAGTGTACCAGGAGGCAGGCCGCAACACCTATGGGTTTAATGGCGGCGGCCTGAGTCATCTGTACGATGATAAGCTTGTTGTGGAGGATGGCTACGCAGTGGCGTACAAGAGCACAGATCCAATCTCCGGGATCGGAGCAACTTTAAATGTAACCTATCAAACTTCTTCTGGAAGCTCCACCGAGGAATTTTCCTACGGAGGCGAGGGAGAGAACCCCATCTATGAGGTTGCAGGTGTATCTGACGCCACAGGGCAAACAGAGAATTACTACCTTCTGCCCCTGCCCGATCAAGTGGTCAACAGCGGCTATGCCGCCAGCAATTTTTATCAGGAAATTACCATTCAAGATATTCCGGCGGAAGCGAGTGCTGCGGCAAATCAAAAGGACTACTATTACAGTCCCCATTTTGCCAACACGGTCCTTTCCGCCGACGAAGTTACGGAGGATGAGCTGCCCGCTCGGGCCAGGCTGCTTCAGGTAGAAGTGCGTACGCCCCGTCACCTGTATCATCTCAGCCGATTCCAAACCTACTACTCCAGCAGCAACCAGTACCGTTTCCTCCAGCAGCTGGATCTCGATTACGATACCTACACAGGGTATGGTTTGTTTTCCGGCGGTTGGACCCAGGCGCCCATTGGTCTGGACGAAGCAAGTCCCTTCCGGTGTATCTATTACGGCAACTGCCACAGCATTACCGGGGTGATCCCTGCCGTTCAGGATGAAGATGGCAGCATCTACCAACATGTAGGCCTGTTCGGGTATGTCACCGGTGCGCTCCAGGACATTGTCTATGAGATGAACGAGGGGCACACCCTTACCGTGACCCAGTCGGGCAGCAGCTCCAAGACCCTGTATGTAGGTGCGCTGGCTGGATACAACGGAGGTACGATGAATAACTGTGCTGCCTTCGGGGTGCGGCTGCAGGCCAACGGCTATCAGTACAGCACCATTTACCTAGGCGGCCTGGTGGGTGAAAACCACGGCACCGTACAAAACAGCGCTGTGGAGGGCGCGTCCATCACCGCAGAAGCCTCCATGTCCCACGCCTATGCAGGCGGTTTTGTGGGGGAGAACACCGGCGGCGGCATCATTGACCGGTGTTACGCTGTGGGCAAGGTGTCAGTTACCCAGGCCCGGTATGGTACCGTGTACGCCTGCGGCTTTGCCGGACGCAGCAGTGCCACCCTCTCCCGCAGCTATGCCGCCGTCTACCTGCTGGCTGACGGCGAGGCCCAGCGCTACGGCTTCTGTCCGGACACCTCCAGAAATTGTGTCTACCTCAACAACGGCAACTTTATCTATCGGGCTGAAAATTATGCCGCCCTGTATGAGGATCCCTATGCCGCCCCTGTAACCTGGGAGGCTCTGGCCGGGCAGGCCCAGGGCGATACCAGCGCTGAACTGGCACAGCAAGCGGCGGCGGTTGACGCTCTGGGCATGGAGTGGGGGGCCACATCCAATTGGAAAGAAGCCTATCCCTATCCCGCCGTGGTGGCGGCGAAGGAAGACGACTCCGTCCGTTATATCCACTATGGCCAATGGCCCGAACGGATGGATTTGGGCGCCATGGGGGTGTATTACTGGGAGAAACTGACCATTGACCAGAGCAGCACTTATTACATCAGCGCCATCTCCCTGACCGCAGACGAGCAGGTGATGAAAAGCGGTACCCTGTCCACCGCCCACGGGGACGGCGGTGTGGTCACCGAGTACGGGTACGGGTATTTTCTCCAGACAAATTCTCAAGACTCCGGAACACCCGCTACGCTGACCAGCAGCGGAATTGGATACAGCACACAGAGCTATGGCAATACAACCACTGATGTGAACTTCTCCACCGCAACTGCCGCTGAAAATGAAACAGCCAATGACGCTTTGGCCGCACTGATGGGTGGACAATATACCTTCCACAGCTATAACACCTGGCAGGCAGATGAAAACAAGGGACTGTTTGTGATCCACTCGGGTCAGGCTCTGGAAGGCCAGCCCCCCTACGGCACCTGGACGCTGGAACGGGGCACATATTCTCTGACGGTCCAGCTCAACCCCTTCTTTGCCGACGCCATGTCCTGTCAGACAGGAAACCAAGACACCACCGCACCCACGGATCTCCCGGGCACGGAGAAAAACCCCTATGAAGTGCGTTCCATTGACCAGCTGCAATTTATCAACTGGAACAGCAATGCGCGGAATACGGTCCGCCGTATGGACACGGGAAATATGGCAAAGTTCCCGTACCTGTGCTACGGCACCGGCGGCAATCTGACTGTCCGAAGTTTTTACTGGGAGCAGACCCACGACCTGGAGGGAACGAAGGGAAAGACCTATACTCCCATTGCAGCGGTGTATGACGAAACCAGCGGTTCTCAAGGGGAGCTGTTTGGCTGGTTTGGCGGCACCTACAACGGAAACGACTATCTCATCGCCGATGTGAACATCGCGCCCCACTCTGACCAGCTCATTGACGCGACCTCCTGTGTTGGCCTGTTTGGGGCAGTCTATAATGGCACGCTGAAAAATATCGTCCTCTACTCTGCCGACGGTACCGCCATGGTAGAGGGAACCAACTGCGGTATGAGCCGCTGGTTCTCCATCGGTGCACTGGCTGGTGTGGCAGGCTCCTCCACGGGCAGTTCGGTGGTCAACTGCACCGTAGCAGGCTACACCATTAAGGACACCCACCGCTCTACCTCCGCAGGCGGCTGGGGCGGCACCGGCCTGGGGGGACTGATTGGCGTATCGGATATGAGTCTGGTGGGCTGCACGGCTGTGGCTGACATTGTGCTGGATTCCGTCAACAACGACAATGTGCGCATGGGCGGACTGGTTGGCAGCTGTCAGGGCAGTATTAACAGCTGCTACGCCGGAGGAAGCCTTGCCGTGGAGGGGACTTCCTCCACCCCGGACAACAGGGGTATTTACATTGGCGGCGTTGTAGGCGGCATCTATATGAAGCCCCTGAACGTAGGGGGCAGCAATGCCACGGTGGGCAAGTCAGGCCAGCAACTGCAAAACACCCTAAATAATTGCTACACCTATGCGGAACTTCCTTCCGCCGACAGCAATCGTTTTATAAAAGGGCTATATGCGGTGGGCGGAAGCGGAGAATTGAATGTGCAAGGAACGAACGATGGCAACGCGGACCACGGCTGGACCAACTACAATAATAACTACTACCTAAACTCCGTGGTGCTGAGAAACAACAACGGCACCCTGCCCACTTGGAATCCCATCGGCTACCACACGATTAAAACAGACGATGGAACTGAAGCTGTTGAAGGCATCACTTATGCTGAAATGGCGGATACAGAAACTGGGAACGGCCTGTTGGAAAAGCTCAACTCCAAGATCACCAACGCGAGTGAAAAATTTTCCACCGTAACCAGTGAAACAGCCAGCGGAAATCCGCTCTCCGGCCGGTACAGCTTTGGCAGCGACCCCAGCCTGTTGGGCCGGGACTACCCCTTCCCCACTATCCTCACTCAGTCCAGCACTCTGGTAGCCAGTGGAAAAGCCAATGTCCACTACGGCGACTGGCCGCTGGCAGGAATTCGGCGGGAAAACGGCGCGCTGCCGGTGAATCTGGATCTGTTTGCGGATTATAAGACGGAGGACAACGGTGCGGTACATACCGAGACTCTCTCTCTGGAGGGCGTATCCCCGGACGGTAATTGGGCCCTTAAAATTCCGGATGAGGATAAGGCCATCGCCAAAGCAGACCTGAGCCCCAATGGAGATGGGACCCAGACACTGTCCATTACCGCGCTCAAAGCGGGCAGCACTGTAATTACCGTAACCTATACCTCAGGCAGCAGCGAATACACCCAGGACATCGAAGTCAATGTGACGGCAGAGCTGCGTCTGGCAGCCAAGGCCCCCTCCCCCCTACTGGTCTTTACCAATGAGACGGTGCAGACCGCTCTGGAGCTGCGGGACCGCAACAACAAGGCGCTGTCGGCGGACATCTCCATAGACCTGGAAGACATCACAGTGGAGTTTGACCCGGACTATTTTGCCACGGCCTCCATTGATCCGGAAAGCGGCCTGTCCCTTGTCGCCGCCAGCGGCACGAAATCCGGCAGCACCCAGATGACGGTGGGATACAGCTTTACTTACCAGGGCAGCGATTACCACGCCACCAGCTCCATTGCCCTGAGCCTGGTCACCCCGGAGATCGCCCTGAAGCCCTTGATTTTTACCTTTGAGGCCGGAAGTCAGGAACTATCGCTGACTCAGACGTATACAGGTAACGGAGAAAATGAATTTACCGTCTCAGCAGATGGGAAACCGCTGGAAATCTTGAACTTGACCATTACCGGCTTTGAGGAGGTGCTCCAGGAATATAAGGACATCCTTTTCGTGGAGTGGGCCAAGGATGCGCAAGGGCAGGAGCAAACCGGAACACTGTCCATCTCGGCCTATGCTCAAACCGTCTATCCGGCCTATGCCTCAGTGCGAGTCCAGTTCCAGTATGAGTATGCGGGTAGCACACACATTGTTTGGCAGGATCTGCCCGTGGAGATCAAAAAGGAGTCCGCCGAAGAAGGCGGCACAGGTACAGGGGAGGGGCAGCCATGAGGTGCGCAATATCCCGGAAACTGCGCAGTCAGCGGGGAGCCTCCATGCTGCTGGCCCTGCTGTTTCTACTGATCTGCTCCATGGTCACCGCCTCCATTCTTATGGCGGCGGTGGCCAATGCCGGCAAGCACCGCAGCAACCTGGAGGAGCACCAGATCTATCTGGCTCTCTCCAGCGCGGTGAGCACCCTGTGCGATGAATTAAACGAGTCACAGTACCAGGGCCGGTATCACTATTGGGAAACAATACGAACGACCACGGACCCCGTTACCGGAGCAGAAGATACCGTGACGTTGCGCCATTTTGAGCAGCTGGAAGGATCCTACACCCATATCAGCCCCACCGCAGGAGATGGGTATTTGAGCGCTGTCCTTTTAAAGAATTTCGACAGCCTCTTTGCCCGGGAAATAGACGGGAAACTGAGTTCAGGAAATTTTGAATCGTTCGATTTGAAACCACAAAACACCGAAATGACACATACGCTTACGCTTACACCCGACACCGGCACGGAGCTGGATGACACTCCGGTACACATTACCCTGGAGATAAAAGATTCCTACGCCATCTACATTACCGCCTATCTGGACGGACTGGACGCCTACCAGGTGGAGGCAGAGCTGACTCCGAAGGAGAGTAAACCCACCGTCCCCACACCGCCGGCAATAGGCACTTACTCTACGGAAGCAATGAAATGGACTCTGGGGTGGATCACCATTCTGGATGAGGAAGGAGGGGCGGCAGGATCATGACCGGACTGAAAAGAAAGCTCCGCTGTCAGCGGGGCGAAACCCTGGTAGAGGTGCTGGCCTCCATTCTCATCGCCTCCTTGTCGGTGGCAATGCTGCTGGGGGGTGTGGCCGTCTCCTTCAATCTGGGCCGCCAGGCCGACACGGCAGACAAGTATTTTTATGAAACCCTGACGGCAGCGGAAAACCGCCAAACCCCTGTGTCGGACGGATCTGTTGAGCTGACGGAAGGCAGCACATCCATTCGCATTCCCATCCAGGTATATGGGGACGAGGGGCTATACTCCTACGCATTCCAGCCCGCCGATGGGGGTGCCGGTCCATGAAGCGTCTGCGTCAAAAGCTGAAAAGCCGCCGGGGACTGACTCTGGTGGAGATGGTTGCCGCCACGGGGGTGCTGGCTCTGCTGGGGCTGATGCTCCACACCGGCCTGTTTATGGCCCAGGACAGTTACAGCAACATGACGGGCGAGTCGGAGATCGGAAGAGCGTCGTGTAGGGAAAGAGTGTAGATCTCGG
>OGGQ01003518.1_pt1 | contig 14529 bp, 12 predicted proteins | sample 1571191 | NCBI WGS metagenome assembly OGGQ01 (sample SAMEA2582061, study PRJEB24529) | metagenome | biome: Human gut stool | place: China | collected 2011
TTTTTTGTGCTGTCCGCATAATCTGGGGCGGTTCAAAAAAGCGTTCCGGCTATGGAGTCATTTTACTTCTGTTCCACGAGTTTCAGCTCATCGATCAGCTGGAGGGCGTGTTCAGGGCCATCCACCAGATGGGGGGTATCGTCCACAAACAGTGTGGGCAGACCCACACGGCTCTCCTTGCGAACCTCCTCAAAGGCGGGATAATTGTCCCGCACCTTCAGGAACTGGCGAAGATAGCCAATGCTGGAGGTGACATCAATATAGACAAAGCGCACATTGTTCTGGGAAAGAACCTCTTTCACCGGGGGGCAGGTCTTTCAAAGGGGGCTGCCATACAAAATAATTTTACGCACAAAAGATAACCGCCTTTCCAATTATCAGTGTAACCAATAACTTCTGATTCTATTATAATGTATGCCGAACAAAGCCACAAGCCTTGAAAGCCAAGGTCTTCAAGGCAAATTGGCTTTGTTCGAGTGCAAGGTTTTGGAGAAGACCACTCCAAAGCCTTGCACATTCCGTTGGTGCGGCAAAACCCACCAACGGAAATACACATTGTAACAATGGTTGAAATCCATAAAATAGCGTCCCTGTGCTATTTTATGGATTGATGCGGCATCTGCCGCAAGAATAAACCGCATAGCGGTGTATTCTTTAACCATTATTATAGAAGGGGGTAATAGCAATGTCAAGAAAAAATGTATTTTTTTTAGTTGCAGATGAAAAAAAGCAGGAGCCGCCCCGCAGGGCGGCTCCCATACCCAGGTGGGCCGTTTGATTGAAAGTGGCTCGGCAGAACTACTCGGCAACATTGATGTTCAGGGCAGCAGTATAACCATTACCCAAATCCACAGTCATTTCACCAGTGGCCACCGTGCTCAGATCGATCCAGGCCAGGGTGGCGCCATCCCAGTTTGCATCCTGCGCTCCGGTATACTCCTGAGACAGAGTCAGCTTCACAGGAACGCTGGTGCCGCCCCACTGAGTGGTAATCCACTGCAACAGATCTTCCGTGATGTTGGCCTTTGTCACAGTCAGGGTGCCATCCTCATAACGGAACACAGGGTTCACCGTGATGCCCTGCACATCCCCTTCCTGCTGCTCCCACAAAGCTGTCATCATTTCGTTGATGTTGCTGGTGTTATCAAAGTTTCCGGAAGAGGTCGCTTTCTCCACGCTTGTGATCTCCAGCTCCTTGCTGATGGTATAGCCGCTCATATCCACGGTAAAGTTCAGCGCAGCAACCACCGATCCATCGTTCCAGAAATTCACATAATGATCAAACTGGCCATTGTCTTTCATTTCCCAAACGCCCTGGTTCTTCGAAGCAAAGGCATGGCCCAATTTGAAGTATACATTGCCGTCATCTTCAGCACACCAGCCAGTGTCAGAAGTAGAAACCTCCCACCGCTGCTCTGCGCCGTCGTTGACGCCGTAGGTAATGGTGTCAAACTTCTCTACCACCGTTTTGGGAATGGTATAGTATGTGACATACTGGCCGCCCTGGCCCATGGAAGCCACCTTCTCCTGGGTCAGCTCTCCCTCTTCCGGCAGCTCGGCGCTTTCATCCCGGTCCAGTGTTCCGCTGGTGGGAGAGATTTCGGGATATTCTGTCTGAGAATGCTTGACCCCCTCCAGGCCGCTGATCTCTGTGACAGAAGCGATGGTATAGCCACTCATATCCACAGTGAACTGCAAAGTGGCCACCAGGTTGCTGTCATTGTAGAACTTGATGCTGTGATGGAAGGTCTCGGCCTTCATCTGCCAGATCCCATTGATCTTTTCCGCAAAAGAATTGCCCAGCTTGAAATAGACATTGGTACCATCGTCGGTGTACCAGCCAGCCTTCTCGCTGTCATTTTCAATATCCCATGTCAGCTCGTTTCCGCCGTTGACGCTGTAAGCGATCTGGTCAAATTCCTCCAGCTGTACCTTGGGAACGGTGAAATAGGTGACATACTGGCCGCCCTGACCCATGGAAGATACCTTTTCCTGGGTCAGCTCGCCCTCTTCCGGCAGCTCGGCGTTTTCATCCCGGGATAACCCCTCGGGAGTGGACTCCAAACCTTCCGGGAAAGTCTGAGACGCAATGCTGGCAGGCAATGTGGGCACAGTCACTCCCCCACTACCGCCATTGGAACCGCCACCGCCAGGAGTGCTGTTGCCGCTCTGGCTGGTACCGGTGGAACCGGAGGGAATGACCTTATCGCCGCCGGTGGTCACATCGCCGGTGCCGTTGTTTGTCACCTTGGTGCCATCGGTGGTGATGCTGGCGCCGCTGGAACCCTGAGCCACCTCAAAATTCGCAACAGAACCCTTGCCGGACACCGTGGTGTTGGCAGCAGAAGTGGTGATCTTGTCGATCTTGGCGCCTTCTTCGGCCTGGACAATGGCATCGGAGCCGGTCACAGACATAGTGGTAACGGTGGAGCCGTTCTCCACAACCACCTTGACGCCATTACCCGCCACATTCATGGCAGCCACCTCAGCACCGTTCAGGGTAATGGTTCCCTGAGAAGCGTTGGCGTTGACCTGATCAAATGCACCGGTGAGCACCACATTGTCACTGACCACAGATACATCCACCGCTTTATCTGTGGTGTTCTCCACACGCACAGCACCGGTGGGCTTGTTGACCACGATGCTGCCCACTGTGGTATTGCCTTCCAGCGTGACAGTGCTTGTGCCGCCGCCGCGAACCAGCAGACGGCCGGAAACGGTCACATCCTTCAGCACCACATCGCCTTCGGCCACACCGTCACCGATGATCAGATCACCGGAAATGATGGCGCCTTCCAGAGTGCCAGCTTTGTTCAGCACTGCATTGCCATCCGCGTTCACATTCAGCTGGCTGTCGGCAAAATAAGTCTTGACCAGGTTGTCCATCACCTGAGCAAACTCCGCACGGGTGATGCTGCTCTGGGGGCTCAACTTATTGTCAAAGCCCTGTACATAACCGGCGGCCACCATGGAAGCCATGGAGTCCTTGGCCCAATCGGCCACCTGGTCCCCGTCGGTATAGCTGCCAAGTACGCTCTGATCACCGCCGCTGAGAGTGAACAGCCGGGCAAGAATGGTGAAAGCTTCCTGCCGGGTGATGTCCGCATTGGGATTGAGGTTTACACCATCACCCTGGATCGCCCCCATCAGCACGGAGGAAGCCATGGCGTCATAGAACCAATCGCCAGCATTCACATCGCCGAAAGAAGAAATGTCGGCTTTGCCATTGGTACCAAAAGCACGGGTCACAATGGCTGCCATCTGCGCCCGGGTCAGATTCTCACCTGCGGCGATTTTCCCATCGATGCCGTTGAGCAGCCCATTGTTGATGGCGTTCTGCAACGCCTGCGTGGACCAGTCGTTGGGCATATCGGGAAATGTAATGGCCTTATCTGTAGCAAAAACCGGTTTGGGCATCATCGATGCCATCATGGCAGCACTGACGACCAAAGACAATACTTGTTTTTTCATAGGTACTCCCCTTGTTATGATGTATTTGGCATCCCGGAACACACTGCCGAAACACCTTGGTGCCATTATATCTTTTCTTTTTTCAAAAACCGGTTTTATGCACCAATCTGTTCTAAAACTTTTTTATTTTTTGCCATTTTTATCTTTTTTGCTGCAAGTTTTCTTCTTTCTCCGCTTCTTGCCACAGACCGCCCCTTCTGCTACAATATGATCGGATCATTTTACAAAAAGGGAGGGTTTTTCATGGCGGCAAAAAATCGGGACAAGCTGCGGCAAATGGCTGAAAAAAATGACATCCTTTTTCGGGACAGAGCCTGTCCTCAATGTGGCAGCCGTTTGGCAGTTTGTTTAAAACCCCAGGGAACCGATGCGTTCCCCTATCTCAACCTGGGCGATCCTCAGGCTGAAACTGCCTATTATTGCCCCATCTGCCGGACTTACCACAGCACCGATGGTCCCTTTTCCCCTTATGTCCAGCCCCCTTCCACTCCCTTTCCCGGCGATGGGAAACGGTATCATTTCACCCGGGCCTTTGTGCGGGATCGGGTCAGCCGTGTGCTCTTCATCCAGGGAATCGGTGCTCTTTGCGTCCTTCCCCTGCTGATCCATATGCTGCGGTCTACTTTGCAGGACTTCTCCCTGTTCAACTGGGCGGGAACTCTTTTTTGCGCCATGGCCCTTTTTGTGCTGCTCTATTTCTTCTCTTACTATTTCCGCCTGCTGGGTGTCTGCCGCCGTTCTTTTTTTGAGTTGGGCGAAAAAGGCGTCATCTTCTGCGATGGCATCGCTTCCCACTACATGCCTTGGGAGGATTTCCGCCTGGCCGAAGCCATCCCTGGCCAGGACGGCACCGAAGAAAGCTATATCTTTGATACAGCCACCCGCAGCTTTGTGTTAAACCAGAACCTGGAAAATCACAAAGAGGCAGCGCTGCGCATCGCCCGCCGCCTGCGGGACACCGATGTGCCCATGAATCCCCGTTTGCTCCATTTGGTTTATTGACCGGGCTATTTGGTACACATGAAGCAGGGCCAAACAGCCGTCACAAAGGGAGGTGCCTACCATGTCACAACTGGTTTTTCTCATTTGCCGCACCTATCTCATCACCCTTATGACCATCGGAATGATGGCCAGTCTGACAGATTTCCGCTTGAAAGGCCGAAAACTGCTTGGCATTCTGGCGCTTTACAGCATTTGGTGCGTTGTTTCCAGCGCCCTTCTTCTGTGGCTGGGCGGAGAACTGCTTCTCCTTCGCTTGTTCTTTTTTACCATATCCATTCCAGCCATCCTGCTCACCTACTGGGCCGCCAATGACACCCCGGCCCAGGCCGTTTTCAATTACGCCACCCAAATTCTTCTGTCCCTGCTGTCTGTTTCCATGATCCGCTGGGCTGCCGACACGCTTCACCTCTCCAATGTGGCCAATCTTCTGCTGACGGCCCTGTTTTATTCGTCGGCCATCTATCTGGAATGGCGTTTTCTACGGCGGCCTTTCCGTATGCTGCTCACCGTCATTCCTTCCCGTTGGGGCATTCTCACCCTGATTCCTTGCTCCTTTTGCCTTTATCTCATCTTTCTGGCCTCCTGGCCGGTCAATTACATTGAAAGTACTTCCCAGAGGGCTTATCTCTATGTGGCCATCATCCCTTTGGTTGTGGTATATGTGGCGGTGTTCAAACTGCTCATCGGCCAGCACCAGGTCCTTTTGGAACGCCAGAATGCTGCGCTGCTTACCGTACAGATTTCTGCTTTAAAAGAAAAATTGCAAACGGTACAGGAAGTGGAGGAAGATATCAAGATCCAGCGCCATGACCTGCGCCATCAACTCCAGACCGTAACGGAGCTGGTGGCCCGTGGCGACACGGAATCCGCTCTGAAATTCCTGGATGCCGCACAAAAGCATCTGGATGAGCAAAAAAAGACCTGTTGGTGCCACCTTCCGGTGCTGGACGCTGTGTTTTCCGCCTACTTTAACCAGGCCCAGCAGCAGGGCATCCGCCTGGAGACCAAAATCGCTTCTCTCACCACTTTGCCGGTGGAAGAAAACGAGCTGGCCATAGTTCTGGCCAACGCCCTGGAAAATGCCATTCATGCCAATAAAGATCTGCCCCCGGGGCAGAAAGAGATCCGCTGCAAGATGGTGGGGGCTCCCTCCATCATGCTTGAAATTTCCAATCCCTGTGCTGCGCCGGTACTATTCAATGACCAGGGTTTGCCGGTATCCTCAAAGGAGGGACACGGCTTCGGTGTGCAATCCATTGCGGCCTTCTGCAAAAAACACGGTGCCGTCTTTCAGTTTGAAATCTCCGAAGGCCGCTTTTCTCTGAAGCTGGTGCTGTAAACCAGCCTATTTATTTTGCTTTTCCACACTATATAATACAAAGGAGCGATCCAACATGAACAAAAAAGAGTTCGTCTGCCAGGCCATCGAGGAAAAACAGCAGTTTTTCAACGCTGTCAGCGATGAAGTCTGGGGCTATGCCGAAGCGGGCATGAAAGAATACCAATCGGCGGAATGTCTGGAAAAGGCCGCCCGTGAACTGGGCTTTTCGGTGGAAACCGGCCTTTCCGGCATTCCCACTGCCTTTGTGGCATCCTGGGGCAGCGGCAAACCGGTGATCGCCTATCTGGGCGAATACGATGCTCTCCCCGGCCTGAGCCAGAAGGCCGCCTGCCCGGTGAAGGACGAGCTCTCTCCCGGTGCTTATGGCCACGGCTGCGGCCACAACTGCCTGGGCACCGCCGCTCTGGCTGCCGCCTGGGCCGCCAAAGAGTTCATGGAGAAAAATCACCTTTCGGGCACGGTCCGCTATTACGGCTGCCCCGGTGAGGAATATGGCAGCGCCAAGGCCTTCATGGCCCGGGACGGCCTGTTTGACGATGTGGACGCCTGCTTCACCTGGCATCCCGGCACCACCAACAATGTGTGGCTGTGCAGCAGCCTGGCCAACCTCAGCGTCTTTTTCCGCTTCAAGGGCCGCACTTCCCACGCCGCCTCTACCCCCTTCCTGGGCCGCTCCGCTCTGGACGCCTGCGAGCTGATGAGCATGGGCGTCAACTATCTGCGGGAACACATCATCCCCGAAGCCCGGGTCCACTACGCCTATGTGGATGTGGGCGGCATCGCCCCCAATGTGGTGCAGGATCACGCCGCCGTCCATTACTTCATCCGCGCTCCCCGGGTGCACCAGATGATGGAGATCTACGAGCGGGTGTGTGATGTGGCTCGGGGCGCCGCTCTGATGACCGGCACCCAGCTGGAGATCCAGATCCACGAAGGTCTAAGCGACTACATCCCCAACCCCTCTCTCACCAAACTGATGTACCAGGCCCTCACCGAAGTGGGCGCTCCTCAGTTCGACGAAGAGGACCGGAAGCTGGCTTCCGCCATCCGGGAAACCTTCTCCCCCGATCAGTTGAAGAGCTACGCCGAGAAATACGCCGGTGTGCCTGAAATGCAGCAGCTGATCCAGCAGAACGCCGCTTTGTGCGATGTGGTGCTGCCCTTCATCCCGGAAAGCTCCCCCATGGGCGGCTCCACCGATGTGGGTGACGCCAGCTACTGCGCTCCCACCGCCCAGATCAATATGTGCACCGAGGCCATGGGCACCCCCGGCCACACCTGGCAGGTGACGGCCCAGTCCTGCTCCTCCATCGCCCACAAGGGCACCATCAAGGCTGCCCAGGTGATGGCCCTTTCCGGCCTCTATGCTCTGGAAGATCCGGAGCTTTTGAAGAAAGCCAAGGAAGAGCTTCTCCAGCAAAATGGCGGTGGCTATCGCTGCCCCATGCCCCCGGAGATCATGCCCACTCTGTAAATCCAACAATTTTTATAACAAAACACCCCTACTGCCATGGCAGTAGGGGTGTTTTGTTATAAAGTGCGTATCCTCACAACACCCGCAGGATCACTTTTCCCTGAGTAACCCCCTGGGCCATCAGCTTCAGAGCTTCTCCAGCCCGATCCAAAGAAAAAACATGAGGGTCTATCGTAGGTGCAATATGAAATTTTTCTACAATATCTGTAATCGTTTTCAGTTGTTCCCCATCGGAGCGAACGAAAAGAAAGCGGTATTCCTTCCCCTGCTTTCGGGCCGCTTTGTCATATTTGGCTCCGGCCATGGCAAACAATGCTCTTTTGGCCGGCGGAAAATGGTTTTTCATTGCAAAAGCCTGATTGGGGCCGGTGCGCAGGCTGAGAAGCCGTCCTCCCTCTTTCAGTACGGACAACTCATGCTCAAACTCCTCTGCCCCCAAAGTGTCAATCACATGATCCACCCCGGACACCGTCTCCCAGTAATTTTCTGTTTTGTAATCGATATACCGGTCAGCTCCCATGGCCAGAAATTCCTCACGCACCCGGCCGCTTCCTGTAACGATAACCTCCAATCCCATTGCCTTTGCCACTGGCACAGCCACCTGTCCAAAACTGCCGGAACCTCCGGTGATCAGCACTGACTATCCCGGCTTCGCCTCCAGCTCCTCCTTGATTCCCTGATAAGCCGTCAGGCCAGCGAGAGGAATGGCCGCTGCCGGTGAAAAATCCAATCCTTCTGGCATCAGAGCAACGGCGCTTTGATCCACCGCCACATATTCCGCAAATGCTCCGATTTTTTCAGAGGCAATCTGGTATAAACGCGATCCCCCTCCTTGATTCCCCACACATTCCGTCCCACTTTCTCCACGATACCGGAACATTCATTGCCCAAGGTGAGCGGCATGGGATAATCCTGAATCAATTTGACGCTCCCGGTGAGAATCAACAGTTCCAATGGGTTGACTGCTGCTGCCTTTACCTGAATCAATACTTCATAATCAGCAATCTCCGGCAAAGGTACTTCCCTGATCTGGACATCAATATTTTTGGAATAATTCTGAATCTGTGCTGCTTTCATCATGCACTGCTCCTTCTGATTTTCGCATTATTGTAATTTTTAAAATTACATCAAGCGAAGTATATCATCGACTAGTTGTAATGTCAAGTTTTACATCGTAGAATTGTCAAAAAGAAAAGGACCGCACAAAGCGATCCCCTGGAAGTCCTTTTCTGAAACAGCACAACTACCTATTCAATTCTGAATTTTTTCAATTTTAAACACATTGATTACATCGGCATCGGGACAACAGAACACCGCCGTCCCTTCCGGCTGGCCTGGGATAGACCCGCCATAGCGCAGAATATCCACATAGGGAAAGGCCACATGCATGGCCATAGGACACAATTCTCCCCGCTGGGTATCAAAGTCAAAACTATCTCCCACTCTATGCCCCCGATGACATCCATGCGTCCCCTTCCGATCAATGAGAGTCAGCCGAATCCTGGGTTTCTCCATACAGTTTTCCTCCTTTTCCTCACTTGCTCACAATCTGTTTTGCTCGCCCCAATCGCACATCTGATCCAGAATAGGGATGAGGGATTTTCCTCTTTCGGTCAGGCTATATTCCACCTTGGGCGGGATCTGAGGGTATTCCTCCCGATGAACCAGTCCATCGGCTTCCAACTCCTTCAAAGTGGCACTGAGGGTCTTATAGGAAATACCGCCAATATATTTTTTCATTTCATTGAAATGCACCACATCAAAACACATCAAGGTGTACAGAATGGTCATCTTGTATTTGCCATTGATGAGCGACAGAGTATAGCTGAAGCCCGTATCGGCCAGATTGGCATTGGCAATACAGGTTTTATATTCTTCCTTTTCCTTCATATTCCATCACACTTTCCTCAAGGTAAGTATCACACTTCAATGTGCGTACTTGTTCTTTGCTTCATTCTTGCTATGATTGTATTATCCCACCCGGGAAAAGTCAATCCCACACAAACGAGGAGGAAGATATATGAGCAAGAAAGTGGTTGTCATCACCGGCAGTCCCCGGAAAAATGGAAACAGTTTTGCCATGACCGAAAGCTTCATCAAAGCGGCCCAGGCAAAAGGGCATTCGGTCACCCGCTTCGATGCGGCCATGATGGAGATCGGCGGCTGCCGTGCCTGTGAAACCTGTTTTTCCACCGGGAAAGCCTGCACCTTTGACGACGATTTCAACAAAATCGCCCCGGCCATCCTGGAGGCCGACACTCTTGTTTTCACCATGCCGGTTTACTGGTATTCCATCCCCGCCCAGATCAAAGGAGTGATCGACCGGATCTATTCCCTGGTGGTGGGAGGAAAGGACATTTCCGGCAAAGAATGTGCCCTCATCGCCTGCTGTGAAGAAGAGGATCTGTCCGTGCTGGACGGGGTGCGCATCCCCATGGAACGCACGGCCGCTTTGAACAAATGGATCATGGTAGGAGAAGTGCTGGTGCCTGGCGTGCTGAAGCCTGGCGATATTCAAAAAACAGACGGCTGTGAACAGGCAGCGGCCCTGGCCGAAAAAATCTGAGAAAGGGGGAAGAAAACATGGGAAAGAACATCGTCATTTTAAACGGCAGCCCTCGAAAAAACGGAAACACCTCTGCCCTGGTGCAAAAATTCACCCAAGGCACCCAAAAGGCCGGGCATACCGTTTCTGAATTTTTCCTGGGCGACATGAACATCCATGGATGCAAAGGCTGTTTCGGCGGCCATAGCAGCCGTCCCTGCCCCTGTGTCCAGAAAGATGATATGGATCAGATCTATCCAGCCATGCGCACCTGTGATGTGGTGGTGCTGGCCTCACCGCTGTATTATTGGAATTTCAGCGGCCAGCTGCGCACCGCGATGGACCGGCTGTTTGCTCTGGAAGAAAACGATGGCAACCTGCTGCGTGGCCACGATCGAGCCTGTGTGCTGCTGATGGCGGCCGAGGGACATGGGTTTGAAGATGCGCTGACCTATTATCAGCATCTGATGGAGCATCTGCATTGGACTGATCTGGGTCATATCCTGGCTGGCGGCAATATGGATGTGGGAGACATTGCCGGAAAGCCGGAACTGGAGCAAGCCTATACCTTGGGAAATTCCATTGCATAACGAATAACACAAGGCCGGAGCAGATCGCTCCGGCCTTGTGATTTATTTCCCTAAAAATGCCATCAACTCTTCTTTTCTTTCCTGAAAATCCTTCAGTCCCAGATCGTACAGGGCCTGCTCGGCCTTTTCATCCATGGAATAGGTGCCCACTGAGCTGGGCTGGCTGGGAGCAAACACAAAGGCTGTTCCCTCCTTTTCCAGGGCAAAAACCTCTTTGAAGTTTTCATTGTACACTCGGTGACGCCGGCGGATGGCATTGACGATATTGGGGTATTTGCGGCAGGCCGTCCGATACAGAAGGCGCATATTCTGAGGCTTTTTCACATAATCCCGGCTTTTGGATAAAATGACCACCAACCGGCTGCACCCCTCTTCCAAGGCGTGCCGAACGGGAATGGCATCAGTGAGACCGCCGTCAAAATAGGGCACGCCCCCCAATTTCACCGGATGGCAAGCCACTGGAATGGCGCTGGAAGCCATAATGAGGCGGTAATCATCCTGCTTCACCATCTCCTTGCCGAAATATTCCGGCTGTCCTGTTTTTGCATTGGTGACCACCACCTGATATTCTGCGGGATTTTTCAGCAGAGCCGGGTAGTCCAGGGGGTCTTCTCCTGCGGCGCAGCTCAACTTTCCATAGATGTACTGCATACCAAACAACTCGCCGGTCTTTACCACGCTTTTGATGCCAAAATACTCAGGAGAATGGATATGGCGGGTGAAAAAACGAAGGTTTCTCCCCTTCTGCCCCGCTAGATAGGAGGCCAGATTGCCTGAACCGGCCGAAACGCCGATGCAATAAGGGAAGGCGATCCCTTCATCCAGGAAAGCATCCAGAATTCCTGCGCTGTATGCGCATTTCATGCCTCCCCCTTCCACCACAAGCCCGATTTTTTCTTCTTTCATATGCGCTCCTTTTTCTTTTTCAGATCAATTTGTTCCTCCTTCTATTGTATTCCCATAACGCAAAATAAACAAGGCCGGGCCTTCTTCCGCAGCCATACAGTCCAGCCCCTCCTGCTCCAGCAGATCGGCATCCAGCCAAAGCACCGGTGTGATCCACTCAAATCCGGTATCGATTCCCGGCAGAGACACGGTGCTGTATATCGCCACCGGCAGCTCTCGCCGCCCCAGATTCTCCTGGCACCAATCTCCCAGGCCCTGGGCTTTGCTGGTATCCACTCTCAATGTCTGCCCTTCAAAAGAAAGGAGCCCGGCAAAGGGTGTTTCTCCTCCTTCATTCCACATTTCCTCCAGCACTTGGGTCTGCTCTGGGGTCAAATTGTCACTTTGGGCTGCAAAGGCCAGCATTCCTTCTTCTGCGGGCAACTGCTCTCCCAATTCTTCTCCGGTAAAAGACAGTTCTTTTTCCCATCTCTTCGTGTCTTGTCCGCAGGTTTCCTCCAGCACCAAAAGCAATGTTTCACCAAAGGGCGGGCAGTTCTCCCCGGTCAATGTCCACTGGAAGCACACTTCTCCTTTTTCCAGATGGCTGCTTTCCCAGCGGCCATATTCCTGCTCAGGGTCCTGGGCAGAGACCAAACGAAGCAGGCTGGTATCCACCGCCCCACTCCGCTGATAGGACAGGCTGATTTCCGGTCCTCTGGCTGTGCCTTCCACCGTCCATTCCGGCGATGTCATCCATTGAAACTTCGGTGTGCCCACACAAAGCTGATACACCACTTCTTCCTCATCGTTCCAGCGGATGGTGATGGGGATCTGCTCTTCCAGCGCACTGATGGGCACAAACACCGTAAGCCCTTGCTCCAGTTCACTGTTTTTCACCGTCCACTGACGGGCCAGCCCTTGATTTTCCTTTTCATATAACACATCATCCCCCGAGTCATCCGGAGAATAGCCCATGGCCAGCAATGTTTTACTGCTCCATCTCACCGTGGTGACACCGTCTTCTTTCAGCTCTCCACCTGGCTCAAAACGCAATCCCACCACGCCAAAGAGCGTCTGGGGATCTCTTCCTTCAAAAGCTTCCTGGGTCTCCTGGGAGGGATATCCCCATGCCACCTCTTGGTCGCTTCCCATTTCCAGTCTCAGTGTCCGTATTCCCTCTTCTTCTTCCGCAGTCACACCAGAAATGGGCTGGCTGGTATGATCGCTCTCCAGAGAAACCTGATCCATGGGCCACTTGTCTGTCTCATCCGGCGGTATTACTTCGCCATCATCTCCATCTTCATCTCCATCTTCCGACCCGCCTGATGATCCGCCTGACGACCCGGAAGAACTTCCGCCGCTTCCTGATCCTTGTGTATTGTCCGGTTTCTCCTCTTCAGGGAAGAATCCCTCTCCTTTTCCCGGCGTCACCAAACTGCCTTCTTCCAACAGGATTCCTCCAGCCCACACATCTCTGCTTCCCCGCAAAGCAATCACTTGAGTGCCCGGCGTTTCCACATAGAGACCGTTTCCGTAGGCCCGCACCTGCTCCACTTGTCCCGTGCCCATAATTGTCCCCTGGGCGCCTCTGCTTTCCACACACTGGACAAAACTCCCGGAAGACGCCATCACCACATTGTGATCAGCCAGCATCCGCACATTCTCCACCCATGCACCGCTGAGAACCAGCCGAGCGCTGTCGCTCTTCAGATCCACTTGGGTGAAGAAACCGGACAGAGTCGCCATGGGTGTCAATACTTCGATCTTTGTTGCGCATCCTTTCTCCGCTTCCAAATGGACGCGGTCCGCAACCGCAGACAAAAGGATCTGATCGGCCCAAGAGACCCCTTTCATCGTTACCTGTCCGCTGCCTCGCACCACCAGCCGTCCATATACCACCACATCCTGGAGGCATACCTGGTCGCTGGCTCCCTCGGTGATAATCAGATCCCCCATCACCACAAGCTGAGAATAGTTGCCATTCTGGGTGATCAATGTGGTTCCTTCCATCTGCCAGCCCTGGCTCCCGGCGGTCAAGCGCTGTGGTACCAGGCGAGCTCCCATCTGAACAAATTCTCCTCTGGTGATCGGCTCATGACCTGTTCTCCCATCTGTGGGTTGCCGGTCAAGGCAAAACAGCCTTTGGAAAATCAAGCCGGCTTCTTCCCAGGTCAATACCTCTTCAGGCCGCAGGTAACCTCCATAGCCATGCATCACTCCCATGGCCACCACCCGCCTCATGTCCTGGCGATACCAGCTATCCTTTGGCACATCCACATAATTCTGCATTCCGGCTTCTTTTGTAGCTCCAAAGGCCCGCACCACCACGGCCGCAGCCTCTGCTCTGGTGATCGGGCGATCCTCTCCTCCGCTTTCCAGCAGGGTAAACACCGTTTCTTCCGGCTCTCCTGGCTCCGCCGCTTGCACCTTCAGTTCGCCATGGACCGGAAAAGGCCATGGCAGGATACAAAAAATCAATGCACAAGCCCATAATTTTTTGATCCATTGTTTCATCTCGATCCCTCTTTCTCTTTCTTTTTTTATCATTCCATTGGAATGATAATCCAATCATATCACATATTGCCTGCTATATATCATTCTTTCTATTCTCTTTTCAAAAAAAATACCCCAAACCGAAATTGGATCGGTTTGGGGCCAAAGCAAATGTTTATCAATAGAGATTTTTCTTTTTGAGCACCAGCCAGGTAAGACCGGTGATAGCAATGGAGAGAGTCACCGGGAACCAGGTGTGGGGCAAAGGCATATCCTGCACATTCATGCCATAGAAACTGAAAACGATATTGGGAATGGTCATCAGAATGGTGATGACAGTGAGCACTTTCATGATGATATTCAGATTGTTGGAGATCACCGAAGCAAAAGCGTCCATGGTACCGCTTAGAATGTTGGAATAGATATCGGCCATTTCGATGGCCTGTTTGAATTCGATGATTACATCTTCCAGAAGATCCTGGTCCTCTTCGTATAGTTTGAGGATTCGTCCACGAAGCAGCTTTTCCAGCGTGGTTTCTGTGGATTTCAGAGATGTGGTAAAATAAACCAAGGACTTTTCCAATGTGAGCAGCTGGATCAGTTCCTTGTTTTTCAGAGACTTATACAGATCGCCTTCGATTTTGCTGGAGATCTTTTCGATCTGGCGCAGATGGAACAGATATTTTCCCGCCGCCCGCAGCATCAGGTTCAAGGTGAAGCGGGT
>OGGQ01003521.1_pt1 | contig 14525 bp, 18 predicted proteins | sample 1571191 | NCBI WGS metagenome assembly OGGQ01 (sample SAMEA2582061, study PRJEB24529) | metagenome | biome: Human gut stool | place: China | collected 2011
ACTTTTTCGCCGGTGCTGGTAACGTATACGGGAACTAATTCGTTCTCAATGATTTTTAAATTTGTCAATATGGTACTCCTTTCAATTTGACAAGAGCACCGAAGGAAGATATAATGATATGTAACAAGTCCTTCGGTACTTGTCGTGCTATAGTAGTTGCAAACTTTGGTCGGGGCGCAACTACTATTTTTTTAACTCCAAATACAATTTTTCGATTCCTCTCCGAATCGTTTCAACCCTAGTTTCACCATAGTAGTCTGATACATAATCAAGCTTAGCTAAGGATTCACTGTCGAACCTAACTCCTATTTGCTTTGACTTTGGGTCTTCTGATTTCGGTCGGCCTGTTCGTGGACTCATGACGTTCACCTCACTTTTTGATTCCCTCAAATTTATTATACTTATTTGTAATCAAAAAGTCAACACCATTTTGTTAAAATTTGAAATTTGTCAGTGGCACATCTATGTGGATCACCGTCTTGATTTTTCAGGTCGTTACTGGTATACTTTACATACAAAGTCCATTCTGGATTTTGTTCTTCGAGCAATCACGTCTGTCGTCAAACTTACCGTGACTGCTCTTTTTTGTTCTCAAGTTTTGCCTTTACAAGTTCAGCAACAATATCCGTCATTGTCCTTTCCTCGTTTACCGCCAGATGCCTCAGTTGCTTGTAAACTTCATCTTCAAGATTCACGCATACTCTCTTCATTGTTTTTCTCCTTTCCTATATCAGCACAACGTTATTTGTTAAAGCACAACTAATATGCTTTACGCAGAGCATACTACAACATCTTGTAAATGTAAATACAGGGAATTGTGCATACAATTTTACTGGTACAAATTGTTTCAATGCAACTAACCCGTTTTATGGCGCTGTTGTCAAGTGAACGTCTATGTACTACTATTCCACACTATTTAACTGCACTTTTTTCTCGTTTTTTGAATTAGTTTGTTCAACTCTGTATTTTACCTGAAAACGCTAATTATAAAATTTTTATAAACTGATTTAGGGCAAAAAAATAAGGAGCCGAAAACTCGACTCCTCTAAACAACTTGCTTATTCTACACTGTCGATGTCTAAGGAATATCCAAGAACTTCACCAACATCTGTGCATTTTCCCTTTACGGTGATACTATCGCCGATGCTCTTTGTCTTGATGGCATCTTTCTGCTCATCGGATTTGATGTAGCACTGAACACCCAGAATAGCGAACGGATCATCCGGCGTAATACTGATGTACTTGCCATTGCTGTCGATTACACTCAGTTTACCAGTAATCTCAAGATACTGCCCCTTGTACTTGTCAGAAGCATTCATGGCGTTGCTCTTTAAATCATTCATCATGTCAGCCACATTATAAGCCGTGTACTCGATTGGTGCTGCTGTAGTTTCTTCTACTTTTGCAGTTGTTGTACCGGCAACAGAACTGTTACTGCTTGAAGAACTGCCGCCTCCAGCTGCTGCCCCGATAATTCCCAAAGCAACGACTACGCCAACAGCGATTAAGCAGCCATGACCGCCCTGCTTCTTTTTGCATACCGGACAAACTTTGGCTTTCTTCGGAATATCGCTCTGGCAATATTTACATTTCTTGGTTTCTCCTGTGTCTTTCATGGTTCCTCCCCCTTATGCGTTTTATTGTCTGTATTATACCACCCCCCCCTAAAAATTTTGCAACACTTTTCGCAATTTAATATGCAATTCCGAGCTGTCTGCCCGTCTGCTTTCTGAATGCTTTCGCTCCGGCTTTCCACGCATCTACGATATCGCCCTTATCAATCACTGTCGGATTCTCCCGCATTGCTCTGGTCTGTGCCTTATAAACAGCATCTCCAAGACGCTCATAGTCAATAGCGCCAGATAAGGCAGCATGCACTTCCGTACTAAAATTAGATGCATCTGCGGTCCCATTGAATACCGGAACTGAGGGAACATAATTTGTGTGAACAGCAATTGAATCTACAACATCTCTGCTGATTTTCACGTTAGGGTCAACACATTCCGGCATCATATTGATTCCGGATATCTTATCCATAAAGTTCTGAACGTCAGCATAAACATCATCAAACTTGTCCACGAGACCGTTGCCAAGACCAACTGTGAAGAAATCACCTATCTTAAATGCAATCTTAGACGGAGAATGCTCATCGAATCCGTCCTTGAATCCACGAATCACGCCGTTTACAAAATTTTTGATATTATCGCCAATCCATTTTGTCATGTTGTTCATGCCTTCCCATAATCCGCGGATCACGTTCTCACCGACCTCCATAATCTGTTTTGGAAGATCACTAAAGAAGCTAACTACATTCGAAACAATTGTTGGTACTGTCACCTTGAAGAAATCAATGGTCTTGTCTCCCCAGTCAGTGATTTTTTCTTTAATCTTTATGATTTCATTATAGATATTCTGCGGAAGCGCCGCAAACCACTGTCCTACCGCCGTAATAGTCTCTGAAACTTTTTTCGAGAATGAGTTGTAAACTTCTGTTCCCCATGTGCCAATACGCTCTATCGCGCCAACAATGGCGTTATAGATTTTGTCCGGTAACTCTGCAAACCATTTTCTTACATTTTCAACGATCTCCGGGATTTTAACAGACCAGTAATTTATAACATCGTCAGTCCATTTGGTTATTGTACCAAGCGCATAGCCCAACGCATACCCGATTTTGCCCGGCAGCTGAGAAAACCATTTTGCAATGCTATTTACTGTGCTTCCAATCTTATCTGGAACGCTTTGTGCAGTAGCAACAAAAGACTTCCAACTCTGATCTGCTGTTGAGGTTACTGAATCCCATACGTTCTTTAATTTTCCCGGGATAGATTGGAAAAATTCCACGATAGAATCCCAGTTGTCATGGATTTTAATTGCTGCTGTGGCTAACGCTGCTACTACTCCTGCAACACCGGCTGCTACTAACGCCGGGGCGCCTAAAACAATTGCTCCAATACCGGCAACAGCAACGCCAAAAATCATAAGGGATTCATTTAACCAGTCAAAACCATTCTTCCACATATTGAAGAAGTTTGTCACTGATAAAGTCGTACCACCAATAACGCTGCCAATTCCGGCAATTGTTGTAGCCATGCCACCAAGGACCGTAAGTTTACCAAAGAAACCTGTAACTGTTCCAATTAATTCAGCAACTCCAGTCAATCCGGCTTTTAATGTAATAAACGAGTTGCCTAAGGCTGCTATGCCCGTAATTGTGGAAACTACAAGCTTCATTCCTGTCAATGCAATTCCTACAATTCCTAATGCGTATCCAATCTTTTCTGCAGTTTCCGGCTTAATTGATTTCAAAGCTTTAGCAATTCCATTCAACGCATTCGGGACCACCGCATTGATGAAATCCGCGCCGATAGAAAGCAGATCTCCGAAGAACTTAATCAGCCCAGTACCGACACTCTCAGCAAACGGCTCCAGCGCCTGCCAGAAATTCCGAAGTGCATCATTGATTGCCGGGAAGTCAATCTTCATAAGGAACGCATTGATGCTATCCACAAGCATCGGCAATCCAGTGCCTAATGTCCACTTTCCTAACGGAACAAGGAATTCAGAATAGAAGTCCTTCAACGCTGTCCATGTGAACATACTGAGCCGGGAAAGCCCCTCGTCCCATAATGCCTTAATGGACTTGCGTGCCGGTTCAGCCGCATCCCAGATCTTTTTGAATGCGTTCTGGATCTTATCCGCCATCTGCTGTGCAGAATTCTCCACGTTGGCAAATGCCGCATCCCATGCCTGCTGATACTCTTCGAATGCCTTATCAAAGGCTGCTGTTAAATCTGCACCTACTCCACCGCCAGCACCGGACCCACTTCCACTGCCAGAATCGGATTTTGTACTGATAACATTCAACTTATCAAATCCTTGAAGGTTGTCTGCCATCTTCTTCGTATTCTTTGCAGCATCACCAGTGCTGTCAGCTACTCCACCTGCCGCATCTTCCATATCGCCCCAATCAGCTGCCGCAGAACCAATGGATGTGCCAAACCCACTCATTTTAATTCCGAGAAGACTGCCAATCCATGAGAATAAGCGCTGTAATGCGATTGCCATTGCATTGAGGTACGGAAGAACCTTCGTCACGATGGGAAGGAACAAACTACCGATAGTGCGTGCCAGATTGCCGAAATTAGCCTCTAATAAACGGAGCTGGTTTGCTGGCTGATTGATAGTATCCGCGAGGTCTCCCCATGCGTACTTTGTGGACTGTAACAAGATGATGACACGCAGAAGGGCTTTCTCTTCCTGTCCTAATTTGCTGACTTTCGCATCAATTCCAAGTTCTGACAGTTTCTCCTGCAAGTTTACGTTACGAATGTTTACGCCGTATTTATCAAGTGTTCGGGACATACCGACCATACCGGATGCCATATCATTCCAAACGCTTTCGAAATCGAGATTCTTAACAGATGCCAGGTCCGCGCCAATCTCTGTCAATGCCTGTGACAATTTGAGCGATGTCTCCGATGCGACACCCATTGATGATGCCATCTGACCGAATGTAGCCTGATAGTTCATCAGTTTCTCTGGATCCAGGCCAAGGCTGACCTGCCCAGTCGCTTTAAGATTTCCGGAATCATCTGCTGTGAAGCCTGTCATCTTTCCTGTGACGCTTTGTGCCCGCTGTGAGAACGAATTTGCATACGCTTCGGCAGAATCATATCCTGCTTCTTTCCAACTGTTTACAGCGTTATCTGCTACCTGTGACCATGCTGCATCGAAATAGTTCAATGTCTCGATGTAATCCATCGCTTTCTCTGTGGATTTCCAAAGAGATTTCACCCCACGAATGAGCATGAAGCACCGGGCATAGAACATTCCGATTTGTGCTGCAAGTCCCTTCGTGCTTTTCATTGCCTTGCCCGCAGCCCCAGTGTACCGTGAGAGTCCTCCAGATATCGCGGATGTAGCACTTGAAACTTTAGAACCATTCGACGCCAATTGCGCCAGAGCTTGTGTCATGAGTATCGTGTTCTGACTGACCGCCGGTGCTCGTGACAACGTAGCCATCAGCTGATTTAATGCCACACCAAGATTCTGAATATTCGGAATTGCATTTCCAGCTGCTTTACCACCTAACTTTGTAATGGAAGATACCAGATTTGCAAGACCTGTAGTATCAAAGTTAAGCGTACCAATCCCGTTAAGGCCAGAAACAAAACGCAATATCTGTCTCTTAATCGGCTCTAAGTTTTTAACGGCCTGTGTCGCTTTTGCCCCGCCAAGACGTGAAATATTATTTACGAGATTAGCAAGACTGTCAAAATTAAAAGCGACACTACCTACCGTATTCATATCTGCGATAAACGCTTTCAGCAGAGTTGATATCTGCGGTAAATTTGTGAGCGCCTGTGTCGCATTCGCTCCGCCGAGTTTGGTGACAGAATTCACCATTTTTGTGAGATTGTCGGCATTGAAGGTCATCTGCCCAAGTCCAGTCATGCTTGTCGCAAATGATGTCATCGCTGTTGCCGTGCTCTCAAGCCCCTGCGCATTCACTGCGGCAAGTTTATCGAGACCCTTGGCAACACGGTTGAAATCTGCCGCCTTAGTCTTGGAACTAAAGTCCTGTATGGAATTTGCAAGCTGACTCAGCCCGTTTGCAAATCCGGATGCATTAAACCCAGATAAGCCCGTAACCGCTTTTTGAAGGTTCTCCATTTTTGCGATGAACTTGTCTAATTTCACATCAGCATTTTTCGTGCTGGCATCAATCTGGACTTTTAACTCATCAATCACGTCAGCCATGATATTCACCTACCTTTTCTGTAAATAAAAAAAGGCGGGTGACATGACTATCACTCGCCCTTCGTGGTTTTCGATTTAACTTTGTTTTCAAGCGCACCGGCGAATCCGATGAACTTCTGAAGTTCCCGTTCTTCTGCCGCCTTGCGTTCCGATTCTGTTTCTGGAAGGATTCTGATCGGCTTCTCTGGGTATTTGCCCTTCTGCGGGCGCTTAACAAACGGCATCATGTTACATACCGTCGCATCCATAGCTGCCGCCACAAGTTGTCCCATGTACCACATATCATCTAATTGTTCCTGCCTTCTCCGCGCATATGCCATAGCAAATGCTTTCAGTTTTCGCGGATTCAGATGCCAGAAAAGATCATACGGCACACCAACCATAAGAGCATACGGCAGGGTTTCTTCCTCAATTATTTTGCAGAGGTCGATTTCTCCCTGGTCTGCTTGGTCTTCTCGGATCCGGACTTGGCTGTCTCCTCCGGAGCTTCCTCCTCCATCGCTTTCGCCTGGTTCTCGATCATCTTGTCCAGCCCGCTCAGTTTGAAAAAACCGTCATCTTCCATGCACTCCTTGATGAAATTGAAGAATCCCGGGAATGTCGCCGTTTCATCTCCTGCATGCTCCTTGAAATACTGCTTAAGAAGCTTTCCTGCTTCTTTCTCGTTCATGACAGCGTTGTTTTCCAGCAAACCGGCATAGAACGCTGTAAGAACGGTGTTTGGCATCTCGGAATACATATCAGCAACGCCATCAATGAGCGCTGATGCTCTTTCGGCTTTTGTCTCGTCTGCTGCACCAGATACACCGGATCTACCGAGATAGGATCCAGACATCATCTTGAACATCTTGTTGATGCAGCCTTTATGACTGGCAGCTTCAAAGCTGAACTCCAGAACATACTCTTTATCGTCAATTTTTAAAGTCTTCATAGAAATTTACCTCCCTGTTCTTATTACTACTCTGCGTCTGTCGGTACGATAGCTTCAGCCCAACCGATTTCACCTGTCGGTGTTACGTTCGCATCTGCGTCCCAAATAGAATCTACATCTGCGGACGGGAAACCAAGTCTGGTCGGCTCACAAGTGAAAAAGAAACTCTTTGTCAGCTTCGGATGCCAGAACTCCATCCACATACGCTTGTTGGATGCCGCTGCCGTCTCTACATCATCGCAAAGTTTCTCCCACATATCGAGGAATACCTGTGACATACCAAATGTGATTGCCAGCGCACCACCCATATCTTTCAGGCCCTCGATGTAGGTCTTCCACTCTGTCGCATTTAAAGATGTGGAATCATATGTAGACGGCTCCGGGTTGGTATCCGGAATGGATTTCGGATTCGGAATATTGGTAAATGCGGTCGGCTTTGTACCGGCAGTCGCCTCGATTGCATACGCCACCTTGATGCCCGCGGTACTTAAATCAATAGCTTTTGCTGCCATAAATTTTGCCCTCCTTAAAAATAGGTAAAAAAATAGAACCATCTCCAAGATGGTCCCGTTGTCTTATAATGAATCGCCAGCGCCAAAAGTCCTTCTGAACCTTGCGAGCCAACGATACGCTTCTGTTGTGCTTGATCGGTCTATTTCTGTCGGTCCGTAGTTCGTTGTGAATCCCATCTGCCGCATTAGTTCTGCAACATGGAATATCAGCTGTTTTGCCGTGGTACTTGACTTAGAGTCATAGACTGTGATTTCAAATGAAGCCTTTATCGCGCATTGATCATTCTGAAGAGATGCGCTTGTGGTCGGTTCCCCAAGCGTTTTCACATACATATAAGGGAACGCCGGAGGCTTGTCATTCTTCGTGGTACCACTGCCCTTCAGATACTTCTGCAAAGTCTTGTCGCCCACCAGCTTAGAATAGACTCTGGATGAGATATCAATCATCAGCCAAACACCTCCTTCGCACATTCTTGAACCTTCTCACGGATAGCTATGGCTGCGTTATACATCGGCATTGTAGCCTTTATACCATGCGTATAGTGCCACTTTTCATCTTCGCCCCAGTAATACCATCCATCTTCAAATGCATGGATCTGTCCCGGGAAAGTTCCGACACCGTAGCCCATCTCACCGGCTTTTGGATTGGCATTGGAGTTGTAGTGAATACCTGCACCGAACTCAACCATGAGTAGAGTAGAAATGGTGCCATAGTCATTTGACTTTTTCTGTCCCGTTGCAATCAGCATCGCCTTGCATCCAGCATCTGCCGGTCCCATATCTATACGAACTGATATCGTTTTACCCAGCGGAGACTCCGCAATATGGCTCTCTGCGACTTCCAAACCAGATTCTGCAAGTTTCTCACAGAATAGCTCCGCTTTAAGGTGGAGATCTGTCTTGTAGCCCTTGAGCTGATCAATAATGTTTTGGATTCCCTTTGCTGACAGGTCTCCGCGGATTACTTTTTTAGCCATGACCGTTTACTCCTCTGCAAGATCGTATGTCTTTGCGAAGATATCTGGCTTACATGGGTAAAATTCACCAGCAACACCTTTGATGATATAGTCTCCGATACTCGCTACATGCTCGCCTTCTAAAGTCTTAATGATCAAGCCACCCTTTATAGCAAAATGATCTATACGAAAGGTCTCTCCAAAAGAAGTCATGTACTCATCTTTCTTCTCACCATTGGTAAGAAAGTCGAACATTTCTCGCTGATTTTCACCAGTCCACTGAATTGCATCAATTTCAACCGGCTTCTTTCTATATTTAGCCATCTGCATCCTCCGTTTTCTTCTTAATTGCAATCAATAGGGAATTAAGGCTCTTCGCCACCTTGACCACCTTGTAATCCGGATCATTGAAAAGATATCCCTCTTCGTCATACTGTGGTTCTTTGTCCACAAATAGCATTGAGAGTTCATCGATGGGCAAATTCATATCGCATGAACAAATGGTCTTGTCATACTCTACATTCACGCCAAATGGATCTGTAGACGCCTCAGAACGGGCTGGAGAAACATTCGCTTTGAACAACACCGGACTCTTATATCCGGCTATGTACTCACCTGTTAGAAGCGGATTCCCGGTCACTGGATCGAGAACAGGATTTCCATCAAGATCCGTTTCATAAACGGGAATATTGGCATCGTAGAGTTGATACCACAGCTTGACCTTATTGCGTTTCAACGCCCTCATCATCTTCTCCTTCTCGCAAAGAAAAAAGAGAGAACTAAATCTCTCTTACTCTACGACCATCCAGTCCTCAGCAAGCATATCTGCTTGGGACGCAAGCCAACCCATCTGTACGCCACTGGTTCCTACAAACGCAATAGCGTGGTTACCGATTGCTTCATGTTTACAGTTGACGATTTTTCCATCCGGCGTCTTATATGAAATTCCAGAAGCAAGTTGAATATACTGGTGCTTTCCGTTCCAACCCTTGCGGGCAACCTTATGTCCTTCCTTCATGTTCATGATTGCACTGCCGAAATCCATCGCGTCATCTATGCACGCAAAGACATAGTTCTCAATGCAGATCTGTTTACAGCCGGAATGAACAAGTTCATCATCATAGGTCTTGTCGATATATGCCATCTTCGCTTCGATGTTTGAATTAGAGATAACCTCTGTTTCTCCTGTCGGCATCTTTATGAAGAGTGTAACACAAACGGCTCTATCCTTCACTGACTTATAATACGCAAACAGCTCTTCTTTTCTTGTCATGATAACCTCCACTTTCCTCCCGTTTACGACGATCATGTGCTTGCCCACCACCATTTCATACACATACCCTGCATCCGACCGGGAGGTGTAGTCGGACACGCACCGTCTTTCTTATTCGTATGGATTTCCACACGTTATAATTCCTCGATTTCGAGGGGTTACATTACCTTTACCATCGGGACTACATCGAAAAAGATATCACCCTCTGAGTTGTAGGTCCGAGAGATGGAATTCTCGCTATGAGAACTCTCTCCATCAGCACCCTGCTTTGCCCAGTAATAAACAGCCGCTTCAAAGATCGTGTCCCGATACTTTTCCACGGCTTTCGTTTTTTCATCGTCCGAATAACCGAACGGATAACGCTTCGTACAAACCTTACGAATAGCGCGATTAACGAGGATGAGCAGAACCGGCTTGTCCGACTCTGTCACCTCATCACCGAGATATGCCATAACATCAGCTAAGATTTCCGATTCCACTCATTCTCACCTCACTCTACTCTGTTTTAGATTTAACTGTTGCGCTACCTGCCTTCACAGCTTTATAACTTGCATCGCACTCTACGATGGTGATTACCTGGCCCGATGTTGCTTCGATCTCATCTGTGCCGTTCCATGCCTGCCATGTCTGTACATTCTGGTTCAGCACAACGCCTGTCGCGTTGCTTCCAACTTTGTACTTATAGGAATTGCCACTATCCTTTGCCGGAGTTACTGTGACCTTTGTTTTTCCAACTGTTGTTGTACTCGCCACAGATGCCACTGTCAGCTTTCCAAGAGCCGGTTCGTCAGCAAGATCAGATGCAGAAATCTGATATACCTTACGAGCGAGATCACCGTTCTTCGGCATGTTTGTAGACAGTCCTGTAATCTTCGCAGCATACCACTCCGGTCCATGATCAAGACCAATCTGGCCAAAGATCTGTTTCTTAGTGCCCGCGCCAGTCTTAGCGAGTTCCTCGAGGAAGAAGTTTCCTTTGCCCGGTACCGGCTGCTCAACTGGAGCCATTACTAACGGATCAAAGACAGCGACCGTACCGGCCGGAAGATATTTAAGACTTCTAATGCCTACTGTTCCAAGTGGAGTGAGTACGGTATCGATAGCAATACCATTTACAACTCTGCCCGCATTGACGATAGTCAGACCGTTCGCCGCAGCGTCAGCATTCAGCTGCATTCTACTTGTAGCATCGAGTCCGAGAATAAGTCCATCAAGAGAACCGTTGCTGTCATCGATCAGCTTTAATGCCTCACAGAGAAGTAAAAAGCTAAGCGGCTTGCCATCAGCATCAATTGCGTTGGAAGTAATGGCATTCAAAAGTCCACGGGATCTGTTGGCTACGCTGTCACCTGTAGATTTCTGGTATACACCATTGATGAAGGTATACTCGATGTCCTGCGCGATTTTAGCCATCTTCGCGGCAATCTGGAAATCTTCCTCAGTCGGCGGGTTCGGCTGCTGTCCTGCAACATTGATTCCACCAAGTGTACCAATGTTGGACATCTTACCGTAAGAGATACCAACGGACTCCTGGAAAATTTGAGTGACGTTCGTTTTCTGCTCTCTTGTCACAATACTGGAATCCGGAGCTGTCAGGGACTTGCTCTCAGAGATATCCGGCTGAGACCCCTGTGCTGTTTCAAACTCCTGTCCGGTCACGAACTCTGTATGGTTCGTTGATTTCCGTCTTGCACCGATCATAGTGGAAAACGGAGTCTTTGTATTACCCTTGTTAAACAGCATCCCACTGTAATTCGGGGTATTTCCACTCATTGCATATGTATCTGCCATATTTTCTACCTATCCTTTCTATCTTTTTGCATTCATTTCGCTCTGCTGGCGAACTAAAGAAGCGTAGGCAACCATATCGCCACGCTCCTGAGCATCTGCGATCTGCTTGGAGAGGTCCACTTTTCCAGAACCATTGCCAGCCGGAGGATTTACCTGATACTCCTTCTCCCAAGCACTCTTGAGAGATGCTTCCCGCTTATCCGCAAAGATTTTTTCATTGCTGAGAACAGTTGCATTGTCTCCGTCGTACATGGCTGTTGCGGTCTCTGTTGCAAAATCCTTATCAAAGCCTCTTTCCATGTAGGCACCAGCCAGTTCGGAAATCTTAAGAGTCCTCTCAAGATCCTGGTTCTTTTTCACCATTGCATCCCACTGTTCTTTGCGCTCTGCTTCCGCTTTCTCAGACTCTGACATCTGTTCTCTCTGCTTACGCTTATTCTCGGCAATCTGAGCAGTATACTGGTCGATGAGAGTCTTGTTTTTCTGGATCTCTCTGTCGTGATCTGCCCTCGGCATATAAAGCTCATTGAACTTCGCCTGCGCCTCTTCATCTGTCATTCCTTCGCTGTAAGCACTTCCTAAAATAGCTTTCCAATCCACCATAAATAACCTCCTGCGTTTTTAAGGCTTCTCTGCCTGGTAAAGTTTGCGCTTTTATACTTCTTCTCCGAAGTTGTCTGCTGCGAAATTTGTATGGCGGCTTCTCTGCCGCATTATAAAAAGCGCCCATTTCTGAGCGCCTTAATTCATAGCCGTCCAGATAATGGACTGTTTTTGTTCTGATCCGAATTATCCTGCATGATTTTGCCAGCATCCGGTTCCGTACTGCCACCAGATGCTGTGTCAGTTCCTTTTGCATAGGACTTCTGAATTTCCTTAATCATTTCCATGGAATCCATTGCAAATTGTTGCGTATCGGTTGTAAAAGATGCGATCTCAGTTGCTCTGAGAGGATCTGCGCCATTCTTAAGCATTGTTGCCCATGCATTGACCTTGTCCGTCAGATTGTATGTCTTGTTGCGGGAGAATTTAATTCCCACATCAGATACTCTCAGGCTACCGATATCCGCATCATCTTTATTCTTATCATGACGAGCAATCGCAAGCATCATCTTAATTGCACGACGTTCCGACTGTTCAAATTCCTGCTCGCTTGTCTGCGCCCTTGAATCTGCTTCAGAGTACCCGTTTGACATACTTGTTGCTGTTCCCGTGGAGCCGCCCGTAGAAATACCAAACATCGGCACACCAGAGATTTCCTGCGTTTCTCCTTTTAAGTAGTCTACATAGGATTGAATCTCTGACTGATTTAACGTCTGCGTGAGATAAGTGATCTTCGCATCTCGTCCGTCTCCAGCACTCTTCGTTACAATCATGCCGTTTCCATCTACAATCTGCTTTTTCTGATCTTCATCCAGTTCACAGTTATGGAACCATAAGAGTGACTGGACAAACTGAGCAATATCATTCGCACGATCAGAGTTGACAGTGTTAAGTTCATCCAGAATTGGAATCACGGCCTCAAAGCATCCGAAACTATCACCAAGGATGTTTCTCTCGTTGGCATACTCAATGACCGGGATTTCTCCATATACCCACGGCTTGACAGTAAATCCCTCATTGCATGATGCACGCAGGCCTATAGGACGGGTAATTTCAAAATAGTTTTTCTTGCTCCATGCGCCAATTTTGTAGGTTCCGTTATCGGTGATTGCGAACGATACGCCAAGCATTGGCTCCCGGAACGCATCATTTTTGTACACGACAAAGGCGCACATCGGATTGAGCGTCGTGATTTTGAAAAGCGATAACTCATCTTCATTGTCGTTCGGCATAATCAAACGATATCCAAGCCCGCAGGTCTTAAAGCTGTCTGCCAGCAACACATCTTTTGAAGATTTGCTCTGCTCTCTCAGCATCTCGTTCAGCGCTGTGATTCGATAATCATCCTTGATTGACTCATCCTTTTTAAAGATTTTAGAAAGTATCCTTTCGAGCTTGCCTTTTAATGCCTGAATTTCTCCGGCTTGAACATAGGTAATCGGATTGCTGAATTCATATCCAACCTTGAAGTTCTTTATCCGGCGTGCAACGTTGATTGCTACCCTCTCGTTAATGTCCTCTCTGATTTTCTTCTCACGGTTAAGGATCGGCTGATCACCGGCAACATAGTCAAACAGGTAGATTTCTTCCATGACATTCCATTCATGTTGAGAGAAAGCCTTATTCAGCACTGGCAGAATGTTTTGAGGAGTTATCTCATCAACATCGGTAAACAACATTTTTCTACCTTTGGTCAGCATTCTCTCCATCACCGTCGCTTTCTACCTTCTCTGGCCAAAAAGTAAGACCGCTTGAAGACTTTCTGTCCTTCAGCGGCGTATGCTTTGTTTTCCATATGAAGTTCTTTTTCTCAGATTTATTTTGCTTTTCCATATTTCTCCATAGAAAAAGGCACTCAGAACAAATCTGAATGCCCACATAATATTGACTGATATCATTTTATCATTATACGTTGGTGAAATGCGTGACTTTAGGGAAGAAATAACAATTTGAGCACATGGGAAAACATTACTTCGGATTGTACATTGGCAAATGGCATATCTATCGGAACTTTTAAAGTATATAAAAATACTGCTCAAAAGCTCATTAAAATGAATGGATTTTTAACAATTACATCTGAACAGAAAGTAGCAAAAACTCTTTTAACTTTTCCATCGAATATAAAACTTATAGGATATCAATATGTTTTAGCTTATAATGCAAATACAGCAGACGGTTATGGTGTTTACGTAACCGATGCCAATATATTACAAAACGATACCAAAACTATTCCAGTTATGAAATATTTCGTAATCCCCAATGTGACAATGAGTTATGATTTATAACACAACATGGACGCAACTACTCTGACCGTTCGTTCTATTGCGGTTGTGTTTTCCAGATAAACATGTATTTTTCCATCAGCGTAATTGTTACAAATTGGCAGTGATTGCAACTTAGCTTTCAACCTTTGCCATTTGAATTTTGTACGTTGTACCATTATTTAGCATAAAATACAAATATCCATCCGATGCCAAATACAAAGCGCCGCCAATGATCCGATTCAGCTCAAATCCAATTCCAGTAACTTCGCCTCCAGTAGGATTATCGGCAATGATCTTAAACGGCACTGTGTTAAAACTGGCTCCGCCATCGGTCGATGGCTTGCAGGTACTTGCAATTTTTGCCCCAATAGTCCACTTATTACTCAAATTGTTAATGTATAGCTTAAAATATGGGAATTTTCGGTTAGAAAC
>OGGQ01003527.1_pt1 | contig 14503 bp, 13 predicted proteins | sample 1571191 | NCBI WGS metagenome assembly OGGQ01 (sample SAMEA2582061, study PRJEB24529) | metagenome | biome: Human gut stool | place: China | collected 2011
ACCATACCCTGCCCTCTCATACGCTGCTTTATCGGCAGCGTGTGAACAGTAACAAGCCTTACCGCAGCTCACAGCGGCCGTAAGACTTTCTTAAATAAATAGATATGAAAATGTTTATGCAATTCATAAAGACTTCATGGATCATACAAACTTTTGACACAATTTTTGGCTATACTATGGGTGTACAACAAAGACGTACATAATATGGAGTCCCAAGTAAGCGCGCAAATTTGGCGGCTCCGCCAAACAACTATCATACTTTACATAGATACCTTCCTTACAACAGAAAAAGTCTCTCCGTCCGGAGAGACTTTTTCTGTTGCGGATTTTATTTATTTCAGGCATTCACAGCGCAGACTCTTTCAGGGCTTCTTTTATGCATGAAAGAGCGGTTTCCACGCTGCCCACACGATATCCGCTAACTGCGTATACCGTGTTCGGGCCGGCCTGGGCATAGAGCATCGGCAGCCTGCCGGGTTCCATATAGAGACTGCGGCACACCGGTTCGGCGTACTTTGAAAAATCGCAGAGGTAAAGCCCGCTCTTTGGAATCATTTCCAGCACCCGGCAGACGGACGGGTTATCTGCCGCGCCGGGGCTGCCAATCAGCAGGCGGATGCAGATGTCCGAACGGTTGATGCGCCCGGCACATGCGGCCAGCTCGTTTAATACATGTTCTGTGGGCTCTTTGCCTTCCTCCAGCCAGATCCACAGCGCTTCTGACAAACCGGGCAGGGCGGCGGACGCCGCAGGCTCTCTTAGCGCTGCCAGAGGGACGGGAGGCAGCGGAAGGCTCGTAAGCAGGTCTTTCAGATCCGCATGGGGCCAGTGGAGCTTAACCGTACCGTTCTCTCCGTCTGCGAGAAGGATTTCCTGTCTGGCGGCGCGGATGCTGCCGTTAGGCAGCCGGTTGGCGGTGATGAGGCAGTAACGTCCCGGCATCAGAGGAAGGGAAAGTCTGTCATGTTCCCACTGACTGCCGGACAGATTGAGAGGGATGTATTCTCCGCTCTCCAAGCGGGACAGCGACCAGTTGGACGGGCTGACCCATTCGGTGCCGCTGACATTATGCAGTGTGAGACATGACGTTTTTTTGCTGTCTTTCATCCTGTGGAAACTTCCGCCTTCATAATACTCAGGCTGCAGATCCGTTTCCGCCAGCCTTGCAGGTATGCCAAATGTCCTGCAGGCCGCGACAAAGAGGATTCTGCGGGACAGATCATTTCCCTGACCGGTACGCAGACAGGCCGCCGGCAGCGTGATCAGATTCTGATAGCCGGATCCGGCCGGATCCGCAATCCGGCTGCAAATATCGTTCCATAAAAGCTCCGGAGTGAAACGTTGCGCGGGAATGTTTATGCGCCCGCGGTCTCCGTCATTATAAAAATCCTCGATCTTTCTGCGGTAAGCGGTGAGCGTTTCCGTGTGCACGCGGGGATTTACCAGATATCCGGCGTTTATCTGCCGGGAATACTCCGTTTCTTTGTCCTTTAGCTCCTCAAAATGAGCGTTTAATATCTTAGCTTTTACATCCCGGTAATCCTTGGAGGACAGACAAAAAAGCATATTTTCCTTGAGTTCCTGCTCTTTTTGTACGCCCGCCGGCAGAAGGAATGCCATAAGCTCCTCCAGATTTCCGTAAGCCTCCTTAAGGATCGCGGTGATACTGTCTTTGTGTATGCAGAAAGATGCGATGCGATCTATCCGGGCATCCTGCCGGTATCGGGCCATTTTATCCTGCCAGTGCTTCTGTTCTGCGGCATATTTAACTTCCCAGCCCGGCTGCCCGCTCCCGGATTCAGAATCAGGCGGGGTTGAGATTCCCAAAGGAGCAGCGCATTCAAATTCCTCCCAGCGCCCGATGGGGGCATCCTGATCCAGTCGCAGTGTAAGCTCTGTGGATTGTGAGAGATTCAAGTCTGCCCAGGCGCATCTTCCGTCTAAAACCGCATGGACATGGATGTTTCCCCTGCCCAGCTTCATTCGCGCAATCCCGTTTTCATCTGCTGCCGCAGATGCGGCCGTATAAAATGCGGACTCATTCAGAATCTGAAACAGCACTTTTGCTCCGGCCGCAGGGCGGTCCCCATCCATAACCTGCACCACTGCCTCCACGGCGGATGCATAATGGGGCAGCCGGTTAATCAGGCGGACGCTGCCCTCTGTTTTGCACACCTCTCCGTCCGGAGGATCGGGGGAAAACCATCTGTAATGCACCATCATCGCCCTGGATGCCGCACTGGAAAACCACCCTCTGTCCAAAACGGGCTCCGGTTCACACGCGCCCAGGTAATGCCATTTTCCGCCGCACCAGGCTTCCACCCAGGCATGGTTATCATCACAGTGGGACCAGCGCGGCACATAGACCTGTCTGGCAGGTATGCCCACGCTTCTAAGGACGGAGGCCAGAAATACGGACTCCTCCCCGCACCGGCCCAAACCGCTTCGGTACACCGCAAGCGGCGACGCGGTCCGCGTATCCGATGCCCGGTAGGAAGCCTGTCCGGAACACCAGAGGTTGATTTCCAATATGGCCTGCTCCATGTCAAGCCCGCGGATGCGTTCTATCACCTGCTCATAGAAAAAGCGGCGGCAGTCCTCGATCTCCTCTTCATTGATCCTGTAATATGCCACATAGGGCAGGAAAAGCTCCGCCGGAACCTCTTTGCGAAAGGGGCCCTGCTCCATCAGAAAAACTGCGTGCCGCGCATAAGCTTCCCAGACAGTCTCCGGATAATTGGCCCGGTCTTCGGCCGGCATGGCCCGGTAATAGTACCGCATCACGGCGGATACAGAAAAATCTTCCGCCCGCATGAGCGCTTGCTTCGCGGCCCGTACCTTCCTAGCATCCGTCAAAAGCACCTCATACTCGGATAACCCGGGCAGCCCCATATGCACCCCATCCGTTCGGTAAAGCATACCGCTGTTTCGGATCACTTTTCCTGACATGTGAAACCGGGTGATCCCGGCCTTAGCCGAAAGTTCCGCTACAGCCGCCTCATCCACGCCGCCTGCTGCCAGAATACAGATTCTGTCCCTGCTTTTTTTAACCAGCTCGGCAAGCAGCTCTTCACCTTCCATACAGGAATTCTTCTGCCCGGATGTCAGCACGGTATCTATTCCCAGCTCCACTGCCGTTTCCAGCGCGGCAAAGGGGTCCCGGCACATATCAAAGGCGCGGTGCAGCGTCACCTTCATGCCTGCAGCCGCTTCCATCAGCAGCCGCATTCGTTCCTGGTCGAGGCTGCCGTCCGGGCGCAGGATCCCGATCACTGCGCCGTCGGCTCCCAGACCGCGGAACAGCTCCACATCCCGCAGGATCTGATCAAATTCACGGTCTGTATAGCAGAAATCTCCGAACCGCGGGCGGAGCAGCACATGTACCGGCAGCCCACACGCTTCTCTCACCTGCCGGTAGAGGCTCACCCCCGGCGTCAGGCCTCCTACGGCCAGTCCGGAGCACAGTTCCAGCCGGTCGGCGCCGCCGGCCGCCGCATTTATGGCAGATTCCACACTGTCCACACACACTTCCAGCAGATACTTCATCCCATTACCTCTTTACAGCTTCCAGGCCGGGGTGATCTCTGCAGTCCGGCCGGAAGGAATTTCGTAAACTTCATCCACCACCCTGATCCATATATCCAGTGCTGTGGGATTATAGATCAGGCTGCCATCCGATGAATAGCGCAGCTGCCGCCACGCGCTCACGTATTCCTCAATCTGTCCGTTCGTCGCATACCAGATATCCTCCCGCCCGGATATCAGCTGAAACAGCTCTTCTATGAGATTCCAGCAGTCGTCATTATCAAATTCATAGGCATGTCCCCATACATAGAATACCGGCAGCGGCCTGCGCTTATCCGATCCCAGCCCGATAAACTGTTCAGCCAGCTTTAAAAGTCCCGGATTGGAATGGTGGCAGGTGGGGTTCCACACAAGGAAGTCCTCCGGCAGCTCAAAGCTCTCAGTGCTCCTGATGGTGCGGGCATAGCGGATGCCGCAGCGGCGGGCCGTTTCCAGCGTTATTTTGCTGTATGTACCGTACGGATACGCCAGACCGGTCACAATCCTGCCGGTGATATTTTCCAGGTTTCTCTTGTCGCAGGCAATCTCATAGCTGATCATTTCTTCCGGGACAGAAGCCAGATCCGGATGTGTCACCGTGTGACAGGCCACCTCAAAATTCTGATAAAGTTCTCTGACCTGCTCCTTATTTACTTTTTCATGCTTTACCTTCAGATGGGAATACTGATCCACCTGCCCAAAGGTGCCCGAGTTCAGATTAAACGTAGCCTGCAGCCCGTATCTGCGCAGCAGACCTGCCAGGCGGATGTCCTGAACCACACCGTCATCGTAGCTCAATGTAAAAGCCTTCGTTTTTCCGCCCGGATACAGCGGAATATCCGTTCTAAGTACCATATCGTTCTCCCTTTCCGCACGGTTTCATCCGCGCTGCCCTCCTGTTGCAGCCGATGCCGGAACTTTCGTAAAACTGCCGGCTCTCCGGATACAGGAGTATTTTTCCATATCATTATAAAACCATGGGCTGGGAATTGCAACACAAGGGGGGGGGGGCTGATATAATAAAGAAAAATGACTGCAATTTGATTATATTATTTCAAATCCTCCGTATAAGTAATCGGCACACTTCCATGATATAAAAATTAGTGAATAATAGGGTAGAATTTGTCAATAAAAATCCAAGAAACAAGAACGGTAATATATAGCGGCCAGGAAATACCTGTGAAAAAGCGTCTCTAAAAGCCATCTACAAATTTCGTTGGAAATCTGTTTTATGTAATACAAATGCCTGCATTGTTGTTATCATAAAGCGCAAAAATCACCGAATAAAGCAGGATTTTGGCGCACAAGTATGCTCTTTATTAGCATTTCGCCGCACGTGCCCTGTCAAGGCCCGCCAGTCCGCAGACTGGCGGTGAAGTTTAGCCTTGACGGGGTGTGGGCGGTGAAATACCATTGACGGATTTCAAACCGAATTTCACTGACTTTCCATCCCGAAGTCAGTATGAAAACACCAAATGGATGTCTCTGCTATGCAGCAATCAATTTTTGCGTTAGATTAAGGTAACGTAATAGCTGTAAACGAAACGAGTTAGAACCCATTAAAACCCCTGTGATTTGAAAAGCGCCGCAATCTCTTCTGCGGATTCCTGCATCCCCCGCTGGAACCAAACCTCAATCCAGCCATAGAGGACGTAGGCAGCGTAAGCCCTGGAATACGCCTCTACTTGGGAATGTTCCGGCTTCGGGCCGAAAATCCAAACGACCACATCCTTCAACAGCCAAAGCAGTCCCCGGTCATTCAGCAGAGTGTAGAAATCCCGGTATTTTTCAAAATGGGCAAACAGAGTCCGAAGCTGCTCGCTCAATGGCCGCTCCGGGCTTTTCTCATATTCGTCCACCCACTCATGGAAAATTTTGTTTAGATACGCTTTCAAAATATCTGCCTTGTCCTCAAAATTGCGGTAAAAGGACGCCCGGCCCACCTCTGCTTCTTCTATTAATTCGCTGATGGAAATCTCTCCCAACGGCTTATCCCGCAACAGTTTCAGCATAGCGTTGGTAAGGTGTTCAATCACATAGGCATTGCGGCCCTCGTTGCTCATCGGTGATACATTTTGCGGATTTTGTCTCATTTTTATTGCTCCTCTTGACAGCGGTTCACCTGTTGATATAATTGTATTGCCAAAACAAATATATCATCAAGTGACAGTATAGCGGCTCTCGCCGTATATGTCAAGGAGGAGACTATGAAAAAGGTCATGACAACATTGTTGAAAGTGATTCTGATCGTCCTTGCCCTGGTAGTGCTTGCCATCATTGCATTTGTCATGCTTGCGGGCAAGAGGGAGGCCGAGTATTACAAGTACACGGAGACCGGCGGGGAGATTGAGAAAAGGTATGCGGCGTTCGGGGACAAAGAGGTATCTTACAAAGAGTTTGACGCCGGGGACGAAGTCATCGGAAAGTATGCGGTGTGGTATCCCGGCGAGTTGGAAAGCGGAAACGGTACTTATCCGGTGGTGATTTTCGCCAACGGGACGGGGAGTACCTCCGCCACCTATAAGCCCTTCATGGAGCATCTGTCCTCCTGGGGATTTATTGCGGTGGGGAATGATGACCAGAACACCCGTACCGGGGCATCGCTGGAGGCAACGATCCAATTTCTGATGCGAGAAAATGAAAACAGCGGCAGCGTTTTTTACCATAGGATCGACTTGGACAACATCGGGATCGGCGGTCATTCCCAGGGCGGACCGGCCGTGTTTAACATGGTTGGAACACAGGAGCATGGCTATATGGTGAGAGCTGTGTATGCGGCCAGCGCCACATCCTCTTATCATACGAAAGTCTTGGGGACAGATTGGGAATACGATGTCTCCACAATATCTGTCCCGGTCTTTATGACGGCGGGCAGCGGCTTTTGGGACGCTGGAAATACCACCAGTAAAGACCAGGTTCCTGATGATACGAACGGACTTGCACAGGGGATTTGTCCGTTATGGAGCCTTGAGGAAAACTACGTTACACTGTCCAACGGTATTCAAAAGGTGTACGCCATCAAAACCGGTGTTGACCATGGGGATTCCTATAAGCAATTTGACGGCTATATGACCGCCTGGTTTATGTACCAGCTAAAGGGTGACACGGAAACCGGAAAAGCCTTTGCCACTGGGGGGGAGCTGGAAAACAACAGTCTGTATCAGGACGTGAAAACAAATATCACAAAATAGGAGGGCAACCATATGACACTCACACAAAAACGATTTATCATTCTGCTTATCGTTGTCGTTGCCGGGGCCGTTCTGGGCCGTCTGGCAGTGCGGGCCGTGATGAACCTGCTGCTGGGCGGGACACTGTTTGGAGGTAATTTCCTGTGAAAAAAGAAAAGCAAAAGGGGACGCATAAAGTGCTTTGGGGATTCATCTATGTGGGGGCCTTTCTCGCTACGTTTGCCGTTTCAGCGGTGGTTAAGCTGACCGCCGATCCAACAGGTGGAAAGTTCAAGGCTGAGTGGAACGATTCGGTGGGAACCGTCTATACCGACCTTACCTACGGCGAGAAACCCGCCAATAAGTTCGACCTGTATGTCCCCGCCGACAGTTCCAAGGACAGCTACGGTCTGGTGGTCTATCTTCACCCTGGCGGGTTCACTACGGGCGACAAGTCCGGCGATGCGGAGATGCTCCAATGGCTTTGCTCCAAGGGTTATGTGGCGGCGGGCATCAATTACACCTTGTTCACTGAGGAAAACCCGGATGCCAACGTTTACACCCAATCTATGGAAATCAAAGAGAGTATGCCCTATGTGGTTGCTGAAGCGGAAAAGCTGGGCTATCACATCGGTGAAATGGCGGTGGGCGGCGGTTCGGCGGGCCACTGTCTGGCCATGCTGTATGCCTACCGGGATGCGGACACATCCCCTGTGCCGGTTCGGATGGTGTTCGGAGCGGTGGGGCCGTCCAGCTTCTATCCGGAGGACTGGACGAATTACGGGTTTGACAAAGATACCGCGGAAGCGAGAGAAGGGGCCGCTGGGCTGTTCAGCGTCATGTGCGGCGCGGCACTCACCCCGGATATGTTTGGGACTCCGGAGTATGACGAGGCGGTGAAGCCCGTCTCTGCCCTGCTGTGGGTAGATGAAAATACGGTGCCCTCTCTTATGGCCTACGGAGCTTACGACACCATGCAGCCCTACTTGGCCTCGGTGCGGTTGGACAAGGCCCTGACGGAGTATGGTGTGCCGCATGATTATATAGTGTGCGAACATTCTGGTCATGGTCTGCAAAACGATAATGAGCAGTATATTGAGTACATGAGGAAACTTGTTGAATATCTGGACACTTATTTGCCGGTATAATGTCAAAATCCGTCTCAATTTGAGACGCATTAGCGAATATGGCTGAACCCTGTTGTCTGTCTGAAACAAGCGGGCAACAGGGTAATTTTTTGCCTTTTTCGTTGAAATATGAGATAATAATGGTGTAGATGGCACCTTGAAAAAACCATAGAGAACTGGCCGCCATATATGCACCGCACGTTCAGAAAGTGAGGTCTATATGGCGGAGCAAATCATCCAAATTCCCGAAAACATTTCCAGGCGCGTGGTCTGCCTGTACCGCGTTTCCACCGTGGGACAGGTAGAAAAGGACGACATCCCAATGCAAAAGCAGTATTGCCGGGAGTTCGCCCAACGTCAGCCCGGATGGGAGATCATCAAGGAGTTTTCCGAGAAAGGCGTTAATTAGTCATTTAAAAGAAAATGGGCGCGCAGTTGTCCTCTTACCAAATGGCTCTTTAACAACTCAGAATTCCGCGGAACTCGATATAAGGAAAAAAATTCTTTATGAAGGGTTGGTAGAAGTCGTTATTACGCTTCCAGCAGGACTTTTTTACAACACTAAAATTCCGTGTTGTATATGGGTTATAAATAAATCTTTTCTTCACAATCCATTTCTGCCGGATTCATTCTCCGCATTTGTTGATGTGTCAAAGGATGAGATTCAAAAATACGATATAAAATGTGGTGATATTCTTTTAAATAGGACTAGCGAAACAATTAAGCAACTAGCATGCTGCAGCGTCGCATCTACAGATTGCTGTGCAGTTTACGGCAACTATGTAAAAAGACTACGCCCCAAAAAAGAAGGTGTAGTGAATCCTCTTTATATGGCAGGCTATTTTAGCAGTGCGATATACCGTCGAGAAGTTGAAAGAGTTTCACCAGTTTATACAACACGTGCAAATATGAATGTTGAAAGACTTTCAGTAATATCTATTTATTATCCTAATCTTGAAATGCAAAACAAAATCGGAAGTACTCTATTTTACGTGTATCAATTTCAGAAAAGGAGTCAGGATAAAGAACTGAATGAATTATTGGACGAATTTATAAAGATGCTTATAGTTTTATAATATGCCTATCCTCAGGACTTTTTTGTTATAGGCATGGAATGTAAATTGCAAAAAAATACAGCCTGAGTCCACCGTGATTTAGTGAAGATGTATTTTATCCAACAAAAATCATATAGCCGCTGGAAAAGCGTTCTTCCATGTAGTAAAATAGGTTATGCGCCGGCATGTCTGCCGCCGCATTCGAATAAATAGCAGCACTCGGAAGTGTGCTCAGGTCATCAACCTTCGGCTGGTGACATAAAATCTCCAGGAGGAACAGCTATGAAACTAATGTTTGCATCCGATATACACGGCTCCGCCTTCAGCTGCCGCAAGATGAAGGAAATCTATGTCCGTGAGAAGGCAGAGCGCCTCATACTTTTAGGTGACCTGCTCTATCATGGTCCGCGCAACGATCTTCCCCGGGAATATAATCCCAAAGAAGTGATGTCATTACTCAACGGGATGAAGGAAGAGCTGCTCTGCGTGCGGGGCAACTGTGACGCCGAGGTGGATCAGATGGTACTGGATTTTCCGATCATGGCGGACTATATGACCATGTTTGTGGACGGTCATATGTTTTTCATCACCCACGGTCACATACACAACACGGAAAATATGCCCCCGCTAAAAGCCGGTGACCTGTTGATTCACGGTCATACCCATGTCCTGAAAGCAGAGGCCGTGGGACCTTTCACTTATCTTAATCCCGGTTCGGTATCCATCCCCAAGGAGGGGAATCCGCCCAGCTATATGGTTTATGAAAAGAAGGACGGATGCGCCGGAGAGTTTCTGATTAAAAGCATGGACGGGGAGATCCTTCAGAAACATATCGTAGAAAATTAATATTTGTGTAAGGATTTTTTTCATCTGCGGTGCTAGAATATAATCAGAAATATACAAAAAGTGCCATCAGGCAGTTACCGGCAAAGGAATGAGGCAGATGAAAAGAGAGTATATCAATGATTTTATAGAACTGGCCCGGGATACCATCCAGGGCGGGCAGGTTAAAGAAATGGACCGCTATATACAGCACAGTTCCATTACCTGCCTGCAGCACTGTGTCATCGTTGCATATTACAGTTTTTACTGGAACAGGAAATATCATTTAGGCTGTGACGAAGCATCGCTGGTGAGAGGCGCTCTGCTCCACGATTATTTTTTGTATGACTGGCATGACGGCGATAAATCCCACAGGCTCCACGGTTTCTATCATCCCGGCCGGGCTCTCGCCAACGCGCAGCGTGACTTTCACTTAAATGATATTGAACGCGATATCATAAAGAAGCACATGTGGCCTCTCACGCCGGCACTTCCGCGATTCCGGGAGGCGTGGCTCGTATGCGCGGTGGATACGGTTTCCTGCGTGATTGAAGTGGTGACCGTGATCCGGTTTCTGCGCGCTTTGCGTAAAAAATGGCTTTTTGGCCTGATGCGTGTGCCTAAAGGCTGCTAAAACTCCATGTAACCGGTGCCCCGATGCTTAAAGTGTTCGACAGAACTTTATGCGCCGGGGCGTTCTCTATTAAAAAAAGAAACCCGCCTGCACCGAGTGCGGCCGCACAGCATATTATATCTTCGCACGAGTGCGATCCTTACGGAGCTGATTTACCGCTGTTCTGATTATCATCGGGGGCATACGCCAGTACCGCGATGCTTCCCTCTTCATATATCACACACCGATATCCCTTCTGTTCATACACCTCCACCGCCTTTGCATCCGTACCTCGCAGATCCAGCGCCACATAATCCGTTTTGATACCGGCTGTTTCCTCATAAAGCTCCTCATGCATGTACAGATGGGGCGTAAGGAAACCGGACGCGGCTACCGAAGCCTCCTTCGGTATGCGCTCAAGCGCTTCTTCCATGACCCTATACTGCTGCCTGTGGTCCATCCAGCGCCCCACATAGGAGAGACGGTCCGCATGGGCGAAGAGAAACATGAGGCAGGAAACCGTCAGACTGATTTTCAGCAGTTTTCCCCGCACATCCTCTTTGCACTGTGAGAGCCTGCGTATGAACAGATAAAAAAGCAGCGCCAGCACTCCAAAATTATACTGAAAATCGATGCTATGCTGATATTCGTAATCCGGCATCAGATTCATCAGGACAAACGGCCCCAGCAGCAGATACTCCGAAGGTTTTCTTCCCATAAATGGCAGGCAGGCAAGCGGAAGCGCCATTATGAGAAGATACCCGATCCTGTCCGCCTGCAGGCATTGTGCCAGCGTATAGCCGGGATTCATAAATACAGTTTTCAGTATGGATCCAAAATTCTGCCCTCCGGCCAGGAAATTCTGATAACGGCCGATCATCACGCCTTCCCCGAAGCGGTCAAGCAGTGTGACCGCCAGCAGAAAATAGATCACCGAAGCCGCGGCCATCAGTGCTCCCGGCTTTTTTTCCCTGCCCGAAGCCAGCAGATAGAGACCCGTAAATGCAGTATAGACCGCCGCATCCTCCTTAACAAGCAGCACCAGAACTGTAAAAAGCGCCATTTTGGCATACTGCTTCTTCTCCGCGGATAAGAGCAGGCAGAGCAGAAACGGCGTCAGGAAAAAATTCTCATGCATATCATAAAAGCATCCTCCCGCCAGCGCCGGATGGAGCACATAACAAAAACAGACTGCTGTACAGGCCTTCTTAGACAGCTGATTGTACCTGCATAGGCCATACAGCGGCAGTATTCCCAATGCCAGCGCTGCAGCCTGCATCAGCTGGAGCGCAATCGGATGCGGAAACAGCAGATAAAACGGAAGCATCAGATAAAATACCGGTGAAATATGGACAGCAAAATGGGACAGCTGCCTGTTTCTTTCACAGGTCGTTATGGGGAGGCCTGTCGTTTTCATGCGCTCAAACATCTGCGAAAAGATCCCAAAGTCAAAGTTGGGGGAAGCGAAGGTCATATAGCGAAGAGCCGTAACACCTCCCACAAAGATAAAAAACAGCAGGCCCGCCGCATAGACCAGCCGTTTGTCGCCATAAAAATCCCCTGTCTTTGCAAGGTTTTGTTTTTCAGACTTATTTGAAAGATACTGCGCGGTCCAGAACAGCACAGCCGCCAGCCCGGCTATAAACCAAATATTGCCGCCAGCGGCCGCACAGGCTGACGAATACAGGCATACGGATGCCATCAGCACTTTTCCGGACGATGCAGGGCGGATCCTCCCAATCAGCGCGAACATAAGCCACAGCAGCACAAACAGACAAATGCTGGGCATCAGCCCGCTGTTTGTGCTGAAAGCAAGGCCGTTTTCCCCTGTATATATCCAGGAAAGGTTCAGCAGCGCCGTGCACAGCCATGCACAAAAGCCCGCCTCAACCCATTCCCGGATTTCCGGCTTTCGATAAGGTTTCATTTCACCCTCCTTTTTTCTACATTTGTCGTTTATATGCCTTACATTCACATAGATCACATATTCAGTATTCCCCTCTGCGGCAGACCGCTGTTGCCACAACTTCCGCCGCAGAGCGCTCCCTGGTACCGTCATGCGTCATAGGACACAGGCTGATTACCGCAGCCGGAAAGCGCCTTCCTTAAGCCGCCGCTGTTCCTTTTTCAGCGATATTGATCCAGGGTCCAAGATACCACGGACCGATCACTCCGTCCACATAGACCTCATATCCGCCCTCGGAAAAACGCTGTGCGCAGGCCGCAGCGGATTCAATCATGGTTTCATTCTGCTCTCCGGATCCGTCCAGCCAGGGAGCTATATATCCTTTTCGTATATACTGATAGAAGTCATCCATATGGATATGAACCGCGTGCTCATATGCCGAGGTTTCCGCCAGCAGCCGTGAGACCGAGCTCTTGCCTGTCCCGCACGCACCTGAAATGATAACAATTCGCGCTGTCAATTATTCTTCGTCCTCCTGTCATTCCACCGTAAACGCTGTAACACGGTACGGATTTACTGCCGCCGTCTCTGCCGGATCTTCCGCTCCCGCAACCGTCCCGGCGACAGCGGTTGTCGCCTGCCACATGCCGTCCCCATAGTTTCTCTCTCCGATATCCAGCTGAAACCGCAGGCTGACAGAGCCAAACATCACCGCACAAAGCACAGCGGCGGCAAGGAAACCATATGGGCTCTGCCGTTTCTGACTAAGTATCTCTTCCATCCGCTTTTTCATCCAATGGCTGCCGCTTCGAAAGCCGGTGGAAAAGGCAGTCGCAGAGGACGCCTGTCTGCGCACCACACGTATAATAGCGGTGCAGTATAGTTTGCGTTCCTCCCAGCAAAGATCTTTTACCGCCTCTTCATCACAGGAAATCTCCATATCCCGCTCAAATGCTCTCTTAATCAGATAGACCGCCGGATTAAACCAGTGGAGAACAGCGGCCGCCTCCGCCAGTGTCTTCAGCCACAGATCTTTTCTTTTATAATGGACCAGCTCATGCTTGAGAATCAGTTCTAGCTCCATATTAGGAAATTCCTCACACGGTATCAAAACGAGCGGCCGTAAAAAGCCCACCAGCATGGGCGAACTGATCCCATCGACTGTGCGCACCTCGACCGGCCTGCGGATGCCAAACCTGTGCCGGTATTTTTCCGTAATCGCCAGGACCTGCTCTGAGTCCGACTTTATGCTAAGCCTGCGAATCCTCTCCATAAAACCGCAGTGTCTGATAAGAAGCCCGACTCCCAGCCCAAATGCCGTCAAAAACCATATGATCGCCAGAACCTGTGCCAAAGAAGGCAGATTAAAATAGCTGCCAGCCAGCAGAATCTGCCCGGCTTCCACGGTTTCTTTGGGCATGGAGCCGGCCGGCATGTAGATCTGCCGTGAAACAAAGAGCCCAAAATCCGGTTTCCACGGAAACAGATAGCCCGCTATGATTACCATCCAGGTGTAATATCTCCATTTTGCCTGATACCGTTCTCCCAGTATCAGCACCGCAGAATAATAGATCAGGCCGATCACCGTCATTGTTACGGAACAAACGCATAAATCCAGCAATAATTGTCTCATATCCGCTCCTATCCGCGCGTTATCAGCGCTTCTTCTGTGCCTCCAGCCATTGCTCCAGGTCCAAAATCTCCTCTTCCTTCAGCCGGTCCGCCCCGTACAAAGATCCCACAAAGGAAGCCAGCGAATGGTTACGGTATCTTTTCCTTAACAGAGATGCCTCAAAGGACATGTACTCATCCTCACCCACGACCGGATAATACAGGCGCTCCTTTCCTTCTTTTCTGGAGCGCAGAAATCCTCTTTTTTCCATACGCCCTAAAAGAGTCAGTATTGTCTGCGGCTTCCACTGCAGATCATCGGGCAGCCTGGCGGCCAATTCCATCGATGTTACCGGCGGCGGCATCTCCCAGATCAGTTTCATCAGCTCAAATTCCGCGTCCGGCAGTTTCATCAGTTCTGCCAACACAATCCCCTCCCATTATTATACCGGATCTTCCATTCCTATCCGGCCTGCTGCTTATATTCTACAATTGTCGTTAATTGATGTCAATACCCAATTCTCCATGCTTTTAAAAATGATGTTACTATTCACGGTTGTCGTAAACCTACCGCGAATGGCAGGGCAGAGTATGGTCCTCATTGGGACACGCTCTCGCTCCGTGAAGCGCGCAGC
>OGGQ01003534.1_pt1 | contig 14491 bp, 10 predicted proteins | sample 1571191 | NCBI WGS metagenome assembly OGGQ01 (sample SAMEA2582061, study PRJEB24529) | metagenome | biome: Human gut stool | place: China | collected 2011
TTGTCTCTTTTATAACTCTTTTTTCGTACTTTAACTTATTTTAAGTTATAATGCAATATTAAAGTTAAGATCTCATTTCCTACAGCAGATTTCCATATCTTCCCAGGAAACTTCTGGTTCTTTCATTGTCAGAAGCAAATACCTTTTCCGGTGCTCCTTCTTCTACGATCACACCACCTGCCATAAAGATGACGCGGTGGGAAATATCTCTTGCAAAGGCCATTTCATGGGTTACGATGACCATGGCTATGTGCAGATCTGCCAGGGACTTGATAACCTTTAATACTTCTCCCGTCAGCTCCGGATCCAGAGCAGATGTGGGCTCATCAAAGAACAGGATCTTTGGTTTTAACGCCAGAGCTCTTGCAATGGCTACTCGCTGGCACTGTCCGCCGGATAACTGGCAGGGATAGGCATTTTCTTTATCTTCCAGACCCATTTTTTTCAGAAGTTCCCTTGCTTCTTTGTAAACTTCCTCTTTGTCCCTTTTCTGTACATGGATCGGGGCATCTGTAATGTTCTTTAATACAGAAAAATGGGGAAACAGGTTAAAGTTCTGGAATACCAGGCCATACTGGCTCTGGATCTCTTTTAAATCTTTCTTGTCTGCATAGTTTAACTTTCCGTTTTCATCGCTCCATACCGCTTTTTTACCCAGATAAACGATCTCTCCGCTATCCATAGTCTCCAACATGGTAGCGCAACGCAGCAGAGTGGATTTTCCGGAACCGGAAGGGCCGATGATGGAAACGATCTCTCCATCTTCCACACTTAATGATATATCCTTAAGAACATTCAGGTCATCAAAGGACTTTTCCACATGATTGATCTCTAATAATTTCATTATCCACAATCCTCCAGTTTTTAGTACACACTAACGGTAATAATCCAGTTTTTTCTCCAGCCATTCAAGGAACATGGCTACTACCAGGTTAAATACATAATAGAAAATACCGGCTGCAACAAAAGGCATCATGCTTACCTGGGAAGAAGCCAGTGCTTTTGCTGTTGTGAACATTTCCATAACACTTAAAGTAAATGCCAGGGAAGTATCCTTTACCAGTGTGATCACCTCATTGGTTACAGAAGGAAGGATCCTTTTGATCACCTGAGGAAGGATGATCTTGATAAATGTCTGGGACTTGCTGTATCCTAACAGCTTTGCTGCCTCATACTGACCTACAGGCATAGACTGGATACCACTGCGGTAGATCTCTGCAAAATAAGCTGCGTAGTTGATCACAAATCCGATAAATACAGCCCAGAGGCGATAGCTGTTGCCTACACGCATACCGAAAATATAGTAAGGTCCAAAATAAACTACCAGCAGCTGCAGCATCAGCGGAGTACCTCGCATGATGGAAATATATACCTTGATCACAGCCTGAAGGAGTTTATTTTTTGACATACGGCCCAGGGCTACAAAAAGGCCTAAGGGCAGTGAAAAAATAAGGGTCACTGCAAAAATCTGTATACTGGTTCCCATACCTCCTGCCAGCTGCATAAGGATCTGCTGGATCGTCATTTTACCCATATCTGTACCTGCTTTCAAAATGTTTCTTACGTGTTTCTTTTATGTCCGCATAGTGCGGACGTATGGTAGAGTCTTTATCATAGAACAAGGGGGCGCAGTTGTCAACTGCACTCCCCTAAAAATTCATTATATCTGTTTCAGACCTAAAACTTATTACTTACCAATGGTAGTAACGTCTTCTCCGAACCACTTTTCAGAGATCTCTTTTAAAGTTCCGTCTTTTGCCATATCTTCCAGAGCTGCCTGAACTTTATCTCTTAATTCGGTATTGCCTTTCTTAAAGCCTACACCATACTCTTCTGCGGAAAGGGAGTCGTCTAAGATCTTAAAGTCTGCCTTTCTCTGCTGGATCTGATAACCTGCTACGATCACGTCCATGGCAATGGCATCTACAGAACCCTGCTGCAGATCCATAAATGCAGTGTTGTAATCAGCAGTAGTTAAAAGCTGTCCAAAGGTAGCTGTCAGATCCGGGTCTTCTTTTAATGCTGCTTCTGCGGAAGAGTCTGCCTGGCACTCTACTACTTTTCCTGCAAGACCATCTTTTCCTTCAATACCGGAGTCATTTCTTACTACAAATACCTGGGTGTTTTCCATATATGGCTCGGTCCAGGTATAATCATCTTCACGGCCTGTCATAGTAAATCCATTCCAGATACAGTCAATGTTTCCAGACTCCAGTTCCATATCTTTTGCATCCCATGCAATTGGCTGCGCCTGATATTCCAGACCCAGACGCTTTGCAACTTCCTGTGCCAGTTCCAGGTCGAAACCTGTGTATTCATTATTGTCTCCTAAAAATCCCATTGGTGGGAAATCCTGGTCAAAACCAACGATCAGTGTACCGCCTTCTGTTCCTGCGGCTGCAGCTGTTGTTTCTTCTGCTTCAGAAGAAGCTGCTTCTGTTGTTGTCTCTGCCTCAGAAGCCTTTGTCTCAGCTGCTGTAGTAGCAGTGCTGCCTGATGAGCAGGCTGTCATGGATAATGCCATCATAGATGCAAGTGCTGCACATAATACTCTCTTCTTCATAATAATTTTCCTCCTCTTATATAAAATGTCCTCTGAGAGAACATTAAATTCACGAACTCTGCTCTTACGAACCCGCACTCACGAACCCCGCACTTACGTGCTCTACTGCCTGCTGACGCAGGCGGTTCGTTCGTTAATGTGCTATCGTTTTGACACGCTATCATGGTAGCACACTAAAGTGTTTTTGTAAAGAGGGAATTTAAAAAAGGTCCGGCCGACAGATGTCGGCGGACCTTTTTTCGCAGATATAAGTTACGTGCAGCGCCTGACGGCGCTGGGTGTGCAGGGCATTACAGTGTATACACAACCTTGCCATCGCAGATCGTATATCTCACTCTGCCTGTCAGCTCAGCCCCTAAAAACGGACTGTTCGTTGCCTTGGACGCAAAGCTGTCTACCACCCACTTTTCATTTTCATCAAAGATAACAAAATCAGCTGGTGCGCCTTCTTCCATACGGCCGCAGTCTAACTTGTAAAGGGTTGCCGGATTAAGGCTCATTTTTTCCATTAATTCTGTTAAACTTAAATGTCCCGGTTTTACCAGGCTGGTGATGCCAAGGGCAAGGGAAGTTTCCAGGCCGGTGATGCCGCTTGGAGCTTCGGTAAGAGGCTTTTCTTTTTCTTCTTTGCTGTGAGGAGCATGGTCAGTAGCGATCATATCAATGGTACCGTCTTTTAAGCCTTCAATGAGCATCTGACGGTCCCACTCTGTACGCAGAGGCGGGTTCATCTTAGCCAGAGTGCCATGTTCTAACACTGCATCTTCTGTCAATGTAAAGTGATGAGGGGTTACCTCAGCCCATACATGAGCCCCCATCTTCTTTGCCAGACGGACCATTTCCACAGAATGACCGGAACTGATATGCTGGATATCGATCTTTGCGCCGGTAGCCAGTGCGATCATACAGTCTCTTGCTACCAGGGAGTCCTCTGCCAGCGCCGGGGAACCATAGATTCCCAGCTTGTCCGATACCTTTCCATGGTTGATTCCATTTTCCTTAATAAATGCCTTGTCCTCCTCATGAAAGCTGAGCACGGTATCCAGCCGCGCGGCTTCTTCCATGGCGGCGCGCACAAAAGCCCCGTCCATCAGCGGTATACCGTCATCCGTGAACCCGGCTGCACCGGCTGCCAGCAGTCCTTCCATATCCGTCAGTTCCTGCCCCTTAAAGCCCATGGAAACCGCGGCGCAGCTGAGTACGTGGATTCCGGTTTTCTTCCCCTCCTCAAGCACGTAAGACAAGGTCTCCTTATTGTCAACAATGGGCTTTGTGTTGGCCATGCAGACCACTGTGGTAAAACCGCCTTTTGCAGCTGCTTTTGCCCCTGTGCGGATGTCCTCCTTATAGGTAAGCCCCGGGTCCCGGAAATGTACATGGACGTCCACCAGACCAGGCGCCACAATCATGCCCTCGGCATCTATGATCTGCGCATAGGGGCCGCTGCCTGCAACTGCGCTGTACGTATCAGCGCCGTACGTATCCGCACCGTGCATATCAGCGCTGTCCGCCCCCATATCATCTGCGCGCGCGCCATCCGGCCCGTTCTCTCCCCCATCTCCTGTGTCTCCTATACGCCCGTCTTTTCCCTGTCCTGCAGCTGGGATGATTTTGGCAATCCTGCCTCCATCCAGCACCACATCCGCCTTTATGTCCAGTCCTTCAGCAGGCCCGATAACGCGCCCGTTCCGAATCAATATCATGATTTAATTCCTTTCTATACAATAAAGCATTCGCCCGTTCTGTGTATTTCCCGTATCCTGTCCTGATAATCCTTCGCGCATGGCAGGGCCTTGAACCTGGCCGCCGCCTCAAAATCCCCCCAGAAATGCATGGGGAATACCACATCCGCGCCCACCATGCGCATGAAGTCATCCATGCCCAGATAAAAATCCTTTTCCTGTCTCGGGTCAATGAGCATGAACGCCACATCGATATGGCGTCCGGCCAGCTTGGCCAGCTCCCCATGATACCGTTCGCTCATCTTCTGGTTATCCTTCTCCGGCTCGCCTTCCCACACCCAGTTATTCAGATCCCCTGCATGGTAAATGGCTTTCCCTTCCGCCCTGACCAGGAAGGCAACCCCTTCATCCGTGGATTTAAATGCCTCAATGTCCAGGGGCCCGCCTGCACCGTCCAGCAGCCTTGTGTCCTCGTCCGGTCCCAGGAAAGTGGTCCTTCCCAAAAGCTCCTCCGGCACCTGTCTCCTCCAGATATCATCTGACAGGATATAGGTCACATTCCTTCTTTGGTCCGCCAGGTCAAAGATAGCGCGGGAAAAATGGTCTCCATGCCGGTGGCTGGCAAATACAAAAAGCGGCTTGTCCCCCTCCACCGCAGGAATCTCTCCCTCAAAATAATCAAACAGAAGCGCCGCATGTTCCAGTTCCGCCATAAAACTGCTGTGATGGATATATGTTACCTTCATGTTTTGTCATCTCCCATCCTTCATATATGTCTTATAGTAACATAATCCGGAAAATACGTATAGTTATTTTATCCCATTTCACCCAAAGTCCATACCGGACCGCACATATCCATCATGAAACACAGCCTAACCCCGGACATAAAACGTTTTCCACTTCCCTCCAAAAAATCTCCAGGCAAAGAAGGAGGAGCGCACCACCCAGTCGGCAATCATGGCCCACCACACGCCCACCGCGCCCATGCCCAGTCCGGCTGCCAGCAGGAAACTGAAGCCGATGCGGAACACAACCATAGATCCAATGGACACGCACATGGGGAATTTCACATCATTGGCAGCCCTCAGCACATTGGCCAGGCAGAAGGAGGCCGGCCAGATAAGGATGGCGCATCCGTTATGAATCAGCACCAGGATGCCTCCCAGCCGCCGCGCCTCCTGGGACAGCCCATACAGTTTCAGCGTGAACGGCATGGTCAGGATGACGGCAATACAGCAAAGGCCGCTGATAAGGTAGGTTGCCTTCATCATTTTCCTTGCATAGTAATCCGCCTGTTTAAAATCCCCTGCGCCCACGCAGCGCCCCACAACGGTTATGATTGCCAGGCTCATGGCCTGTCCCGGAAGGACGCCCATGCCGTCCAGATTATTGGCGATGGCGTTGGCGGCAATCTGGGTGGTGCCGAACATGGCGATGATACCCACCACCAGCACGCGGCCCAGCTGGAATATGCTGTTTTCAATCCCATTGGGGATACCGATATGAAGGATCTGCCTGACCATGCGCCGGTTCATCTTAAGGCTGGTCCCGATATGGATATCCAGGTTTCGGTTCCTCAGGCGCAGCAACAGGATAAAACAGGCGGCCATCCGCGATATCAGGGATGCAAGGGCCGCCCCTGCCACTCCCCAGCGGAAGATGAATATGAAAATAGAATCCCCTATGACATTTATCATATTCATGATAATGGATGCCTGCATGGAAATCTTTGAATTGCCCATGGAACGGAACAGGGCCGCGCATGAATTATAGACAGATAGGAACGGATAGGATACGGCTGATATTACCAGATAAGTCCTGGCATTCCTCATCACATCCTCTGCCACACCCCTGTAGAGTAATGACAGGAATTCTCTGCGGAACACGATGCACACCGCCATGATGGCCAAGGAGAGTATCCCGGTTATGATTAACAGCTGGTCTGCGGACTGACAGGCCCTGTCCTGACGCTTCTGTCCCAGGTACTGGGAAGACACCACGGCGCCTCCGGTGGCCACTGCTGCAAATATATTGATGAACAGGGTATTGACCATATCCACCAGGGACACGCCGGAGGTGGCTGCTTCCCCCACGCTTGATACCATCATGGTATCCACCATCCCCACCGACACAGCCAGTATCTGCTCCACAATCAGCGGAAATATCAATCTCCTTAAGTCTGCATTGGAAAACATGTATCCCCCCGGATTCCTCTTTTCCATGTACCTCTTACCGTCCTCTTCCCACTGCGCCTTATATCCGATGATTTGCCCGATATATGCCATGGCCTGCCTGGCATATGCCGCTGCATACCCTTGCATTCACAAATGCATACCCTTGCAATCACAAAAAAAATCAACGCAGAATGTTTTCTATAAAAGCCTACTGCAACCAACATTCTGCGTCAATCTTCAATTTATCCAAAATTCCCTGCGAATCCACATCTTATTTTGCATTTACTTCCATACCGCATTCCGTACACATGGTCATGGCCGCTGCCATGGACTGTTCATCCTTTGCCTTCATCTCATAGAACCGGTACCCGCCGCTTAAGTTCCATGTCCTGGCGCCGGCCTGGTCAAGGATCCTCTGGGCAAGGTAACCCCTGAGCCCGATCTGACAGGTGATATATATGTCCTTGGTCAGATCCAGTTCATCCATGCGCTCCCTTAAGCTGTCCAGAGGGATATTGATAAAGCCCGGGATGGTTCCCCCGGCATATTCCTCCACGGTGCGCACATCCAGCCGCACCGCATCCTCAGGAATGCTTTCCAGGTCTTCCAGGTAAAAGGGCTTCATAAGGCCTTCCATCACATTGCCGATTACATACCCTGCCATGTTAACCGGGTCCTTGGCCGAGGAAAACGGAGGCGCATAGGCCAGTTCCATTTCCTGTAAATCAAATCCGCTCAGCTTAAAACGGATTGCATTGGCCAGGTCGTCAATCCGTTTATCCACGCCCTTTCCGCCAACAATCTGTGCGCCCAGGATAACGGCTGTCACCGGGTCAAAAATGGTCTTGATGGTCATCATGTCCCCGCCGGGATAGTAACCTGCCTGGGACGCGGATGTGGTGATTACCTTGCGGTAAGGCCTTCCCTGGGCAATGAGGGATTCTTCCTTTTCCCCGGTCACCGCAACGGTCATATCAAAAAACTTCATCACCGATGTGCCCTGGCTTCCCTCATAAGCAGTCTTTCTTCCGCAGAGGTTGTCGCCCACGATGCGTCCCTGCTTATTGGCCGGGGATGCCAGGGGAATCAGTACCTTCTGTCCGCTGACCACATGTTTTACGGACACCGCGTCCCCAAGGGCGTATACATCTTCGGCCGAGGTCTCCATGTACTGGTTCACAAGGATTTCCCCCCTGGCTCCCAGTTCAATGGCGCTGTCCTTTAAGAATCCGGTATCCGGGCGCACGCCGATGCTCATGATTACCATGTCCGCCGGCACCCTGACGCCATTATCTAAGATAATCCCGTCCTTATCCATGGCCGCACAGGTATGTCCCAGATAAAGGCCAATCCCCTGGGCCCGTATATAATTATGTACTGCATGGGCCATGTCCATGTCAATGGGGGGCATCACATGGGCGGCCCCTTCCACCACAGACACCCTGATGCCCTGTTCAGCCAGGTTCTCAGCCATCTCAAGGCCAATGAATCCGGCTCCGATCACAGCGCAGGATGCAGGTCCATGTTCCTTTACAAAGTCAAATATTGCATAGGTATCCGGTATGTTCCTCAAGGTAAATACATGATTCTCCCCTATCCCGGGAATGCCCGGGCGGACAGGTCCTGCTCCCGGTGAAAGCACCAGTTTGTCATAGCTTTCCTCATAGGTTTCTTCCCCATGCCTTACAACCACGCACTTTTTCTCCGTGTCCACGGATACCACCTGGCTGTCCACACGCACATCCACGTTAAAACGTGCATGGAAACGCTCCGGGGTCTGAAGCTGCAGGGCATCCTTGTCCGTAATCACGCCGCCGATATAATAGGGCAGGCCGCAGTTGGCATAGGAAATATATGATCCTCTTTCCAGCATGATGATTTCCGCCGTCTCATCGTTCCTGCGAAGCCTGGCAGCCGTTCCCGCGCCGCCTGCCACGCCTCCTACAATCACAACCTTCATCAATGATCCATCTCCCTTATAAATAATGTGGGGTGCAGGGTGTCAGTACCTCGCATCCGTTTTCTGTAATCAGTACCATGTCCTCGATATTAAATCCGTTAACGCCGTCAATATAGCAGGGCACCTCCATTGCCAGCACCATGCCCGCCTCAAGGGGCCTTGTCTCCGCGGCATTGATATAAGGGGCCTCTGCCGTTGCCGGACCCATACTGATGGAATGGCCCTGGTGTCCCCTCCTGTAGCAGGGGAACATTTCCTTCACATAGTCATAGGCCGCATGGTACAGCTCATTTATAGGAAGGCCTGGCCTGGCAGCCGCTATCATCCTGCGCTGCCCCTCGTACAGCCTGTCCTTTAATTTCATCAGGGCCGGGTCCCCGTTGCCGATGATCCATGCCCTGGAGGTGTCCGTGGTATAAAAATCAAATTCCGCGTTGACCCCTGCGTCAAACTTGACCACATCCCCGTCCTTCACAATCCCGTCTCCCGGAAGGGTCAGGCGGGCGCCGGATGGGCCTGTGGAAAACATGGACCAGGCGCTTGGCACGCAGAATCCGGACTTAATGACATCCTCCCTGAAGCAGTCAGACATCTCCTTTTCCGACCCCCCGATTCCCGCCATTCTGCTGACCTGGGTAAAGCCGTGGTCGGCAATGCGGCAGAGTTCCCGGAACATCTTTATTTCCTCCTCTGTCTTGATGCTCCTGGCATACACGAACAGATCCGAGATATCAACAAGCTGTGCCTCGGGGAACTTCTCACAAATCATATTATAATACGGAACCGTGAGATAGTCCATCTCAACGCCAATCCGTTTATCCGCCAGGTCGCATGCCTTTACAAACTGCTCCAGCTTATCGGCCGAGCTTTCCATCCTGGTCTTGTCGGGAAGCACTGCTCCCTGGGAAATTTCCGGCCATGTCTTTAACCCGACCCAGGTGTCGTAAGGGTCTACCACAAAACCCAGGCCCGCGGACTTAATACGGAACGTGGCAGCCTCAAAATCCATGGTTGTTATATGGGTTGGCGCCTTATCGTCAGAGCGCATGACTGCCAGCGTAAAACCCGGCTGCCTTGAGACCGTGTGCTGGTGTCCCCCAAAACCCGTGACATAGTGGAAATTCTCCGGCGAGGACACGATTGCCCCGTCAAGTCCCCTTTCCCGAAGCAGTTCTTTTATTCTACCTTCCTTTGGTTTCATAACGCATATCCCTCTCTTTATCTTAAACCGCCTGTTTGGCTGTTTATTATATGTGGAATGCTTCCGTGGGCCGGCTGACGGCCTCCGGAAGCATTCCGTGTATATGGCATTGCCGCATGATGGGCGGCGCATCATTTCATATAGTTTAATTAATAGAACATGGGTGAACCAGGTCCTAAGGGCAGGCCCAGCAGATACCATACAGCGAACATGATGATCCAGCCAACCAGGAATGCCAGGGAATAAGGCAGCATGGTGGAGATGACGCTTCCGATTCCGGCCTTCTTATCATACTTCTGGAAGAATGCAACGGTCAGTACGAAGAAAGGCATCAGCGGCGCAATGATATTGGTACTGGAATCGCCGATACGGTAAGCAACCTGTGTCAGCTCCGGTGACAGGCCCAGACGCATGAACATGGGAACGAAAATCGGAGCCATGATAGCCCATTTTGCAGAGTCAACCGCAATGAAAATATTGATGAATGCTGTCAGTACAATAAAGCAGATGATCAGCGGAAGCCCTACAAACCCAACTGACTGCAGGAAGTTGGCGCCAGATACGGAAATAATGGTTCCCAGGTTTGAATAGTTAAAGCATGCGGTAAACTGTGCTGCAAAGAAAATCAGTACCATGAAGCTTGCAAGCCCGGCAATGGTCTTGTTCATCAGCGCAACTACGTCCTTGTCATTCTTAACCGTCCCGGCGCCGATACCATAGGCAAGACCGGGAAGCAGGAACAGGAGCATCATGAAGAAAATGATTCCGCTCATGAATGGGGATGTAAGGAATGCGTGGGTTTCAGGATTCCTTAAAAGCCCGTTGGAGGGAACTACCAGCACTGCCATGAAAATCACATATGCCAGGGCAGTGATTCCTGCCCAGCGCATGCCGCGCTTCTCGTTCTCAGCAATATCCTGCACAACCTCAGACGCATCCGGCACATAAGGCGCAAGGCGCGGTTCAATCAGCTTATCCGTAACAATGGTTCCGATAATGGTAATCAGGAATGTGGAAGCTATCATGAAATACCAGTTGCAGACAGGAAGGACCGTGTATCCCGGGTCAATCATCTGTGCGGCCTGGGTGGACATGCCTGCAAACATGGGGTCATTGGTGCCGATTAACAGGTTGGCGCTCCAGCCACCGGACACGCCTGCAAATGCAGCCGCAAGGCCTGCAATGGGGTGGCGTCCAAAAGCCATGAACAGGATGGCCCCTAAGGGAACCAGCACAACATAACCGGTAGAGGAAGCAATATTGGACATGATGCCCAGGAATACCACCACCGCGGTCACAAACGCCTTTGGCGTGGAAGCAGCCACCTTGCGCAGCAATGCGGACATAAACCCGGTTCCGTCAGCAACGCCCACACCAATCATGATGGTGAACACAGTACCCAGGGCAAAGAATCCAGTAAAGTTATTTACAACCGTGGTTACCATATGGCGGATGCTGTCAGGAGCCAGAAGGTTTACTGCCTGTACTGTCTTCTGTGAGATCTCGCCGCTGGCGCTGTCCAGGAAATCATATGTTACGGATACGCCGAGAGCGGCGCAGACAGCTGACAGAACGATTACGATACCTGTCAGTATCAGGAAGATGGTGGCTGGATTAGGCAGACCGTTTCCCACTCGTTCCACTGTGTCCAATGCCCGGACGATGAATCCTTTTTTAGCCTTTTCTTTTGTCATAACTATACCTCCATTGTTTTATGCATTGTTTTTATGCATTTCTTGCGTCTACTGCATGTTTCAGCTGCTCCATGGCTTTTTCAAGCACAGGGCGCGGGCAGGCTGCGTTGAGACGCATGAAGCCTGATAAACTGCGGCCAAAGGACCACCCCTCATTCAGTCCAAGACCGGCTTTGCGGATCATGAAATCCCTTAACTCTTCATTGCCCATGCCAAGGCCGCGGCAGTCCAGCCATACCAGATAGGTTGCATCCGGCACATTTGGCTTAACCTGGGGGATATTGGCCGCGCAGTAATCTTTTATAAATTCAAAATTCCCTCCGATATATCCCAACAGCTGCTCCAGCCACTCTTCCCCTTCATTGAACGCCACTTCCATGGCAATGGTGCTGAATGCATTGTTGCGGTGTATATCCAGGTTAAACCAGAACTTATCAAACCGTGCCTTTAACTCCTGATTGGGGAAAATGGTGGCTGACGCCTGAAGCCCTGCCAGGTTAAAGGTTTTAGTGCCGGAAATACAGCTGATTACATGGGCTGCTATCTCAGGCGATAAGGTAGCGGTGGGAATATGCTTCTTCCCGTGGAAAACCAGGTCTGAATGGATCTCATCCGAAACAATGAGCACATTGTTGGCAATGCAGATATGGCACATCCTCTCAAGTTCTTCCCTTGTCCACACAATACCCAGGGGGTTGTGGGGGCTGCACAGGAAGAATACCTTTGCTTCCTTTGCCTTTTCCTCAAAATCCTCAAAATCAATAATCCAGCGTCCGTCCTGTTCCTTCAGCGGGCTCTCAACCACTTCACGGCCCCAGCTCTCGGTCACATCGTAGAATTCAGAGTACACAGGGGTCTGGATCAGCACCTTGTCTCCCGGCTCCGTAAACACATAGACCATGGAGGACAGCGCGGGAACCACTCCCAGGTTAAAACTGATCATGCTCTTGTCAATGTCCCATCCGTTGCGGCGCTTCTGCCAACCGCACACAGCCTCATAGTAAGAATCCGGACGGGACGTATAACCCCAGATGCCTTCCTCCGCGCTTGCCTTTAAGGCGTCAATCACGGGCTGGGCCGTCTTAAAGTCCATGTCCGCAATCCAAAGCGGTATCACATCCCGGGATCCGAACTTCTTACCTGCTTCGTCATACTTGGCAGACCTGTTGTGGCTGCGGTCAATGATTTCGTCAAAATTGTATTTCATGTTCACCCTTCCAATCCCTGCTATATCGCAGTAAATTTATATTATTTTATATAAGCAAAATTCATGCCAACTTTTACAGAGGGATTTTTCCTTTATTTCCGTTCCACTGCCTGCCAACAAATGGTCTAATTCTATTAATTGGTCATTCTTTTGTATTCCTCCCACTTGTTCCGACCAATTAATGTAATCCTGCTGCCTCCCCGTCCCCTGCTTACCTTGGCTATCCCATTGCACGCCATGTAATTCAGTATGTCCCGTATTTCCTTTTGGGATAAGGGGATATAGTTGGATTTTGCCGTTTTCAGGATGCGCTCACGTCCAATCAGTTCATCCTGTTCCGATGCATTGTAAAGCTGTTCCAGCACGAACCAGAAGCCGTCCGGGTATTGGCCGTTTGGGTATTGACCGTTCGGGTATTGACCATCCGGGTATTGGCCGTCTAAGTATTGACCATTCGGATATTCCCCGTTTGGGTATTGCCCGTTCGGGTATTGCTCGTTCGGGTATTGACCGTCCATGGTATTGCCGACCGGGATTCCGCCGGCCTGAGCTCCGCCGACCGGGATTCCACCGGCCGGATTTCCGGCGCCAGCCGCATCCATCTTCCATTTATTTCCATTTTCAGTCAGCCATCCCCTCATCAGACCTCCTGCGCCATGGCGCATATCCGTATCCTTAATCTTTATGAACGTGGGCGGCAGGTCTTCCACCCCAATCTCGTCCTGGCCCGTAAAGCTCAGATATTCCACCACATTCTGAAGTTCCCTTATATTACCGGGCCAGCTGTAATGAAGCAGCAGGTCCCGCACTTCATCTGACAGGATGAAACGGCCATTGCTCCTTTGCCGGAAGGTTTCAATCAGCAGGAGGATATCATTTCCCCGTTCACGCAGGGGCGGAATAAGGGCAGGCAGGGCATTGAGCCTGTAATATAAATCCCGGCGGAAACTGCCGTCCTCCACCTTTTCCTCCAGTGATTCATTGGTCGCGGCCACGATACGCACATCCACATTGATGATCTGGTTCCCGCCCACACGCATGATTTCCCTTTCCTGAAGGACGCGGAGCAGCTTCACCTGCATGGCCTGGCTCATTCCCTCCACTTCATCCAGGAACAGGGTTCCCTTGTGGGCAAATTCAAACAATCCCGGCCGGCCGCCCTTGCGCGCCCCGGTAAACGCGCCTTCCTCATATCCAAAAAGTTCGCTTTCCAGCAGGTTTTCCGGCATGGCGGCCACATTGATTGCCACAAAGGGGCCGTCGCAGCGCCCGGATGCCAGATGGACCGCGTGGGCAAACAGCTCCTTGCCGGTCCCTGTCTCCCCAATCAGCAGTACCGGGGATTCGGTTACCGCCATTTTCTTCAGGATCTGTTTTGTTTTTTCAATTGACTGGGATGTGCCGATTACATCGTCAAACCGGTACTTGGCCCTGTATCCCTTGTGGAGCAGCTGGCTGCGCAGTTCATTCTGGCGTTTCTCCAGTTCATTAAAGGGCTGCAGGGTGGCAAATGCCCCAATGCATTCCCCGTGCCGCAGCACAGGGACAAGGGACATGTTGATATTCACGGAGCCGATGCGGATAAGCCTTGGTTCCAGAGGCGCCCTGGACTTCATGCATTTATCAAAAGGAATATAGGGGAATACCTCCCTTCCCATCCTGCCCATGATCAGGCTGCGGTTAACCCCTGTTATCTCCTTGGCCTTTTGGTTGCACGCATATACCTCCCCTTTTTCATTGACCCCCACCATTCCCTCATCCAGTATCTCAAGAAGGATGTCAAAACGGCTCTCCATCTTCCTGGACCTGGCAAACATTTCATCAAAACTGTAATTACCGGACGCCATGGTCTTCATATAATTCTGAAACTGTTTTTCCTCCAGCAGTCCTTCCAGCCCCAGGCGGATGGCAGCCTCAATCATGGTGCCGGGCGTACACGGCCTGTGCCCGATGTTGATGACCTTCTTCATGCCCGGAGGCACAAAACCGGCCTCATCCGGCGTCACGGCA
>OGGQ01003538.1_pt1 | contig 14481 bp, 14 predicted proteins | sample 1571191 | NCBI WGS metagenome assembly OGGQ01 (sample SAMEA2582061, study PRJEB24529) | metagenome | biome: Human gut stool | place: China | collected 2011
CTGTCTGCTGGCGGTGGAAAATTCGAATGCCGCTCAAGGAATTTACCCGATCTGCTCTCTATATGGCAGTCCTGGACGATGAAATCTGCCGCATCGAGCTCATAAAACAAGAAAAGTACAAGTGCCCGGTGCAAGTAAAACAGTCCCCTGGGGTTGCAGCTCTGGTGTAAGGTCAGGAATATTGAGGCTTCCAGAGATTTCCAATTCTTTTCCGTTCAGTAATACAGTAGAAGAGCGCATCGTTTGGGCGTGCAGTGTATAGCGCATGGCTTCTTTGGGAATTGTCACTCCAATGGCGTCCGTGAGCGAATTATTGATAATCAAATATACAACTCCAATGGCTCCGTCTCTTCGGGAGTGACAGTAAACATGAGCATTTTCACGGTTAAGATTTTTGCAGTCATACACAGCACTCCCCATCAGCCGGTTCCAGAGCAGAACGGCAAAATAATTTGGACGAGGCAAAAAGGTGCCGTGTTCCAGAAATCCATAGTCGGAAGAGGCTAATGTGTTGTGGAAAATAACGCCATCGGTAATGGTGCCATAACTACCAAGCTCATTTAGTGTACGCAGGACATCCAGATAAGTGGAGGCCCAAGTATCTCCACCTCCGCCGGCGTCGCCGGATTCGGTAACCCACATCGGTCCGCCGGGGACAAATTTATCCCTGAGTGCTGTATGGGCTCTGGCACAGTCTGGAGCCACCGCCAGATAGGCATCGCTGTGGGCCAGTTGGCCAGGCCAGTGAGCGCTTGGCATGACCCCAGCAATCCGCTCAGAGACGCCATTGTAATAGTGGTAACTGAACACATCCAGGGGAATTTGCGTGCCTGCCAGCAATTCTTCTGTGGTACAGGTCTTGGTCATACTGGCAATTCCGGCTCCAAATCCTTTGCTTTCCGGGCCTGTGGCAGTAGGATCCCCGGTGGTGCAGGGACCGACCAGCAGACAGTTGGGATAATTGGCCCGAACCCATGAATATAAAATATCCTGATCCCGGGCATAATCTGCGGCAGTATAGCCTTGGGGAGCGCCGGAAAGCTCCAGCATATTAGGCTCATTCATAAATTCTACAGCACCGATATCCATCCCGTATTGATGGCTGAAATCAAAGATTTTCTTTGCCTGGGTCAGATCAAGCGGTCCCCCATGAGGGTGGTCACCGGCACAGTTGCTGACCGAGATCAGCAGCTTGGCGCCGACATAAGCGGCAAAGTCCAAAACTCCGATCCACTGTTCTCTGGTTAGAACGCTGCTATAACCATCGGGAGCTTTCCCGCCGGTCATACCGTCAAAGTCGTAATAGGTTTTTGTGGCCCAGGTGCCGGACACCCGGATCCAAACAGGCCCCAACTGTTTGGCTAGCTCTCTCAGCCGCTTGTTGCTCAGATCAATCGGGGGATAGTATTCCATCAGTTCTGGTGCAGAAGTTATATCAGTGAGGGTGGTAGGGGAGGGAAACTCCGATGTGCCGGCAATTTGTTTTTCGGTGTAAGATTTCCAGAAGGTCCCTCCGGTCACCTCTGTCATCTCAATATTATAGGACATCATGCATTTGTCCACATGGCGGATCAGGTGAGCGGGATGAGCGTTCAGAGAGATTATTTTGTTGGGATTTTTCTTTTCATATTTCATGCCTTTGTGTACTCCTTTCTTAAAGAACAATTACAGCTTTTTTGATAAACAGATAGAATCACATGACAGTATTTCTGGACTCCACATCAATCCTCTGTCTATTGCAATGGTTCAAATAGCCAGGGTTGTCAGACAGGAGTGATTAAGTGTTCTTCCAACGGCTGAGGATAGACCTGAGAAAACGGCACTCCTACGCATGTTTTGCCCGATTCATGTGAGGTCCTCCTTTCCCTTTTGCCGTTTCAAATAGACATAATAGAGCGCGGTCGATAAGGCAGCCAAACTAACAGAAAGTATCACGGAGATCCAAAAAGCAGGGGAGAATGGATCCTGAATGCTAAGACCCATAAAAGTGGCCAATATCATGCCAGGAAGGATTCCCAGTGTGCCGCCCAGAAGGTTATGAAGAAAAGGTGTGTGCGTGGCGCCTAGATACATAGTGACAAGATCGCCCGGCAAGCAACTGATCACGCGCAGGAAAAAGCAGAGGAAGAAGGAATGGTTCTGCTGTTTTTTCATGATAGCTTGAAATTTGGGATACTTCTGGGTCAGCTTGCTGACCTGTCGGATTCCTAACGCGCGGCCGATCCAGTATGGGATGGTCAGGATGATCCATATGCCGAGTAAGTTAATGATCAGGGCAGCGGCAGCCGGAAAGAGATACCCTGCCGCCATCTCCAGTAGGAGCAAAGGAAAGAAAATCGTGAGGCTTTTAAGTGCATAAAATAATAGCAACAGACCTGCGGCCAGAAAAGGATGCTGCGGAGTAAAGGTTAAGATTGCGTACAGAGAGATATGGGAATGCAGAGCCCACACAACCGCAAGTCCCAAAAGGACTGCGACCAGGACACAGCCTGCCGCATAAAATCGCCGTAGATGATGTTTTCTCATAATGGGTCTCCTTTGAGAAAGAGGGACTGCCTCATGGACAGTCCCCCTTGTACCAGTATTGCTGGTATCAATGCTGGTACTTAATTAAACCGAAGGCCTTGGACAGCGTTATAATGGATACAGGGACCAGTTGAGCGGTGTTGAGCATATGATCTGTAGAAGGGGCACGGGCTCAAAAATTTCTTGCGTGACTTCTCGGTACAGCTACTAGCAAAGAGGGTAGTTGTGGCTGCCAATAGGATCAAGATCATTACACTTTGAAACGGAAGAGAAAACGTTGCACAATATCAAGACAGATTCTCCAGGGATATCATATTTGAAAAATATTGTAGTAAAAAAAGCGATCTATTTCATTGGGCAAAGGTCTGCTTGCGTTACACTTTTCCTCAACTCCATGGGCAATGTTACATTTTGGGACAAAACCGGCATTATGTCCCAGAATTTTGAGCAATCCGTTCTTAGCAAATATCTGACATCTTGTGCCAAGATGCTTTTTGTCAGCGTATATGCGTGGTCATTATGATGGTCAATGGCAATGTGGGTACCGGTGTGGCGGTGGCCGGGGCATTCAATCTGGTGCGCTTCCGCTCCGCTCCGGGCTCCGCACGGGAAATTGCGGCGTTGTTTGTAGCTATGGGGACCGGTCTGATCACAGGTATGGGCTATCTGGGCTACGGCGTTTTATTTACCTTCATTCTGGGCGCGGCTATGATGGTCTACAATGCTGTCAGCCTCCGGTCGGGGGCGGTCAGCGTGACAGAACGAACCTTGCACATCACCATTCCGGAGGATCTGGACTACACTGGAGTTTTTGATCCGGTCCTGTCCGAATACACCCATCAGTATTCCCTCACGCAGGTCAAGACTACCAATATGGGTAGCCTGTTCAAACTGACCTACGAGCTGACCTTGAAGGACCCCACACAGGAAAAGAGCTTTATCGACCAACTTCGGCTGCGCAATGGAAACCTGGAGATATCTCTGGGGCACCAGGAAAATGCTGTGGCCACTCTGTAAAAGGAGATGATCCGAGTATGAAGAAAACAAAATATATGCGTATCGGTATGGTGCTGTATACCTTGCTGGTCCTCTGCGGTTGTGGAGCACAGACTTCCCAAGAGACGTCATCTGCTGCGGAGGCTTCCACCTCTCAGGAGGAAGCAGTTTTCACAGGTTCTGCCATCGATATCGCCAGCCTGTTCAGCGACCGGGACCTGGAGGGAACTTATGATGAGAGTGCGGCCATTGCTATTCAGTTAGGTGGAGACAGCGCCTCCTGTGACTCCGATGCAGTTACCATAGAGGGGAGCCAAATCATCATAGGAGCAGAGGGCGTCTATGTTCTTTCTGGCACTCTCAATGATGGCCAGATCGTAGTAAATGCCGGGGAAACTGACAAGGTGCAGCTCGTTCTCGCGGGTGCGGACATCACCAGCAGTACTTCCGCTGCTATCTATGCCCTGGAAGCGGATAAGGTCTTTATTACTCTGGCGGAGGGGACAGACAACACTTTGACGAATGGCGGGGAATATGTGGCCATCGACGACAACAATATCGATGCTGTGATCTTTGCCAAGACGGACCTGACACTCAACGGTGCAGGCAGCCTGACCATCGAGGCCCAGGCCGGACACGGGATCGTGTCCAAGGATGACTTGACCGTCACCGGTGGTAGTTATACCATTACAGCTGCCAGCCACGGCCTATCCGGTAAGGACAGTATCGCCATTGCTAACGGCACCTTTGCTATCATCTCGGGCAAGGACGGGATCCACGCGGAAAATACGGATGATCTCTCCCTGGGGATCCTCTATATCGCCGATGGGGACTATACCATTACGGCCCAGGGGGATGCCATCAGCGCCCAGGGATCCCTGCAAATCGATGGAGGTACCTTCAATCTGTATACCGGGGAAGGCAGTGCCAGTGTGGACATGACCAGCAGTGATATTGACCAGATAGGTGGTGGTTTACGGGGTGGAATGGACGCTCAGACAGACGTAACTACTGCAGCGGCAGAAGAGGACACGGTCAGCCAGAAAGGTATTAAAGGCGAAAGCACCTACACCATTAACGGAGGCACGTTTATGATTGACAGCGCAGGCGACTGTCTCCATGCTGGTGGGGCAATGAACATGACAGCTGGAGAGTTTACTCTGAATAGTGGCGATGATGCCGTACACAGTGATGATGCCCTCGTCATTCAGAACGGGACTTTCACCATCCCCTATTGCTATGAGGGGATTGAAGGGCTGTCGATCACCATTGAAGACGGCACATTTGATATTACTTCCAACGATGACGGCCTTAACGCCGGCGGCGGTGTTGACAGTTCCGGTTTTGGTGGCTTCAACGGTCTTCCACAGGACACGTTTGCTTCCAGCTCTGACAGCTTCATCACCATCAACGGCGGGACCTTTACTATTGTTTCCAGCGGAGACAGCGTTGACTCCAATGGAGATTTGACCATCAATGGCGGAACCCTGGAACTGACCTGTAATGGCAATGGTGATACGGCCCTGGATTGCGATGGAACCTACACCAATAATGGAGGCGATGTTACCACCAATGACGGTTCAGAGAACAATCCAGGCCAGATGGGCGGCGGCAAGGGCGGCACTCTGGCCGGAGCAGGCAGGCAGAATGGCACAAATGGCGGCGGGCGTACCGATGGGCAGACAATTTCCTCCAATCCCTGAAGTGGCTCTGCATTTTTCTGATTCTGGAAGTGTCTATACAGCGGAACTGAAGTGATGCAGGGGACACAAGTAAAGTGAAAAAGTATATTGATTTATCTATTTCCATATCGCTCCAACAGCAATCGATATACTGTGTCCGTTAAAAACGGCGTACCATCCCGTTAAGGAGAAGGTACGCCGTTTTGCTGGATTGCAGAGGTATTAGGATCCACATGGACAATCATTCTAGAAATTAAAACAGAGAATTAGTTCTGGATTGGAACAAGGAGATGCCTTGCTTGGATTGTTTAATGAAGAATAATTTTTCGTGCTGCATGGATGCCTATCTTATAGGGGAGAGGCCTGAGGCTGTGATCTGCTTCTTTTAATTTCTCGCGGATTTTGATGTGCTGTGGACAATGTGTTTCACACAGCCCGCAGCCAACGCACTGAGATGCAAAACCAGGCTCCTTGCGCAGAGCCATGTTCTTGGCAAACTCCAATCGGGCAGAGGATTTTTTCTCCATGTACATCAGATTGTAATAGTAAAAGTTGCCGGGGATATCCACCCCTTTGGGGCAGGGCATGCAGTATCTGCAGCCTGTACAGCCCACCTTTTCCCGCTCGCGGATGATTTTCTTGATCTGCTCGACGATCTGCATATCTTCCGGTGTCAAATGGCCAGGCTCGGCTTCGGAAGCAATACGGCAGTTCTCGTTGATCATCCCCTCAGAGTTCATGCCGGAAAGTACACAGGTTACCCCCGGCTGATCCCACAGCCAGCGCAGACCCAGCTCGGCAGGTGTGTAGCCTTTGCTGTCACAGGCAAGCACGCTTTTCGCCTGATCCGGGAGATTGACCAGTTTGCCTCCCCGAAGCGGCTCCATAATGATCACCGGGATGCCCTTCGTTGCGGCTGCCTGGAGTCCCATTCTTCCTGCCTGAGTATGTTCATCCAGATAATTATACTGAATCTGACAGAAGTCCCAGTCATAAGCATTCAGAATTTTCAAAAACATCTCCGTCTCACCGTGATAGGAAAAACCAATTTGACGGATACGCCCTTTCGCTTTCTCGCGCGCAATCCATTGCTCAATTCCCAGTCCCTGAAGATGCTCCCACTCCGTGTAATCGGTGAACATATGCATAAGGTAGTAGTCAATATGGTCTGTGCAGAGACGAGACAATTCCTCGCAAAAGATTTTATCTATGGCCGCAGAGGAACGAATGATATACTGGGGGAGCTTTGTGGCAATATAAACCTGATCACGGCACTTGTTTTTTGCTGAAATTCGCCCAAGGCATTCTTCGCTGCCGGGGTAAATATAAGCAGTATCAAAATAGTTAACACCCTGCTCGATGGCAAGAAGGACTTCCTTTTCGGCTTTTTCGTAGTCTATGCCAGGCCCTTTTTTGCTGAATCTCATGCAGCCATAACCCAGCTGGGAGATCCGATTGCCGTATCGATCAAGTCTGTACTTCATACCTGTCCTCCTTTGCTATCTTGGGCAGCCACAACCGTGTGAGTATGGACTTTAAAACAGCCTGCCGCGGAATAAGTTCCCGGCTGGCTTTCAAAAGTTTCCTAAATATAGGAACGTTGTCCATTCTAGTGGTTCCATTTTCTCCTGTCAAGCAGATAGAAAATCCAACCCAGAGGAAAATTTCGAACTAATGTGCTATAATGACAGTGATATATAATACGGAGATAGAAGGGGAGAAGGAGATGAGAGAAAGAACCTACATCGTAGACAAGGATGGGGTGCGTATTGCAAAGCTGAATGAGATGACCTATCGGCGCTTGCTTTGGGACCACCGGCCTCTCACGGATTTCTGGCGGGTGGGCAAAGGCTGCGCATCCAAGCTGGAGGCCCACGGTCGGTATACTATGGGGGATATTACTCGGTGCTCCATAGGAAAGGCAGGCGATTATCGGAATGAAGAGTTGCTCTATAAGCTGTTTAGGGTCAATGCAGAGCGACTCATTGATTATGCCTGGGGCTGGGAGCCCTGTACCATCGCGGATGTGAAGGCCTACAAGCCGGAGAACAAGAGCATTGTTTCCAGACAGGTCCTCCAGTGTCCCTACAAAGTGGATATAGAAAGTGACTGCTTTCGAAAAGTGTATCAACCGGAGCATGAGTGAAAGCAGACGCACCATCTTGCAGAAAGGCTGCATGCTGTTCTGGTAAGTAGAAAGATGCTGCTACAATGTGCAGTTTTTGAGATCATAAGAGGAGATTGAAGTGAAACTATAATGTGTTTGGTATGCAGTAGCTTCCTTTGCGCTACGATCTACTTGACGAAACAGTAAGTAGAGAGTATGCTAAAACTATAACAGTGTCATACATATGAGGTAGGAAAATATTTGTACGAACATTGCCAGTCAAATAGGCACAAGGTATTTAATATAGAAAAATCGTCAGGGGGGACTCATTATGGCGGAGCAGCCTGGATATTTGAAAAATTTGAAAAGCGAATCAGTCGTTCAGCGAGTGATCAACTGTCTGACAGACGGGATGGTTTCCGGTGAATTAAAGCCAGGTGATAAGTTGCCCACTGAGCCGGAGTTGGCTGCCTCTCTGGGGGTTGCCCGTACCTCTGTGCGGGAGGCAACAAAAATTCTTACGTATTTGGGGGTGCTGGAGAGCCGCAGGGCGGAAGGCACTTTTGTTGCCAGTGGTTTTCAGGAAAGCATGATTGACCCCATGGTATACGGCATTATCCTCAATAAAGGGGAGGATTTTGACAGCCTTATGGAACTGCGGGAGCTTACTGAAGTGGGAATCCTACGCCTTGCTATCAAAAAACAGCAGCCCGAGGGCCTGGAGCTTATCCGCAGCAAGCTGGCTGCCTTTGAGGAAGCGGTAGAGGGAGAGGGGGATGTGGAGGCTGCCTTCCGGGCAGACAACGACTTCCATGACGCGGTCTCCGCCCTGTGCCAGAATGCACTGGTAGATAAGATTAACCGGGTGGTGCGAGTGCTGACCTATGCGGTGCGTCGGGAAACGGTGGCGACCATGGTCCAGACCGGCCGGGGACAGGAGTTGTTAGCGGCACATTGGAAAATATATGAGATTCTGAGCACCAGAAGCATGGAAGGGCTGGATGAAATTATTCACAATACCTATTTCCTGGATGTGACAAACAAATAAAACAAAGTATGACAATTGGGCTGCCCGTTCCTTCTTGGAAGGAATGGGCAGCTTTTTAGTTATTTTCCCTAAAAGAGGAAGATAAATTTCAACATAAAATAGAAAGTAATGCATGAGTCTTGACTTTTATAAACAAAGATGATAATACATATTATGTCAGACAAAGAACATAACACAAATGGAAAATGGGCAGAGGGAGACGGGCCCACTTCCTCACCGCCCCAAAAAATTTGCAGGAGGGTGATTATGAGAAGGAACGGAATACGGTTTACAGCAGTCTCCCTGACACTAGCTCTGCTGCTGGCCGGATGCGGGAACACACAAGGTACCGCGCAGCGGGAAGAGGGTGAGTATCAGGTGATCGAGCTGACCATGGCGGTCAACGGAACCGATACCCAGATCGACGCTCGAGTGGCCGATTACTTTGCCGAGCTGGTGGAGGAGCGCTCCGGCGGCAATGTGACGGTGGCGGTGTTTCCCAACGATCAACTGGCAGGCGGCAACGCCTCCCGCGGCATTGAGATGATCGCTTCGGGCAGCGTTGACCTGGCAGCCTACGCCACCTGTACCCTGGCGGTGGTAGACAGCCAGCTGCCGGTGGCGACCATCCCCTGGATCTTTGAAGATTATGCTGAGGCGCGCCAAGTGATCGATACTACTGGCGGCGAGTACTATGCCGAACGGTTAGCGGCCAAAAACATGACTTATCTGGGTTCCTTCCACAATGGATTCCGCCAGATCACCAATTCCAAACACGAGGTCCGGACTCCGGAGGATTTGGAGAACCTGAAGATCCGCGTGCCGGGTAGTGTGGTGTACATGGGCTTCTTCCGGGCCTTGGGTGCCGATCCCACCTCCATGAACTGGAGTGAGGTGTTTACCGCCATTCAGCAGGGAACCATTGACGGCCAAGAGAACGGCGTAAGTATCACCTCCACATCCAAGATGCAGGAGGTGCAGGACTACCTGACCATGTGGAATTACTCCTACGAAAACGACCTGTTCGTTGCCAACACTCAGGTTTGGAACAACCTGGAGGAGCAGACCCAGCAGCTGCTTCAGGAGTGTGCCACCGAGGCCTGCAACTGGGGCCGGGATACTCTGGAGGCCGAGGAGCAGGAAATCTTGAAAGAATTTGAGGCTGCCGGTATGACCATTACCTACCTTACAGATGAGGAGCAGGCGGCCTTTGAAGAGGCAATCTCTGATTTCAAAAATGAGATGATTGCGGAGTTTGGTCAAGAGGCCTGCCAAGCCTTTGGAATTGAGTAAGGGGGATATGGTATGAAGATATTAGACTGGATTGAGGAGATCCTATGTGTGCTGTGTACAGCGGTGATGACCCTGCTGGTCTTTGCTAATGTAGTTTCACGCTATATCCTGCATTATTCCCTCTCCTTTTCTGAGGAAATTACCACCTACCTGTTTATCCTGCTCAGCCTGATGGGCACAGCCATCGCCGCCAAGCGGCGGGCCCACCTGGGGCTGTCCATCGTGACCGATGCAGTGTCCCCCATGGTGCGTAAGGCATTGCATGTGATCGGTTTTGCCATTGGAACCCTTTTTTCCGCCGCCCTGTTTTACTACGGCATCCTGATGGTGATGAACCAGTACACCCTGGGGATGGAGACCTCCGCGATGCAATGGCCCGAGTGGATCTACGGCACCTTTGTTCCGTTCGGCGCCTTCTTTGTTACCATTCGTTTTGCCCAGGCGACGGTGCAGGAGTGGAACGCTCCTTTGCAATCCCATGGGGATCAGCCTGATCACAGAGAGGAGGCCTCCGGAACATGATTGCTGCCGTCTTGTTTATCAGCTTTGCCGTGCTTTTGCTCATCGGCACCCCCATCGCCATTTGTCTGGGTGTGTCCAGTGTGGTGGCCATGCTCATCCAGGGTGCTGGACGCCCGGTGGAGACCATCATGAGCAGTCTGCCCCAGCTCTTTTCCGCCTCCACCAGTAAGTTTGTCCTGCTGGCCATTCCCTTTTTCATCCTGGCTGGCAACATCATGGATAAGGCCCAAATCTCCAAAAAGCTGATCCGACTGGCGGAGACCTGTGTAGGCCACCTAAAAGGCGGCCTGGCCATCGTGTGCGTCATCGTGGCTTGCTTCTTTGCCGCTATCTCCGGTTCCGGGCCAGCCACTGTGGCCGCCCTGGGTCTGGTGCTCATCCCCGGCATGATCCGCTCCGGATACAGCCCCTCTTTTTCCGCCGCTCTCATGGGCTGCGCAGGCGCCATCGGCGTCATCATTCCCCCGTCTATCACCTTTGTGGTCTACGGCTCCATTGCAGATACCTCCATCGGTGACCTGTTTAAGGCGGGCGTTATCCCTGGTCTCATCATGGGTGCGGCCCTTATCATTGCCGCTCTTATCATTGGCCGGAAGGCAAAGCTTAAGTCCCTGCCCCGGGCAACTGGAAAGGAGCGTTGGGAGGCCTTCAAGGACGCATTCTGGGGCCTGCTGATGCCGGTTATCATCCTCGGAGGTATCTACGGCGGTATCTTTACCCCCACTGAGGCGGCTGCTGTCTCCGTGGTGTACGGCCTGTTCGTGGGCGTGTTTATCTACAAAACCGTCCGAATCAAAGAGATGTGGGCCATCGTCATCGACTCAGCCAGCACCACCGCCACCGTTATGTTCATTACCGCTGCGGCCAGTCTATTTGCATACGTGTTGACCCGGGCCCGTTTGGATGTAGCTATCAGCGGCGCCCTGGAGAGCGTCACCGGCGGCTCCACCATTATCTTCTTCCTTATCGTCAACATTATCCTGCTCATCGCGGGCTGCTTCCTGGACTCCACCTCCGCACTGTACATCTTTACCCCTCTGTTTGTCCCCGTGGCCCAAGCCCTGGGCGTGGATCTCATCCACTTGGGTGTGGTGATGATCGTCAACCTGGCCATCGGTCTGTTCACTCCCCCCGTAGGTGTGAACCTGTACGTAGCCTGCGGCGTAGCCAATGTGAATTTGAAGCAAATCTCCAAAGCAGTGGTTCCCCTGCTGATTGCAGCTCTTATCGTGCTGCTGATCGTAACCTACATCCCCGGTATCTCCACCCTGTTTACCTAACCCGAACTTGGAAGAAAGGTGAATGTTATGAAGGAAAATGTTAGCATTGCTCAGCTGAAAAATACCTGCGTGGACCTGAAAAAGAATGTGATCTCCATGATCTACAAGGCCCAGTCCGGCCATCCCGGCGGCTCTTTGTCCGTGGCCGAGTTTGTCACCGCCTGCTATTTCTCCCAGATGGACCTGGACCCCAAGGATCCCCACTGGGAGGACCGGGACCGATTCGTCCTGTCCAAGGGCCATGTGTGTCCTGCCCAGTATGCAGCTCTGGCCATGCGGGGTTTCTTCCCCATAGAGACGCTGGACACTCTGCGGAAAGAGGGCTCCATCCTCCAGGGCCACCCCGATATGAAAAAGTGTCCCGGCATTGATATCTCCACCGGTTCTCTGGGGCAGGGCCTGGCCTGCGGTGTGGGTATGGCCATTGCCGGCAAGATGAACCAGAAGACCTACCGGGTATTCGTGGCCCTGGGCGACGGCGAGTGCAATGAAGGCGAGATCTGGGAGGCCTGCCAGACCGCCTACAAGTATCAGCTGGATAACCTGATCGTCTTTGTAGACTACAATAACCTGCAGCTGGACGGTACCTGCGAGGAAATCATGCCCCCCATCGACCTGGCGGCCAAGTTCCGTGCGTTCGGCTTTGATGTGTATGAGATCGACGGAAACAATATGGAGCAGATGGTGGCCGCTCTGGATCTGGCCACAGTGGCCAAGAACGGCAAGCCCAAGTGTGTCTTTGGCCATACGGTAAAGGGCAAGGGCGTGTCCTATATGGAAAATCAGTGTGGCTGGCACGGCGTTGCTCCCAATGATGGGGAGTATAAGCAGGCCATGGAAGAGCTGGACCGGCAGTATGTGCAGTGCTGAAGGAGGAGACGAACATGAGTGAAATGATGAAAAAAGCCACCCGTGACGGGTTTGGAGAAGAGATCGTAGCCCTGGGTAAAGAGAATCACGACATCCTGGTGGTGGATGTGGACATCGGCAAGTCCTGTAAGACTGGCGCCTTCCGCAAAGAGCTGCTTGAGCAGTACTTGAACGTGGGCATCGCCGAGCAGAACGCCGCCGGCGTAGCAGCGGGTCTGGCCACCTGCGGCAAGATCCCCTTCGTGGTTACTTATGCGGCCTTCGGCTCCATGCGGATGTGCGAGATGATTCGTCAGGAGATCTGCTACCCCCACCTGAATGTAAAGCTGGCCTGCTCCCACGGCGGCGTCACCCCCGCTAACGACGGCGCCAGCCATCAGAGCATTGAGGATATGGGTATCCTGCGTACTATTCCCAACATGACCGTCATCATGCCCGCTGACTACTGGGCAGCCCGGAAGCTGGTGCGGGCAGCCGCTGAGATGAATGGCCCCGTCTATCTGCGTTTTACCCGGGACGCCATCCCTGTCATCTACGACGAGAACGCCCAGTTTGAGATCGGCAAGGCCAACCTGCTCAAGGACGGCAAGGACGTAGCCATCATCGCCAACGGCGATACGGTCCGCCTGGCCCTTCAGGCTGCTGAAACCCTGGCTCAGGAGGGAATCTCCGCACGGGTGCTGGATATGCACACCATCAAGCCTCTGGACACCGCCGCCGTGGCCGACTGTATCTCTCAGGTGGACAAGATCATCACCGTGGAAGACCACAACATTCTCAATGGATTGGGCAGCGCCGTAGCCGATGTGGTGGCCGAGAGCGGCAGCGCCGTGCTGCGCCGGGTAGGCATTCAGGATCAGTTCGGTATGTCCGCTCCCTATGATCGGCTGCTGGCCATGAACGGAATCACCGCCGAGCACATTGTGGCGCTGGCCAGAGAGCTGCAATAATTTTTTAAGATCTTATGTCTAACAACATTTATCGGATAACAGTGGATCAAATGTGGTAAGAAGGGAAGTACATATTATGTTAGATTTTAATGGACAGGTCGTTCTCATCACCGGTGCCGGGTCCCCCAAGGGTATTGGCCGCACGATTGCCCACACCTTTGCCCGGCAGGGAGCACAGGTGGTCATCACCGACATCAACCAGGCCGGCCTGGATGCCAATGTCAAGGAGATGGAGGCCCAGGGCTGGAAGGCTTATGGCATCGCAGGCAACATCTGCGACAAGGAATCCGTAGACTCCCTGGTGAAGACCGTGCTGGAGAAGTTCGGCCGCATCGATGTGCTGGTCAATAACGCAGGTATCTCCCAGAAGGTGACTGTGGCCGATATGACCCTGGATGACATGAAACGCATCTTCAATGTCAATATGTTTGGCCTGTTCCTCATCACCCAGGCGGTGTGCGAGGTAATGAAGAAGCAAAAGTACGGTCGGATCGTCCACCTTAGCTCTGTTTCCGGCAAGCGGGGCGGCGGTGTGTTCGGCGGCGCTCACTACTCCGCCTCCAAGGCGGCGGTGTTGGGATTCTCCAAGAACCTGGCCCGTGAGGTGTCCGAGTACGGCATCACCACCAACTGTGTCTGTCCCGGTCTCATCAACACCGAGATCTGGAAGTCCATGCCCCAGGAGCAGGCCGATGCCGTCATTGCCGGCATTCCCATGGGCCGTCCCGGCGAGACTCAGGAGGTGGCTAACGCCATCGTCTTCCTGGCCTCCAAGGAGGCCTCTTACATCACCGGCGAAGAAATCGACATCAACGGCGGCTCTCACATGGACTAATATTCCCCAATACTGCTATTTTCTTCTCCTTTCTATTTTATTCCTAAAGTAAAAATGAACAACCAAAGAGGCAGCTAAGGCACCTAGCAATGCAGTGACTGCTACTGACGATGCTTTGGAGGCAGCGCTTCAGATTTAACAAACGGGTTAAATAGTACGCGGCTGTACATATTACCGAATGGATCTAGAGTAGCAGCAAAACAGGCGCATACTTTTTGAGCATGCCCCTGTTTGAAAATGAGATGTTATTGTCCAATAGATAAAACTACGCCCCTGAATTTTTTGATTTCAGGGGCGTAGTTTTATGCTTTAATTTAGCTGTACTCTGACAACAGAGAGAACATTCATTTTTCTGTGCCTTCAGGTTTCTCTTTGGGCTTCATTCCCCAAAAC
>OGGQ01003542.1_pt1 | contig 14461 bp, 21 predicted proteins | sample 1571191 | NCBI WGS metagenome assembly OGGQ01 (sample SAMEA2582061, study PRJEB24529) | metagenome | biome: Human gut stool | place: China | collected 2011
TGTTATCTAAAACATAATTCACATGAGTATGTGTCTTATTGGTGGAGCTTAGCGGTACCGACTTCGGTTTTACCAAAACTCTCTATGTTTTAGATATTTATTTATCTTTATTTCTACTAATAGTATATCATAAATAGCAATTAAAATCAATAATTAAATTCTTGTTTTTTAACATAGTTATATATATTAATCATATGTTTAATTTCACTTTCTTTATATGAGTCTTTAGTAATCTCTTTTAACAAAATATTTTCCAAATATGAAGTAAAGTTTTCAAAACCTAAAGTATTATCATTTTGTATAACTTCATTTTCAATAAGATCAGCCAACTCTTTTTGAGCAAAATCATTTGAATGTATATATTCATTTAATGTAACATCAACACTCTCGTGACCTAATCTATCACTAATTGATTTAATGTCTGTCGTTAAACTCGCAAGCATAGTCGCATGACTGTGTCTAAACCCATGTAAATTAATTTTCTCAACACCTGATAACTTCAAATATTTAGCCAACTTACGATCTAGGGCAGAAAAACTAATCATTTTATTACTTCCAAATATGTATAAATGATTAACTACATCATATTGTAATTTCATTTTAAAATAATAATTACTTAGCATTTCAAATAAAGTATCATTCATACAAATTCCTCTAATAGAGTGATTGGTCTTAGGTGTTGTTACTATTTGTCCTTTTCCAACGATTTGAACCGCTGTGGATATTACGTTCACAATTTTCTTTTCAAAGTTTATATTTGACCACTTCAACGATAATAATTCACCTTTTCTTAATCCTAAGAAATATAACATGTTAAATAACAATTTATCCATATCATCAGCAATATAACTATCAAACGTTCTAAAAACATCTAAATCCCAAATCACTTGTTTTTTATCAATTCTATATTGATCTTTTACTTTTTTTATCTTTACTAAAACATTTTCTTTTACTAAGTTTCTTGTTACTCCACAATCTAAAATTTGTCTCATTATACCAATAATACGATTTATATATTCTGCGCTTAAATTATCTTGATACAACATTTCTTTTTGGTACTCCCTTACCATATCAATTGTAATAGATTCAATATCTAAATTTCCAAATCTTTCATCTAATCTATTTTTATATCTATATTCTATACTATCAATCGTTGTTCTTTTTAACTCCAATTGAACACTTTCAATATACACACAATATAATTCTTTAAATTTCATAAATGTACACTCCCTTTTAAAATTATATTATTATTTTAAAAGACGTCTTCCATATTTTTCCACCGGTTTTCTTATTATATCTTATTTTCGACAATTTTTATTATATTCGTCATTTTATGCATATTCTTACTTTTATTATTTACAATTATTGGTAATAAATATATTATTAATATTTATTTACTTCTTTTTTACCTAAAATTTCATATCCCTCATATACCAGTTCTCTTAAAATTCTTATCATTTTTTCATCAATCATACGAACTTTATTAACCTCTACGACTGGAATAGTTGCGATTGTTTCCCAGCCTAAATCTACTTGATCGGTTTTTAAGATAGTATATTTTTCAATAACTTTATTTTTTGTATGTGGCATTATTTCAGCATACTTCTTATTTTTCTTATAATAAAACACTTTTTTTTCACCCCTTTCATTTCTCATGTTTGTTTTTAAAATATTCTTTTAAAAACAAATGCAATATATAGATATTTGTATCATCTGTACAAGGAATATTATTCTCATAATATTCCTGTATTTTTTCCCAATAAAATTTATTGAATTGATTCATATATTTATGTGAAAAATAAATCACTCCAACGTCTTGATTTACATAAGACACATAGTTCATATTTCCTTTTAAGTCCTTTCTCAAAGGTATTAATTTTATATCATCTTTCATAAGTTTAATCCTCTTTTTCTAAGATTTCTTTTTCAACCAATACATTATCTAAAAGACTTGCTATAAAGTTTTCTTTATCATCTATTGTTAAGACGATTTTCTCTTTATTTAAAATATTATCAATGTTATTCATGCATTTGAAAATATCAACTTTTCTATTTTCACACTCCATATTAATATTAAATAATTTGTTTTCGTTAGGACACGTATATCTCCAATACACTTCCTTTACTTCTGCTGGCATACGAATCAGCTGAATAGACAGAACGTTCTTATAAGAAGTTAATACTATTTCAAAAAAATACTTATTTTCATCAAACTGATTTAAAAATTCAAATTTTATATTTATATCTTCAATTTCCAACGATATCTTTATTTTTTCTAATAATGATGTCTCAAAATAATAATGAGGTAAATTTTCATAATTATTAAATGTAGGAATTTGATATTCTTCTTTTTCTTCTTTTGGGACTTCTGCATCTTCAACTGGTTCATATGGCTTTTCACGTTTTCTTTGTAATTCTAATTCTTTTGCTTTCCTTTCACGCTCTTCACGTTCTTTTCTCCAAAAAGCAGGCTCAATCATATGATAACTTATTGCAAAATCATTATCATGTCTCGTGTTATATTTTTGCCTTATATCACCAATCATCAAATAATATTCATCTTTTCCATACTGGTTATAATAATCGACCATTCTTAAAGCTGTATCTAAAGTTAATACTTCTCGATTCATGAACTTCTTTTTGACATCATCTACTTTTAATAACTTTAAATAATCTTTTACAGATTTATCAGCGACTCCCATTTCTTTTGCTATCCATTCATTTTCACGACCTGATGCAATACCTTTCTTTTTTAAATCAGGAAAAATCTTATGATAAAGTTCAACTTCTAAAATCTTATCATTTAAGGTTCTTTCATATGTGTTTATATTGTCTCTCATGAGCTGTAAAGTGAACATTGGATCAATTTCTTTTTTATCATCTTCTATCTCATAATCAAGTATATAGCATTCAATTTTATCATAATCGCTATCGTATTTTTTATTCAAAAATTGATATGCTGCATATCTTTTATTCCCTTTTTGGATTAAATATTTATCCTTGTATTTTACAACATGAATGGGATTGTTTAAACCGTCTTCATATATAGACAACGCTAAACGTTCAATGAATTCTTCGCTTGGTCTGCATGGGTTTAATTCAAACACTTGTAATTTTTCCAACGGTATTTTTACAATCTTTCTTGTTGTCACTTCATTTGTTTGAGTATCTTCAACAATTGCCAAATCACTTTCTTTATCAAATACTTCACTTTCTGTTTTCTTATGATCTTCATTTTCTTTCTCCTCAAATTGAATTTCATTTACACCTTGCTCAATTAAAAAATCTTTAAAGGCTCGGTCTTGTTGTTTTTCTGTTTGATACTCATTTGTATCTAATTTTAATGAATAACGTTTTCTTAATCTTTTACCGTTTTTATCAAAACCCTTTGAAATTCTTGTACTTAACGTTACTGTATCATTTTTTATTTTTCTTTCTATCTTACACATTTTTCTTTTTCCTCCATGTCATATAAGTATTTTAAAATAACCATTTTCAAATTATTAATATCTCTTTGCAAAACCCCTAAAGCACCACCAATAACAGATGTTTCATTAATGCTTTCAATAACAATATTCAATAAATCATTATCATCATTAAGAACTAAAGCAATTTCATCTAAGAACTCTTGTTTGTCTACAGTTAAATCATCATTTAAAACCTTTTCAATGTTTTCCATATATTTTCACCCTCCTCTTTAAATCACTGACAATCAATTTTGTTAAATAACAAACAATAACAATAATTAGAATTAAAATTAACAAAGAAACAAGATAAGAAACACTTTTGATAAAAACACTATAAATTGCATATAATATTATTTTTAAAATCTCAATCAAGATTATCATTTTTTTTCTTTCTCCTTTAATTTTTCTTTGACTAAAATAATAAAATCTTCTAGGTCAATTTTTCTTTTCCTTTTGTTTTCATATTCCTTTTTGGCTTTATTATAGATTTGTTCATACATTGGCAATTCATTACTAATTTTTTCTAATTCTTTTTCACATTTCTGCATTTCTTTTAATATATCGCCCTTATATTGAAAATATCTTACATTACCCTTTAATTTTGTTTTCATACTTTATCCTCCTCATTAGCTCCATACAAAGTAAATTGAGCGACTTTTTCGAGTTCGTCATTAACATGATTAAATTCAGCAATTGCACCACCTAAACAAGTATGCATTTGAGTTTCAAAATGACAATAAGAACATTCTAACCAACTTTCAATACTTTCATAAACTATCATTTTACAACCACAGAATGGACATATATATTCTTTCTTTTTATTATCTTGACTCATACTTTTTTAGCCTACCTTTCAATCAAATATAAATTCACATTTTTTTTATATAACTTTGAATATTTTTCACATTCTTCCAATACCGTTTCATAAAGTTCTTTAGCATTCTTTAATGTTTTATCTTCTTTGTAGCGTGTCTCTTCTAATTCTTGCAATGTTATTTTTAATGATTCTAAAGAACTGTCTAACTCATGAATTTTTAAATGAATTAATGAACTACATTCCAGTAAATCATCTTTTGTTAAATCATTATCTTTATTTTCCATATTTCATCTTCTTTCTTTGGTCTTACGTGGTATTTCTACCACGTTTGACCCGTTTATTTATAAAATTTCAATTTCACAATGGTATGAACTTAAATCAAACTTGCTTTCATCTATAGCATACATTATTGATTGATAATCAATGCTATTACTTTATATACGGCATATTTTTTCATATTTTTATATCCTCCATCTTATTTATAACCGACACCTTTTTTTTAAGGTGTTTCGTCTTATTTCAAAGACTCGTCAGGGCTATTTAATGAATTGATTTGATAACTACCAAACAATCTAATAAATTGTCATTATCTAAATCACTCACGACAAATTCAACTACATTTCTTTCATCAACTCCAATTGCACCACCTTTAATAATTTCTTCTAAATCTTCATCATCGTTAACTAATTCTCCTAGATAATATTTGTTACCGATTTTTATCTCTTCTCTTTCTAATGTTTTGATATATTCTCTTGTTAATAGCATTTTATATGTTCCTTTCTTTTAATTGATTTATTAATAATTTAAGATCATCTGTATTTTTAACTCTCCAGCCGTCCTTGATAGATTGTTCTATCATATTCAATGCCATTTCTTCGGTATAAGCTGTGAGAGTTGTTTTTTCTTTTGTTACTGGGTTTCTTAATTGAATTTTGTATTCCATATTATTTTTTATCTCCTTTTTTTAAGATAGGCTCATTTGGGGTTGAGCCTTGACCTTATTTTTTAATTTGCCTTATTGTAAACGTATAAACGATTGAATGAATGATATTTGAAACTTTCTTTATCCTTTCCATTGCTAGTAATTAAATTATAGATATTAGGATATACTTGTTTTAATTTTTCTAATCTCAATCCTAATTCTTCATCACTACACTGTAAGCATTCAATAGCATTTTTTAACTCTGCTTTATTGCTGTTTGAATTAATACCATCAATACTATACAGTCCCTTTTCTGCTAACAATCTTTTTAACTCCAATAGCAATTCTCTTTTTGTCATTTTCATAACCTCCGTCTTTTTGTTTTGGCTTTTCCTTTACCTTACAATTATATTATATCACGTTAAACGTGGAATTGTCAACACATATTAAACGTCTTTCGTTGATTTTTTTATTTTTTAGATTGATAATCAAATGTTTAAAGTATATAATAAGTTAAAGGAGGTATTTATTTTGAGTATATTTAATAAATTAAAAGCATTATCAACAAAGCAAGGAATCTCACAAAAAGATTTAGCTACACAATTCAATATGTCTTATAACAGTTTTAATAATAAAATAAGAGATTGTGAAACGCGTTTTAATATAAAAGATTTAATCATCTATACAAACACTCTAAATCACAAAGTTGCTATACTAGATAATGAAAATAACATAATTGATGTTTTATCAATTAATGATTTAAAAGAAAACAATGACTAACTTAATAGCCATTGTTTTTTTATTAGCTTATAATGCTTATTTCACTTTCATCATCATCTTTTTGGATCAGTTTCATGTAACTGATGTTTCCAACTCTTTCCACAAAATATTCGGTACTAAATTGCACTTCATTTCTTGTATCGCTTAAAAATTTAAAAATCAAATCTTCATTCATAGAAATTTCTTCTGTTGGTTTCTTTAATTTCTTACTTGGGAAATATGATTTCTTACCTTTCACACACAACGTATCATCTTTGCTTAAGTAATTCACAAGATAACCAGATATGTCTGTATAGTCTTGAATCTTTCTTATATCTACAATGCCATGCTTCCAAACTTTATCTTGTAAAACTTTTTGAGGGATATATGGACAATCAAACAAAAGCACGTGAAAGTGAATATCCTTTGTTGCTTTGCTTGGGTCTTCTAACCTATCTCCGTTCTGTATTTCCATAACAGCGATGTATTGAATTTTGTCGCCATAATTATATCTTAAGTTTTTAATAAATGTTTTAAACATTCTACACGCTTTCTCTCGACTTTTTAGTTTTGGACATGTAAGAGTCAAAAATTTATCTTGTTCTTCATACTGTCCTAAGTTGCTGTTTATTACACGTCTTAGTCGTTTCTGCGTTCGACGTAAATTGTTATCGAGTTTTTGAACACATACAAATTCTTCAACCACATCTTTCATCTCCTCTTCTTTTTTATCTTTCTTTTCATTTTCTGTAATATCCCAATCATTGATAATTTTCATTAAATCATTCGTTTCTTTTGTCTTTCTTTTAAAATTCTTGTCTTTATAAATATAAAGCTCAATATGTTTTCCACTCTTTACAGCTTTATAACAATATTCTTCACAGCTACCCTTATTCTCTGTTTTGTGTCTTAAGTTGCACATTAATAAATAGAAGTAAAGATAGGCTCGCTACGCTCCCCTATCTTTGTGCAACGCTCCGCGTCTTTCTTTTGCTTACACCTTTGGTGTGCAAAAGACGCTTTGCGTTTCAAATAAAACGAGCAAACAGCCTTGTTTGCTCTCTTTTTGTACTTCTTAATAACATTTAGAATAAAGGCATTAAATTTTATAACTTGACAATTCAAAAAACAACTTCCTTTCTTTTATAAATCATTCTTTTCAATCAGACAAAGAAAAATATTTATGCAATATCACACTTTCTAATTACAGTTGCAACATAAACAATAAATAGAATTTGGGGGACACAATCATTTTTAGACGTTTTTTATTTCATAAAAAAAACAGATATTTTATGCCCCCTCATTCCCCCAAGTCATAAAATATCACGTCTAAAAAATGATTTATTATAAAACTTTTCATTCACTTTTTGATATTTGATCCATATAGTAATCAACTTTGTTTTTTAGTTTACTTACTTCATCATAACAATTATATGCCTCTTCACAATCTTTGTTGTCCGAACCAGTAAACATAAATTCATCATGCAAATCTTCAATATCCAACGCGAATCCTGCCCCTCTATCATTCAAACAGTCATTTATCAAAAACAATTCATATATACTAAATTCGCATAGAATGCTACCTTTTTTTGTACTTATTTTCTTTAATATTTTCAATAATATACAGAGAGTAGCCATACATACTATTAGTATCATTATCAAAATTACATAATCATATCTCATTTTTTCTCCTCTTATATTTTTTCACAGCTTCTTGTTATAGTCTTAAAATATGGTATTCTTACTATGCCTAAATCAGTGCCGAGCATATACCAAGCCCACCCTTTTTCATCAAAACTTTGCACGTCATTTTCGAACATCATTTTATAGTTGGCTTTTGATGCTTTGCCTAATACAGCTCTAAACATAAAATTATCTCTCATGTCTCCGCTTATATATTTGGCATCTGCTCTTTGCATCGTAACAATTAATATATAACCACACGCTCGCCCTAATAAAATGATATCTGATATATCATGATCAAAAATTTCCTTTTCTTTCTTATTCAGCTGTTTACATATTGTTAAATATTCATCAATCAATAAAAAAACTGGTCTATAATTTTCATCTTCTATATATGAAGATATTCCTTTTTCAGCCATTTCTTCATATCTTTTGTGCATTTTTTCGCAGAAACAACGAACAAGATTCATTATATTTTCTTTATCAGCGGTATCATTCGCAACATAATATTTAAACATACCTTTAACAAGAGCATAATCTATGCACTTTCCATCAATGCACCACACCTCATGATTTGCTGAAAATAGCCCACTTAGCAAATAACGCATAAAAACACTTTTCCCCTGTCCTGTTTCACCAGTACACAAAAGATGAGGATATTCAACCCAATCCCATTTTTTTAAACCATATACACTCGTTCCAAAAGAAACACTTATATTATCACTTTCAAAATCATTAAGAGGCTCAAAATCTAAATATATAGTAAAATAACAGTATCCCTTATAAAAACGTATACCACTACATTTTTGACCTGTGTGAGCCTGTACACTGTCCTTAAACTGAATATACTGATTTTCATTTGATTTCTTAATAAAACGACATCTTATCTTTATATAATTGTCATTATATGCATAATAAGCCTTAAAGGTTGTTCTTGACTGAGAATCTTTTTCTTGATAGTTGTTAACTTCTATTCTCACTTCATTGATTATACGCAACAGTTCTTTGAATTTGTCATAATCTTCTTTCAAGACAATACATCTTATTTTCTTAAAAATAATCATTGGTACTTTCATGAAATAAAAAAAGACTGTTGTAAAATCAATATATCTTATTCTATGAAATTTCATAATTCATTACTCCTTTAGCTCATCAGGCAATTCAACATTCTGATTATTGCCTCTATCGTCATGTTCGGCGTTTTCATTCTGATTGTCTGTCTGCAAACTTCCGTTTGAAAACGTAGAAGATGAATGACCTGTTGATACTCCTTTTAATGATTCAACAAAATCATATTTCCCTATCAGCTCATTAACAATATCTTTATACAATACAATTTTGTCTTTATCAGTTTCAACATCACGATAATTTGCAAATCTGACAATAACCTCATTCAAGAATTTGGCATACGTTTTATCACTCTCTTTGTCAGAAGAATAAAGCAAAAAATTGCTTTTATACTTATCTAATTCAGTTGGTGCCGAAATATCACTATAATTTTCTATAACCTCCAATAACAATGTATCTTCTTTTAAAGTTAAATCCTCTTTAATCAAATCAATTACCGACTTCTCAACTGTAAACAATGGCAACCATGCCGAGCTTGAAAGTATTAAAACGGAACCGACAAAAAAGGTTACAAACACTAACTTAATCTCTTTTGCTTTCTTCATTATTTTCCTCCTGTTCTTTATTTTCATTGTTATCAATCTGTCTATATTCCCCTTGTTTAGGGAAATCAAACCAATCACGCGGATTAACCAAAATTTTATTTTCTCCATCTTGTATATGCATTTCAAAATGAAGATGAATACCTGTGGAATTTCCTGTCGTGCCCTGAATACCTAAGACATCACCTTTTTTAACATTATCATTCATATTAAAATTAGGCTTTAATGCCATATGCATATATCTTACATACAAACCTGTCACTTCATCAAAAACCTCTAATGAATTACCTGCACCACTCCCACTTGATGCTTCTGTGACATTTACCACAACACCATCAAAAACACTCACAATATCAACCGCTTTTGTTCCATCTTTTTTAAATGCCACCAAATCTATGCCCTGATGATAAACAATCCCCTGACCTGTCGGATTGCTACGACTTCCAAAATCACTTGTACATGTGTAATAATCAGCTAAAAATGGCAAATCACGGAATAAATAACCTGAATCATTTGAACCGTCACTGCCACCACCAATAGAAACAACACCTATAACAGAAGACATAATCACAATTAAACCTACCACAGCAATAAAAGGTATCGCAATGACAACACCAATTATTATAAATATTTTAGCTTTCATAAATCATCAGCTGTTCTTTTGAAATATCATGATGAAATCTTATTGACGTTACACCCTTTATATCCAATACCATATCACCCTCTTTAAAACGTGGTATATCCTGTAAATAAGAATATGGTATGTGGGGATAACTTTGTCTTATCATTGGAACTAAATTTCCGTCCATTCCCATAAAAAAACGATACGTTGACTGTTCAAGAATAGCCTGTATAACATGTGATTTTGCTGAACCATCATTATAAATAACATCTCTAATACTCTGTGTTGCAAAAATCTGTCTACAAAAATACTTTCTATCTTCTCGAGATACATCTTCAATAAACTTCAAATGATCCATAGCTACAGATGAGGAAACGAAATTTTTTGCCTCATCATAAACAAGCACCAAAAAAATATGGTTTCCATTCGCATCTACATTTGTCTTGTTTTTCATCATTTCATTCCACATCAGATTATTAATTAAAAACATTTCTGCAGATGCAATTTCATCAGGATCACGTTTTATAGAAGAAAGATCAAATACAACAAACTGTTCATTTTGTACATTAAAATTTGTCTGAACATTAAATATACTTCCATAAATTAACGGATCAATAAATTCATCTAATTCACTCACAATTGTTTCTAAATCTTCCAATTCACTTTTTGCAAAAATAGATTTTTTACCATTCTTTATTCTATCAATTTCACACTGAATATAATTAACTACATCTTCCAACAAAGGAATCTTTAAAGCTCCTCTTTCTATTTCTTCATTAAAATATCCATATTGGGCATAGACCTGTTTACTTGCCTTAATCATTTTTTTAACATAAGCATTATTGTTTAGAAAATAAAAATACATACTTTTCATTTTTGAAACATGATATCGAAAATCTTCATTAAATGATGATGTATCACTCTTTTTCAATATCTGCAAAAAATTATATGAAAATTCACTATTCCCAAATGAAATAATTTTCCCATCATATTTCTTAGCCAAATGGAGAAAAGTTCCCTCAATGTCATTCACAAAAACTCTATGCCCTCTTAACAGTGCCTCTGTTATTTCATCAACGAGAGACGTTGTTTTTCCCTTGCCTTTGTCACCAAAATACCAGCTGTCAAAACTTTTTCTCACCTTATCAATTGTATACGAATTTAAACTCACCGTTCCTCCTGTTGGTGTAAAACCTAAAAATGAACCATTTTTGTCTTCAAAACTTGATGAATAATAAGGAAAACCTCTTGCGATTGTTTTTGCTGGAAATGGCTGTGTCAAATTAACATTAATATTAGATATTGCCTTATAATCCTCTAATGCCTTTCCTAGCTGTGTAGAAACCTTATAGCCTTTGTTTTCCATTTTCTCAGTGAGAATTTTTATCTTTTTTCTTAATTTCTTTTCACTGTCAGCATACACATACACTCTAATTTGCCCATCAATAATAATTTCATTGCCATCTACAATTTCTTTATAAACCATTTCTAAATTAGCTGACGAACTCATTGCATCAATCTGTTCTGTTCTTTTGTTTGTCTGTACATAAGAATCTTCATTTTCATTCAAAGAGGTATTGATTTCATTTGTAATATTTCCCTCATATTCCTGACAGTCAAATTTAACGATAATATTGCAATCCTTATCCTTATATTTTTTTACTAGATCAAGCAACCATAAATCTTCTACAACTGTATCATATTTCCAGATTGTTAAAGCTCCAAGATAACCGTTAGCATATTGTATATAATCATCTTTTTCAACAATTCCGCCAATAGAGCTAAATTTTTTTGAATATACTTTATTGTACTTCTTTACAGCTTTTTCATTTTTACTTTTAAACAGTTTTTTCATTTAATAACCTCCTCTTTTCTCTAATAAATAAGGATTGTAAGAAATTTGCATAACATTTAATGTTTCTACTTCACTTAATTCACGAAGAGGAATTGCATGGCACAAATATGTTTCAACGTAATAAATATACTGTTCCATTTCTTCCTTTGTAGTCGCATAAATAATCAAATAACATTTATCATCAAGTTTATTCACGTTTAGATCTTTCATCTTTCTGATTTTTATTTCTTTAATCTTCTGTAGATTAACATTCTCAACTTCATATTTATCATAAACACCTGTATCAATATGAAACGGTACCGAAAGATATATATTGCTGAATTTAACCTGCATTTTTATAAACTGATGAAAAGCTCCATAGTATGCCTCTCTTTCCTTTGAAGGCATATTCTTGATATCTATCCCCTGACATTCATAATACTTTGTATACCCACCTTCTTTCACAATTGAATACGTATCAAAGTCAAAACCTTTCACTTCCAATAAATCACATAAATGTGATGACTTTACTTTTTTAACTAGTAAAAACAAACCAATAATACACAAAATCATTATGACTAATGCTAAACATTTTACAATTATACTTACCATCTATATATCTTCCTCCTTAACATAAATTTCAAATAATCAATAACAACTTCATAATTCTTTTTCTTGTGATAAGGAATAAACAAATAGATAACAAATATTTCTAAAAATACTGTGTATAAAACAGAAGTTATTGGTGTTAAAAATAAAGGAAATATATAAATTCCTAATATTAAAACAGCTGGGATTGTCAGCCAAATTTTCATGGGGATATTAGCGTACTTCATTTCTTCTTTCAAACGCTTTGGTATTAAATTTAATCTTCTCATCTATAATTCACCTCTATTCAATTTATCTAGCAACATTGATAAATTTTCAGATATATCTTCAGAATTTTCGTCTCTTACAGTCTCTACCTGCTGTGATTGCTGTGATGGTTCTATTATTTGATCTTCATCATTTATCATTTTTTCCTGTGCTTTTTGCACTGTTTGCTTATCCTGTGTTAATACAGCTTTATCACTTAGCATATGTCTTCTCATCATTCCATCATCACCAGGCACATCATTAATTGCATCATCTGGTGTTACATTGTCAGGGGCAAAATAACCCTCTCCATTCTGTAAGTCAGGGTGAGCATAAGTAGTCGCTGCCTTTGGTCCTGAACCAACAAAAGGCGGTTGAGCTGTCGGATCAGGAGAATTAGAAAACGGTGATTGATTTCCATACTGTCTAGCGAATTGTGATTGTGGATCATTTCCATTACCACCACGTTGTCTAAAGACTCCAAAACCTCCACCGCCTGATGAACCGCCTGATGGATCGTTAACTGGATCACTTCCATCACCATATTGACCTCCACCATCCTGACTTCCATCACCTTGACTACCATTATACATTCCACTGCCAGTATATCCAGAAGAACCAGCTGGATCAAAGCCACCATCAGGTAAATTATCTTTTATCTTATCCATACCCCAGCCACCAACTTTGCCAGCACCTTTCATAATTCCTCTTAATCCACCACGCAACGCCTGAGCCATTAAAAGTCTACCCACAATGCCCTGTCGTGGTTGATCTAAATTTAATAACTTAAATATAACCTCAGGACCTTTTACCAAAAATCCTGATAATACAATAACAAATACCATAGATGTTATCCAGTTCTCTATTTGCATTGCACTTGTTAACAATGATGTTACAAATTTCAAATTAAAGATATAAAGTAGGATTGCTCCTGTCATACCCAGCACCTGAGTAATAACCTGCTTGGTTCGATTTCCTGTCATATCCGTTGCAACAAACAATGGACTTAAAATTGACACAAATATAATATTAATGTTATACCAGCATATCTTAAACAAACTCATAAAAATACCAAATGCCAATATGATGCTAAAAAAGATAATTTGAAAAAAATTAACACTATAAATATATAAACCCTCATCTAATTTCCCGAATCCCCACCACGGAGTGGCAAGTGGTTCAACGACTGGTTTTCCAGCAACAAAAGCTGTGACTTTTTTATTCAATGGCTCCTTGTTCGTAGACGCATGAATGTTTATTGTTGACAAATCCATATCTGGATATGTTTCACTTATCAGACGCTTTGTATTTGAAACAACCGAACTTCTTACATCATAAATATTTTGTTTTAATATAATCTGTGCTGGATTGTTTTGTATCATTTCTGTTTCTTTTGCATAACCTTTTGTTGCCTCCTGTCCTAATTCCACAAAGCTCATAACACCAGTAAAACAGGAAAGATAAATAGTTGCGACTAAAAATGTACGGAAATATCCTTTACAGAGTTTGCTGTCAATCATTTTTAATATAGCAAATATAATCACTGTTAAAACAAGCAAAGACAATGATATGCCTAATATTTCATCAGCATATTTTTCTAATAAATCCTTAAATATATCTGCATCAAAAAAATCATCAATAGCACCAAATATACCATTACACATATCATAAAAAAATTTACACAAAGACCACAAAATACCTCTTATAGCATCTTGAAACAAATCTCGTATTGTTAGCAGTTCATAAACACTTTTAGATATATTCTCCATTTAAACTCCTGGTATATTGAAGTTACTCATACAAAGAGTAATAAATCTAATATACCAATTCTC
>OGGQ01003547.1_pt1 | contig 14439 bp, 13 predicted proteins | sample 1571191 | NCBI WGS metagenome assembly OGGQ01 (sample SAMEA2582061, study PRJEB24529) | metagenome | biome: Human gut stool | place: China | collected 2011
CTACGACTTCGGTGGTTCGAATCCACCTTCCCCCACCAAGTCGGAGTGGGCAGTCTGCTTACTCCGACTTTTTTTACATCCCACAGTGTTCAAACCCCACCGCGTCCTTTGAACTCATCCCGCTCATAGGTCTCTGACGCTGCTGGCCTTCCTCAGCCCATATTGTTCTTGTCGCGGCCGCCACAGCGTCCGCGATTTTTCACGTGCTTTTGTGAACCGCTCCGATCAGCGGCTGTCACCCTGTCTCTAAACTTATTTTCTGTGAGGGGTTGTCCCATGACATCTGCACACTTTCAAGCCTGTGCCCGTTTCTTTCGGGCGGAGGCCGTCCTTTGCGTCTCGGTTTTACTGGCTTTGGTCTCTACAGCCGCTGTGCCTCCCAGCAGTGCCTATCTCGCGTATATCGACTGGGACACCCTGTCGCTTCTCTTTAGTCTGATGGCAGTGATGAAGGGGTTTCAGAGGGCCGGTCTGTTTGTTTTTTTCGGCGGCTGTCTGCTTCGAAAAACCTCCACCTCCCGTCAGATGCTGATGGTGCTTGTCTTTCTCCCCTTCTTTTGCAGCATGGTGATCACAAATGACGTCTCGCTGATTACCTTCGTACCGTTTGGCTTGATTGTACTGCGCATGGCCGCCCAGGAGCGTCTGGCGGTGCCCCTCGTGATTCTGCAAACTCTGGCAGCCAACCTGGGCAGCATGCTGACGCCGATGGGTAATCCACAGAATCTCTACTTATATGGAAAATCCGGCATCAGCTTTGGCGAGCTGTGCGGCTATATGCTGCCCTATGTCCTGCTCTCCGGCGTGTTGCTTACAGCGCTGATCTTGATGCACCGTCCTGTTGCCATTCCTGAGATCTCTCTGGACATTCCGATGAACAGTCCTCGGTTGCTGGCACTGAGCACTCTGGGCTTTGTCATCTGTTTGCTTGGCATCTTCAAGCTGGTCTCCCCGACGGCCATTGCAGCTGTTATCTTGATCTTTTTGCTGCTCACGGATCGGGCGCTTTTGCGAGAGATTGATTACTCCCTCCTGGGGACTTTTCTCGCTCTTTTCATCTTCATCGGAAACCTGGGGGCTGTTGCGGGCTTTCAGAATCTCCTCTCCTCTCTCCTCGATGGCCACGTGGAGCTGGTAGCTGTGCTGACCAGTCAGGTCATCAGCAACGTACCCGCCGCGCTGCTGCTCTCCGGGTTCACCACCCAGTGGAAGCCCCTTATCGTTGGCTGCAATCTGGGAGGCTTGGGTACGCTGATTGCTTCCATGGCCAGCCTGATCTCCTATAAGATGGTGGCACGGGAGTATCCGGGACAGGGCGGGCGCTATCTGCTCTGGTTCACACTTTCCAATCTGATCCTGCTGTTTATTTTGTTGGCAGTCAGCTGTTGGCTGTAAACATGTCTATTTTGAGTTTTTCGATAACCAATCAAAACAAGATACTTGTTTGATCTTAAATTATAAACAGAATTCTTGTTTGTTGTTTTGATAATAGCACATATGTTCGACTGTGTCAAGAGGAGTTAAACAAGTTTCTTGTTTAATTTTATTGACACAACCATTTCAATTTACTATGATAGAGATATCGAGAGGGGAGGAAGCACCATGAGCTTTGGAAAACGGATGCAGGCCTGCCGGGAAGAGCTGGGGATTTCCCAACTGGCCTTGGCACGTCAGATAGGGGTCTCACAATCCACCATTGGCAACTACGAGGCCGGGATCAGCTTTCCGAAGGAGGATATTCTCCTTCGGCTGTTTGACTGTCTGGGAACAGACCCCAATACCCTGTTTCAGGACAGCTTTCAAGGCGGAGGTCACGTGCTCTCCCAGAGTGAACGGCGGCTTTTCGAGCAATACCGAGGTCTCTCTCCCAAAGGCAGGGAAACCGTACGGTCTGTGGTGGACGCCCTGTGTGCCTATCGGGATGATTTGGAGGTCAGCCGCCCCCAGCAAGAGTCCCGCCTGATTCCCCTTTACCGCAGTCCAGCGGCGGCCGGTTATGCGGCTCCGGTCTTTGGCGAGGACTTTGACAGCATCCCGGTAGAGGACGATGTACCTCAAGCGGCGGAGTTTGCTGTCCGCATCCAAGGGGATTCTATGTCCCCTTATATTCCGGACGGCGCGGTGGTCTATGTGAACCGGGACCCTTTGGCTCCCGGGGATGTTGGCATTTTCTGTGTGGATGGCGAAATGTTTTGCAAGCAGTACTACAAGGACCCAGTGGGAATTGTGTACCTGTTTTCTTTAAACCGGGCCCGGTCGGACGCAGACATTCTGCTGATGCCGGATGGCGGCCGGAGCCTGATCTGTATGGGACGGGTGATGATACACACGCTTCCCCTGCCTGGGAAAGTGTAAAAAAGCGCGGACACTGTCCGCGCTTTTTCTCCTCGGAGTGACCTCAGACAATGAACCCGCCCTCGGCTCCCAGTACCTGTCCTGTGATGAAAGAGGCCCGTTTCGAAGCCAGGAATGCGACGGCGTAAGCGATATCCTCCGGCGTGCCCAGCCGTCCCAGGGGGGTCTGTTCCACCAGCATCGCCTTGACCTCGTCCCCCAGCGCCTCCAGCATATCCGTTTCGATCACCCCCGGCGCCACACAGTTCACCCGAATCTGAGAGGGCGCCAGCTCCAGCGCCAGAGAGCGGGTCAGCCCGATCAAGGCCGCCTTCGTGCAGGCATAGGCCACCTCACAGCTGGCGCCGCGCAGTCCCCAGATGGAAGAGATATTGATGATACAGCCGCTCTTTTCTGTGAGCATGTGAGGCAGCACTGCCCGAATGGTATTCCGGGCGCCACTCAGGTTCACCGCCAGATAGCGGTTCCACTGCTCATCGGAGATATCCTGAAACTGCATCTGCCCGGCGATGCCAGCGTTGTTAACCAGCAGAGAGATTGGTGCCAGCTCCGCCGCCGCCTGGCTCACCATCTTCGCCACGGCCTCTCCGTCCGCTACATCGGCTTGCATTGCCACGGCATTCTGCCCCAGAGCTTGGATATCCCTCACAGTCGATTCCGCAGCCTCTTGATGCTGGATGTAGTTGACGCAGACATCCCAGCCCTCTCGGGCCAGCTCCAGTGCGATCCCGCGGCCAATCCCGCGGGATGCCCCAGTCACCAGTGCAACTCGTCTCATAAGCGTTGTTCCTCCCATACATTTGGGAATCAGTATAACAAAAAATTGGGAAAGGCGCAAGAAATGTGTTGACAAATGCAGCAATGTCGTGTATTCTATATTCGTTCCGCTTTGGACGATTAGCTCAGCTGGCTAGAGCACCTGCTTGACGTGCAGGGGGTCACAGGTTCGAGTCCTGTATCGTCCACCATCATTAATCCCTTGAAACTTAACGGTTTCAAGGGATTTTTGCTGTCCTGAAAGGTAAATGCGGCGGCATGGTGTCCCAAATTTTCCTGCATTGTTTTCATGTCGTCCCCGCTCTGGAGCGCCACAACTGTGTAATGGTGGCGAAGATCATGAAATCTTGAGGACGCCGTCCCTATCTTCTCCACGATTTGTTTGAAACAGTCATAGACTGTCTGATAGGACAGAACCCCTCCCAGCCCGTTAGTAAATATCAGATCATGCTCATTACTCCAGCACGAGCCGGCTAAAAGCTGCATCTTTGTCTGTTTTGACTTCTGCTTGCGCAAGATGCCGATTACCCGTGGGAGCGATAGTAACAACTCTGGCCTTGTTGTTCTTGGGCGGCGAAATATAGTATTCGCCGCCTTTTTGCTGCTTCCGCCGGAGTTGCTGTTTAACCCGGATCGTTTCATGTTTGAAGGCAACTCAATCCCATGTCAGTCCGAGTACCTCACCTTGTCGAAGGCCCATAAACAGCGCAGTCTGATACAGATACTCGTGGAGGTGGCCTTGGATGGCTTTTAGGAACTTGGCGATCTGCGCTTCATCCAATGGGTGGATATTCTTCTTTTCTACACGGGGCAGCAGGCATCTGAAGGATTGACCCTCAAATCCCCAATTGAACTGCCTGCTGGAGTACCTTATAGAATACCCCATGGATATTCTTTATTGTTTTGGGCGGTAAAGGACGTGAGTCTTCTTTTTCAGGATGCAGAAGGTCATTATAGAACCGTTGTACAATAAGAGGCGTCAATGCTTCCAGTTTGAGTAAGCCTAAATGAGGGGCGATATATAGCTTAATATTTGTCTGGTAGAGATATACTGTAGATGCTTTGACGTTGTCAAGATACGCTCGCTGCCAGGCCATTCTTTTACGGTGAGCTTACAGGGCTCCTTGTAAATCCCGTGATCAATTTCAGAGATTAACTGACGTAACTTCTGAACCACCTTTTTCTGCGTCTTACCAATAATTGATCGCTGGATTTGCTTTCCTGCGCCAGGATCGAAACCAACTGTAAATCCTGCCTCCCAATAAGTATATTCGTTACCCTTTTTGGAAAACAGTTTTCTTTCGGATAGTTCCAGCTCCAGCCACATTTCTTGAATTTGACTTGCTGCGCGGCATATAAAAATCCTCCTTTCACCGCACAGCGGGAATCATAGATCTTATACCCGTTGTGCGGCATCCATTCAAGGGGTTATTTGTGAATAATTAGAGGTTTTTGCCATCCAAAACCTCTGGTTCTCTTCTTTCGGTATCTAGATTTGCTTCCCGATCCGGATGCTCATGACTTTTCCGGAAGGCACCAGTTCGTAAGCCGTATTTGTGTCGATACCGAGTATGGGCATCAGGTCCTCCACACGGAGAGCCGCTTATCAAAAGAGCGGTATTTATGTTCCATCGCCGCCACCTACTCTCACCGGGGCCAGATAATGTTGGTCAAATCGGGCCGCTCATGGCCCAGGAGACGGGACACGGCGAAGTGTGCGTCCAGGCCCTATGCCGCTATTAACCAGTTCCTTATGCTTCTCCGCTGCGTATGAATGGCGAAGTCCGTGGAAAGTCAACGGACGGTCGGAACCCTCGTCCTGGATCTCCGCACAGTGCTTCATTATAAACAGCTGCAGCAAGCTGATGGCCCTGTCCGTATGCATATCGTCAGGCACTAGCAGCTTGTGGCCCCGCTGGGTGTGCTCCAATTGTTTCCGCAGAACAATGGCAATCCGCCCGTTAATGAGTACCGTGCGGTCCTTGCCGTCTTTCCCTTTGATGGTAATGGCGTTCTCCCGGAGGGACTGCTCCGCTGTGCGGTGCCGATGCGAAAGCACGCGCGGATGCGCAGGCCAACGTAGCGGACCAGATAGAGGGCCAGGATGAAGTCGTAGCACTCCTCTCCAGTGCCTCGCCCAGCCGTTTGTTGAACTCAACATGACTCTAGGTAGGGTCCACACCGCCGAAACAATGCTGCTCCAGTTCCGTGGCTAACTCGTCATTACTGGGGAAACAGTACTCGGAGCAGCTCATCTTGTCTTGTCGTGGAAGAAGCGGATGGCGGCCAGGTCGGTCTTGATGGTGCTGGGGAAGTTTCCTGTTTGATACAAGGGCAGTTTACCATGCTGGCAGCAATGTCTATATGATATCAGAATCTACTTCACTTTCTGTACATCATTGGCAGCGTATTTTCCCATCACTAATTTTGCCGCTCAGGTTGCGACAGCCCGCCTAGAAAACTTGGGCAAAGTCCTCAGGGGGATCTTGGCTTAGTGTTGCCTTGGCCTGTGTGTTTATCGCAATCTATGCATTCATTGGCCCAGTAATTCTTTCCGAAACGATGGCAGCATAGGCTCTGGACAATTCAGTAAAATCATGATATCATCGGCCTATCAACAGGTTGGAGGCAATCATGGGGAGTATTATTGCGGAAAGGGTCAAAGGCGCAACCCTGACAAAGGCGCAGCGGAAGATCGCCAAATACTTCATCCACAACCCCGAACGGGTAGGCATGAGTTCCTCCATGGAGGTGGCCAGGGCCATCGGCGTCAGCGACGCGTCCATTACTCGCTTCGCCCGAGCCATCGGCTACGAGGGCTTCACTGATCTGAAAGCCGACATCTACAATTCCCTGGTCAACCAGGCCACCGGTGGCGTCAACAGTCTCTCCCTGGCGGACCGGTTCGACGCCAACCGGGCCCGCTTCGGCGCGGACACCTCCCGGACCGAGTACATGAAACTGGTCCAGTACGACCTGGAGCGCACCTTCCAGCAGAATACGGACGAGACCTTCCTCCAGGCGGTGCATTTGCTGAAAACTGCCGCTCACCGGTACGTGGTGGGCTTCCGGGGCTGCCTTGGGGCGGCGGGCCAGTTCGCCTGGCTCATGCGCTTCCTACTGCCCCATGTTATCCACATCTGCGACGAGGGCCCCGGCGGCGTAGGCCTGCTCCAGGACATCGCCCCCGGCGACTGCGCCGTGTTCTTCTCTCTGAGCCGGTACTATAAAGTTGATCTCCGCTTGGCCCAGCTAGCCAAAGAGAGGGGAGCAGCGGTAATCCTGGTAACAAACAGTGTTCTTTGCCCCCTGTCGGACCTCGCCGACATCTTGCTCTTGGCAGAGACGAAGCACGCCAGCTTCTTCAATTCCGCCGTCCCACTGAGCTTTATGGCTGAGTATCTGGTCTCCCGCCTGGCTGAAGAAGTCCCGGACATCTACCGTCAGCTCGCCAGCGAGCGCGATGATCTCACCGCAGAGCTGCGTTTGTGAAATCACGAACAAGGATTCGAAAAAGAACAGGCCAAATGGCCTGTTCTTTTTGCAGTTTGCACAAAAAATATGTTGTATTTATTTCAAAATATAAATTGACAGAAGTAATCGCAACAGTATATACTTATTGCAGTAATTACAACAGGCTTTCCCAAAAAGTAGCAAACTCATCTTCCTGCGGGTGGCCAACCGCTGGACAACAGGAGGAAAGGGAACATGACCGTTTATCTCAGTGAGTACATCTATCCCCCTGCGGTGGAAAAGCTGAAAGCCCATGCCGCCGTAGTGGACAATTTCGACCACATTGAGAACATCGACGCCATCATCCTTCGCAACATCCCCGTCACGGCGGAGATGATGGACCGGGCCAGGAACCTGAAAGTCATCGCCAAGCACGGCATCGGTTGCAACACCATTGACGTGGCGGCGGCCAAGGCTCGGGGCATCCAGGTGATCTACACCCCCACCGCCAACGCCGACTCCGTGGCAGAGATGACCGTGGGCCTCTTCCTGGCGTTGGAGCGGCGAATCGTGGAGGCCCACGCCAAGTGCCTGCGCAGCGAATTCACCACGATCGCCCCCAAGGACTTTCTGGGCACCGAGATCATGGGCAAGACCTTTGGCCAGATCGGCATGGGCAACATCGCTCAGCGGATTGGGCACATCCTCTCCGCCGGCTTCGGCATGACCCTCCTGGGCTACGACCCCTTCATCTCTACTGAGGAAGCCGCCAAGCGGGGTTTCCGGAAGGTGGACACCCTGGAAGAACTGCTGGAGCAGTCGGATCTGGTGAACATCAACGTGCCTCTGGTGAAAAGCACTGAGAACATGATTTCCGGCAAGCTCTTCGACCACTTCAAGCCCGGTGCCGTCTTCGTCAACGCCGCTCGGGGTGCCGTTATCAACGAGGATGGCCTCTACGGTGCCCTGGTTTCCGGCAAGCTGAAGGCCGCCGCCTGCGACACCTTCGTGAACGAGCCGCCTACGGCGGAGAACAAGCTCCTGAGCCTTCCTAACTTCATCGCCACCCCCCACCTGGGCGGCAACACGGAGGAATCCCTCCGGAAGGCCGGCACCGAGGTGGTGGAGGAGACACTGAACGTCCTAGCGGGGAAACCGCCCGCACATCCTGTTATTTAACGTCTATATAAACAGGGCATACGTGTATAGCTTTTTTGGAAGGAGGCTTTATTTATGGGACATTGGAGAATTGAGGGCGGTAATATCTGGCGAGAAGCGGCATTCACTGACAACCGAGAGATGGTTTTGGAGTTGAAAGATGAACAGGACCGTGTCGTGCAACTGACGGATGAGGATCTGATCCTTCCTGGATTCATCGATATGCATGCCCATATCTGGGCACCTCCGGCGCGATCCTCCTTTGGAGTGGGAGGAGAGCGGTACTTCTCCGACGGCTTCCTGGGCGCACTGGATGCGGGCACCTACGGTGTGGATGACTGGGAGTCGGCGGATAAATACTGGAGGAACTATGCCAAACTGCAAATGAAGTCCTTCATTTCGATCATTCCCGAGGGATTGACTGTTTTTCCGCCGGTTTCCCCCACAAAACCTGAGGAGATCAGTGTGGATCGGTATGTGGAGGTCCTCTCCCGGAATAGGAAGAGGGCGTTGGGCGTCAAGATCCAGCTAGGCTGGCTTCCCTACAAGAGCGTGGAGACAGACACCGCTCTGCTGAGACTCTGTCGTGAAATTGCAGACCGCAGCGGAACCCATATGATGGTCCACACTTCCGGGCAATGCATGGATGCAAGAGACTCGGCAAATCTCATGCAGAAAGGAGACATTTTAACGCATCCATATTCTGGCTTTGCAAACACGTTGCTGGATGAACATGGAAACGTTCTGCCAGAAGTGTTCATGGCCAGAGACCGCGGGGTTCTTATCGACGTGGGCTTCGCCGGGAAGCACTTCTCCTGGAAAGTCTTCCAGCAGGCTTATGCCCAGGGCCTCCGGTTTGACACACTAGGGGCGGATCTGGTGGAAATGAGTTACAAAACGCCCAACAGCAAGATCGTGGATCAGTTTCATATTCTTTCGGCTCTGCTGAACTTCGGTATCAACAAGGAGGAGGTGTTCCGGGCCCTAATCACAAATCCTGCGCGTTATCTTAGCTTCGAGACAGAGAGCAGCACCCGGTGTGTTATTTTGAAAAAGCGGGAGCAGGAGTTTATGATAACGGACGGCCAGTGCGATAGTTACTGCTGCAAGTTCCTGTATAGTCCCGCATTGGTTATTCAGGACGGGCGACTTCTGAAGGATGAGATATCATTCGGTCATGAAACAAAAAGGAGGAGAAAAGAAGATGAAAGCGAAAAAAAGATTGCTGGCAGCGATGATGATTATTGCGGTGAGCCTGGGAGTCCTAAGCGGCTGTGGCGCTGATTCCGGCTCTGAGCAACCCTCTGCAGACGGCGTGGACGGCGAGACCACTGTACTGAAAATGGGTCATGTGTACGCCGAGGACTATCCAATGCACCTGGCTATGCAGCAGATGAGCGACTACATTTATGAAAATACGGATGGCCGCTATCGGATTGATTTATATGCCAACTCGACCCTGGGCGGTGAAAGCGACCTGATTGAAGGTGTCAATATTGGAACAGTGGATTTGTGCTTTACGGCGTCCACTCCTTTGGCGAATACGGCTCCGGCCATCTCCTATCTGGATTTGCCATTTTTGATTGAAGATTATGACCATGCGGATGCAGTATTTTTCGACCCCGAGAGCCCCATCCGGACATCTATTATGAGCGATATTGATGCGGCGGGGTTTAAAGCCCTAACTCTGATGGAAAATGGATTTCGGCAGCTGTTTACCAACAAGGATGTACAGACGGTGGATGATCTGAAAGGGCTAAAGATCCGCGTGATGGAAAACGCACTGCATCTGGAGCTGTGGGAAGCTTTGGGGGCCTCTCCCACCACCATGTCCGCTTCTGAGGCTCTGACGGGTCTCCAGCAAGGGACTATCGACGCAATGGAGGTGTTCAACACTGCCGCTGTGGCTAATGGTTATGCGGAGATGGTCTCACACTATGTGGAAACTAACCACATTTATACCTGTGGTGTGTTACTGATGTCCCCCAGAGTCTGGAATAATCTTTCCACCGAGGATCAGACGGTATTTGAGGAGGCGGCACTCCTGGCCATGGAGTCCAACAATCAGGAGCTTCGCGAGTCTGATGAGGCCGAACGGGACTATATCATTAACGATCTGGTGGACTCCCACGCAGCCTTGGACCAGGATCAGCTTCGGGAAATGGTCCAGAGCGTGTACGACAGACATCCGGAATATGCGGATATGGTAGCCCAGATCCACGCCTTAGCAGACTAATGAGGGAGACACCCACCAGGAGGAAGAATTGTGAGGGGTAAACGTGGCTAAACTTTGGAACATCATCCAACGCATTTCATATGCGGTTGCAGCTTTCTGCATGTTCGCGGTCATCCTATTGATCTTCATCAATGTTCTCTGCCGGTATGTGTTTTCGTTCAGCATCTCCTGGAGCGAAGAAATGACCCGTTATATGTTCATCGGAACGCTGTTCTTCACGTTAAATATTATGGTTAGTCAAAACGCCGCTCTGCGGGTGGATATCCTGGACAATTTCATCCACAATCAGCGGAGCAAGCACATTCTGAATCTGATTACCTATGTGCTGACCGTCGTGGCGTTGCTAGTATTTACCCTCAGCGGGGTTATGCTGGTCCAGGCGGGGCTTACGTCAGTGAGTCCCAGTATGCATATTCCTATGTGGATCATCTACGCGATGATGCCGCTGGGCTATTTCCTGGCATTAATTGAGGTCCTGCGCAAGATTGCAGCAGAGATTCGGGCTATACGGGTCCTAAGATAGGGAGGGAAACACCGTATGGAATTGACTCCTATTATTTTGCTGGTCAGCCTCTTGGCTTTCATGCTGATCGGAGTGCCCATTGCATGGGCTCTCTCCCTCTCCTGTTTTGCGGCTTTGCTGACTATGGATTCCATGCCGCTGGCACTTTTGACGCAGCGTGTGTTCAACGGGGCGAATAACTTCAGCTTCCTGGCGGTGCCAGCGTTCGTTGTCGCCGGTGAAGTCATGAGTCAGGGCGGCATTTCAAAGAAGCTTGTGGACATGGCAACCATTGCGTTGGGGAGAATGAAAGGCAGCCTTGGTATTATCTCCGTAGTAGCCAGCACAATTTTTGCGGCCCTCTCCGGCTCCGCTACGGCAACAACGGCAGCCATTGGCGGCCTCATGTATCCTGAGATGGAAAAGCGAGGCTATCCCAAGGATTTCGCCGCAGCTGTGCAAGCTATTGGCGGCACACTGGGACCAGTGATCCCGCCCAGCCTGATGATGATCTTTTATGGTGTCGCCACTGGCGAGTCCATCACCAAGCTGCTGATGTCCGGTGTGGTACCGGGAATTCTCACTTGTCTGCTTCTTTGTCTTATGGTCTACATTATTGCCAAGCGCCGGGACATGCCCACGGAAAGTGTGGCTTTCTCCTGGCGAAAGCTGTGGGACAGTGTGCGTGATTCCTTCCTGGCGCTGCTGATGCCGGTGATCATCCTAGTAACGATCTACTTTGGCATCTGCACAGCCACTGAGGCAGCTGCCATCGCCGCAGTCTACGGCATTTTCGTTGCCCTCTTTGTTTACCGCAGCATCTCCCTTCGCCAGCTCTGGGATATCTTCAAAAAAAGCGCGGTACAAACAGTCGTAATCTCCATCATGGTGACGACGGCCCAACTGTTTGGCTGGATCGTGACTTACTATAATGTGCCCACTATTCTGGCTGAGGCTATTCAGTCTGTGTCCTCTTCCTCTCTGGTATTTCTGTTCCTAACTCTGGTAATCTTGCTGATTGCCGGCATGTTCATGGAGGCGCTCTCTGTGGTGATCATTGTGGCACCGATCCTGCACCCAGTAGCTCTGTTGTATGGAATTGATCCCATTTTCTTTGGCTTTTTTGTGGTATTTGTGATGTGCATTGGAATCGCATCTCCACCCTTTGGCCCTTGTCTGTTTGTCAGTTGCAGTTTGTCCAACCGGCCTTTCGTCGGAGTGGCAAAAGAGGTATTGCCTTTTATTCTGGTTGAGATTCTGGTGGCAGTCATTGTTATTTTCTTGCCGGAAGTTGTCACATTCCTGCCCAATTTGATGGAATAACCTGCGAAGGAGAAATTTCTATGAATCTATTTGACAACACCCTCCGGGATGGCGGCAATGTTGTAGGGCACGGCTTTTCTCTGGAGCTGACCACGAGCATCATAGAAGGCCTGCTGGCTGCCGGCATCCGGGACATCGAGTTGGGCAACTGCAAAGGCCTGGGAGCATACGACCAGCTGGGGGCTGACAAGGCGCCATCCGATGAGGAGTATTTTCAGCTCCTCCAGCCCTACTTGTCCCGGGGCCGCATCGGGATGTTCCTGCTGTCTAAGTGCGCCAAGGCAGAAAAAATTCAAAAAGCCGCCGAAGCAGGGCTCAGCTTCCTGCGGGTGGGCGCCAACGCCGGAGACGGCGAGAGTTCCGTGGCCGCAGTGAAGATGGTTAAGGCCGCCGGCCTTACCTGCCGCTACTCTTTGATGAAAGCCTATGTCTCCACCCCTGCAGAGCTGGCCGATGAGGCAAAGATGCTCCAGGCCGCCGGCGTGGACAAGATTACCATCATGGACTCTGCAGGCACCATGTTCCCTGCCGAGGCCGCCGCTTACACAAAAGCCCTCAAGGTCTCCTTAAGCATCCCTGTGGGCTTCCACGGTCACAGCAACCTGGGTCTTTCTCAGGCCAATGCGCTGGCAGCGGTAGCCGCCGGAGCAGACGAGATCGACTGCGGTCTACTAGGCATGGCCCGATCCGCTGGTAACTGTGCCACAGAGCTGGCTGCCGCCACGCTGAAAAAGGAGGGGTATCTACCTGAGGTAGACCTCTACGCCTTGCTGGATTATCTGGACCGGGAGCTGATCCCCATCATGAAAGCGTACAACTACCATGTGGCGGTAAATCCCACGGACCTGATGCTGGGTCTGTCCGGCTGTCATTCCAACTTCCTGCCCATGTTCAAAAGGGTGGCCGAAGAGGAGAATGTGAGCCTGCTGAAGCTCATTGCCGAGGTCTCCACGGCAGATCGGAAAAACCCGTCGGAGTCCCTGCTCCGGGAAGTGGCTGGAAAGCTGAAGTAAGGGATCACAGGCAGTATCCGGAGTGCGGTCCTCCTCACGACTGACAGATTCTTTCACCGGATCACTCGGAACAGCTTTCCCTTTGAATGTATATACTCTCATGCAGAACGACTCCGATTTGGAGTCGTTCTGTGTTTATGGGCAGACCCCCGCAGTCGGATATCCTTCTGGATATACACAACATATTTCAAGTTGATTGTGACATGCTGTAATAAAGGAGATTGTCCTCCCCTGCGTTCAAATGAGAAGTTCTGCCCTGGCAAAACAGCCCACACCTGGGTAGGGCAAGCATCGCGGTCGGCTTGCTCCAGGCGGCAGCCAACCTCCTTTCTGGGGCAGAAAACTGCACCCACTTTTAACAGCCGGGAGTCCAGTAGCAGGAAACGGCTGCATGAAAATCAGGCAATAATAATGATACGCTAAGGCGAAGAAAAGCCAAACGCGGCCTCGAAGGAGTTGTTTCCATCCTTAAAACGCTGTGTGCCCTTTTTCTGACCAGAGAGGGAAAAGTTCCACCCAGTGCCGTCCAATTCTCCCTGTTCCAAGTCCCGCATGGGGCATGGCTTGGATCAAATTGAAAACACAAAATAAACATTCAAAAAAGTTGCAAAAAATGCAAAAATTACCAAATTGGCGCAAATTTAGAGGCAATTGACAGAGACTACCGGACCTAAGCCAGTGACCTCCTGCGTGCGAAGATCCGTAAGGACGTCAAAGACCTGCGATTGGGCACTTTCCGGTAGGTTTGGCTTCACTTTTTTCAAAACAGACAAGCGGTCATTGTCCACTGTGTCCACCCGCTGATATCCGGATATTGGTCAGCGTATTGGTCAACCCCCGGCTCTGCTCATTGGGCGGAGTCGGGGTTTTTTCCGCAAGGGGCTGCCTTGCTGGCACGATTGTAACTATCGAAATCAATATCTGCTGTGTCTTCTCTATTTCTCACTAACCCCGTTAACGGACATAGATCCGCTGCCGCACTCATGTGGCCATGAAATATTCGCAGTAAAAGTGCCTAAAAACAGCACCTTCTCTTTAATACAAGTAAAAACAGGCGGGAACTGGTACAATTCCCGCCTGTCACCCTATTCAAAAATCCGTCAAATTGGCTGGGCGCTTTTCCAGGAAGGCAGTCATGCCCTCCTCCTTGTCGTGGGTGGAGAAGGTGAAGCCAAAGGCGTCCGCCTCCATCTTCAGGGCGTTGTTCAGATCCATATCCATGCCCGCGTTGATCATACTCTTGGCAATGCTCACCGCATAGCTGCCCTTGCTGAGAATTCTGCCCGCCATCTCCTGGCAGGCCCTCATCAGCTGGTCTGCGGGAACCACCTTGTTGGCAAGGCCCATACGATAGGCCTCTTGGGCATCAATCCGGTCACAGGTAAAGATCAACTCCTTGGCCCGGCCCTTTCCGATCAGCCGCGCCAGACGCTGGGTGCCACCGAAGCCCGGAATGATCCCCAGGCCGCACTCGGGCTGGCCGAACACCGCGTTCTCTGCAACAATCCGAATGTCGCAGCTCATGGCGATTTCACAACCGCCGCCCAGGGCGTAGCCATTAACGGCCGCAATAGTCACCTGGGGCATATTCTCCAGCTTGTTGAACGCCTCCATGGCCAGCA
>OGGQ01003555.1_pt1 | contig 14402 bp, 8 predicted proteins | sample 1571191 | NCBI WGS metagenome assembly OGGQ01 (sample SAMEA2582061, study PRJEB24529) | metagenome | biome: Human gut stool | place: China | collected 2011
CCACCCCCATCCCCCTAAAACTTTTCCACTTTATCGAATCCCTGACGGCGGCCCTTCCGCAAGCGTCGGGGACGGCTCGTTCATGGACCTAAAAATGAAGAGAGAGAGAGAGAGAGAGAGAGAGAGAGAGAGAGAGAGAGAGAGAGAGTGTGTGTGTGTGTGTGTGTGGTGGGAAATTCCTCAGGTGAATGACTCCTCATGAGAAATAACGCAGTCATCAACAGACAGTGCCTGTTGATGACTGCTCATAACAGTTTGTTAAGCTTTGGAGATTTAGGTGATGCAACAAACAATCAGAAACTGTTCATATTAGTCAACAACTGTCATTAGCTATTTTTAATAAAAATATGATGCCCTAATGGACAGTCATGGATGGGATGCCTGCGTAGATGACGGACATCGTGTTGCTTCCGGTAAGAAAAAGAAAGGGGAAAGGAATTACTTGAAGCGGGTACGGGCTTCAGCGAGTTCGCGTTCCTCGTCGGCTTGTTGGCGAAGACGCAGAACTTCAGGGTCTACATATCCTTCTGGACGAGGATAGTGCCCTTGCCGCTGCATGGTGCGGAGCCACGCGGTGACGTGTTCAGGTCCTGATGAGACGCCATTGGCAAGTTCCCAATCAAGATAACGCAGACACCGCGATACGTTTTCCGGTTCCCATCCCTGTAGCTGATAGGCACGCTTCAGTTGTGCCAGATGGGCTGGTCCGAAACCGGCATCCGCTGCGAAGGGCCACAAAATGGCGATAAGATCCCCATCCATATTCCATATACACGTGTCATCAAGTGGTAAAGAGGGGGGTATCTCAGTTTTCATGACTGTCTGTGGCTGCTGTTGATAGAGCATTGACTGTCTAGTGCGTGAAGAAGCAGTCATTGTCGGTAATGGATTGTCATCAATAAATTCAACACACACACCATGAGCGTCCCCCGTGCGAACTTGTGTAGTACAGATGATGCCCTCACGTACAAGGCGGCTGATGGTGTTACGGACGGTGCCGTAGGAAAGCCCGATAGCCGGAGCAAGACGTTTTAGGTTAACGACGACCTGGGGGGATTGTTGCCTCAGCGCAGTGAGTGCATCTAAAAGGATCTGGCGGGCTCCGCCAAGGTGGGCGTCTTGAAGGGTGGCCGCAATGATGGACGGCGAAATACCTTGGGTGATACCATGTTGTGTGGTTATATCCTGTTCTTGTTGAACTTTTCTAGAGCCAATAGGTTGTTTATGGTCATCTTCCACTGTAGTGACTGCTTGTGACAATGTAAAACTGTCATCTTGCAACGGAGAATGTGCGACGGTGGCTCTTGGAGTGGTAACAGGCTTAGATTGAAAAGGATCTCTTGGAAGAGGAGTCTCTCCGCCAGAATAAGGGGACACCGTTATTGCACTTGAATAAGCTTGACAGTCAGTGACTGTTTGTGGCTGGCTATAAGATAGCTGTGAATACATTGAGCGGCTGGCTGCATCCGGTGACTTTTTTACTTCATCAGAACTGAGGGCAGTGGCTTTGTAATTCTGTTTTGGCGTAGAACTGTCATTGACAGCTGATATACTGTTATGAAGCGCTGGAGACTGTTGGTGACAGTTCGTGCCTGTACGGAATATTTTTGGAGGAATAGTGGTAATGGACGGCTTTTTACTGTCTATTCCTGCTGATTTCTGTATATAGCTATTATCAGCTGTCATTGACGGTTTTTTATCGTAATTCAGGCCGGTTTGAGCTGCCTGTACGGGGATATCAGAAGGTTCATCCTGAATATCTGAGAGAGTGTACGCAGAACCTGTTTCTGGTGCACAAACAGCGTTTAGAGCCTCTACTGAACGTGATTCAGAAGAAGGACTCTGAAAAGGTTCTGTTTTCTCTCCTCCAGTGAGTAGAGTAGAAAGGTCTACCTGAGGAGTTCCCTCCATATTTTCCCTTTCAGGGGATTCAGCAGGTATCTCAGGAGTCTCTACTTCCTTCTGTACAGGCGTTTGGGAGGACTTGGAAGTAGTCCCTTCAAGAGGCTGTAAGGCATCAGTTACAGAACAAGTAGAGTCTACAGGTGCAGCAATCTCTCCGGATTGTTCGATTGTGACGGTCGACTCTTCACAATATGGTAAATCTGTTGAAGAAACGTCAACGCCAATGGTTGCATCAGAACTTGGCGGCGTTAAGCTCTCTTCAGCAAAGGGAGGTTCTACTGCTGAGGATTCGACGGTGATTTCTGCATCGTCGGACATGGTATCTATGGCCTCATCAGATTGCTGGGCAGATTGATGCTTCGGCGGCTGGCTCATTTTGCGCATCTTAGCGGCCGCTTCTCGAAGGTCGGCACCGAGAGCGAAGGTAAAGTCCGGCATGCTTGATTTCTTAGCCATGTCAGTTCCTTACGGAAGGAAGAGGATAAAGTGGACGGAGAGGAAGGGAGCCTTTTCTTGTCGAGAGGATGTTTTACTTATAGGTAACATGTGCGGGGGACAATAGAATTTGGCTCATAAGTGTACACTTTATTTCTTCCGGGAAAGAATTGAATGTTACCAACTGTAAACTTATAATCCGAAAAATTAGGAATATAAAACTACAAGACAGGCATCTTTTATTCTATGCCCATCTTTGAATAATCATGCGTTCTTGGGATCAAGGCGGGCTTCCATTTCCTGTGCCAACTCACGATAGCTGCGGCAGGAAGAACAACCGTCGTCATAGTCACAGACCGCAAGGTTACTCATAACAGCTTTATTTAGTGTAGTATTTCTGGGGATAGTCGTACGGAAGACCATTTCTTCGCCGAAGGTCCCGATTGCCACATTACGGATGGTTTTCGCGGCGTTATTGCGGCCATCGTACATGGTCAGCAGTACGCCCATGATCGCAAGATTCGATTCGGTGTCAGCGCGCAGGGTTTCCGCGACTTTGATAAGATGGCTTACGCCGGAAAGGGCATAAGTGTCCTCAACCCCAACCGGAATGATGATATAGTCCGTAATGATAAGCGCATTGGTCAGGAGCGCACCCTCAATGGTGGGCGGGCAATCCAGCAGAATGTAATCGTAGGTGTTCAGAGCTGCCTTATCGAGCGCTTGCCGGAAACCGAAAAAGCGCTTGATGGAATTGGAAAGCGTGCTTACCGTAGCGTATACGTTCAGATTGGCAGGGATCAGATCCAGCCCTTCGTATTTGGAAGGCACGGCCGCTGCCGAAAACGAGAGCCCGGTAAAGAGGTTTGCCACTGTGCGGGGTTGCTCGTATGGGGATACGGTTCCGAGGGTCAGTGACGCGTTTCCCTGAGGATCACAGTCCACAACAAGCACACGGCGTTTGCGTTTAGCGAGGCAATACGCTACGTTAACAGTGCTCGCGGTCTTGCCTACGCCACCTTTGTGGTTTGCAAAAGCAATGACTTTCGCTGCCATGAGATCCTCCAATTTGCGTGTGATGTGTCGAATTTTTTGCATGATACTCAAAAAAAGTCAATGATCATCCTCAATAAAAGCGGTAAATGGATGCGGGCAATACTCGCCATCAGTGTTTTTTAGAGTCGGAAATGGACGGCTGGGCCGAGGGAAGAAAGGCCTTTTGCGGAGTTTGACACCTTTTTCTTCTATGGATGCGTGCCCGGCACCTCCGGGGTTCAGCACTTTCCGGCGGCTCTTGCGCCGTCCGGATGGCAAGCTGGCGCTCTAATGCGGAATGTTGCCATGACCAATAAGATGAAATCCGTGGGTGAAGCGTTGCAAGGCTTTCTTGAGACGGCTGTCCCCTCCCCTCTTTCTGCTGAGGAGCGGGAACGCCTGAGGCTGTATAATCCTACGCTTGCCGCACAGATCGATGCGCTCGACTGGAAGGATGTTCCGTCGTTTATCGTTGCGATCATTGAAGAGTGGCGTAGAAGTGGAAGCCCTTCCTCCAAAGCTTGTCATCCGCTTGCCGCGCCTGAGGAGCGGAAACGGCCCTCGCCTGTGAGCCTTGAGGAGCTGGCTCGTGAACAGGCGCGAGAGGTGGCGTGCGAGGTTGTCAGGACGGCTTCTCCAAAGCCTATCCCTGCGCCTAGCCCGGTTGAGAGCGCCCCTGTCGCAACACCCCTGCCAGCTCCTAAGGAGGAGGAACGCCCTTCGCTTTGGTGTGGCTATCCAACCAGTATTGCACGTGTTTCGCCATTTTTTCCGATGAATAACCTTGAAAAGGGACGCCGGGATGCTCTCATGCGTGATCCCGATATTACATCGCGTGAAAAAGGCAGCATCGCGGCATCAGGGGCTTTCTTCTTTAAAGAACGCATTTCTTCGGGGCCGTGGGGTGATATCCTTTATACAGGGCCGAAACTCAGTGTTGAGGAAGAGGATGTGCTGATGGCTCTGCTGGCGATCATTGAATCCGGGGCGGAAGGGGCCGAGGCTCGTCATGCTCGTTCGGCAGGAGCACTTCCCGTGAAGGATACGGAAGAAGGTTTTGTGCCCGTCGCCCCAAATCTTCCCGAGGCGCCGTATGTTTCTGGCGGCGTGGAGGCTTTTCCGGAACCCGTGCGTTCGGCATTCCCGGAGAGCGGTACGGGAAAATTTACGTATCGTGGCCCATTGCTGCCGATTCTGCGTCTGATGGGGCATAAAAGGCCGGGAAAGAACCATTATACGCGCTTGGTAACTGGGCTCACATGCCTCGCACACGGGACTATAGAATTAGTGGTGCGTGAAAGGGGGCAAGAGACGTTTTACGACCTTACGCACATTATCTCGAATTTGCGCCTGCGCGGGAAAAATGATGCGGAACGGGATATTTCAGTAACGATCAGTCCGTTCTTCCGGGAAATGTACGTGGCCAATCGGCTCACTTGGATTGACGTGGCCAAACGTTTTCAGATCAGGGGAAGCATTGCGAAGGCAATGTATCGCTTCTGCCAGTCGCACAGGGAAAATCCTGTTTTTCGGGGGGATATCCGCACGCTGGCATTGGCGCTGAATATGGATCTGCGTTCGCCGTTAAAGGAAACACGCCGACAGATTCGGGACGCCATCGCGGAACTGGCGGAAAAGAAGGTGTTGGAGAAAACCAGTATTCTGACCAAGGGGAATATCGTGATCCTCAACCGTACAGCTGAAGCCCTCCCGTCCCGGAGGCGAGGGCGCAGGAAAGAGGACTAGACAAGCGAGGCCGTGTTAACCAGCCTTTTTTATGTGCTACTCTTGCGCCTTACGCGGAAGAATGGCCGCGTAGTCCTTACTGGCGCTCCATCATTATAATATATGCTCCCCTCCGTTTTCCCTGTTGGCAGTGATGGGATATCTCTTCTGCCAGTGGACGTTTGAACGTTTTGTGTATTAATAAAATATACAATATTTTTCAATATGTTAAATATATTTAGTGGGCATATTGCCGTATGGGTGCCCTTCAATGTTCTTCCATCCTCTCTTCTGAAAAGCCATGTGACAACTGATGCATGTCATAATCCGTCACGAACTCACCTTAGCTGTCATCACCGATAACATGCTGTTTTCGTTGACACCTGGAACAACGTTTCAGAATTTTCCCGTTTAAGCCCTCGGCGGGCTTAGGGGAATCAAACATAAGGGAATATGATCTTTTTGAATCATTTTAACATAATATTTCAATATATTAAGATAAAATAGCGAGTATTTTGCCGACTTGTTTTGGATGGAAAAAATTTATGGCCTCCGCTTTGAGATGACACCTCTCTACCGTATTTCAGCGTTTGTCATTGATGCAAATAAAGATTGTTATTTTAATATATTATAGTTTATTCGTGACCATTTTGCCGTGTTGTTTTTGTATGTCTGACAGTGCCAGTCCGGAGCTATCATTGTCAGTCATCCACTGCTGTTTGCAGATGTTGTCTGGCGGTAACAGGTGGTGATGACCAGAAACAGTTTGTTCAAAGAAACCGACGGAGAAACGCGCTGGATGGATACCTGTTGAAAGTTGTCAGTGACAGCCGTTGACTGATGAAAATGACTGTGGAAACAGTATGCTCAAGAAAAGTCACTCTCAGAGAAGATGTTCTTAGCTCTTATGAGAAACGGTACGGGATGGGAGTGCCTGAAGAGCGCCAGCGTACAAGAAGCTCGACGTACCACACTCGCGGAAGATTCCGCACGTCAAGGATTACGGCAAGACAGCCTCATCCGGTGGCAAGGCGGCATAAAAGAGGAGATCCGCTTGAGGTGGCCATACTACCGTAAGAACCTCATGACGGGGAAAAAGTATCGCCCCGGTTCGGCGGTCGAACCGGGGCGCAAGGAGGAGGTTGGGTCGAAGAGGTCGAGAGGGCTCCGACCCGTTGTGCCCGTAAGGAAACGAGCATTTCGAAGGAAGGCGTTCTTAGTGCTTACAGAGTTTCGATGACAGCCTTGGTCCATTCCTGGATTTCCGGCTGGTCGGACTGGGCCTGTCCGTCGATTTTAAGGCCTTCAACGACTACATCCGCGCCAAGCCGTTCAAGAGCGGCTTCGATAACGTCGACAGCTCCACAGAAGTATGTGAAGTTGCTGTCCCCTGTAGCGAAACAGGCTACTTTGTGCCCCTTGGCGTTGATGAGGTCGAACTGCTGGAACAACGCGTCAAAGTCGTCCTGCAGGATTATTTCGTCGTCGCCCCATGCGGAACAACCGAAAAGGATCATATCCCATCCATCGCAAAGGCCGGGCGCACTGGCGTCAGCGGCATTGAGGAGGGTTGTCTCATGCCCAGCCTCTTGGATAAGGCGTCCGAGGATTTCCGCGAGAGCTTCCGTGTTGCCGGTCGTGGAGCCGTAAACAATCAGTACTTTGCTCATGATGTACTCCATGATGAAACGGTTTTGTCCTTGCACACTCGCTCTTTTTGGCTGGAAAAGGCAATGAGAACACGCGAAGCTGAGAAACACCCGCGTATTAGGAAATTTCTTTGCCGGATGCCGAAGGACTGCTTCCGAGGGGGGGGGATCGGCATCCGGCTGGGAAGCCGGGCCAACCACTTCCCGGCTTCTGTGCCGATTTCTCGGCAACAGTTTGACTGGAGACGGGATACTGCCTGTTTCCTCGTCGTCCATAAAAAGACAATAATGAAATTGAAATTCTTTTTCAAGTATAAAATTTGTTTTTTATGGGACTCCCGGAAAGAATGTATGTTAATATATTGAAAATAAAAGATAAAATTTATATTTTGTAAAAAAAGGATTCCTCTAAAGAGATGAAAAACAGAAGATGGAACCGTTCCTGGGCGTATCCGGCTGCATCTGCCATCCGGAAGCCCCATGTCGTTGTTATGCGAGGAGAGGGAGAGATTTGTGCATTTCCAAAAACACGCCGTACATTGTGGCCTGCCTCTAGAGACAGTGGCTGGAGCGTTGTTCTTTAAACGAGCTCTCGTTTCAAAGGGAAAACACTTCAGAACGCTGCGGGCAGAAATCCGATTTTTATAGAACCCTTTGGGAAGGGAGATAGATGCAAAGTGACAGCGTTGGGGAAGGGGGGCAGAAAAGCCTCCCTTCCCCAACGCTTCTGTATCCTCTTAAAAGGAATGTACGTGCCGAATCCACCATCGCCGATCAGCGATCCTTGGCAAGCGGTTCGAAGGCGGTGTACTGCGGCAGGAAAGCCAGTTCTACGGTCCCGACGCGCCCGTTGCGGTGCTTGCCGATGATAAGTTCCGCGATGCCTTTTTTCGGCGTATCGGGCTTGTATACCTCGTCGCGGTAAAGGAAGATCACGATGTCCGCATCCTGTTCAATGGCTCCGGATTCACGCAGGTCCGAGAGCATGGGGCGGTTGTCTTTACGTTCTTCAACTTTACGGTTGAGCTGCGAAAGGGCCACGACCGGTACGTCGAGCTCTTTGGCTATAGCCTTGAGCGAGCGGGAGATATCCGAAATTTCGAGTTCACGGGAGTCCGTGCGCCGTGAAGAGCGCATAAGTTGCAAATAGTCGACCACGATGAGCCCGAGGCCGTGCTCGGCCTTGAGCCGCCGTGCCTGTGAACGGAGTTCAAGAGTGCTGATGGCGGGCGTTTCGTTGATGAACAGCGGCGCGGTCCGGAGCAGATCTGCGGTTTCGAAGAAGCGTGCTCCCTCGGCTTTGCTGAGGCGGCCTGTGGAAAGCTGCTCCTGCGGAATCTTTCCCCACAGGCTGATCATACGCTGGACAAGCTGGTGTTCGGACATTTCCAGCGAGAAAATGCCCACGGGCGCGCCTTCGCTGATGGCGGCACGCATGGCGAGATTGAGGGCGAGGGCGGTTTTGCCCATCGCAGGGCGCGCCGCGATGATGATCAGATCCGAAGGCTGGAGCCCCCGTGTGATGGCGTCGAGTTCGGGATAGCCAGTAGCGAGCCCGGTGATCCCCCCCTCTGCGGGTTTGAGCACGGCGTCCACCACGTCTCCCACGAGCGCCTGCACCGGCCGGAATCCGCCGGAACTGGTGCGGCTGGATACCGCCATAACGGATTGCTCGGCCTCGTCGATGAGCCCGGCCAGATCCTTTGAAGTGTCGAAGCCCGTCGAAACGATTTTAGCCCCCGCCTCGATGAGCCCGCGCTGGATGGATTTGTCGCGTACGAGCTTGGCATAATACTCGGCGTTTGCCGCGCTGACATGCGACTGCGCCAGATCCGCGATATAAGCCGCGCCGCCCGCCTGTTCCAGCGAGCCTTGATCGCGCAGATGTTCCGCAAGGGTAACGAGATCCACTGGCCGGTTATCGGTGTGAAGCCCGAGGGCGGCCGCGTACAGCGTCTGATGCGCGGGCAGGTAAAAATCTTCCGGGTGCAGCATGGGGGCGATCTGCCCCATTGCGGAAGGGCGCAGGATCAGTCCGGCGAGCACGGCCCGCTCGGCTTCCACACTGTGGGGCGGGACCCGGCGCGCGAGATCCGTTGTGGCTGTTTCGAATTCTGTCTTCATGGCGTTGTGTGAAAGAGGTTGGAGGCGCCGTCCGCGCCCTTTCTTCCAAGGGTAGGATTTTTCGGCGAAAAGGGAAAGGCCTGCCAAACGAACTCCTTCGGCCTGTTGAAGCGCTGATCCACAGCCGTTTTCTTGTTTGGGTCAGGGTGGCTTCTGCTTTTTCTGTGGGCGGATGAAGCTTTCTTATGTCCTCCTTTGTTTTCTGAAATACTGAGGAGGCCCTCACAGCCCTTGTGCATGAAGGTGTTTCGGGGGATCGCGGAGGGCATTTGGCCGTATCCCGGTGGCCGATATACCGAAAAAGGGTGGGTATGGAGCCGCATCCTGGAGGGCATATTGCCGCAGGCGGTCATTCTGACGAACCGTACCACTCCTGCCCAACGATAAGGGCAGGCTTATCCCGCTCCGCCTGAGGGCGCCGGGGTTTGCCATCCTTTTCCGTACGGCATAACCCCCGTTATGGATATGAGGATTTTTATATTTTTCGCCGGGTTTTCACTAAAGGGGTTGGAATGCTTCCTTGGAGCATGTGCATCATACTGCGTAACCTGTTTTTGCAGTCAAGGTAACGGTACGGGAACCGATTGTATGGTAAGGGAGGTGACCGTTTTCCATCTTCCTTTTACGTAGCCGTCCTATTGTTGGGGCCCCTGTGTGAAGAAGGGGAACTGTCCCACATCCGAAAAACCGCGATTCATTCGTGGGAAGATAATCTCTTCAAGAGCCTGTATTTTCCCGTTTGAGGCGCCTTTTTGCCTCCTTGACGCCCTTCGGGACACAGGCTAGTGATCACAAAATATTTTTTGATCTGGTGCCCCTATGCAAACAATCGCTTCCCGTTCCGAGGACGTCGTCCGCCGTTTTTTTGATGCTTACCTCCATTTACGCGATCTGGATAAAACGCTTGAGTGCCTCGCTGACGATATCCGCTGGATAGGGACAGGAGATTTTGAACGTGCCGGCAAGGGTTTTTGCGATTGCCGCGAGCTGCTTATCAAGGAGTTCAAGGCCACGCCGGGCTCCTTCGACGTGAAGCTGCGGAATCTCTATTCCGTGGAAGCGGGCAAGGCGTGCTATACGGACGGCGACATGAGCGTCGTCGATCCATCCAGCGGAAAAGGGGTGAACGTCCGCATTTCCGCGATGTGCGGCGAAGTCCCGGATGGGCGCTGCCTCATCCAGGGCATCCACGCCTCCCTTCCCAGCGGCGAACAGCCGGACGGCGAATTCTTCCCTACCTCTTTCCTTGGGGAAGGGAACGAGCTTTCCTCGCAGTCCCGGCGCAGCGCGTTCCAGCTGCTTAAAAACAGCATTCCCGGCGGGCTTATCGGCGGCTATATTGAAAAGGGCTTCCCCCTCTATTTCATCAACGATCAGCTCCTCGGGTACCTTGGATATAGTTCGTATGAAGATTTTGTGGAGGACACGGGAGGGATGGTTGAAAACGGTATCCATCCCGGCGACCGCGACCGCGTCAACACTCTAGTCAATGAGTCGATGACCGTCACTGACAGCTATGAAGTCTCCTATCGGATGCTCAGGCGGGACGGGTCCTACATTTGGGTCCTTGACCGGGGATTGCGCAATATTTCCGAGGACGGGCGGCCCGTTATCGTCAGCATCGTCGTCGACATCACCCGCTCCCATGAGCTTCAGGAGCAGCTTCAGCAAAGCGTGGTTTCGCTCAAGGAAAAGAACGCCGAACTGGAAGCCTGTCACGCCGTGGTGTTCAACGGTTTTGCGAAACTCGCCGCCGATGCCGAGTACACCATCCTTGAGGCCAATGATCAGTTTTTCTGTATGATCGGGTATACGCGGGAAGAAGTCCGCGGTCAGTTCGGCAATCGCGCCATCAACTTTGTGTATGCCGAAGATTTGATCGTGGGCAACGACGAGATCCGCAACCGCAAAGCCACCGGGCGGTTCAGCATCCCTTTCCGCGTCCGCCGGAAGGACGGCAGCGACATATGGGTGCGCCTGGACGCCTGCCGCGCGGAAGAGCGGTGGAACGGTCATGAGGTGCTGTACTGCTTCTATACCGACATTGACGAGCAGCAGCGCCGTGAGGCCGACTACCGCCGCCAGCGTTATTTTATGTCTTTGATCGATTCCAGCCTTGAGGGGGGCTTTTTCGTTACTGACGGAGGCGACGAGCGGCGCTTGGCCTACATCAGCGAGGGGATGCTGCATTTCCTCGGCTATGAGCCGGACGTTTTCCAGGGGTTGATGGTGGGCGGCCTTGAGGCCATTGTTTGCTCCGATGACGTGGCCCTTTTCCGCACCGCATGGCGCGAGGCCGTGAACGGCTGCTATGAGCAGGAATACCGCATCAGAAAGGGGGACGGGCAGGTCATCTGGGTCCTTGAAAAGGGGCGGCTCGTTGTGGACGGGGAAGGAGAGCCCGTGTGCATCTGCCTGCTCCTCGACATCACCGAACGCAAAATGCGGCAGGACGAGCTGATTCGCCAGACCCGGCTCGATCCGCTCACGGGGCTCTACAACCGCGAGTACGCGCAGCAGTTTATCCAGACGTATTTGGATATCCACCGCGGAGGGCATTCTTCCGCCCTGCTGGTGTTCGATCTCGATCATTTCAAGCGCGTCAACGATCGCTATGGCCACCTGCGCGGCGACGCCGTGCTGATCGCTTTCGCCAAGCTGTTGCAGGAATCTTTCCGTACCCGGGATTTTGTGGCCCGCACGGGCGGGGATGAATTCATCGCCTTCATGCAGGATGTCCCTTCGCGCACCGAGGCGCTGGACGTCTCCAGGCGCATCCGGGAAGCCATGTCCGCCACGCTTGGCAATGAATATGCGGATTGCAAGCTTTCCGTGAGCATCGGCGTGGCCTATTCCCATGAGCAGATCTCTTACGATGCCCTGTTCCAGCTCGCGGACGACGATATGTACCGGATGAAATTCCGAGCCCGGGGGGGCAGGGAACTGGACGAGCTTCCGGTTTACGACTCGGAAGGAGAGCATTCCTGCCTGTTCCGGTATGCTTACGGCCTTGTTCTGCGCATCGATCTCGATACGGGGTTGTACACCGTGCCGTATGGGGAATTCCTCGCCCGAAAGAAGATCCCGTCCCAAGGCGACTATGAGGCCATGCTCAAGGAGGCGGTACGCTCCAACATCGTCGCTGAGGATAGCGAAGACGTGTATGCGCTTTGCCGCATCGAAAATTTGCGGCAGGTGTTCGAGTCGGACAAACGGGAACTCCTTTGCGAATACCGGGCGAAGATGTCCGCAGGGGGAACCCGGTGGATCCAGTCACGGTTCTTCTTCGCCACGCCGGGCCGTTCCCGGCTGTGCTACAGCACTATCACCGACATCACCGAGACACGGCATGAGCGCGAGCGCAGCCGCGTCGCCCTGCTGTATGACTTTGCCCTGAGTGAGGAGTCCGGGGAAATCTACGAATGCAACCTCACCCGGAACACCTTCCGCATCATCCGGCACTCCAGCGGGACGTTCCTCCCGCTTCCCGATGAGGGCAGGCTGGACGACCTGAAGGCGATGGTGAGGGAGTCCATGATCCACCCCGAAGATCTGGAGCGTTACGACAGGGTTGTCGCAAACGCCCGTTCTCTCCGGCTGAACGACGGCGTGTTGAAGGAAGATTTCCGTTGCCTGTGGCGGGATGATAGTTACCATTGGGTAACAGTAAACGTCCTGTGCGTGGAAGATGCGGACAAGCTTCATTTCGTCTGGGTGCACGGCATCGACGACCGCAAACGGCTGGACGAATTTTCCCGCGAGAATGCCGAGCTCCAGCGGCTGCATATGATGGACGAGCGTTACCGGATCATCGTGGAGCAGACCAAGAGCGTGGTGTTCGACTGGGGGCCGGAACAACAGCTGCATTATGCGCCGTATTTGGGCTCGCTGCTGGATTGCCGCAACAATCCCGGCAATGTGCCGGACATGCTCCGGTCATTGACGGTGCACCCGCGTGACATGGCCGATTTCAAGGCGTTTCACGCTTCGCTGTACCGTGAGGATCAGGTGGAGACGACGGTGCGCCTGCGCCGCCGTGACGGCGCGTTCATTTGGTGCCGCATCGCGGCGACGCTCAAGCGCGATGCGCAGGGCAAGCTCCTGCGTATTGTGGGTACGATCTCGGACATGGATGATAACGTGCGGGCACTGCGCCATCTGCGCTATCAGGCGGAGCACGATCCGGTTACGGGATACAGCAATTTCGCCAAGTTCAAGACGGACGCGGCGGAATTGCTGGCCGCTCGCGGCGACCGCAAATATTCGCTCTGGTACTGCGATATCCGCAACTTCAAGTTCATCAATGATATCTACGGATACGACATCGGCGACGAGTTGCTCAGCTACTGGGCCGAGCTCATCGCGGAAGGCGCGCGCCCGGGAGAGACGTTCGGGCGTATTTCCGGCGACAACTTTGCCCTGCTGCGGTGCTATCGGGATATCGACGATCTGGTGGCGCGGTTCCTGCGCTGTTCGGATCTGCTGACCCGGTTTGAAGGGTTGGCGAATCGCCGGTTCCGCGTGGAGATGATCGCGGGTATTTATCTGGTCGAGCGTCCAGAGGACATTCTCAGCATCGACGATATGCTCGACCGGGCGAACCTTGCGCAGAAGAGCGTAAAACATCTCAGCGGCAGCAAGTACGCCTTATATTCCGAGGAGATGCGCAAGCGGGTTCTTTACGAAAAGAACATCGAGAGCTGCATGGAGGAGGCCCTGCGCAATCGGGAGTTCTGCCTCCATCTTCAGCCGCAGGTGGATATCCAGCACGGCGACGCGCTGTTTGGCGCCGAAGTCCTGGTGCGTTGGGAGCGCCCGGGATACGGGATGGTCTCGCCCGGCGACTTCATCCCGCTGTTCGAGCGCAACGGGTTCATCGTGGATCTGGATGCTTTTGTGTTCGAAGAGGCGTGCGCCTATCTGGCGTCCCGGGGTTCGCGCGGCCTGCCTCCGTTGAGGCTTTCGGTGAATGTGTCTCGCCTGAGCATTGCGCAGGGCGATTTCCTCGACCGTTATTCAGCGATCCGTGACAAGTACGGTATCGATTCCGGAATGCTTGAGCTTGAGTGCACCGAGACGATGGTGATCCGTAACTTCGCGCTGTTCCGTGAACTGATGGCGGCCCTTCCGTCCCGTGGGTTCCGCAGTGCGATGGACGATTTCGGCACGGGGTACTCGTCGCTCAACATGCTCAAGGAGATCGCGCTCGACGTGCTCAAGCTGGACATCGCCTTTTTCCGCGACACCGAAGGCACGCCCCGCGAGCGCGCCGTGGTTGAGAGCATTGTGCAGATGGCCCGCGCACTCGGCATGTCCACCGTCGCCGAAGGCGTTGAGAAGCAGGAGCAGGTGGAGTTTCTCCGCTCGATCGGGTGCAGCGCGATTCAGGGCTACATTTTTTCCCGACCCGTCCCGCTCGCTCTCTTTGAGTCCGTCGAGGCCAGTTTTCCTCTGTATGTAGAAGGGTAGGGGGAAAACCGGGGGAGGGGGAAACTTTCTCTAGAAAGTTTCCCCCTCCCCCGGGCCCCC
>OGGQ01003560.1_pt1 | contig 14387 bp, 10 predicted proteins | sample 1571191 | NCBI WGS metagenome assembly OGGQ01 (sample SAMEA2582061, study PRJEB24529) | metagenome | biome: Human gut stool | place: China | collected 2011
GGTACCCTGCTCAGAAATGCGGGAATCTGTCCCTGGGATTATACAGGAAGAAATCTGAATGTGGACGGTCTGATCCGGCTGGATTTTGCACCATGCTGGTTTGCGGCAGGCCTTCTTTTTGAGGAGATCACGCGGAAGAAAAAGCCATAGATTCTGTTGCATTTGCCCTTTTCTTCTTATATAATAGATGCCATAAGCCAATGAGAAAAGAGGTAGCAGATGATAAGATTTGTACTGGTGGCAGTTTCAGTCCTGGGATTTTTGCTCTTCGGGTTTCCGCTGCTGGCGGCCCAGAATTCTCTGGGAAAAAAAGACCCCCATCAGAGAGATCTGGAAAGCCTTAAGATTGTCCAGAAGATGTTTCTTTTTATTCTCCGGATCGCCGGCGTCAGAGTGACCGTAAAGGGCGTTGAAAACATTCCGACAGATCAGGCGGTCCTTTATGTGGGCAATCACCGGAGCTATTTTGACATTCTGGTGGGGTATACGACGGTTCCGGGGCTCATGGGATTTGTGGCAAAAAAAGAAATGCTGCGGTATCCGCTTCTGGCGGACTGGATGGTCAATGTAAACTGTCTGTTTCTGGACAGAAAGGACCTGAAGGCAGGACTGAAGACCATACTGGAAGGTGTGGAAAAAGTGAAAAACGGAGTTTCCGTCTGGATTTTCCCGGAGGGAACCAGAAACCGCAACGAGGATGTTCTGGATCTCCTGCCTTTTAAAGAAGGCAGTCTGAAGATCGCGGAAAAAGCAGGATGTCCGGTGGTGCCGGTGGCCATGATCGGAACAGCGGATGTGTTTGAAAAACATATTCCTCTGATTCGTCCTGCGCATGTGACGGTGGAATACGGGAAGCCGTTTTATGTGAAGGATCTGGAGCCTGAAATAAGGAAACATGCAGGTGCGTATACGAGGGATGTGATCCGGGGTATGCTGACCGGGCTGAAAGAAGAGGCGGGAAAGCAGAAATGAAAACATTGGATTTACAGGAATGCAGAAGACAGCTGGATGAAATCGACAGCAGGATCGTGGAACTTTTTGAAGAAAGAATGCGTGTCTGCGGGGAAGTGGCAGCCTATAAGATTGAAACCGGAAAAGCTGTTTATGATGCGGAAAGAGAAAAACAGAAACTGAATGCGGTAAAAGAAATGGCCCATGGCGATTTCAACAGAGAGGCAGTACGGGAACTTTTTTCCCAGCTCATGGCCATGAGCCGCAGATACCAGTACGGACTTCTGGCAGATCATGGGAAAACAGCTCCCATGGAATTCCGGGAAGTGGACCGTCTGGATAAAGAAGGAGCAAGAGTGGTGTTCCAGGGAGTGGAAGGCGCCTACAGCCATGCGGCCGTCAGGAAGTTTTTCGGCGACCGGGCAGATGCCTACCATGTGGAAGAATTTGAAGACACCATGCGGGAAGTGGAGGAAGGCCGGGCCGACTATGCCGTGCTTCCCATTGAAAATTCCACGGCCGGCTTTGTCATCAAAAATTATGACCTGCTGAGCAAATACAGAAATTACATAGTCGGAGAAGTCTATGTGCCCATATGTCACATGCTTCTGGGGGTGCCGGGAGCGGAGCTTTCCGACATCCGTACGGTACTTTCCCATCCTCAGGCGCTGATGCAGAGCTCCGAATATCTGGGAGCTCACAGGGAATGGCATCAGATCAGCATGCAGAACACCGCTGTGGCGGCCAAAAAGGTCATGGAAGACGGAGACAAGAGTCAGGCTGCAGTTGCAAGCCGGACTTCCGGAGAACTGTACGGACTGAAAGAACTGGCCTGTGAGATCAATAACACCAAAAACAATACAACCAGGTTCATTGTCCTGTCCAGGGAACCGGTCTATGAAAAACAGGCGGGAAAGATCAGCATCTGCTTTGAAATTCCCCATATGAGCGGTTCTCTTTACAATATTCTGGGGAATTTTATTTTCAATCACGTGAACATGGTGATGATCGAATCCAGGCCCATTCCGGAAAAACCGTTTGAATACCGGTTTTTTGTGGATATCGAAGGAAAACTTGGGGAGGCATCGGTACAGAACGCCCTGAACGGGATACGTGCCGAGGCTTCCGTGCTGAAAATACTTGGAAATTACTGATACGTGACAAGCAGGGAGGAAAAACAAAGTGGCAGTCAGTACGTTTGCAGCCATCAATGTGGGATCCTTTGAACTGGAACTCGGAATCTATGAGATCACGTCCAAAGGCGTTATACGTCAGGTCGACAGAGTCCGCCATGTGATTGCGCTGGGCCGGGAAACCTATCAGAACGGGAAAATCAGTTATGCCATGGTGGAGGAACTCTGCCAGGTGCTGGGGGATTTTTCAAAAATCATGAAAAGCTACAGGGTGCAGGATTACCGGGCATATGCCACCAGCGCCATGCGGGAGGCCAAAAACAGCCGGATCGTCATTGATCAGATCCGGGTGCGTACCGGAATCCGGGTGCGCGTCATCAGCAATTCGGAACAGAGATTTCTGAGCTACAAAGCCATTGCCGCCAGGGATGAGGAATTTGACAAAAACATACAGAACGGTACCGCCATTGTGGATGTGGGATTCGGCAGCATGCAGATTTCCATGTTTGACAAAAATCTTCTGGTTTCCACCCAGAACCTTCCGCTGGGTGTACTGAGAATCCGGGGACTTCTGGAGACGGTTCAGACCACGGTGGAGAAAAACCGCGGGCTGATCGGAGAAATGGTGGACAACGAGCTGCATAATTACAAGAAAATGCATCTGAAAGACCGTGAGATCCGACATGTGATCGGAATCGGGGAAATCATCCTCTATCTGTTCCGATATGAGAACAACGGCAAGGCCATGGATCGGGTGAGCCGGGAGGAGTTCAACGCTTTCTATGAAAAAATTTCCCGCATGAGTGAGGCTGAGATCGAGGAATATTTCGGCGTCAATTCAGAATATGCGGCTCTTCTGATGCCCGGTGCCATCATCTATAAAAAGATCATGGAACTGAGCGGCGCGGAGGTTCTCTGGATCCCCGGGATCCGGCTCTGCGACGGAATCGCGGCGGAATATGCGGTGGACAACCGCCTGATCCGGCTGCGCCATAATTTTGACAATGACATTATCACCACATCCCGGAACATGGCGAAGCGGTACCGGTGCCAGGGAGTCCATGCAGAGGCCGTGGAGCAGTATGCGCTGAATATGTTTGACGTGATGAAAAAATACCACGGCATGGGAGCCAGGGAACGCCTGCTTCTCCAGATTGCCGTCATCATCCATGCCTGCGGCAAGTTCATCAGCGTCAGGAATTCCAATGAATGTGCCTATAATATCATCATGTCCACGGAGATTATCGGTATTTCTCACCTGGAGCGGGAGATTATTGCCAATGTGGTGCGCTACAACATCCGGGATTTTGAATACAACATGGTGCGGATGGAAGCGGAAGCGGATTCCGCCTACGGCACGGCCGAAAGCAGTGATCATGTGACCATCCTGATTGCGAAGCTGACGGCCATTCTGCGTCTTGCCAATTCCATGGACCGGGGCCATCAGCAGAAATTTAAGGACTGCAGAATGACGGTCAAAAACGGAAAACTTGTGATATCCACGGATTACTCCGGAGATATTACGCTGGAATCCGTTTCGTTTGAGCAGAAAGCCGCGTTTTTTGAGGAAATTTTCGGCGTCCGTCCGGTGCTGAAACAGAAAAGGAGCATATAGGCATGGGTGAACAGGAATCCAGATTTACCAATCCGAAAAACTATGTAAACAGAGAACTCAGCTGGCTTGAGTTCAATTACCGTGTCCTGGGAGAGGCCCGGGACAAAGGCATCCCCCTTTTTGACAGACTGAAGTTTTTGTCCATTACCGCGTCCAATCTGGACGAGTTTTTCATGGTCCGCGTGGCGTCTCTGAAAGATATGGTTCATGCAGGCTATACAAAACCGGATATCGCCGGTCTGACGGCGGAAGAACAGCTGGCAAAGATCAGCGTCAAGACCCATGAACTGGTGGGACATCAGTATTCCGCTTACAACCGTTCCCTGCTTCCGGCACTGAAGGCCAACGGACTCCTGCTGATTACGGAACATGAAGATCTTGATGAGGAACAGGCCGCGTATGTGGACCGCTATTTTAAGGAAAATGTATATCCTGTCCTGACGCCCATGGCAGTGGATTCTTCCAGGCCGTTTCCGCTGGTGCGCAACAAGACCCTGAACATTGCGGCTCTTCTGAAAAAGAAAACAGGAGACAATGAACTGGAATTTGCCATGGTTCAGGTTCCGTCGGGACTTCCCAGAATTGTGGAGCTGCCTTCCGGCCAGGAGGAAGACGGAAAGAAAGTCCGCAGAGTCATTCTTCTGGAGGAAATCATCGAACGGAACATGCGGCAGCTGTTCCTGAATTATGACATTGTCACGTCCCATCCGTTCCGTATCATGCGGAACGCGGACTTTTCTCTGGATGAGGAAGAGGCTGTGGATCTTCTGGAAGAGATCGAGAAACAGCTGAAGAAACGCCAGTGGGGCGAGGTAATCCGGCTGGAAGTGGAGGAAAAGGCGGACAGACGGCTTCTGAAGATTCTGAAAAAGGAGCTTTCTGTCAGCAATGATGATATTTATGAGATCCCGGGTGCTCTGGATCTGACCTTCCTGATGAAGATGTACGGCATGGCCGGCTTTGAGCATCTGAAGACTCCGGGGTATACGCCGCAGCCGGTTCCGGCACTGATGAATGAAGACGATATTTTCGCCAATATCCGGAAGGGAGACATTCTGCTGTCCCATCCCTATGAAACATTCAATCCTGTGGTGGAATTTGTCCGCCGGGCAGCCAAGGACCCTGAAGTGCTGGCCATCAAGCAGACACTGTACCGGGTCAGCGGAAATTCGCCCATTGTTGCAGCTCTGGCAGAAGCGGCAGACAACGGAAAACAGGTGTTTGTACTGGTGGAACTGAAGGCCAGATTCGATGAGGAGAACAATATTTTATGGGCCAAGAAGCTGGAAAAGGCCGGGTGCCATGTCATATACGGTCTGGTGGGACTCAAGACTCACAGCAAGATCACCCTGGTGGTGCGCCGGGAAGAGGACGGAATCCGCAGATATGTCCATCTGGGAACCGGAAACTATAACGATTCCACCGCCAAGCTGTATACGGACTGCGGCATCATGACATGCAATCCCCAGATCGGTGAGGATGCCACGGCAGTCTTCAATATGATTTCCGGATATTCAGAGCCGCTGAACTGGAACATGCTGGCTGTGGCTCCGTTCTGGCTGAGAAGCAAGTTCCTGAGACTCATCAGAAGAGAGACCATGCATGCAAAAGCCGGAAAGAAGGCGTCCATCCTGGCAAAAATGAATTCTCTCTGCGACAAGGATATTATTGCCGCTCTTTATGAGGCGTCCTGTGCAGGCGTGGAGATCCGGCTGGTGGTCCGCGGCATCTGCTGCCTGAAAGCCGGAATCCCCGGTCTGTCAGAACATATTGAGGTAAGGTCCATTGTGGGGAATTTCCTGGAACACAGCCGTATTTTTGTATTTGAGAATGACGGATGTGAGGAGGTCTACATGGGCAGCGCAGACTGGATGCCCAGAAATCTGGACCGCCGTGTGGAAATTCTGTTCCCGGTGGTACAGCCGGAGCTGAAAGAACGGGTGCGCCACATTATGGAAGTGGAACTGGAAGACAATGTAAAGGCCCACATTCTGCAGCCCGACGGCACATATGAGAAGCCGGACCGGAGAGGCCGTCAGCCGGTGGATTCCCAGGAAATTTTCTGCAGGGAAGCCATGGCTGCCGCCGAGGCAGAACAGAAAAAGCATGAAAGCGAAGAACAGCTCAGGGTCTTTATACCGGTGGAGAGCCAGGAATAAAAAGAGCCGGGGCAGAACAGCCGGAAATTCTGCCGCCTGGGGATAACAGGACGGCACTACATATAAGGGGTCTGCAGGCGGGACACCGCCGGAGACCGGATAAAAAGCAGACGATGACAGCCGTCTGCTTTTGTCTTGCAGGGAGAATGGCGGCGGGATTTCCGAAGTCTGACAGAAGTTACCTGTATAATTTCACAAAAAATTAAGACAAAATACCGCTGCTTATGGTAGAATAAGAACGAGACTGGAATGATGCGGGCTGCCGGGGCAGCCGTTTTATAAAGAAGGCGAATATAAGGAAACACAGGAGGATGGTTCATGGAACAGATTAATATTCTGGTAGTGGATGACGAAAAGGAAATCGCGGATCTGGTGGAAATCTATCTGGTCAGCGACGGCTATAAAGTATTCAAGGCCAATAATGCAAAGGATGGTCTGGAAATCCTGGAAAAGGGAGATATTCATCTGGTGCTTCTGGATATTATGATGCCGGGGATGGACGGTCTGGAAATGTGCAGGAAAATCCGTGAAAACAATAACATTCCCATTATCATGCTCAGCGCCAAGTCCACGGATCTGGACAAGATTCTGGGTCTGGGAACAGGGGCCGATGACTACGTGGTGAAACCGTTCAATCCGCTGGAACTGACGGCCAGGGTGAAATCCCAGCTGCGCCGGTATACACAGCTGAATCCCAACAGCAGCACCGGACAGAATGTGAAAAACGAAATTGTGATCCGCGGTCTTACCATCAACAAGGATAATCACCGGGTGGTGGTCTACGGAGAAGAAATCAAACTGACCCCCATTGAGTTTGACATTCTTTATCTTCTGGCATCCAATCCGGGCCGGGTATTCAGTACCGACGAAATTTTTGAAAAGGTCTGGAATGAAAAAGTGTATGAGGCCAACAATACGGTCATGGTACATATCCGGCGGCTGCGCGGGAAAATGAAGGAAGATACCCGTCAGAACAAGATCATCACCACGGTTTGGGGGGTTGGATACAAAATTGAAAAATGATATGAGCAGGAGCTTTTATGCCCGGGTTCTGCTGAATATTCTGTACAGCACGGTGATTGCCTGCCTGGTGGAGGTATTTCTGATTACCAATGTCAGCATGGTGGTGGACTATCTGGAACAGACGGAATACAGGGCGAATTTTCTGGTACGGCTGTTTCATATGGGAACCATCACGGTGATTCTCTATGTACTGACCGGCATCGGAGTGTTTTCCCTTTCTTTCCTGCTTCTTCAGAGGCGGTCCATGAAATACATCGGAAAAATTTCCGCAGCGATTCAGAATATTTCCGAAGGGGATCTGAATACGCATGTGGAGATTCAGGGAGACGATGAATTTTCTGCCATGGCGGCCAATCTCAATAAAATGGGAGCAGATATCCGGAACCTCATGGACAAGGAACGGGAGGCGGAACGGACCAAAAATGAGCTGATCACCAATGTGGCCCACGATCTGCGGACGCCGCTGACTTCCATCATCGGATATCTGGAGCTGCTTTCCAAAAACGGAGACAGTCTTCCTGCGGAAATGCAGAAGAAATATATTGATATTGCCTATACCAAGGCAAAACGCCTGGAAAAGCTCATCGAGGATCTGTTCGGGTTTACGAAACTCAACTACGGAAAGATTTCCATGAATGTGGGGAAACTGGATATTGTAAAACTGCTGAGCCAGCTTCTGGAGGAGTTTTATCCCAGCTTTGCGGATAAGGATCTGACCTATGAACTGAAGAGCAATGTTCCGGCGCTGATCATTACCGCAGACGGAAATCTTCTGGCCCGTCTGTTCGACAATCTGATCAACAATGCCATTAAATACGGAGCGGACGGAAAAAAGATCCTGGTTACGATTCACGCGGAAGAGGAGATTGTGACCGTTTCGGTTACCAACTACGGATATGTGATTCCTCAGGATGAGCTGCATCTGATTTTCAACAAATTTTACCGTGTGGAGCAGTCCAGGTCTGTATATACCGGAGGCACCGGTCTGGGACTGGCCATCGCCAAGAACATCGTGGACATGCATGGAGGAACCATTACCGTGACCAGCGATCTGAACGGCACCGTATTTGCCGTCCGGCTGAAAGTGAATTTTGATATCCACAGGGAAAATTTCGGAACGATAGGGTGAAAGATGCCATGATGACAAAAAGAAAAAAAATAACAGGGATTCTGATTCTGGCCGCGGCACTGGTGCTTGCGGCCTTCGGGCTTGTAAGCCAGGCCATGACGCAGACAGAAGACCGGGAAGTACAGATGGAGGTTTCTCTGGTATATGGGAACCAGGGACGGATGGGAGTTCACATTCCGGTTACGGTGAAACTGTATGTGCAGTCCGCCGGTCCTTTTGAGGGAATGGTCTGTTTTGATTCCATGGAGACCACGGAAAATCAGGATACGGAAGTCTATGAATATCAGTATCCGGTTTCCGTAAATGCCGGTGCCACGGAAAGTTTCCGGTTTTATGTGCCCCTGGGGCAGAAGAGCAGCCAGATGCGGGTTTCCCTGGTGGATGAGGACGGAAAAAAACAGGCGGAGGAACTTCTGGAATTTCAGGTTCCCAAGGATACCGGAAGTCTGTTTATCGGAGTTCTGGATGATGATCCGGACAGCATCCTTTATCTGGACGGAGTGAATCTGAACTACGGTATGGTGAGGTCTTCTCTGATTTTTCTGGATGCAGGAACGGTTCCGGAAGATGTGAGAGGCCTGGATCTTCTGGATCTTCTGGTGATCAACAATTTTTCCACGGATTCACTTTCCGGACAGCAGCAGGATGCCATCCGGAAATGGGTGCGGGAAGGGGGAATTCTTCTTCTGGGCACGGGAGGAAGAGTGGAAGATACGCTGGGGTCATTTGCAGAGGATCTGGCAGAACAGCCGTATGAACAGCCGCGGATGCAGACGCTCAATATGGGAGCGGAATACGGGGAGGGATCCCCTGGCGGCTCCGTGGTCAGGACTGTCTGTGCGGATCTTTCGATTCCCGGCGGGGATGAACTGATGTCCAGTGATGAGCTGCCGCTCCTGACTTCGGTCCGGAGAGGAAAAGGAACCGTGGGGATTTTTTCCTTTGATCTGGGGGAACTTGCGGATTTTGCCGGGGAGAATCCCAGCTTTGCCGAAAATATCTTTACTTCGGTACTGGGTGAGGAAACCATCCGGAATCTGTATTATTACGGTGCATATGGAGATGACAGCGGATACTGGAATGCCCAGAGCCTGGTCAATACGGGAAATGCCGAACGGCTTCCCAACCTGGCTCTGTACGGTGTGGTGATCGTTATTTATATACTGACCATCGGGCCGGGGCTGTATCTGTTTCTGAAGAAAAAGGACATTCAGAGGTTTTATGGAACCGGGCTGATGCTTCTGGCCTGTCTGGCCTCTGCGGTGGTTTATCTTCTTGGGGAAAAGACCAGATTCCGGTCGGAGTTTTTCACATATGCCATGGTCTGTGACGTGGAAGAGGATGAGATTGAGGAAACGGCATATCTGAATATCCGCACACCGGATGACAGGCCCTATTCCGTTACGGTAACCCCCGGATACCAGGTGACCCCGGTTACCAGGACCGCCCTGTATGATAACCGGAAAGACGAAGTCTTTACCGGAGAGGAGGAGAGCAGCCTGACCATTGCCTATACAGAAGAAGGAACCAGAATTTCTTCCGGAGGTTCACAGGCGTTTTCACCGCGGTTCTTTGTTCTGACAAAGAAAACCGGAAATGAAAACCATCAGGGGATTTCGTCGGACCTGTCCTATTTTGACGGCGAACTTACCGGAACGGTGACCAATCATTTTCCGTTTCCGCTGGAAAAAGCAGCTCTGATTTTTTACGGACAGGCTGTGGTCATCGGCCATATGGAACCGGGGGAGACAAAGACGCTGGATGGAAGCCGGATTCTTACCTATCCGCCGGATATGACATTCCTGCTGGCCGGCCGGCTCAGCGGTGATGATTCTTTTGAACAGGCGGATATCAGTGATCAGGAATATCTGACAGCGCAGGAACAGACCAGTCTGTATTCCTTCTTCCTGTCTTCTTATTTCGGAAATTACACATCCGGCGCCAGAATCGCCGGATTCGGCCCCGAGGACCGTGCCGCCGGACTGTTTACGGATGAAGGCGGCCCCAGGGACGGCCTTACCATTTATACATCATCTGTGGATGTGGATATGGAACAGAACGGCTGCATTTACCGCAGCGGTGTCATGAAGACTCCCAAGGTGACATCGGGCAGCGGAAGTTACTATTCCAGCTATACGACCATATACGGAAACGAACAGACCGTGGTGGAATACTATCTTGGAAGCGACATCCGCATCGAAAAGGTATCATTCCTGCCGGTGTCGGAGGAGTTTCTGGAGAATCCCAGATACTATTACCTTCATAAATTTGAAGGCAAGGCGTATTTTTATAATTACAGCACAAAAAGCTATGATCCGGCGGATCTGACGGTCCAGGATTTTTCTGCGGAAGAGCTCCGGGACTATCTCTCTCCCAGCAACAGCCTTACGGTGAAATATGTGAATGAAAACGGAGAGACAGGTTCCAGCACATTTCTTCCGACTCTTATGGTGACAGGGAGGGAACGCTGATGCTCAGAATCCGTGGACTGAAAAAGAAATTCAAGAAATTTCCCGCGCTGGATGGTCTGAATATGGACGTGGAGGAAGGGGCTCTTTACGGGTTTGTGGGACCAAACGGAGCCGGAAAGACCACGGCCATCAAGATTATCACAGGTCTTCTGTCTCCCGATGAGGGGACGGTGGAGATTGCCGGAAAAGATGCCCTGAAAATGCGGCAGGAGGTCAAGAAGGAATTCGGCTATGTGCCGGACGAATTCGGCATGTATGACAATCTGAAAGTGGGAGAATACATGGAATTTTTCGCCTCCTGCTACGGGATCACAGGACTGATGGCGAGAAAGCGCTGTGAGGAACTGCTGGACCAGGTAAAACTGGGGGATAAATCGGAATTTTATGTGGACAGTCTGTCCCGGGGCATGAAGCAGCGTCTTTGCCTGGCACGGGCCCTGATCCATGATCCGAAGCTTCTGGTGCTGGATGAGCCCACTTCGGGAATGGACCCGAGAACCAGAATGGAATTCAAGGAGCTTTTAAAGGAACTCTGCGCGGAAGGAAAGACCATTCTGATCAGCTCTCATATTCTTTCCGAACTTTCCCAGATGTGTACGGACATCGGCATCATCGATTCCGGAAAGATCGTACTCAGCGGCAATATGGCGGAGATTCTGAGAAAAGTCAATGATTCCAATCCGCTGATGATTTCCGTTCTGGGTGACCGGGAAAAAGCGGTGGGGCTCCTGCGGGAAGATCCGGGAGTACAGACCATATCCATACGGGATCAGGATATTGTGGTGACCTTTCACGGGCAGAAACCGGAAGAGGCAGCGCTTCTCCGGAAGCTTGTGGAGGGAGGAATTCCTGTCAGCGGCTTCCTGAGAGAACAGGGGGATCTGGAAACCCTGTTTATGCAGATAACCGATCATGATCTGGAAAGGGTGGTGGCATCCGATGAAGAATAATCCTGTATTCAGACGGGAGATGACCGTCCGCAGCAGAAGTTTCCGGCTGCCGGTGATTGTCATGGCATTCAACGGCATTCTGGCTGCCGTGGCCATGCTGAATATGTATTCCGTGGTGGCGCAGGTGAAAATTTCCGCCAATATTCAGTATTCCAGCTTCCTGCAGCTGTATGTATTTGTTTCCACTCTGGAATTCCTGCTGCTGATGTTTATTATGCCGGCTCTGACTTCCGGCAGCATCAGCGGAGAACGGGAACGGCAGACTCTGGAACTTCTGTTTACAACGCAGATGACCCCGGGACAGATCATCACGGGGAAGCTGGCATCGGCGTTCAGCCAGCTGATGATTCTTGTGGTATCCAGTTTTCCGGTGCTTCTTCTGACATTTGTGTACGGAGGCGTGGATTTCGGGGATCTGGCCGTGCTTCTGCTCTGCTATGTGACGGTGGCCCTGTTTTCCGGCAGCATCGGGATCCTGTCTTCTTCTTTTATGAAACGATCCAATTTTTCCAACGTCTGCACCTATGGGATTCTGCTGGTGGTGGGCGTGGGGACTTACATGATCAATCAGTTCATGATGCATATGTCCCAGCTGGCACTCAACGGATATGTGCCCCAGCCGGGAGAAAATGTTCCTGCGGCCAGTTCCGGACCGGCGCTGTATCTGCTTCTGATCAATCCGGTGGTGACATTTGCGCGGATCATGGAGGAACAGGTGGCAGGCTCTGACAAGATTCTGTCTCTGGAGCAGTATCTGGGCGGCCGCCCGGAGAATTTTGTGACGGAGCACTGGATTTTTGTCAGTCTGGCCGTACAGTTTGTTCTGGCCGCCGTCTTTATGAAGGCTGCCGTGTTTTTCCTGAATCCTGTGAAAAATGAAAAGAAATGAAGAAAGAGAGAACTGCCGGAAATGTCCGGAAGAGAGGAAAACGGCGGGGAATATGAAAATGTGAAAGGAGGCAGCTGCCATGTTTCAGATCGGATGTCACTTATCCTGTGCCAGAGGTTATCTGGCTATGGGGAAGGACGCGGTGAAAATCGGAGCCACCGCATTTCAGTTTTTTACAAGAAACCCCAGAGGCGGCAGTGCCAAAGCAATTGATGAGTCAGATGTGGAGGCATTTCTGCGCCTGAAGGAAGAGGCAGGAATCGGGTTCCTTGTGGCCCATGCGCCTTACACCCTGAACCCCTGCGGGGAACAGGAAAGAATCAGGGAATTTGCGTGGAATACCATGGAGGATGACCTGAAGAGAATGGAATATCTTCCGGGCAACTATTACAATTTTCATCCGGGAAGCCATGTGGGACAGGGGATGGAAAAGGGAATCAGCCTGATTGCGGATCAGCTCAACGGAATTCTGACCGGAGAGCAGTCCACCACGGTCCTTCTGGAAACCATGTGCGGAAAGGGCAGTGAGGTGGGAGGACGGTTCGAGGAACTGAGAGAGATTCTGGACCGTGTGGAACACAGGGAAAAAATGGGAGTCTGCCTGGATACCTGCCATGTGTGGGACGGCGGCTATGATATTGTCAGGGATCTGGACGGGGTCCTTTCCGAATTTGACCGGATTGTGGGACTTTCCAGGCTGAAAGCGGTTCATCTCAATGACAGCCAGAACCCCCTGGGGGCAAGAAAAGACAGGCACGCGAAAATCGGACAGGGGCACATCGGCCTTGAGGCCCTGGTACGCATCATCAATCACCCGGCTCTCAGGGATCTGCCGTTCTGCCTTGAGACCCCCAATGATCTGGACGGGTATGCGCAGGAAATCAGGCTCCTGCGGTCAAGACGGCAGGAATCCTGATTCATATGAAGTTTCGGAAGGGAGATAAGGTATGGGAATTATAAAAGCAGTGGGACGTGCCGTAAAAGGCGGACTGGCCGATCAGTGGCTGGAAGTAGTGGAAGCTGCGGATATGGGAGAGAAGACGGTATTTGCGCCGGGGATTTTCACAAGAAAAGGAGAAAACACGAAAAAAACAGCGGACACGGTTTCCAATGGTTCCGTGATCCGTGTATATCCCAACCAGTTCATGATTCTGGTGGACGGAGGGAAGGTTGTGGATTATACGGCGGAGGAAGGCTATTATACGGTCAGCAGTTCTTCCATGCCGTCTCTGTTCAACGGGGAATTCGGAGAAACACTGAAAGAATCTTTTAACCGTATCCGGTTCGGCGGAGAGACCCCGTATGAACAGAAGGTCTATTTCATCAATCTTCAGGAGATCCGGGGGCTCCGGTTCGGCACCAGAAATCCGGTGAATTATTTTGACAGCTTCTATAATGCGGAGCTGTTTCTCAGAGCCCACGGCACGTATTCGGTGAAGATCACGGATCCTCTCCGGTTTTATGGGGAAGTCATCCCCAAAGACAGGGAACATGTGGAAATGGATGAGATCAACGAACAGTATCTCAGTGAATTCCTGGAGGCGTTCCAGACTGCCATCAATGCCATGTCGGCAGACGGATTCCGGATTTCTTTTGTGCCGTCCAAAGGACGGGAACTGGGAAAATACATGGCAGATGTTCTGGACGCAGACTGGAGAAAAATGCGCGGCATGGAGATCCAGGCGGTGGGAATCGCCAGCATTTCCTATGATGAGACGTCCCAGGAACTGATCAATCTGAGAAACCGGGGAGCCATGCTGAGCGATGCGGCCATCCGGGAGGGATACGTGCAGGGACAGATTGCGGAAGGAATCAACAGGGCAGGAGGAAATGCCGCAGGCTCCATGGCGGGATTTATGGGAGTCGGCATGGGCATGCAGTCCGGAGGAAACTTTATGGGGGCAGCATCTGCGGCCAACATGCAGCAGATGCAGATAACACAGAACAGACAGCAGGCGCCTGAAAGGGCGGCGGAGACCTGGACCTGCAGCTGCGGAACCGTCAACAGCGGAAAGTTCTGTTCCGAATGCGGAAGCCCCAGACCTGCGGCAGGGACCTGGACCTGCA
>OGGQ01003564.1_pt1 | contig 14382 bp, 15 predicted proteins | sample 1571191 | NCBI WGS metagenome assembly OGGQ01 (sample SAMEA2582061, study PRJEB24529) | metagenome | biome: Human gut stool | place: China | collected 2011
CCGCCGCGGCGCCGAAGCGCCGTTCAGTTTTTATAGGGATCGACGCCGTACATCGCCTGCATATTGTCGCGGAAAGCGCGCATCTTTGCCGTCTGTTTCATATCCGTTTCCGCGTCGAACTGCTCGATTTCTCGCTTCTGTTCGCGCGTGAGTTTGGAAGGGACTTCGACGACGACCGTGATGTACATGTTGCCCGTGCCCGTGCGCGTTTTGATGCCCTTGCCCCGTACGCAGAACACCGTTCCGCTCTGCGTGCCTTCGGGAATGAGATATTCAAACGTTTCGTCGATGCCGGGAACTTTTACTTTGCCGCCGAGAGCCGCCGTTTTAAACGAAACGGGGAGTTCGACGTACAGGTCGCGCTCTTTTCTCTTAAAGATCTTGTGCGGTTCGACGCGGAATATGACGATCAGATCGCCCGGGGCGCCGCCTTTAGAGGACGCCTGGCCGTAGCCCTTTTTGCGGATGTAACTGTTCGTATCCGCGCCCGCGGGGATATTGAGGGTTACCACCGTCTCTTTGCGGGTATATCCCTTGCCCTTGCAGTCCGGGCACATCTCGGTGATCTTTTTGCCGGTGCCGCCGCAGGCGTCGCAAACCGCCATGCGGATGGTCCTTCCGAACAGGGTATCCTGCGTATAGCGGACCTGCCCCGTACCTTTGCACTTTTCGCAGGTCTTGTACGCGGTGCCGTTCTTCGCGCCGGTGCCGCGGCAGCTTTGACAAGGCTCGTTGCGCGAATAGCGGATCTCTTTCGTACAGCCCTTCGCCGCGTCGAGAAAACTGAGCACCACTTCGCGGGTGATGTCTTCGCCCTGTTCGGCGCTCGCCGAAGAGGCCGTTCCGCCGCCGAAACCGGAAAAGAAATCGCTGAATATATCCGAAAAACCGGAAAAGCCGGAAAAACCGCCGCCGAAACCGGAAAAGCCGCCCGCGCCGCCGCGCATCCCGGGATGGTCGAGCTCGTAATCGTACGCCGCGCGCTTCTGCGGGTCGGAAAGGACCTCGTTGGCCTCGTTGACCTCTTTGAATTTCGCCGCCGCGTTCGCATCGTTCGGGTGGAGATCGGGATGATATTGTTTGACGAGTTTGCGGTAGGCGGATTTGATTTCGTCTTCGGTGGCCTTACGGCCGACGCCCAATATCTCGTAATAATTTTTATCTGCCATAATTATATCCTTTACACAAATTGTTTCGAGCTGTCGAAACAATTTGTCGTAATTTCAGGAAAACCCCAATGTTCGCCGTTTCTAAAACGGCTCTGCATTCGGGTTTTCCTCTGCAGCGCGCCTTTTAAGGGCACACCACACTACGCGCGCCGCATTCACCTTTCCTGCGAAAGCAAAAGTTTTTGCAAATAAGGGTGCGCTAACGCAAAAACGCGGTTTTGCTTGCGCGAGTGATTTTTATAAAAAATAAATCCGAATATCTCACGGAAAATCGCAGCGCAGCGAGATTTTCGTGAATAAGGCGGCGGAGCCGAGGCGGAAGCGAGCAATGCCCGACAGGGCTTTGTGAGAAACCGGCCTCGTGCGTAGCCGCTGAAAGCGCACTCAATTTGCCGCATACCTACGGCTTTCGGGAAGAGGGTGAAGTTGCGCGATTTTAGAATATGCGTGCCCCTAAATATCGCGCAACGAGGGAGAAACCGCCGCGCGCCCGAATGGGCGTCCGGCAGGTGTCCCCCTCCCTCTCACGAGAATTTGTTTTATCAGCTTAAAACAAATTCTGTGAATGATTATTGATGGAATTCTTCGCCGCCGTCTGCGCCGTTTGCGCCGCCCATATCGGGGCCGCCCTGCGCGCCGCCCGCCTGCTGGTAGATCTTGGCAAAGATCTGCTGGCTTTCGTTGGTCAGCTTTTCGGTTGCGGCCTTGATGCGGTCGTCATCGTCGGAGGCGAGTTCTTCCTTCGCGCTCTTGACCATCTCTTCCAGCTGTGCCTTGTCTTCGGCGGAGATCTTATCTCCCAGCTCGTTCATGGATTTTTCGACCGCAAAGATCATGCCGTCGAGCTTGTTTTTATTGTCGACCTTCTCTTTGCGCTTTTTATCCTCTTCGGCGTACTGTTCCGCCTCTTTGACCGCTTTATCGATATCCGCTTCGGACAGATTCGTCGAAGACGTGATGGTGATATCCGTGCTCTTCTGCGTGCCGAGGTCTTTTGCCGTAACGTGCACGATGCCGTTGGCGTCGACGTCGAAAGTAACCTCGATCTGCGGGATGCCGCGCGGTGCGGGCGGGATGCCCGTCAGCTCGAAGCGGCCGAGCGTCTTGTTGTCCTTGGCAAATTCGCGTTCGCCCTGCAGGATGTGGATGTCCACCTGCGTCTGGTTATCCGCCGCGGTGGAGAATACCTGCGACTTTTTCGCCGGAATGGTCGTGTTGCGTTCGATGAGTTTTGTGAACACGCCGCCCAGCGTTTCGATACCCAAGGACAGGGGCATGACGTCCAAAAGCAGAACGTCTTTCACTTCGCCGGAAAGGACGCCGCCCTGGATCGCCGCGCCGATGGCGACGCATTCGTCGGGGTTGATGCCCTTGAACGGCTCTTTGCCGGTGATCTGTTTGACCTTTTCGACGACCGCGGGGATACGCGTGGAGCCGCCGACGAGGATGACTTTGTCGATATCGCTGTACGAGAGACCCGCATCCTTCATGGCGAGGCGCATCGGCTCGCTCGTCTTTTCCACGAGGTCGGCCGTCAGCGCGTCGAACTTCTGACGGGTGAGGTCTACGTCGAGGTGTTTCGGGCCTTCGGCCGTAGCCGTGATGAATGGCAGGTTGATATTCGTCGTGGTCATGCCGGAAAGTTCGATCTTTGCCTTTTCGGCCGCCTCTTTCAGGCGCTGCATGGCCATCTTGTCTTTGGAGAGATCGATGCCCTCTTTCGCCTTGAACTCGTCGACCAAATAATCCATGACGCGCTTATCGAAGTCGTCGCCGCCGAGCATGTTGTTGCCGTTGGTCGCCAAAACTTCGAACACGCCGTCGCCGATCTCCAAAATGGAGACATCGAACGTGCCGCCGCCGAGGTCGTAGATCATGACCTTGTGGTTGTTTGCGTCTTTATCCAAACCGTACGCGAGCGCCGCCGCCGTGGGCTCGTTGATGATGCGCAGGACGTTGAGGCCCGCGATCTTGCCCGCGTCTTTGGTGGCCTGGCGCTGGCTGTCGGTAAAGTATGCCGGGCAGGTGATGACGGCGTCCGTTACCTTCGAGCCCAAATAGCTTTCCGCATCCGCCTTGAGTTTGGAGAGGATCATTGCGGAAATTTCCTGCGGGGAATATTTCTTCCCGTCGATATCCACCTTATAATCGCTGCCCATGTGGCGCTTGATGGAGATGACCGTTCTATCCGGATTGGCGACAGCCTGGCGCTTTGCCACCTGCCCCACGATCCTCTGCCCGTCCTTCTGGAATGCAACGACCGAAGGGGTCGTGCGCGCGCCTTCCGGATTGGGGATGACGACTGCCTCGCCGCCTTCCATGACGGCTACGCAAGAGTTGGTTGTTCCTAAATCGATGCCGATTACTTTTCCCATAATATATCACTCCTTTATCAGGTAAAAGATATTACCGAATTTTAATTTTTTATTTGCAAACGGCTTGCGCCGATCGTTTTTTAATAATTACTTGCAAGAGCAAAAACCACGTTTTTTGCTCTTGCACTCCATTTGGCAATCCCTTGCCTTACGGAAAGGGTGAAAACGCGGCATTACAATATTATGTGTGCCCTTAATTATGCCGCGTTGAGGGGAAAGCCGTTCGGGTTGCCCCTCAACCTCACGGAAATTCGCAGGCGACAGCTCGCCGAGAATTTCGTGAATCCCTTTACGTCGTTACCTTGACCTGCGCGAAACGGATGACCTTATCTCCCCGTTTATAGCCTTTGAGGAAAACCTCTTTGACATACCCGGGTTCCACGCCGTCGGCCGCAGGCTCGCTCATGATCGCCTCGCAGAAAGCGGGGTCGAACTCTTCGTCTTTGGGGTCGATCTCTTCGATCCCCTCCTCGTCCAGAAGCTTTTTGAAACTGCGCAGGACCATTTCGATGCCCTTCCTGGTCTGTTCGTCGCATGTGGCGAGCGCGCGCTCCAAATTGTCTCCCACCGGGAGGACCTTAACGATCACGTCCGCCTTGCCGTCCAGATAGGCGCTGCGGCGGGTCTGTTCGTTGCGCTTGCGGAAATTATCGAATTCCGCGGCGGTACGCATCCAGTTGTCTTTGAATGCGGCGGCTTCCGCCTTCGCCGCTTCCAGCTCTTCCTTCATCTTCTCGCGGCGGCAGTGCTTTTCGTGCTCGTGCCCGGACTCTCCTCCGTGCTTACAGCCCTCTTTCTGTTCGCAGTCCCCGCCCTGTCCGCGGCAGCATTCTTCCGCCTGCGGTTCCGCTTCGGGGACCGACGACGCGGCGCCTTCCGCGGCGGGAGCCTGGTTTTCCTGCGGCACTTCCGCCTGTTCCTTTATTTCTTCGTTCATTGTTTGCCGTCCTTATTGTTGTGTTTGTCTCTGTTTTTGTTTTCCACGATCCCTTCCAGAGCCCTGCCGACGTTTTCGAGCACGGCGATGACCTTCGGATAGTCCATGCGGATGGGGCCGATGACACCGTAAGTGCCGAGATTTTTGCCCCCCGCCGAATAGGTCGCCGTTACCAGCGAACAGTCGTCCGGCACGTCTTTGTCGCCGGAAGAGCCGATCTTGACGCTGATCTGGATCTCGTCGTTCTCGTCGCCGATCAGTTCCGCGATCTTATCTTTGCTGGAAATGACGGAGAGGAAATTTTTGACGTTGCCGATATCTTCGTACTCGGGATGGTTGAAAATCTTTTCCGCGCCCGTGAGAACGACGTCCTCTTCGCGGGGATGCGTGTACGTTTTCAGCGCGTCGATCACTTCCGCCATGACCTGGCGGTATTGGCCGAATTCCTGCAGCGCTTCCTCTTCCACCTCTTTCGCTTCGGTGAGGGCCTTGCCCTCGAACAGCTTCGAGATGACGCGCGAAGCGTTTTCCAGCTCTTCGTCCGTCATGTTTTCGGGGACGCGGATAAAACTGTCCCGCAAAATGCGCTCGCCGGTTACGATGACGAGAAGGGCGCGGCCGTCTCCGCACGGGAGCAAGGTGATGCTGCGGATGCGCTCGGCGTCCGCGTGCGGGCCGATCGCCACCGACGTATAATCGGTGAGGTCGCTGATCACCTTCGAAACGCTCTTGATCAAGTGCTCGACGTCGTTGGATTTGCTGCTGAAAGCGCTTTGGATATAGTCGAGATCGCTGTCGGACAGGTTGCCCTTTTCCATCAGTTCTTCGATATAAAAGCGGTATGCCTGCGGCGAAGGAACCCTGCCGCCCGACGTATGGAACTGGGTGAGATACCCCAGCTCTTCCAAAGAAGCGAGTTCGTTGCGCACGGTCGCCGAACTGATGTCGGTAAGATGCTTTTCCGCAATGTTCTTGCTGGATACGGGCACGGCGGTGTTGATGTACTCGTCTACCACGATCTGCAAAATTTTCTTTTTTCGATCGGACATTTTCATGGCCGCGGACACCTCGCTCTGTTTTGGCACTTGTTTTTTTAAATGTTAGCACTCTCAACACCTAAGTGCTAACGTTATTATATATTTATTGTTAAGCCTTGTCAAGGATTTTATGCCGAAATTTTTATTTTTGCAAAAATTTTTTGCGGCAAAAGGGGCGCCCTTGTAAAAAGGCGCCCCTTTTGTCATATCGGTAGGTTATTATAATGGAGTAGACTTGTTTTCGGCTTTCCGCCGCCCTCTTTGAGTTAACCGAAGTTTACTATATTCTACCATACAGTCTGCGCAATGTCAACGAAATTAACCGCGTTTAACGAAAATAACGAAAAAAATTTTTTCGCGGCGATTGACAGGTGCGCATGCATTGTGGTAAAATCGGCTAAAAACCTTTACACGGACACGGCTATGCGCAGAGACCTCATTCGTAAATTCGTAAAATACGCAAGTTTGAACATGCTCGGCATGATCGGGCTGTCGCTGTATATTTTGGCGGACACCTATTTCGTTTCGGCAAAAATGGGATCGGACGGGCTCGCCGCGCTCAACATAGCCATCCCCGCATATTCGGTAATCAACGCCTGCGGCCTGATGCTCGGTACGGGCGGCGCGACGAAATACGCGGTGCTGCACACCCAAAACGACGCGCGCAAAGAGGGAATTTTTACGCACACGCTGATCACGGGGATCGGCTTGGGCATATTGTTCGCATTGGCGGGGCTGTTTTTTTCCGCGCCGATCGCTTCGGCGCTCGGCGCGAACGGAGAGATCATCGGGCTGACGGACGAATACCTGCGCACTTTGATGCTCATGTCTCCCTTTTTCATATGCAACGGCCTGCTGAACGCATATGTGCGCAACGACGGTTCGCCCAACCTTTCGATGGCCGCCATGCTGATCGGCAGTATTTCCAACATCTTTCTCGATTACCTGTTCATGTACCCGCTGAACATGGGCATGTTCGGCGCGGCGCTCGCCACCGGCTGCGCGCCCATACTCGGCCTGCTGACGCTGAGCCTGCATTTTGTACGGCGCAAAAACACCTTCGGCATACGCTTCCGGCGCGGATATATCGAGAACGTCGGCAATGCCGTCAAACTCGGCGTGCCCTCCTTTATCAACGAAATTTCTTCCGGGATCGTGCTGCTCGTATTCAATTACATCATTCTCGGGATATCGGGCAACACGGGCGTGGCCGCTTACGGCGTGGTGGCGAACATTTCCCTGGTATGCGTGGCCGTGTTTACCGGCCTTGCACAGGGCATGCAGCCGCTGGTAAGCAGTTCTTACGCGATGGGCGACGAGAAAGGGGTGCGCACCCTGCACCGGTGTTCTCTGCTTACCGCCGCCGCGCTGGGCGCGGTTTTCATTGCGATCTGCTGTGCATTGGCGCCGCAGCTCACCGCCGTTTTCAACAGCGAAAACGATCCGCTTCTGGCCGAGCTTGCCGAACGGGGGCTGCGCCTGTACTGCGCGGGATTTTTGTTCGCGGGGCTGAATATCGTATCCGCGATGTATTTTACGGCGCGCGAACGGGCGGCGCAGGCGTTCACCATCGCCCTGACGCGCGGGTTCGGGGCGATCATCGCGTTTTCCTTCCTCTTCTCGTTCCTATGGGAAATGACGGGCGTCTGGCTTGCGTTCCCCGCGGCCGAAGCGCTCACGCTTGCGCTTACGGCGGCATTTACCATCCGGCTGCACAAAAAGCGCCGGGAGGGCCCCGATCATTCCCGATCCCCTTCCCTTTAAATTCCGCCCGGGAGGGCGGACGGAAAGCCGAGCCGCGCGTTTATGCCTCATTCACCGCGATAAAAAGGCTGCGGGAGAGCACCCCTGCTCTCCCGCAGCCTTTTACATTTCTTTGCGGAGCGTTTCCGCGATCTCTTTGCCGGCGCTGGTCCCCACACGGTCGGCTCCGGCCGAAACCATGGAACGGAACTGCTCTGCCGTACGGATGCCGCCCGACGCCTTGACGCTGCACTTGCCTTCCACCGTCTCTTTGAGGAGCTTGACGTCTTCGATCTTGGCGCCGTCGCCGAAATAGCCGGTGCTCGTCTTTACGAACGCCGCGCCCGCGTCGCGCGCGCAGACCGCCGCGCGGAGCATTTCGTCTTTCGTGAGCAGGGACGTTTCGATGATGACTTTGACGGGACTTCCCTTGGCCGCCCTGACGACTTGGCGTATCTCTTTTTTGACGTACGAATAGTTGCCGTTTTTGATGGCGGAAATGCACGCGACCATATCGATCTCGTCGGCGCCGTCCGCGATCGCGCGCTTGGTTTCGTACACTTTGGTCGCCGTCTTGTTCTCGCCCATGGGGAAACCGACCACGCAGGCGATCTTTACGGCGGGCGAATTTTTGAGGAATTCGCAGCAGGCCGAAACGTATACGGGCTGCACGCACACCGAATAGAAGCCGTATTCGCGCGCTTCGTCGCAGAGGCGGCGGATATCTTCGCGCGTGGCCGTCTGTTTGAGCAGCGTATGATCGATCATGCGCAGGAGGCGGCGGAGTTCGAGGATCTTCTTCTGCCGTTTGAATTCTTCAAACTCCTTCATCTCGTCGGGGGAGATGGTCCCCCCTTCGGCCGTTTTCAAAGGCGCAGGCCCGGCGCCGTTCCCCGACGTATCCGCGGCGGTTTCGGCGCCGGAAATTTGTTCTTCGCCGTATTCTTCCGTTCTTTTCTTTCTGATTCCGAACATGTTTACTCCTCCCAATCGATAAATTCGTATATGAGCGGCCGCGGCTCGAACGCATCCGAGACCGTGAAGGCGGCTTTTGCCGCGGCGACGCCTTCTTCCGCCCCGCTTCGGCAATGCACGCGCGCCAACAGGTCGCCTTCGCGCACTTTTTCGCCCGCGCGGCGCTGCAAAAGGATGCCGACGGCGTGGTCGACCGCATCGCCCGCCCGGCGCCTGCCGCCGCCCAAAAGGACGTTCGCCTTCCCCAAGCCGAGCGCGGAAACATGCAGGTATCCGCCCCGTTCGGCGCGGATCTCGCGCACCTCTTCGGCGAGCGGGAGCAGCGTTTCGTCATAGACGGCGCGCGCGTCGCCGCCCTGCGCGGCGACAATCTCCGCCAGTTTTCTGAGCGCCGCGCCCGAAGCGACGGCTTCTTCCGTGCGCCTTTGCGCCTCCTCTTCGGAAATGCCCAGCGCGAGAGCGCACAGCTTGCGGCAATGGAACAGGGACAGCCGCGCGAGCGCGTTCTTTTTGCCCTTTAATACTTCGATCGCCTCGCGCACTTCGGCATTGCAGCCGACGCTGTCGCCGAGGGGGGAATCCATGCAGGTTACGGCGGCGCATACTTTCCTGCCCGCAGACCTGCCGACGGAGACCATCAGCCGCGCGAGTTTTTCCGCCTCCTCGGGCGAGCGAACGAAGGCGCCGTCGCCGTACTTCACGTCCAAAAGAATGGCGTCCGCAAAGGAGGCGAGTTTTTTGCTCATGACGGACGAGGCGATGAGCGGGATGCTGTCTACGGTGGCGGTAACGTCGCGCACGGCGTACATCCGCTTATCCGCGGGGACGGTGCTTTCCGTTTGCCCCGCGATCGCCGCGCCCACCGATTCGACCTGCGCCTCGAACTCTTCGGGCGAAAGATCGACGCGGAAGCCAGGAAAACTTTCCAGCTTGTCGAGCGTGCCGCCCGTATGGCCGAGCCCCCTGCCCGAGTACTTGGCGCACTTTACGCCCACGGACGCGAGGACGGGGACGAGCACGAGCGTCGTCGAGTCGGAAACGCCGCCCGTGGAATGCTTGTCGGCGCAGATCCCCGTGATGCGGGGACGGGGGCGGACTTCGCCGCTTTCCGCCATGGCGGCGGTGAGGCGGAAGCACTCTTCGTCCGTCATGCCGCGCAGAAGCACCGCCATGCAGAAGGCGGCGATCTGCGCGTCGGAGGCGGTGCCGTCCGCCACGGCGCGCACGAAATATTCGATCTGTTCGGGCGAGAGCGCGAGGCCGCGCTTCTTCGCGTCGATGATATCGTAGACGGTCATTCGACAAAACCCCCTTTGCGGCGGCAAAAAACGCCCCGAAATTCCCGCCCCCGCGTGATACAATCCGAATCGAATCACAGATAAGGCGGTAAATGCTATGTATCTCCTCGCAACCACGCTGCTCGGCGGGCTGTACCTCGTCATTTTATTCGGGATGTGCCTGGGAGGCGTCGTCGGCGTCAAGGCGCTGAACCGCGAGATGCGGCGGCGCGAAAAGGACGCGAAACAGGACAAAGAGCCCGAGAACGAGGCGGAACGCCCCGCGGAAAAGAAAGGCGAGCCGAAGCAGAAGACGCAGAAGATCTATTACATCGTGGAAAAAAAGCGAACCAAAACCAAGAGCTCGTACGGGGAACCGAAAGAGATCAAATTCGAAAAATGAGCCGCGGCCGACCGAAGTTTATTCTTCGAAGCGGCGCACGTTGTCCCCTTCCCCCCAAAGGCGCTCGAGATGGTAGAACAGGCGGGATTCGTCGTTGAAGATATGCACGATTACGTCGCCGTAGTCGAGCACGCCCCAACGGCCCTCGCGCACGCCCTCGGTGCGGCGGGGTTCCTCCCCCGCTTTCGAGAGATGCTCTTCCAGATTTTCGCACAGCGATTTTACTTGGGTGATATTGCGGCCGCTTGCGATGACGAAATAGTCGCAGAGGGTCGTCTTTTCGCGAACGTCGATGATCAGGATATCCTCCGCCTTTTTGGAGGAAAGGTAGGAGCAGATCTCCCGCGTAAGGTTTTCCGATTGCATAAGTGTTTCTCCGTTTTTTATTTTTTCGAGTTCAGCCCCGCTTTGCGAGGCTTTTGTAATATTCGTAGGCGCGGCAGGTGAGCGGATAGATCTCGCCGCGTTGTTTTTTGAGGTGCTTCAGCTCGAGCTTGAGGCTCTTGTACATGCAGGCGTTCAAATCCTCATAAAACAGCCCGCGCAGCTTTTCCACGCCCGGGAAATCCCTGCCCTGTTCGAGCATGTCCGAAAGAAATATGAGCTTTTCGAGCGTGCTCATGTTCGGACGGCCGGAGGTGTGGTAGCGGATCGCGTTGAGCACGTCTTCGTCGCGGACGCCGAACATGTTTTCGGCAAGGTAGGCGCCCGAATACTGGTGCATGACGGGATCGGGAACGCTTTCGGGCGGGACGAAGCCGGAAAGTTCCGCCGCGGAAAGGGGCAGTTTTTTTGCCGCGTCGTGCAAAGCGGACGCTAGGACCGCCGAAGTTTCGGGAACCTTATAACGGGCGGACGCCCCCGCCGCCATCAGCGCCACCCGCAGGGAATGTTTGCGGCGGGCGGGCGTAAGCAAGCGGAGCGCGTCTTTGACGTGCTCGACGCGGTACAGCTCGTTCGCCTCGATGTAATCGATGACGTCCTGCGGGAGATACGGTTTGAGATCTTCACCGAAGGCGCACAAGACGCGCGCTTTGGTGGAAGAGACGTCTCGGCCGACGTATTCGACCGTTTTGAACGTCTTTTTGAATTTTGCGAAAAAGCGGAATTGTTCCGCCCTGAAATTGACGCGGTCGCCCTCGCGGTTGCAGACCAGAAGGTCGGCGCAGGCGAGGATCTTTTCGGGATCTTTCCAAGTATAAAAATCCTTGAGCATATCCGCCCCCACGAGGAGGTACAGTTCGTCTTCGGGATATTTTTTCCGGAAATATTCGACCGTGCGGCAGGTATAGCTCGTTCCTCCGGCGCTGAGTTCGAACGAGCTGACCTCGCAGTTTTTGACCGCGGCGAAGGCAAGTTTTGCCATTTGCAGGCGGTCCTGCGGGGAGGCCATCGTCTTTTCGCGCTTGTGCGGCGGGACGGCCGCGGGGACCGCAATGATCTTTTCGGCGCCGAATTTTTCCGCCGCCCTCGCTATATTGATGTGTTCCGCGTGCACGGGGTCGAAAGACCCGCCGAAAATCGCTATCTTCATAACCGCCCGTTCCATTTATGGCAATTTCGCGCCGCTTGTATACGCTTTCGCCAAAAATTTCCTTTTTTCTTATCAGTATACCACATCTTTATCCCTCTTGCAAGGTTTGAAAGCGCGAAAAAAAGGGAAAAATTGCGGAAAATATTTTCGCTTGCGAGGTTGGGATCATGAAAAAATTCGACCTGCCGCTTTGGTCGGACACGGTGTTTTTGTTTTTTGTTCTGTTCCTGTTTTTATTCTGCCTGTTCCGCTTTTATATCGGTCCGGGCGCGGCACTCGCCGCCGCGGCCTGCACCGCCGCCGCGGCGGCGGTGCTCTTCCATTTTTTCAAGCGCGCGCGCAGAAAAAAGAGGCACGAAGGAGAGCGCGAACGGGAGGAAGCCGGAAAACTTGCCTTTCATATGGCGATGAGCACCGCGCAGGAAAATGCGGCGCTGATCGCCAAATGCCTGAACGCGGAACATGCCGACGACGGAGATGACGGCGAAACGGCGCGCGAGGGCGCCGAAGAAAAAGGCGCGGAGGAGACCGCGCGGAAAGAATACGCGAGCGCGGACGGAGACCGCATACAGACGCGCGACGGCTGCGCATATGTGCGCTTCCGCTTCGAAAAAGTAACGGCGGACGAGCTATCCCCGATGATACGCGCCGAAGGCGGACATAAGACGGTGTTGGCGGGCGGATTCACCGATGAGGCGCAAAAACTCGCCGCGGCGTTCGGCCTGACGCTGAAGGGCGCGGAAGAGGTATACGAACTGGTGAAAGAGAGCGGCAACATGCCCGAAAAAATGATCGAGCCGCCCGTAAAAAAGAGCGGCTTCGTTCAAAAACTCCGCTTCCGCATCCGCAGGGACGCCTGGCGCGGGTACCTGTTTGCGGGCGCGTTTTTACTGCTGTTTTCACTGATCACCGTGTTCCCCGTGTATTACATCGTTTCGGGCAGCGTACTGCTGACGGCCGCCGTATTGATCCGATTTTTCGGGAAAAAAGACGACAAATAAACAATGAGGGCGGCTTTTGAGCCGCCCGTTCTTTTGATTTTGCGCCGCGAACGGCAATTTCGGGTTTGCGACGCCAATTCAGACAAGCTTCCCCGAAACGGAGAGGACCGACGTGCCCGTAACCGTAAAACCGCCGCCGTCCAATGCGATGCGCCCCTGCGCCGTTTGTGAAACGCCCAAGGTCGGCAACGTTATGCTTTCGCTTTTTGCAGGTTTTCCCCTGTTTCCGTATTCCGAAACCAAACGGAAACGGTGATGGAAAAATCGGAAATATCCGCGCGGGAAAGCACATTGACGATGCAGACGTCTTCGCCGAAACTCTGCGTGCAGTGCGCGGAAATTTCGAGATACTCGCCGCAGTTTTCCTCCGTCAGGCGTTGGCCGCCCCCGGAACACCCCGCCGCCAGGACGAGCATTATTGCAATCATGAAAAAGCAGGCGGCGGCGCCGATCTTTTTTCCGCGCCCGCCGCGCCTGAAATTTTTTGAACCGATCAAAAAAGTTTTCATGGATCTTTTCTCCCGCACGAATTGCTTAAAGGGCGGGAAGCGCCGCAGTGATCGCCGCGATCAAAAAGACACTCCATTCGGCGATCTTGCCCGAAACGAGCATAAAACGGCTGGGTTCCGCCTCCGTATGAATGCGCCAGTGATTGACAAACCTGCACATGGAATAGTTGTAATACAGCGACAGGACGGAAATAAAGCAACAGGGAATATAATGCGGCAGCAGAATAAAATTTTCTTTCAGCAGAATGCACACGAACCCGACCGCGAACGCGATCGACATGCATACGACGAGACGGGCATCCTTTTTTTCACCTCTCATAGCGCACACCTCATATATGCTTCAGCCGCCGGATCGGCGCGGTTTTCCGTTTTCGCCCCTTCCTCTTCCCGCTCTCCCGCGGCAATTTCATACGGACACGATGTGTAAATTTGCGAAGAAAACGCATTCTCCTCGGAATGTTTTTCCACGAGATACCAAACCGTTCCGAATACGGAAAGAACGACGCACAAAATACACGCTATATAACCGAATACCCGTTCAAAAGGAGAAAAACCGTCGCAATATCTGCTTTCCCGATAGTCTTTATGGGAAGGGTCGTCGGAATAGCGGACCTTTTTATGCAGGCGCTCGTAATAGGTTTCCGGCTGTTTTTTGGCGGCGGGCGCAGGTTTGGGCGGCGCGGGCGCAGAATGCCCTTCTTCGCCGGGAGACGAAGAATTTTCCGATAAAGTTTCCGCGGCGGGGTCTGCATCCGGCAGATCCGCCTCTTCCGCGGAGGATAAAGCCCCCGGCGCTTCTTCCGAACAGCCGCGGAGGATCTCCTCTGTATCCGCGCCGAGAATTTCGGAAAGAGGCAGCAGATACTTCGCTTCGGGAAAGGCCCCCGCTTCCCATCGGCGGACGTCTTCTTCCGAGGCGCCCAGCTTTTCCGCAAGCTGTTTTTCGCTTAAACCTCTTTCCAAACGCTTAGTCGCGAGATATTCCCCTCTCTTCATATCCTCACCCGAAATCAAAATTCGATATGCTCGAAGTTTTTGCGCGACGAGCGGCGGTACAGGATGACTTTGCGGCCGATGACCGCCACGCATTCCGCTAAAAGTTTTTCGGCCAGTTCCTGCCCGAAAGACTTTGCGTCCTCTTCCGCATTGGTCAGGACGTTGACTTTGATGAGTTCGCGCGCCTCCAGCGCGTCGGAGAGGGAACGGATCATATTGACGCCGATGCCGCCCTTGCCCAACTGCGCGACGGGCTGCAGATTCGCAGCGATGCTCTTTAAATTGCTTCTCTGTTTGCTTGTTAACATAGATACTCCGAAAATAAAATAGTATGCGTTCCGCTTCGGCTCGACGAAACAAAACGCGAGGGCAGAGCCCTCAAATCACGGAAATTTCTTTCGTCTGCTCGAAAGAAATTTCGTGAAC